>OFTY01000072.1_pt1 | contig 114145 bp, 99 predicted proteins | sample 1775061 | NCBI WGS metagenome assembly OFTY01 (sample SAMN08195773, study PRJEB24354) | sludge metagenome | isolation source: sludge from phenol fed wastewater aerobic bioreactor B | place: India: Nagpur | collected 2016-09-16 | reverse complement strand
GAATAAATATTCAACGGCTTTATTATAATTGCCCTTGTCCTGGTATGCTGAACCGATATTCAGCAATGCACTGATAACGCCCCCGCTGTTACTGATATTTGTATTAATGATATACGCCCGGTTGTAGTAATAAATGGAAGAATCGTATCGCCCCGCATAGGATAAAACGTTACCTATTGACATATTAAATGCCGCCATGCCCTTATTCCATTTCAGCTTTTCAGACCTGGCCAGCCCGTCACGGGCATATTGCATACTTTTTACCGGATCGATAGTAGTATAGGCATCTCCAATCCTGTATATCAATTTTATTTTGTTGGTATCTTCTTTTGCATTTACCAGGATTTTCACCATGGAGTCTATTGCACGCAACCCATACTTTTGTCCGTTGGCAACCTGGATTAGCGGTATGGTAAAGATTATAAGGAAGATCGTTTTAAAAGAAGATACTCGCATTCTTCAAAATTAGCAGTTGACTTATCAATTTCAAAGGTTTTCCCTTATTCATTCACCTGGTTTACGCATTGGAATACCCGGTTGGCTCATCGGCTCGAACAGGGTATCCGGACCTGGCTATCTTCGTCTTATACAAATAATCTTAATAAGTTATGAAACAGCCAAAGCAGGTTTTTCAACTACTGTTACTGACCGTAACTCTTGCCGCATGCAGTAAAAGCGGCGGAAGCAATGGTGGCGGAAATATTAATCCACCGGGGACTACTATTCAAAAAATTCTGGCAGGGAGCGGATATAGCTTTCTGTTAAAAACGGATGGAACACTTTGGGTTGCCGGAGATAATTTGCACGGGCAGTTGGGTGATGGGACGGAGAGCAGCAAATCTGCCTGGACGAAAGTAGCCGATAATGTGGCAGATGTCAGTACAAGAGTCGGATCTTATCCTCCACATAGCCTTATGCTTAAAAAGGATGGAACACTGTGGGCTGCCGGCTCTAATCTTGTCGGGCAGTTTGGTAATAATAGTACTAAAGGCAATTCTAACTGGGTAAGCGTGGCAAACAATGTAGCAACCATGTCTACGGGCCACGGATACAGCTTTATGATAAATAGAGGCGGGAGCGTTGGAGCCACAGGGGCTAATTCGTATGGACAATTTGGTAATGGCACAATAAGAACCTATGACTCTACGTGGAAAACAGTTTCAGACAACGCAACGGCTGCAGCCACAGGAGGAAGCAATGCCTTTTTATTAAAATCGGATGGCTCTGTTTGGGCTGCCGGATTGGAGTTGGGCATTGGTACTACAAGCAGCACTACCTGGGTAAAAGTGGGAGATAATGCCGCGTCTGTAAAATCAGGCATATCTCATAGTTTTATTCTTAAAAAGGACGGCACACTTTGGGGTATTGGAGACGGCGACCTGTTAGGCGCCGGCTCTGCAACATACGTCAATTCCTGGACGCAGGTGGCCAGCCAGGTTACCTCTGTATCTGCCGGGGAGCATCACAGCCTTATACTAAAACAGGATGGCACCGCGTGGGCCACCGGAAGAAATGATTTCGGGGAATTAGGTAAGGGGAGCTCCAGTAACAGCGCTTCCTGGGTAAAGGTGGCAGACAGCGCCGTGGCAGTATCTGCTGGCGGTGCGCATAGCTTTGTTTTAAAAAAAGATGGTACGCTTTGGGCGGCAGGACAAAACTATAAAGGAGCATTTGGTGATAACAGTGGTATCGCTATTGGGGGAAATACAGTTACCTTTATCAAAATAAAAATGCCATAGCGCAAGGCCATGATCAACGCTGCAATACTTGATGATGAGCCCCGCAGCAGTTGGCTGCTGGAGCAAAAGCTACACGATTTTCAGGATAGCATAAATATTAAAGCTGTTTATAACTCTCCTGAAAAAGCGCTACAGGAAATCAAAACCCATAAGCCGGACATCCTTTTCCTCGATGTTGAAATGCCCGGCATGAATGCTTTTCAGTTTCTTGAACGCCTCGGTGAATTTAGTTTTGAGATCATTTTCACAACCGCCCATAACACCTATATACTCGATGCACTGCGGGTAAGCGCCATAGATTACCTGCTAAAACCCATAGATGAAGATGAACTCCGGAAAGCCATTGACCGGCTAAGCAAAAGGATAACGGCAAAGCACAAATCTCCAAAAACAGGTTCAACTGACAACAAACAACAGGAGCAGGGGCGCCTGGCACTGCCCACGGCGGACGGAGTATATCTTGTGAACAGGTCGAATATCACTCATGTAGAAGCAATGAGCAACTATAGTATATTTCATATTGCTGGCAGCAAAAAAATTATTGTTTCCAAAACATTGAAAGAATTTGAAGATACCCTCGGCGGGCCATCTTTCATGCGCGTAAGCCGTTCAGTGATCGTGAACCTGGATTATGTAGTAAAATATCGCAAGGGAGAAGGAGGTATACTGGAATTAATGGATGGAAAGGAGATTGAAGTGTCTCCTTTGCGAAAAGATGCATTGGCAGAGCGATTGTTTGGGTAACTTCCAAAATTGTCCAACGAAAGTTGATTGCTATAAATTGGGGCGTCCGAAAAATAACACATAACCATCAGCATCTTCTATTTCAAAACCCCTTAAATTATCACTATTGTTATGAATAGACTTACTAAATGATACATCATTAGAACGATATTCGTCAAACAAATTGTCCGGCTCCGCAGTAGAAATATATGCGTCCCATGGCGCCCATTCATGACGCGTATGATTAGGAATTGGTTTTACATCGGGGGTAATTGCCTTAAGCATAATAGAAATGTTGTCCCTACCAACAATGGCCCAATAGGGGTCGTCATCAGGGCCAATATACCGGATTTCAAATCCGAGTTTATCTACGTAGAACGAAACCGAAGTTTTCAAGTTTGCAACAATAAAAAAAGGCCATATATGAGTGAGATTTGTCATTGCTTAAATTTTACCTTTTGAAAACTGTCCTTGCGCATTGCAGGCAACGATTGTATTTGCGATATTTAAAGTTACAACTTTCGCAAATACCGCCAAATCTGCCCGATTTGCGAATGGTTTCCTAAACTGTTCTTAGAACGCAGATGAAAATTGCCAGTATCAGCAGTTCCTAACACGTATACTTGCTAATGCCTAAAACAAAAAACCTGTCCCTCTTGAAATACAAATGGAAAAACAGTTAATCGGTAAAGAACTGGGGGAGCAATAAAGGCAGTTATTTCAAAAAAAGCAAGGCCAGGAGCAAACTCAAAAACAGGAGATCAAACAAAGCCAAGCTGAAACTCCTGAAGTTAAACAACGTCAAGCTCCTGGTAACACTAAGCGACAATCAGTAGGGCAGTCGGTAAAGTAAAAATGGAATTGCAAGTGTACATAACAGGCTTTATGGAGGTGATTGCAGATGATCCCCGGCACCTTAGTCTGTTTTTGGCGATCCTGCACTTTTCTTATATGCAGAATTCTATCGATACTGTCAGCGTATTTTCAAGAGAGTTAAGGAAGCAGGTAAAAATCTGTTCGGTGCGTAATTATTATTCCTGTATGAAGGATTTAAAAGAGTTTGGATACATCAAATATGTACCCTCTTTCTCTCCATCTGAGGCAAGTTCAATTTATTTAGTAAAACCATAAGGATATGGTATGAATGATCAAGAACATAACTCGTCCTATAAAAAGGGAGACGAAAAGGATAAAGCATGTCTCTATCAAAAAGAAGTTTTAAGGAAGCCCGTAATCATCTTGAAGGTATTAGCAGCTCTTATTTATATAAATTAACGAGTGCGCGAAAAATACCCCACTATTGTCCTACTGGTAAATTGATCTTTTTCAGGAAGAGTGAATTGGATGCCTGGGTTTTCAAAAACCGACTAAAACCAATAGACGAAATAGAGAGTGAAACAGATACCTACTTACGAATTGTTAGGAAGTGAAGAATCACATTGCGATTACATTGTATCTGTAGGTGCCGTTCTTTAAAGGGCGCTTTTTTGTGCTGTAACCCTTTGATTTTTAAGCTTCCCTAATTGGACAGGTATCTAACCAATTAGTAATTGACTTGATCGCTTTAAGTGGGCTGCCAGGCAATTGAAGACACAGACCGTTTATTTGTTGGTTGTTGTCCTCAGGCTATCATTCTTTTCTCGTTCTTTTGCCTTTTTATATTCTATTAAACAACTATCCAATGGTCGACCATGTTTATAAATGCAGTCGCAGAAAGTTTCGCAAGTCACGGAGTTTTTGCCTGAAGGGCATTGGTTTCTGCACTCAGCTTCGGAGTTGCCCGGAACGATCTCATATAAATAGGAAGTGCCGACAATGATAATGGCTAAGGCTACGAAGCAACCTCCAAAAAATATAAAGCGAAGGCGTTTACCCAGGGGCTTTTTTAACACAGGAGGATCAGTTTTAGGCTGCTTAAATGGTAAAATGTGCTTTAAACGATCATAATCCCAGATTAATAAAAACAAGCTTGCCAATACCATCATCGTAATTATTCGGGTACCGTCAAATCGGGTAGCATAAGTAAGTACACAAATATTGATGATGATGGGAAAATACATGAGTGCACCAAGGAGGGAAGTTCTCGGCACCAGCAATAATATAGCTATTATCATTTGAGTAATTCCAATAAAGGTATAGTAATATCCTGTTAGAGATAAGGCGTCGAAGTAATGTCCCAAAGGGTTATTGGACGGCAAACCGCTGGCGAATCGTTCACCCATGATCTTAACAAAGCCTGCCGGAAGAAAACTTGCTGCTAAAGCAATGCGGCAAAAAACAGCAAACCCCTTCAACCATTTGTCTGACTTTGCTTCATAGTATAGTTCTTCCATTCTATTCATGGCCGTATGTTCGTTGACGTAATGATGCCGCTACAAGTCACCTTTTTTTATTGGGGTTTATTTTACTGAGAAGAAAATAAACAATCAATGCCATGGCTGTCCAGTATAAAGCAAAGGCGATAACCAAAACCGGGGGTGCCGGATCCGGATCTTTACTTAAAAACGTCAAAGGCCCAATCAAAACAAATTTGACAGGATATAAAATTGTGGCTAAGGTGCTCTTCCAGGCTATTGGTGAATCAGCTCCCGGGAAAAACTCGCCGTTTGCGGGAAAGAGCCTGACTTCAGGTCCCAAAAGCGAATTAGAGATAAATTGAAAGGCAAATCCCGAAACGAGGAAGATCGTAACGAATCTTGTTCCTGAAATCCTCATAACAATTGAGTTTTGTAATTGGTAAAAAGCGATTGAAAGTAAAGTTAATTGATTTACTTTGTATTTCAAAGTGCTTTGAAGAAATTAAACTCAACCTTAATCCGTGCAGAAAACCGATAGAAAATATTGAGAGTAATTATATGCATTCTTACCTGTGAATACGTACAGCAAATACATTTGCAATTTTTTGAGATGGGTTGAACAAACCAAAAATGAGAAAGTTATGTTGATGAATTGGTGCGATGTTAGCAGAACAATAAAACAAAAGGCCGCTATTGGCGACCTTTATAAGTAGTTAATTTACAGCTCCCCTATTTGGACAGTTCTTGAACCAATTAGTCAGAGATTTACAAGCCTTTGAAAATTTGCCGGAATAGCAAGACTATTTTACCTTTTTCTTTTGATTTAAATTGATATTGACGACTTTAGAATCAATTATAGAGAGCTGTTTATTGTTCTGAGTTTCACTTTGTGAATGGTTTTTATATGTTTCCCAAGCAATATTATATTCATCAGCTTGGTTGCCCCAACAGATCCATCCTTTTCGATTGCCTCGTGAAAATAATTCCAATCTAGGCCCCCAACTACACTCCTCGAATAATTCATATTGCTCATCTGGTTTGCGGCTATGTTCGCGCTTTCGGGTTGCAATTATATTTGGCTGCGAGCGACCGCGTTGTAATGTTCTTGCTCCTTTCCCACGAACCCCAAACAAAAGTATTTCGGTAACATTTCTAAAATAGAAACCAACACCGCGTCCGTCTGGTCCACCATCCTTTCTGATTTTATACCAGATAATATTGCTTTTATACTGAAACCCCCATGCTTCCATTACCGCAAGACCTTCTGGAAGCAATGCGTTTGGAACCCACAGATAAAGGTGTGCTGTTTCTTCTGCTGCAACTTGTACTGGAATATCCTTGATCGATTGTAAATCTAGAGTAGGATAACGAGAAAGCCGTTTGTGTTCTGGTGCCATCTTACCAGTGCGGTTTTGGAACTGCCATGGTGGGTCAGCTACGATAGTAGAAAACTTCTTATCACCAATGAATTGTAGAAAGTCTTCAGCGGCAGTAATGTCACTCATAAATTAATGGATTAGCAACAAAGCTAATATTTTTAGTAATTCAAATGTAATATAAGGATAAAAAATTTATTAGTATTTTAGTTTACTTACCCACTGTATCCATAATTAGGCAGTGAGGTCTATTCAGTTATTTCAAGAGCCAAATTATTCGAAGCCTAATTCTCATTTTCAATTTAATCGAAAGCGATTGCCAAAAGTGACTATATCCAAGAGTTCTTAAAACTTCTGGCTTATATTTTTTGTCTAACAATTTGGATTATATAATTTATCACTAATGCCAAATACTAAAATGGGACATCCTGCGCTACCACCACCTTCTATTTTTGGTAGTAATTTAGACATGTGTGTCGTGGATTGTCCATAGGAAGCTCCGCGACCGAGGCTATCGAAAATTTTTTGTAGATCGTCACATCGTGTGATAATAACACCAACACTAATCACTCTTAATTCAAATAAGAGCCTAAAGTTATTTAAATCGCGATCGTAAAAAGGATCTTTATTGTTCCATTCAATTTCAAGCGCAATACTATTTTTAAAGCAATCTACTTTATGAGTCGGACTGTCGCGCTGAACTTGATCTACAACAATTGAGGTAGCAAATTTTTTTTCAACCCACCCTCTTTTATAAAGAAAGTCATCAATATTCTTTGAAACCTTTGACTTTCTCCCACCTCCCGAGTCAATATAACTTTTACACAACCTGAACTGACTTAATACGGCGATAATATCCTTTAATTCAGTTGGATAGGCCTCTTTTAAAATTGCACAGGCGTGGCGCCATTCATGAATTTCATAATTATCAGAAATATATTTGGGGAAAATACTGGTACTCATTAGAAAAACATTGTTTAATTATACCAAACCAAGAACCAACTCAACTAGCGTCCAACAAATATACACTTGCTAAGCGTAGATTTACGGGAAGGTACGAGATGAAACTGCCGATACAAAGATTCAGTTCCTATTTTGAATACCAACCAAATAGAAAAAAGCAGCTACAATTTTCATCGCAACTGCTTTTCCAGCTCCCCCTGCTGGACTTGAACCAGCGACCCTCTGATTAACAGTCAGATGCTCTAACCAACTGAGCTAAGGAGGAATATACCAGCCGAATCGTTTCCGATCCTGCCATCCCGTAAGGGGTTGCAAAAATAGGGATTTTTGCTTTTCAACAATATCATCTCCACAATTTTATCTCATTAAATTCCGGATATTTTATCGACATCTCTGGCCCGTGTCCAACCCTGTTGGCAAGGCATATAGATATAAGTTAAACCGGCCCTGCCGCTAAAACTGATCCTACCCTTTCAAGCCATTCATGCGATCAGGCATCATTCCATTCCCCAAATACCAAAACCATCCCAAGAAATCCTCCCTTCCCTCCACTTTCAACTCCTTTTTATATTAACTTAGTCCCTAATAAGTTAGAACCAATGCCCCTCGAAAGCCAGCACATTATCCCATGAAGACATATCGTCCAATATTACTGGTCTTACTGTTCGCCGTGGCAGGGGTGCTCCTTTTTATCTATTCTTCCTGGCGCGATAACCAACGGTTCAGAACGGCCCAACACTGGATTAATCATACCAATGAAGTGCTGCGGCAGCTAGATAATATCCAATCCTTCATCACCACCGAAGAATCCGCCGTCAGGGGATATACCATCACTGGCAACCCCATTTTTCTCTGGGAAGTACCCGAAGTGAACAAACGGACCATGGCAGCGCTCGACCAGGTATCGGCTTATGTGGCCAACAATCCAGAACAGGCCCCAAGGTTGGCGCAACTCAAAAAGACCATCGAGGAGAAGGCAGTACTCCAGAAACAGATCCTTGCGGTCAGGAATCAATACCCCGATTCTTCCCAATCCCTCGTGTCCAGCCTGGCCGGCAAAAAACTGATGGACCAGCTCATGAGCACCCTCACCGCCATGAAAGACACGGAGAATAAACTACTGCAGGAGCGGATAGACAATAACAAACGCGTTGCCCAACAATCGCTCAACACCACTATCGCCGGCGCGATCATCGTGATACTTTTCATCTTTATTTTGTTGATCAAACTGAACAATGATATTTTTCTTCGAAGGAAAGCTGAAAAAGACCTCCAGAAGAGTGAGAGCCGATATCGCCAGCTCGTTGAAAATGCAGGTGTGGTGAACTATACGGCCGATATTACCGGCAGGTTCACCTTCATCAGCAGCCAGGTGGAAACAATTACCGGCTATATCGCAGAAGAATTGATCGGCAGACATTTTACCTCTCTCATTCCGGCCGACTGGCATGATCGTGTGTCAGGAAAATATGAGGCCCAGTTCAGGGGCAGGGTCCGCGAATCAACAATGACCTTTCCCATCATCCATAAAAATACCGAATTGCGCTGGGTTGAACAGGATGCCATCCTTCTCGAAAAAGATAATAGGGTGACCGGTTTCCAATGCGTGGTAAAAGATGTAACCGAAAAAACACTTGTTGAACAAAAGCTCCGCCTGGCGGAAGAAGAAGTTAAAGAATATCAGTACCGTGTTCAGGCCATTATCGACAATACCCCGCTCATCATCTATGTCAAAGACCTGGAAGGCCGGTATATGCTGATCAATAAACAATTCAAAGAAACTTTCAAGACGACTGAAGAATTTGTGATCGGAAAAAAGTTGTCGGAGTTTAACGCCAACGGTTCCTATGATAAATATTTCGATGCCGACCGGAAAGTGATCGAAACCGGCAAACCTGTAGAGCTAGAAGATGTACTGGAACTGGAGAGTGGACTGCACCATCTCCTCACCATCAAATTCCCGCTCTACGATAAAAAGAATGAAATATTCGGCATTAGCGGATTCATGAAAGATATCACCGAAATGGTCAGGTACCGCGAAGCGCTGATAGAGGCACGGCAAAAAGCGGAATCGGCTGAAATGCTGCAGGAGCAGTTCCTGGCCAATATGAGCCACGAGATCCGTACTCCCATGAATGGCATCGTGGGTATGGCCAGCCTGCTGATGCAAACACCACTACAAAAACAGCAACAGGAATATCTACAGGTCATCCGGCAGTCATCCGATAACCTGATGGTGCTGATCAATGATATTCTCGATCTGTCGAAGATCAAAGCCGGCAAGATCAGTCTTGAACAGATACCCTTCTCGATCGCAGAGATTATCCAACCCCTGATCGCCACTTTCGAATTGAAAGCGGCCGAGAAGCATGTCGGGTTCTCCGTTTCACTTTACCCGGATGTTCCGCAATACCTCACCGGCGATCCTTACCGGCTCAACCAGGTATTGATGAACCTGCTTAGCAATGCTTTCAAGTTCACGGAAAAAGGTTTTGTGACCATGGAGATCAGCCTTCATCAGCAGGAAGAAGAAAAAGTATGGATCAGCATCCGCATCAGCGATTCCGGTATCGGGATCAAGCAGGAACAACTCAATTATATCTTCGAAAGTTTTGCCCAGGCAACTGCAGATACTACCCGTAAGTTCGGTGGCACCGGTCTGGGGCTGGCCATCACCAGGCGACTGGTGGAATTACAGCAGGGTAGCATCACCGTTACCAGTGAATCCGATTCGGGAACAACTTTTACAGTTATCATTCCATACCTGGCAGCCGATACCGCTACTATAAAGGAGATCGAAAACCCTGTCCCCGCAGCCAATGGAAATTTCCATTCCTACGAAGGCAAACACGTGCTTATCGTGGAAGACAATGAAGTGAACCAGCATGTGCTGCAGTACAGTCTCGAAAGATATAAGATCACTACCACCGTAGTGGCAGATGGCAGTGAAGCGGTAGAATGGCTTAGGGAAAACCGAAAGACCGACCTGGTGATGATGGACCTCCACATGTCTGTGATGGATGGACTGATGGCCACCACCTGTATCCGCAGAGACCTGCACCTCCAGGTCCCCGTGGTGATCCTCACAGCAGGGGCACTCAAAAATGAAAGAAAGAGATGCATCGATGCAGGTGCTAATGACTATATTACTAAACCGCTTGCTCAAGACGAGCTGCAACGATGCCTCGATAAATTCCTGCTGCATCGCGAACAGGAGAATATGGGACTGAATGACCAAATACCCGGACCCGACCAGGAAGAACATCCGGATTTTGATCTGAGCGACCTGCTCCAATTACAGGACCCTGAAAGTATCCGGATCGTGTATGATATGTTCGAAGCCACTTTGCCACCCGGACTGGAAGAATTGAAAGACCTGGCAATCAAAAAAGACTGGGAGGCCGTATATATCCGTGCACATAAATTGAAGAGCAGTCTCGGGATCATCCAGGTACGTCAGTTGCTCAGTAAAATGGCCACCATCGAGAACAATGCCAGGAGCCGTAAAAAACTGAAAGAGATCCTGCCACTGATCAATGAGGCTATCGAGACCTTTCATGAGGTATTGCCCATGATCAGGACAGCCATCGATAAGAATATTGCCTGAGGTGATCGCCATTCCAGATGGCAGTAATGCATTGTAACAGATCAGGCACCCCCCACCATTGTATATATTTTTGACTTTAGTCGCCTGGCAGAAAATAAATGGTAGTCATGAAAGAAATCTTGAGCGCTATAACCAACTGAAAAGACCGCCTTCTTCCAGGCCGAGATAAATGCCATCCGCCCTGCACTCAATGGGGTATGTTTTCAGATAAAAGCCCTCACCACTGGTATTGCGACCATTGCGAATACTGAACTTATACCGGTGAACCGGGCAAACAATATTCCCTACCGGATCGATATAGCCGTCGGCCATGAAACCTCCTGCATGAGGGCATTTGAAGGCGAAAGCGAACCATTGTTCCTGGTACCTGGCAGTACAGATCTTTTTTCCTTTCACTTCTATTACGCCGATGCCATTCGGCCCCAGCCCGATCTCCTGGTCGGCCTCTGCGATTTTATGCCAGGTAATTTTTTTCGACATCAAAAGAAATACTCGGTTTTGTAAGGATAGCGGGCCTTATAGAGCTCCTTTACCTTGTTGAGGATAGTGTTCCTGAGTTCTTCCAGGTTCCTTCTTTCCGTGGCGGAAATGAATACGCAATTGCCCTGGAGCTCGTTCTCCCATCTTTCTTTCAGCTCATTGACGATCTCGGTCTTTACTTCTTCTTCGAGCCAGGGATCGAAAGTGTTCTTTTCATACAGGTCCATTTTGTTGAAAATGGTGATCACCGGCTTATCATAAGCCTTGATCTCCTGCAGGGTATGGTTTACGATACCGAGCTGATCTTCATATCGGGGGTGTGAAGTGTCCACTACATGCAGCAATATATCAGCTTCACGAACTTCATCGAGTGTGCTTTTGAAGCTTTCCACGAGATGGTGGGGCAGTTTTCGTATGAACCCTACCGTATCACTGAGCAGGAAGGGCGTATTTTCGAAAACAACTTTGCGGGTTGTGGTATCGAGGGTGGCGAAGAGCTTATTTTCGGCAAACACATCGCTTTTGCTCAGCAGGTTCATGATGGTCGACTTACCTACGTTGGTATATCCCACCAGGGCTACGCGAATGAATTCACCGCGGTCCTTGCGTTGGATGAATGCCTGTTTGTCGATCTCCGTGAGCCGCCTCCGCAGGAGAGCGATCTTGTCCTTTACGATCCGGCGGTCGGTTTCGATTTCCGTTTCACCGGGACCTCTTGTACCAATACCACCTCCCAAACGTTCCAGGTGCTTCCACATCCCTTTCAGCCTGGGCAGCAGGTATTGATATTGGGCCAGCTCTACCTGTGTTTTGGCCTGGGCGGTCTTGGCGCGGCGTGCGAAAATGTCGAGGATGAGATCGGAGCGATCGATGGTTTTGATATCGAGGGCCTTTTCAATATTGGTGATCTGTGAGCCGCTCAGTTCATCATCGAAGATGGCGATCCTGATATCCCTTCCTTCCACGTACTTCCTGATCTCTTCCAGTTTGCCTTTACCGACAAAAGTGCGGCTATCCGGGTGAGGTAATTTCTGAATAAAGCGTTTGACGGATTTGGCGCCAGCCGTTTCGGCCAGGAATGCCAGTTCTTCCAGGTATTCCTTCACCTGCTCTTCAGTCTGGGTATTATACACCAGTCCAACCAGAATAGCTTTCTCCTCCTGCTGAATGATATTCTTTTTCTCTAACAACGATACGGTATTTTGAAGTGCAAATTTAAATGGCTAATCCGTAAATGCGCGATAATGGTGTAAAAAACCCGAAGGCCAAAGGAATTGGATCGAACCACAATTCCTTTGGCCTTCGGGCAAATATTTTCGATCATGCCCCTGCCGGCTACAAACCGCTCAGGGTGATCCCTATCTGGAATGGCCGCACATCGGGCCCAAAGCCTTCCTTGATAAATGTATTGAGCTGGTAGGAACCATAGAGGCTCCAGTTGCCATAGCCTATGCGCCCGGTGGCGCTGAGACGGGTTCCGTTGAAGTAGCGTTTGGACTTTTCTTTCAGCGTATAGCCGTTGATGGTGCCGCCGTTCCTGTTCTGCAAAGTTTTTCCTTTGGTCTCTGCGCTCAGCATGGTACCGATCTTACCGCCGATGGCGATCTTCCAGCTTCTGTTGGAGTTTTCGGGATTGGCCACGAAACGCAGTTCCACCGGCGCTTCCAGGTAGGTGGTGGCCAGTTTGTATTTTTTGAAATGGTTGGTATCGGCCACGTTTTTGAAGCCCAGTTTATTGGCGTTCTTGCCGGAGATGTCGATCTCTGTGTTCTTGAAAAAAATATTATCGGTCCCCAGACCTGCCCCGATGCCGATGCTGAAACGGGGATCGGATTTGAAGGGGAAGTCGAACATGAAGTAGACGTTGAAGCTGCGTGGAAGTCCGCTCGTATTGATCGTATCGGGTCTTTGGGCCCATCCGCTGTATCCGAGCTGCAGCATGAAGTGATCATTGGCGCGATGTCCCAGGCTAACCTTGCTCCAGTCCTTTTTTTTCTTTTTCGGGGCTACGACGGTCGAATCCTGGGCCATTACAGCAGTTACACAGGCTACAGTAAAAAACAGTGTCAATAATTTTTTCATACCAGTTAAATAATTGTTCAAAAGTATCTTTCCCGGGGTTAATGAAAGGTTAAGGTTAACAATAGGCGGCCATCTATGGAAAGGAGGGCGATCGGGACCCGGGCGCCCTGAAATAATGAAGGTCGCCATTCAGCGACCTTGGATGTGGACCCTGCTGGGATCGAACCAGCGACCCTCTGATTATGAGTCAGATGCTCTAACCGTCTGAGCTAAGGGTCCATCCTCTCTCGAGGAAATATTTTTCAGAGCAAAGAACTCATCGGATTGATCTCTCTACATCAATGTCATGCCTGCTTTCCGGCGAGCAGCAAAATTAGAAAAAAACAGGCAGTAGCCGGAAGAAATCTTTTTTAATTTTTTTAGCTTAATTTGTGCAGCAGCATATTTCCGAAACAAAGCGTCTTTGAGACGGGACGATTGCGAGAATGTCTACTCCAGACTATATCAGAGAACTTCAACGACGTATTGCCATATACGACGATCAACTGGCTTATAAAGAACTGTTTTGCCTGTTCTATAAGCCCCTGCTCCAGTTCGCCAAATCCTTCGTTCGCTCCACGGAAATGGCCGAAGAGATCGTTTCCGATGTATTCATCCGTATCTGGGAGCGCCGCCGCCAGCTCGAAGAGATCAATAACCCGAAAGTATACCTATATATAAGTACCCGCAATACCGCGCTCAAATACCTGCTCGGAAAACAAAAGCAGGTGTCCATCACCATCGACGATCTCAATATCGAGCTCGAAAGTCAATACAACAATCCTGAACAATTGCTGATCACCGCCGAAATGATGGCGAGAGTGGAAAACGCCATCAATGAGCTACCGCCCCGTTGCAAATTGGTGTACAAACTGATCCGGGAAGATGGCCTCAAATACAAGGAAGTGGCCGAGATCCTCAATATTTCCGTCAAAACCATCGACAACCAGCTTGCTATCGCACTCCGCAAGATCGGCAAGGCGATCAATGTGAACCTGAAGAAAGTCATTAGGTTCTAGTTGGCAATTGGCAGTGGGCAGTTTGTCCCCGGCTCCCCATAAATTATTACTATTTGAAGAAAACAGGACTCCAGCCATACCAGGTTCATAACTGCCAATTGCCAATTGCGAACTGTCCACTAAAAAAAACTTTCTCCCTGCCTTAGTAGATTTCTCCCGAAATCGGATCCTTAATGGTATGTCAACTGACCGCGTTTGGGAATTACTGGCCCGAAAACTTGCCGGAGAAGCATCGGGCGCAGAATTGCAGGAACTGGACCACCTGATCAGGGTGAATCCAGAGCTCCACCTTTCCATGCAGACGATCACTGACCTCTGGTACAACAAACTGCCCTCCGACATGGGCGCCTCCGGGCTGGCTGAGGCCTATCACAAACACCTGGAGCGAATGCACCAGATGGGCATTCCATTCAATCATCCCGAAGAAGATAACGGCAGCAACAACAATACTTTTCTGCTTGAACAGCATCCCTCCTCCCGGAAGAAAAAGATCTGGTGGGCCGCAGCGGCAGCAGCACTGGTATCAGTGATCGGATGGCTTATTTTTTCCCCATCGGCCAAACCTCCGGCGCCGGGGGAGAAGCCGATAGCGGCAGCAGCAGAGCCGAATAGTGAGATCTCCACCAAATACGGCTCCAAAACCACTATCCACCTGCCCGATGGCTCCCAGGTATGGCTCAATGCAGGCAGTAAATTGACCTATAACAAAAAATTCGGTACCGGGATCCGTGAAGTGACGCTTGCCGGTGAAGCTTATTTCGACGTAGTGAAAAATCCCGAAGCCCCTTTCATTATCCATACAGCCAGGATGGACATCAAAGTATTGGGAACACAGTTCAATGTCAAATCCTACCCCGGTGAAAAAACTACCGAAGCTTCGCTCGTACACGGAAGTATTGAAGTATCCATCAAAGACCGCCCCTCTGAAAAGATCATCCTGAAACCGAATGAGAAAATCATCGTGAGCGGTGACAGTATTCTCGCACAGACTACGGAGAGAACAGGAAAAGAAAGGTCAGCCCATCCGGCTGAGGCCATCATGGCCATCAAAAACCTTACTTACCAGGAAAAAGACAGCGCCATCATTGAAACTGCGTGGGTGCAGAACAAGCTCATCTTCAAAGAAGAATCTTTTGCCGACCTGGCCCTGAAAATGGAGAGATGGTATGGAGTGAAGTTTGAGTTCAGCGATCCGTCTTTGACTGAGCTGCATTTCACAGGGATTTTTGAAACGGAATCGGTGCAGCAGGCCCTTCGGGCATTGAAATTAACGGCAGCGTTCAATTTCAGGTTCAAAGACAGTCATACGGTCATCATTTCGAAAATAAACCATAACTAATCTTAAACTTTTAGTATGACCCCGCCTAACAGCTCATAGACCTGACTACAATCAAAAACGGGAAATGCGCTAACATTCCCCGCCAAGGTTAAACTGAAACTTTGCCGTGTTGAGAACAGGAGCAAGTTTCCAATTTATTAAACCTCAAGATTTAAATGTATGAAAAAATCGCGAACGATTGGGGAGCGACGTTCCCATGCCATTAAAAAAGCTCTTCTGATTATGAAACTAACCACGGTATTACTGTTGGCCGGTATTCTCCAGGTATCTGCCAAAGTAAGCGGGCAAAATATCACTCTCAAACTCAACCAGGTGGAAATTGCCCGTGTGCTGAACACGATCGAACGGCAAGGAGCTTACCGTTTCTTGTATAATAGCCAGTTGCAGGATATCCGGCAGAAAGTGAGCATCGATGTGGCCAACCTGGGTATCCAGGAGGTCATGCGTGAGATCCTTGCCGGGACCGCACTCAATTTCAAGATCCTCGAGAATAACCTGGTAGTGATCCTCGCTAATACTCCCGGGCTCCAGGATATCAGGATCACCGGTAAGGTAACAGGGGAGAATAATGAACCCCTGTCGGGTGTTTCCGTTACCATTAAAGGCTCACTGAAAGGAACTTCTACTGATAATAATGGTGAATATACTTTAACAGTGCCGGAGAAAGCCACGCTGGTGATCTCCTATATCGGATACACTACACAAGAGGTCTCCGTGAACAGTCAGTCTGTGGTCAACATTAAAATGGTAGCCGCCAAAAAAGAAATGGAACAGGTGATCGTGGTGGGTTATGGCACCCAAAGAAAAGTGGATGTTACCGGATCGGTGGCCCAGATAAAAGGAGAAGAAATTTCCAAGCAGGCTTCCGCGAATCCCATCAGCGCTTTGCAGGGTAAAATAGCCGGTGTGCAGATCACGAACATGGGTACGCCCGGCGCGCCTCCCGAAGTACGGATCAGGGGTGTGGGGACTGTTTATGGCAATGCCAATCCATTGTTTGTAGTGGATGGTGTATGGTTTGATGATATCAGTTTCCTCAATCCCGCCGATATAGAAAATATCAGTGTGCTGAAAGATGCTTCGTCGGAAGCTATTTACGGTATCCGCGCTGCCAATGGGGTGATACTGATCACTACTAAAAAAGGGTCCCGCAACGCAAAACCTGTTGTGAACTATAATGGATTCGTGGGTTACCAGGTAGTCACCAACCAGGTGAAAATGGCCAATGGCCCGCAATACGCCGAAATGGTCAATGAACTGGATAAGATCGGAGGACTTCCTAACGGCAGGTATGCCGATCCCAATAGTTATGGAACAACCGACTGGTATCATCGTATCCTTAGAAATGCACTGATCACCAACCATCAGGTATCAGTCAGTGGCGGTAGCGAAAAATCAACCTACAATTTCTCGCTCGGTTATCTTTTGCAGGATGGTCTGATCAAGACAAACCGTTTTGAGCGCTATACCGCCAAATTGCAAAACGATTTCCAGGTGTTCAGGAACCTGAAGGTCGGTTATATCGTTACAGGATCGATGGGTAAAGGAAGAGATATCAATACAAGCCTCTATCATCAGCTCTATGCTGCAGTGCCCATCGTACCTGTATATTACGCCGATGGGACCTATGGCGACCCCAACGATTACAATGTAACCAGCTCAGCTAATTTCAACCCACAGGTGACACTGGATTTCTTCAACCAGGTCTATAAGAACTACAGGATCACAGGTACTGCCTTCGCCGACCTGAAGATTGCCAAGAACTTTACTTTCCATACCAATATCGGTGGCGAGTATGGTCAGCGGGAAACCAGGAATTATCTTCCTGTGTACAAAGCAACACTCATTCAACGCAATACTGTAAGTAAGCTCACGCTAACCGATGAGGCTACACGCAACTGGATCCTGGAAAATACGCTTACCTACGAGAATAAATTCGGGGACCACAATGTGAAAGTGTTGGCTGGACAGGGTGCACAATCATATCGCTTCAGAAAGACCATCGCTACAGCAGAAAATGTTCCCAACAATAGTGAGGGTGATTATTACCTGCGTTTGGGCAATAACAGGGATGTTCAGGATGTTGGTGAAGGTTATCCAACCTACAGCACAGTGGTTTCATACTTCGGCCGTATCAATTATTCATTCCAGAATAAATATATCCTCACCGCTACCATGCGGGCAGACGGATCTTCCAAGTTCTCCGCAGATAACCGCTGGGGCTATTTCCCCTCCGTAGGTCTGGCCTGGGTGCTCACTGAAGAGAAGTTCATGCAGGACCAGCATATCTTCGACAATATCAAGATCCGCGGAAGCTGGGGTAAGGTCGGGAATATGTCCGTTCCCGCAAACCTCGCCATTTTGAAAGTTTCTCAAACACCTGATCTTTTATATGTAGGCGGCAATGGTAATACCGCTCCGGGCGCCAATATCAATACCATTGTGCCCCCGGTTACCTATTGGGAAAAAAGTGTGGGTACCGATGTAGGTGTGGAATTTTCCATGTTGAAGAACAAGCTCTTTGCCGAGATCAATTTCTATAATAAGAAAACAGAGAATGCCATCTTCGATATTCCTATTCTCAGTTCACTGGGAACCACCGGTAGCACGGTAACCGGCAACCAGGCCACTTTCCGGAATCAGGGTTTTGAATTCCTGATCAACTGGAAAGACAATATCAATAAAGACTTCTCCTACTCTATCAGCGCCAACCTGGGCATCAATGATAATAAAGTATTGGAAGTATCGTCCGGCGCTAACCCAATTTATCAGGCAGTAGGTACAACAGGCTCTGCCAACTGGAACACCAGGACAATGCAAGGCCAACCGATCGGCCAGTTCGTAGGGTTGAAAGTGATCGGTGTTTTCCAGAATGCGGCCGACGTACAGAACTATGTTTCAAAAGATGGCAAAGTGCTCATGCCGAATGCCAAACCCGGCGACCTGAAAATGGAGGATGTGAACGGGGATGGCGTGATCGATGATAAGGACCGGGTTGTATTGGGTAATCCCAATCCGAAATACACGTATGGTTTCAATACGAATTTTGCTTACAGGAACTTCGATCTCACGTTGGATTTCCAGGGCATCGCAGGGGTCGATATTTATAATACGAATGTTGCTCTGCGTTATGGTACAGAAAATTTCACGGAAGACTTTTATAAGAACCGCTGGCGCGGAGAAGGCACTTCGAATTCTTATCCTTCCGTATACCTCGCAGGCGGACAGAACCCCCGTTCCAATTCATTCTATGTATCGAGCGGTAGCTATTTCCGCGTGAGGAATGCACAATTGGGTTATACACTGCCTTCCTCTCTCACCGACAGGTATAAGATAAGCAAACTGAGAGTGTATGTAAATGCACAGAACGCACTGAATTTCTTCAAGTATAAAGGATTCAGTCCTGAAGTAGGCGGATCGCCTACCAAGGCCGGGGTCGACTATAACGTATACCCGCTGTTCGCTACTTATAATTTCGGTGTCAATCTTACTTTCTAACGAAAAAAAACTGATGTGATGAAATTGAGCAATGCTAAATTTTTTTCGTGCATGTTTAAAAAACAAAAAACTATTCAAATGAAACCTACCGCTAAATATATAACAGGCATAGGGCTGGGGCTGGCGCTCATCGCGACCGGCTGCAGCAAGAGCTTCCTGGAAGTTCCTCCCCAGGGGCAACAGCCTGCCGAACAATTCTGGGTGAATGAAGCGGATGCCACCAAGGCCGTGAATTCGATCTATGCCTTCCTGCGTAGCTGGAATGAAGTTGCTTTCGCTCCCATTGCAGTTGAAAGCCTTGGATCCGACGATACGGAAACCGGCAGTGACGCTTCAGACGGCTCAGTGCCTTTCATGAACACTTATAATAATTTTACAGTTACTTCCACGGAAGGACAATTGGGTGGATTCTGGGGCGGCCAGTACCAGGCCATCAATCTATGCAATCAGGTGCTCGATAATGTGCCGAACATCAGCATGGACGCAACATTGAAAGCACGTTATCTCATGGAAGCGAAGTTCGTGAGAGCTTACTCTTATTTCAGGCTGGTGCGCGCATTCGGAGATGTTCCCCTTCGTTTGCATGTACCGAAGAACGCATCGGAATTCAATATTCCCAGAACGCCCAAGGCAGAAATATGGGCAGCTATTGAACAGGACCTGAAAGATGCAGAAGGATTACCAGCCAGCTATACAGGTGCTGATGTTGGCCGTGCCACCAAAGGAGCTGCATGGTCGCTTCATGCAAAAGTGGCGATGTACCAGGGCAAATGGGCCGATGTAAAAAGTTACACGGACCAGGTCATTAATTCACATGTCTATTCACTCTTCCCCGACTTCGAAAAGCTTTTCAGGATACCTAACGAGAATTGCTCCGAATCGGTTTTTGAAGTACAGGCCGCATTGATTCCCGGTAACCCGGATGCTTCCAATTGCCAGTATTCACAAGTACAGGGTGTAAGAAGCGTAGCAGGCGGAGGCTGGGGATTCAATGTGCCCACGGCAGATCTTTCAGCCAATGGCTGGGAAACCGGCGATCCCCGCAGGCAGGCAACCATTATCTTCAGGGGAGAAGTGACCCCGGAAGGTGATGCCATTCCCAACAGCGTCCCCAACCCGATGTACAACCGGAAATCTTATGTTCCATTCAGTCTCTTCGTTCCTAATTATCCTGAAGGATGCCAGCAGAATGTAAGAGTGATCCGTTATGCAGAAGTGCTCCTCATGAATGCAGAAGCCAATAATGAGTTGGGCACTACGCCCGATGCGCTCGCCAACCTCGAATTGGTAAGGGCCCGCGCCCGTGCCGGCAATAATGCCATTCTGCCCAAAGTGACCACTACCGATAAAGCTGCCTTGCGCGATGCCATCTGGCGTGAAAGAAGAGCAGAGCTGGCCATGGAGTTCGACCGGTATTTCGATGTGATCAGGCAAGGAAGGGCCCAGGCTATATTCGGATCGCTGGGATGGAAACCAAATAAAAATGAAGTATGGCCCCTTCCGCAGAGCGAGATCGATCTGAGCGCCGGTGTGTTGGTCCAAAACCCTAACTACTAACGTAAAAAAATATTATTATGAAACAGATAATAAAAAGAGCGCCGGCAGGCTTGTTAGTGATAGCATTGGCGGGTATCCTGCTGCCGTCCTGCTATAAAAAATTCGATCCAAAGAGCTATGCTCCGGTGTTTACCATAGGCGGATATGCTGCAGTGAAAGATATTCAACCTTCCAGCATGGTAGCGTATTGGGCATTCGATGGTAGTTTGGTGGATAGTGTTTCGTCTTCAGCCGGCACTAATAAAGGCACCAGCTTTTCAAATGGCTTCAAAGGGCAGGCATTACGATTGGATGTGGCCAATAAATCGTATGTAACCTTCACGCCGGGAGCGACTATAACAGGAATGAAAAGCTTTACACTTTCCTTTTGGATCAATCCTACTTTTGTAGATGCCAATAATGACGGGAAAGTTGATGGTGCAATCGGCCTGGTAAATCTCGGCAATGTTGCCAGGGAATGGGGCAACATTGATATTTTCATCGAGAATGAATCCAATAATTCAGGCGCCATCATAAAATTCCACGTCACCAGCGGCGGCTCCGAAACCTGGGTGGAAGTGACCAGGACCTTCCCGAATATGTTCGGCAACTGGTCGAGCCACACGCTGACTTATGATGCAGCCTCTTCAAAGTTCACCTATTACATCAACGGGGCCAGGACCAAAGAAGTTCCCGCCAGTTGGACAGGTAACCTGAATTTCATGAATAACGGCCCGGTCATTTTCGGCTGCCTTCAATTCATGACAAATCCCATCACTGGCACCATGTCGAGCACGCCGACCTGGGCAACTTATATGACAGGGTTGATGGATGAGGTAAGGCTCTATAACACAGCACTGTCTGCTTCCGATGTCAATGCCCTCGTAGTACTGCAGGGTAAAGGGAAATAATTTTTTCACGAATACTTTATGAAGCCTGGAAGGATGATCTCTTCCTTCCAGGCTTCTTTCATAGCATAATGGGAATCGCAACAAACAATATCAACAGGAACAGTCTTTCCTTCATTCTTCCATTACTCCTTTTCGCGGGCTGTTCCAAAAGTGCTGGAGGCAACAATCCTAATCCACCAGCACCTCCCCCAGCTTCTTTTTCCTTCAATACGCTGAGAGTGGATGGTGTGTTCACCGGGTTCAATTATTATAATACCAGGTTCAACCCGGCCATCCAGGTATCTTTTTCAACAAAGGTGAAACAGGGCTCGGTCGGCTCAGCAGTCACCTTTAAGAACAAGTCGGGAGTGGATGTCGCATATTCCGCTGCCATGCAAAATGGTGACAGCACTATCCTCATCCAGCCAAATAATCCATTAGCGCCGCTCACACAATATTCACTGACCGTGAATACATCGCTGCAATCCCAGCAGAACGGAAATCTTCAATCATCCGTCACCGTTACCCTGAACACCCCTATCGATTCTACCGATAAATTCCCTGGCATCACCGACGATGCCCTGCTCACCCTCGTTCAAAAACAAACTTTCAAATACTTCTGGGACTTTGCACATCCCGTTAGCGGGCTCGCCAGGGAACGCAATACTTCCGGAGATGTCGTTACTTCCGGTGGCTCCGGCTTCGGTATCATGGCCATTATCACCGGCATCAGCCGCAGCTTTATTACAAGGGCAGAAGGACTTGCCCGGTTACAAAAAATAGTCGGCTTCCTGAAAACCGCCAAAACCGTTCACGGCGCATATCCGCACTGGCTCAATGGCGCCACCGGCGCTATCGTTCCTTTCAGCACCAAAGACGATGGGGCCGACCTCGTGGAAACTTCTTACCTCATGCAGGGACTGCTCACAGCCCGGCAGTTCTTCAACGGGGCAGATGCAAGCGAGACCACCCTGCGCAATGATATCAATACACTCTGGAATGCCGTGGAGTGGAGCTGGTTCAGAAAAAATAATGAGAATGTTCTCTACTGGCATTACAGCGACAACTATACATGGGATATGAATATGCCCATCCGCGGATGGAATGAATGCCTCATCACCTATGTACTGGCAGCTTCCTCCAACACATATTCCATTCCAAAGGCCGTGTACGACAACGGATGGGCACGCAATGGCAGTATGAAGAACAACAACACTTACTACGGTATCACACTGCCGCTTGGCCCTGCCATGGGTGGCCCCCTGTTCTTCGCTCACTATTCATTCCTGGGTATCGATCCCCAGGGACTTTCGGATGCGTATGCCAATTACTGGGACCAGAATAAAAACCATTCTCTCATCAATTACAATTATTGCAAAACCAATCCGCAGGGTTGGTATGGCTATAGCGACCGCTGCTGGGGACTAACAGCCAGTGATATCCAGAATGGATATACTGCCAGCTCACCCACCAACGATATAAGCGTGATTGCCCCTACAGCAGCACTATCCTCCTTCCCTTATACGCCTGCTGAATCTATGCAGGCATTGAAATTTTTCTATTATAAACTGGGCGACAGGATCTTTAAGGATTATGGATTTGTGGACGCCTTCTCCCTGCACAATGCCTGGTTTGCAGATTCATTCCTGGCCATCGATCAGGGGCCCATTATTATTATGATTGAAAATTATCGTAGTAAATTGTTGTGGAACCTGTTCATGAGCTGTCCGGAAGTAAAGACAGGTATGACAAATCTCGGCTTTCAAAGCCCCCAATTATAGGATCATAAAAACTGACCATGAAGAAATACGGCATCTATTGCACGATGATATTAGCTGCACTGCTACTGGGGCATGCAGGCATCGCACAGAAAAAAACAGTGAAGAAGAAAGCCCCGAATCCAGACAGCGTGAGCATTGCCATTCAACCTAATCTCACCGATGAACAATTGCTCGACCTCGTTCAGAAACAGACCTTCCGTTATTTCTGGGATTTCGGCCATCCGGTATCCGGCATGGCAAGGGAAAGGAGCAATATTGCTTATGAATACGGCCCGGAAGTAGTGACGATCGGTGGTACAGGGTTTGGGGTGATGTCGATCATTGTTGCGGCTGAAAGAAAATGGATCACCCGCGAAGCAGCCGTGGAGCGGTTATTGAAAATGATCAACTTTCTGAGAAAGGCCGATCACTATCACGGCATCTTCCCACACTGGATGAATGGAAACACCGGTAAAACCATCCCGTTCAGTCGCAAGGACGATGGAGGTGATATCGTAGAATCATCTTACCTGTTCCAGGGACTACTCTGCGCCAGGCAATATTTCAACCAGGACGGTCCCAAAGAAAAAGAATTGCGCGATAAGATCAACTGGACATGGAACGAAGCGGAATGGGACTGGTATACTCATGAAGGCCGTAATGTGCTCTATTGGCACTGGAGCCCCAACAATGGATGGAGCATGAACTTCGAAATACGCGGCTGGAACGAATGCCTGATCACCTATGTAATGGCAGCTTCCTCTCCACGATATCCCATCAAACCGGATGTATACCACCAGGGTTGGGTGAGTAGCTCGTTCTTCCGCAATGACCGCGAGTTCTATGGCATCAAACTCCCGCTGGGCTTCGATTATGGCGGCCCGCTTTTCTTCTCACAATATTCGTTTCTCGGCCTCGATCCACGTCACCTCAAAGACAGGTATGCCGATTATTGGGAGCAGAACAGGAACCATACACTCATCAACCGGGAGCATTGTATCCGCAACCCGAAAAAATTCAAAGGATACAGTGCGGAATGCTGGGGCCTCACTGCCAGCGATACCTACGATGGCTACAATGCCCATTCGCCGGAAAACGACTGGGGCACCATCACTCCCACAGCAGCCCTTTCAGCATTTCCCTATACACCGGAATATTCCATGCAGGCATTGAGACATTTCTATTATAAACTGGGCGATAAGATCTGGAGCGAATACGGTTTCATCGATGCATTCAATGAAACACAGAACTGGTATGCCAAATCGCATCTGGCCATCGATCAGGGTCCCATCATCGTGATGATCGAGAACTACCGTAGCGGCTTGCTGTGGAAGCTCTTCATGAGCTGCCCGGAGATCAAGGATGGATTGAAAAAACTGGATTTCGAATTTGAAAATGGAACATCCACTAAATAATGGCATACGGCCTGAAAAAAATTCCTGATGAAGAAAAAGACCCTGATACTGTTGTGTTGCATTTTTATTGTTGTACAAATGCACGCCCAACAGAAAACCTATTGCAATCCCGTTAATCTCGATTATGGCTTTCTTCCTATTCCCAATTTTGCGGAATGGGGCAAACACAGGGCCACGGCCGATCCTGTGATCGTCACTTACAAAGGCGACTACTATCTCTTCTCCACCAATCAATGGGGTTACTGGTGGAGCAGCGATCTCTACAACTGGCATTTTATTTCCCGGAAATTCCTGAAGCCCTGGCATCATGTGTACGACGATCTCTGTGCACCTGCCGTTTGGGTGATGGGCGATACCATGCTGGTATTCGGTTCCACTTATTCTACCAACTTCCCGATCTGGATGAGCACCGACCCGAAGAACAATCAATGGAAGGAAGCTGTCGATTCCTTTGCGATCGGCGGATGGGACCCCGATTTCTTTCTCGACGATGATGGGAAATTGTACATGTACAACGGCAGCAGCAATAAATATCCTTTGTACGGCATCGGGATCGACCGGAAAACATTCCAACCCATCGGTACACGCAAAGAAATGTACCTGCTGGAGCCGGACAGGTACGGCTGGCAACGTTTCGGGGAATATATGGACAATACCTTTCTCGATCCGTTCATCGAAGGGGCCTGGATAACCAGGCACAACAACAAATATTATTTGCAATACGGGGCACCCGGTACCGAGTTCAGCGGGTATGCAGATGGAGTAGTAGTGAGCGATCACCCGCTGGGCCCATTCCGGCCACAAATGCACAATCCTTTTTCATTCAAGCCCGGCGGCTTTGTGAGAGGGGCAGGACATGGAAGCACTTTCCAGGATACATGGCAGAACTACTGGCATGTATCGACCATGGTGATCTCGGTAAAAAATAATTTCGAAAGGCGTATCGGGATCTGGCCTGCCGGCTTCGATAAGGATGATATGCTCTACACCAATACTACCTTTGGTGATTACCCGCATTACCTGCCCAATGGCGTAGCCGATCATCTGCAATCGAGGTTCACCGGATGGATGCTGCTGAACTACAATAAACCGGTAATGGTTTCATCTACCTATGGAGGTTATCTCCCCAACCAGGCTGTGGATGAAAATATCAAGACCTACTGGAGCGCCGCCACGGGCAATAAAGGTGAATGGATACAGACCGACCTGGGCAATGTCAGCACCGTGAATGCTGTCCAGATCAATTATGCCGACCAGGATGCTGAATTCCTCGGCAAACAAACCAATATTTATCATCAATACAAGCTCCATTATTCAATTGATGGAAAGCGTTGGAAAGTACTGGCCGACAAAAGCGCCAATAGAACAGATATGCCACATGATTATATCGAGCTGGCCGAACCCGTACAGGCCAGGTTCATCAAGCTGGAGAATATCCATATACCTACCGGGAAATTCGCCATCAGTGGACTGAGGGTATTCGGCAATGGTAACGGCAGCAAGCCCGACACGGTAAAAAGCCTCATCGTGCTGCGTACGGAGAAAGACAAGCGTAGCGCCTGGATCAAATGGTCGCCGGTAGATAATGCGTATGCCTACAATATCTATACGGGGATCGCTCCGGATAAGCTGTACACCTGCATCATGGTGCATTCGGCCAATGAATATTACTGGAAAGGCATGGACAAAGACATTCCCTATTATTTTTGCATAGAATCCATTAATGAGAACGGTGTTTCGGCCAGGACTGCTGTGATCGAATCACCATAAAACCCGACCAGATATGAGTATGCAAAAATTCTTAACAGTTATTATTTTATCAGGGCTGGCCATATCCTGCCTTTCACTCCATGCACAGGAACCTCCATTTGCGAATGAGATCAGGGCATTCAAAAAACAGGATAGTGCCCAGGCGCCTCCACAGCATCCTATCCTGTTTGCTGGAAGCTCTTCCTTCAGGTTATGGCCCAACCTGCCGGCCTGGTTTCCCGGTCATACCGTGATCAACCGTGGGTTCGGCGGTTCAACCCTCCCCGACCTGATCAGGTACGCAGATGACATCATTTTTCCCTATCAACCCAAACAGATCGTGATCTATTGCGGAGAGAATGATTTTGCCGAAAATGATACGGTGAGTAGTCAGGCGGTATTTGAACGTTTTCGAAAGCTGTTTACGCTCATCCGGAAAAAATTGCCGGAAGTGCCGCTTGCTTATATATCCATGAAACCCAGTCCCAGCAGGCTGCGGCTGCATGGAAAGATGAAGATCGCCAACGACCTGATCAGGGAATACCTGGCCGGCGAAGCGAAAACAGTCTTTATCGATATCTGGCCTGCCATGCTGCACGAAGGAAAGCCCGATAGCACCCTATACAAGGGCGATTACCTGCACATGAATGATAAAGGCTATGTGATCTGGCAGAAGGCTATCGAACCCAAACTGGTCAGTCAATAATTGTTTTCGCATATACAATAACGTTATTAACGGCATCCTAAATAATCTAAACATGGCAAAAAAATGGCTGGTGGTTATAACCATCATGATCGCGGTGCAGGCCAATGCACAGCAAGACAGTAAAATGAACCAGTTCATCAGCAGTCTCATGCAAAAGATGACCCTGGAAGAAAAGGTAGGGCAGTTGAACCTCCCCTCTATCGGGTTCGATGTAACCGGCCCCATCCTCAGCGAAGGCGTAGAAGATAAGATCAAGAAAGGATTGGTGGGAGGTGTTTTCAATACCTACACGCCTGCCGCAGTTCGCAAGCTGCAGGACATTGCCGTAAAAGAGAGCAGGCTGAAGATCCCCCTCTTGTTCGGGTTCGATGTGATCCACGGCCACCGTACCATTTTTCCCATCTCCCTGGGACTGTCGGCCAGTTGGGACCCTGCGCTCATTGAGCGTACTGCCCGGGTCGCTGCCGATGAGGCCAGTGCCGATGGATTGAACTGGACCTTTTCACCTATGGTGGATATTGCCCGTGATCCCCGCTGGGGCCGCGTGAGCGAAGGTTCCGGTGAAGATCCCTATCTCGGTTCCCGCATTGCCAAAGCGATGGTGCAGGGCTACCAGGGCAATGATCTTTCCAAAGACAATACGATCATGGCCTGTGTAAAACATTTTGCATTGTATGGCGCCTCTGAAGCAGGGCGTGATTACAATACCGTCGACATGAGCCGCGTGAGAATGTACAATGAATACCTGCCACCCTATAAAGCAGCAGTGAATGCAGGGGCCGGCTCCGTGATGACCTCTTTCAATGAGATCGACGGAGTGCCTGCTTCGGCCAATAAATGGCTGCTCACCGATCTCCTGCGCAAACAATGGGGATTCAACGGATTTGTGGTAACAGACTATACCGCCATCACGGAAATGATAGCACATGGCATGGGCGATGAGAAAAAAGTAGGTGAGCTGGCATTGAATGCAGGGGTCGATATGGACATGGTGGGAGAAATATTTCTCAACCATGGTGTGGAGCTGGTGAGATCGGGCCGTGTGCCGATGGCGCAGGTAGATGCTGCCTGCCGCCGTATTCTCGAAGCAAAATATAAGCTGGGACTTTTTGCCGATCCGTACAGGTATATCAATGAAGAGCGTGGCAAGGAACGGATCATGACGGCAGATAAACTGGCGCTGAGCAAAGAGGCTGCCATCAAAAGCATGGTGTTGTTGAAGAACGCCAATCAGGCGCTGCCATTATCGGCCGGCAAAAAGATCGCCTTCATCGGGCCGCTGGTGAAAGATCAGCGTAACCTGATCGGCAGTTGGAGTGGTGCCGGCGAATGGAAAAAAGCAACCAGTTTGTGGTCGGCCCTGGAACAAAAATTCGGCGCCAATAAATTCCTGTATGCCAAGGGCTGTAACCTGGTCGATGATGAAGCGCTGCGCAAGAGCCTGAATGAGCACGATGGCCAGATCGCTACGGACGCCACACCAGAACAATTGCTCAATGAAGCGGTGCAGACTGCTCAACAGGCTGATGTGGTGGTGGCCGTATTGGGTGAAACGGCCGGTATGAGCGGCGAAGCCGCCAGTCGGAGTATGATCGGCTTACTTAACAACCAGTCCGACCTGCTACACGCCCTGAAGAAAACCGGTAAGCCCATTATACTGGTACTGATGAATGGCAGGCCGCTCACGCTGGAATGGGAAGACAAAAATATGGATGCGATTCTTGAAGCCTGGTTTTCAGGCACACAAGCTGGCCCGGCCATGGCCGACCTTTTATTCGGTGATGCCAACCCTTCGGGCAAGCTCAGTATGACCTTTCCCCGGAATGTAGGACAAGTGCCCATCTATTACAATGCAAAGAATACCGGCCGGCCTTTCACCGAAGGTCAAAAATATACTACCCAATACCTCGACGTGCCCAATTCGCCATTATATCCGTTCGGTTATGGGCTGAGCTATACTACTTTCAGTTACGGCGATCTGAAACTGAATAAGACCAGTATTTCAGGAAATGAGAAACTGCAGGTGTCCTTGACAGTTACCAATACCGGTAATTATGATGGAACAGAGACCGTGCAGTTGTACATCCGCGACCTGGTAGGTACTATTACAAGGCCGGTGAAAGAATTGAAAGGATTCCAGAAGGTCAGCCTGAAGAAAGGAGAAAGCCGGGAAGTGAATTTTACATTGGGCGTGGATGATCTGAAGTTTTATAATGGCAACCTGCAATGGGCGGCTGAGCCGGGTGAGTTCAAGGTGTTTGTAGGAGGGAATTCGCAGGAGGTGAAGGAGGCGGGATTCAGGTTGGTGCGCTAAGAGGAGAAGATACGAGAGAACAAAGAAATAGTTTTATGAAGAGAGAAGTTGAAAAAGAGGGATCATTATTTTCTCTTTTTCAACTTCTCTCTTTTTGTATCCCTTAGCTATAACCTTGTTCTTGCATAGTCAGGATGGGCAGGGTTTACGATGAGTTCCCGGCGAAGTGGGTCGATCAAAACATCCATATCTTCCATCGGAATGGCGCCAAGCAAAGGTTCTGAATCGCCGGGCAACACTATTGCACGGCAAATAGTGCGGCGATTCCTGAAACGCAGTTCCACCGGTGCAACCACATCATTATGAACAACTATTCCATTCGTCAATTGAAAGCTCTTTTTATCCACAACGGGTAGTTGCAGAACTGCCTGTATATTTTCATTGATACATAGCATATAAGCGCCGCTGTCAACAAGCGCCCTGACGCGAATCCGTTTTATTTCATCGTCACCGATGATATGCTTACGGGCAAAAGCAAGATCATCACCATTGACCAGTTCAATGTCGGCATGTACCATTCCCATACGTTTTAAATTTTAAGGTTAAAGAATCGAAACATCCATCCATAATAGAAACAACTTAAAGGTAGGAATGTACTAGCTTTCATCAAAATATTTTTTCGTTTATCCAATAATGTTAGTTTCCAAATATTTTAGGAAATTTTACAAAGTGCTTGGCTCATCATTTATTAACAACCCTAATCCTTCCGTTTTCCTATTTTTGTTTCATGAACGGTATCAGGAACATCATCTTCGACCTGGGCGGAGTTATTCTCAATCTCGATTTTCCAAAAGCGGAACAGGCATTCGCAAAATTGGGTGCTCCGGGTTTTAAAGAGCTTTTCGCCAGGGGACATGTAAACTCTTTTATTAAGGACTATGAAGTAGGCCGTATCGACGACAACCGGTTTGTAGATGAATTGCAGCGGCTCACCGGCGATCATCATGGCCGTGAAGAAGTGATCGCAGGCTGGAACGCCATGTTGCTCGATTTCCCTCCGGAACGCATCGCCCTGCTCGACAGGCTCAGATCGAAATACAGGATCTTCCTGTTCAGCAATACCAACGCCATCCATGTGGAAGCCTTCAAACAAAAATTTGCCGATGCATTCGGCGGCCGCGCCTTCGAAGACCTTTTCGAAAAAGCATATTATTCCAACGTCATCAATCTCCGGAAACCGGAACTGGCGGCCTTTCAATATGTGATCGATGACAGCCGGCTACACCCGGCGGAGACCCTGTTCATCGATGATATGGAGGTAAATGTTGAAGGGGCACGCGGGGCGGGCCTGCAGGGGTTTCACCTCGAACCGGGCAAAACCATTCTCGATATCCCTTTTTAGATGTCGGCCGCTGTGGTCGGGAAACCAGTCATTTCACTTCTTCGAAATCGATATAGTCGCCTGCCTTTTCTTTGGTAGGAGCGGAAGCAGGCTTACCGGTCTGTGCAGCACTGGCGCCATTACCATTGGTTTGCTGTTGCTGAACATGGTCGCGGAATTCTTTCACCTGCCGTTTCATTTGCCGGGAGACTTTAAAAACGGGCACCAGGAAATTGAAAACAAACTTGTAGATAAAGTAGGCCAGGATGGCCCACAGTATAACACGTATCATGTTGTAAAGATACTAAGCGGGTATCGAAAAACTGTTAAGACCCTGCAAAAGCAGCGACCCCTGCTCATTTCTAATGGATTATTAATGGTCGCGGTGCTTCCTGCCGAAGAGGCGGTCCAGGAGGCTGTCGGCCCCCTCCGACAGTTTATCGGCCAGCCAGCTCACCAGCCTGGCCAGTGCATCCTGCAAACGTTCCTGGCTTAGAATACCCTGTACAATGCCTGCCGACCAGCTTTGGGATGAGCGCTTGTAGCGGATCAGTGAATTCCAGGCCATGCCGTGGAAATTGTCCTGCAGGTGTTCGAAATTTTCGTCGAGTTCTTGCTCGATGGCCTTTGCCTTGAGCTGCAGCTTGTATATCTCTTTTTCCAGTGACTGCAGGCTATGGATGTTTTTGGAAGTAGCCATGATGTGGATGATTTTATGCGGATTCTTCACTATTATTCGATTCTTCCTGTGCGCGGAGGATGATCTTCCTGATAATGGGATTCACGAATAAACTGTTCCTGAACACTGCCATCAGTACAAACAGGAAGATCAGGACCAGGGTGGTAATGCCGAATCCTGCCACGAAACTATTGGTGAGCTCCGAAAGCCAGAAACCAAGTACCAGCCCCAGGAAGATCAGGATCAGGAACCCGATGAAGGCGGCAATAATGGTCCAGACCAGGAACCCCATGGATTTGGAGAAAAGGCGGATGCCCTGCAGCCGGAACAGTTCCGACTTCGTTTCGACATATTCTTTCAACAGGCTTTTATTCTCCTTGAAAAACGAACCCAGGTTGTCAGGCTGATTCATGATATAACGGATTTGAATAAAGTTAGGAAAATACGATGAAGTCGGGGGCCTGAAGTCGGAGACTAGATGTTCAAAATACGCTGGAGTTCCCGACAAACGGGCGCTTCAGACCTCCTGCGTCAGACTTCTGACCTCAGTATTTGGAAGTAATTACCAATTTACCTTAACTTTGCCACGGCAAAAGAAGAAGTAGAAGGGAACGAGGTTCGTTCCCTTCTTTATTTCCCTGCAGTATCGGATATGAGTACGGAAACGCAAATTCGGACGGTAGAAAACATGGTGAAGGCTTTAATAGCCGACGACCCGGCTTACTTCCTGGTAGATATCAGGATCAAACCCACCAACAACATCAAATTGTTCCTGGACGGTGATCAGGGTATCACGGTTGAGAAATGCATTACCATCAACCGGGCCCTGTATAAGCAGATCGAAGGCTCCGGCCTTTTCCCCGGCGATGATTTCTCATTGGAAGTCTCATCGCCAGGGCTTGATGAACCCCTGAAATTGTTCCGCCAGTATAAGAAAAATCTGGGCCGGCCCGTGGAAGTGCTGCTCAAGGATGGTATGAAGGTGGAAGGAAAAATGATCGAGGTACAAGACGATGCCATTACAGTGGAAGAGACCAGGGGGAAGAATAAAAAAAAGGAAATACTGCAGCACAAGCTGCCATTTGATAATATTAAATCAACAAAAATTCAAATAACGTTCTAAGCGCTACGGATAAGGCAGAGCTAAAAAACTAAAACCGGGTTCATCTGTGCAATCTGTGGCAATAAATTGTAGATTATGGCAAGTATAAACCTGATTGAAGCTTTCCAGGAGTTCAAGGAGGCGGAAAATATCGATCGCCCCACTATGATGAAAGTCGTAGAAGATGTGTTCAAAACATTGCTCCGGAAAAAATATGGCAGTGATGAAAATTTCGACGTGATCGTGAACGCCGAGAAAGGTGACCTGGAAATAGTCCGCCGCCGGATGATCGTCGACGACGGCGCCGTTCAGGACCCCCTGGCCGAGATCGCCTACAGCGATGCTGTGAAGATCGAGCCCGACTTCGAAGTGGGCGAAGAACTATATGAGGAGGTCAATATCCTCGACTTTGGCCGCAGGGCCATCCTGGCTGCCAAACAAACCCTGGCCAGCCGTATCAGTGACCTGAAGAAAAATGTGCTCGTTAAAAAATATGGTGACCGCGTAGGAGAGATCATCAGCGCGGAAGTTTATCAGGTATGGAAGAAAGAGATCCTGCTCCTGGATGAGGAAGGCAATGAGCTGATCCTCCCCAAATCCGAACAGATCCCGCAGGATTATTTCAAGAAAGGTGAGAATATCAGGGCGGTGGTTAAAAAGGTGGAATTAAAAAATAACTCCCCGGTAATTATCCTTTCCCGCACCTCTCCCTCATTTTTGGCTAAATTGCTGGAAATTGAGGTCCCTGAAATATTCGATGGCCTGATCGTTATCAAGAAGATCGTCCGTGAACCGGGCGAAAGGGCAAAAGTGGCCGTGGAATCTTACGACGACCGGATCGATCCCGTAGGCGCCTGCGTAGGTATGAAAGGCAGCCGCATCCATGGTATCGTACGGGAATTGAAGAATGAGAATATCGATGTGATCAACTGGACCAACAATATCCAGTTACTGATCCAGCGCTCACTCACACCCGCCAAGATCACCAGCCAGGAACTCGACAACGATAAGAAACAAGCCAATGTATACCTGAAACCAGACCAGGTATCGCTGGCCATCGGTAAAAAAGGCGTAAACATCAAACTGGCGCAGGAATTGACGGGATTTAGTATTGATGTGTACCGCGATACGGAAGGTGAGCCCCAGGAATTCGATATCGACCTGGAAGAATTCAGCGATGAGATCGAGACCTGGATCATCGACGAGTTCAAACGCATCGGTTGCGATACAGCCCGCAGCGTTCTGGACCTCACCCCTGAAGAACTGGAAAGAAGAACAGACCTGGAAAAAGAAACGATCGATAGCGTACGCAAGATCCTGAAAGAAGAATTCGAGAAAGAATAAGCGCCACGAGAAAAAGAGGAGAAAAGCGGTTTCAGGAGAAAGGCTGAAGAAGATAGTTTTTTCAGGGGCAAACAGCATAAGAAACAAAAAATTGTCTTACAATAACGAATGGCAGAAACAACAACACCCAGAGTAATGGCCGCAGCCAAAGAGTTCAACGTGGGTAAAGAAACGTTGGTCGACTTTTTGGTGGGTAAGGGTTTTAGCAAAGACGACCTGAAACCTACGTCCAAGCTGACGGAGGACATGTATCGTGCTTTGCAACAGGAATTCCAGAGCGATAAGGTGGCGAAGCTGAAAAGCGACCAGATCGATCTGCCGAAAGGAAGCCTGGAGGCCAAGAAAAAGAAAGAAGAAGAAGCTCCTGTAATCAAGAAAGAAGCAAAAGAAGAAGAAACACCCGCTCCGCCCCCGGTCACCAAACCGGCAGTGGAAGAAATAAAACCGGAAGAACAGCCTCAACAGCAGGAACCGGAAGTGGTAAAACTGGAGGCGCCCGAGATCGAAGGCCCCAAAGTGGTAGACAAGATCGACCTGTCGGTCATCGATTCTTCCACCAGGCCCAAGAAAACAGCCAAGAAAAAAGCGGAAGAGACCAAGCCGGAAACTGTTGAAGAACCGGTAGCAGAGGAGAAACCCAAAGTCACCGAAGAGGAAACGACCCCGGTGGTGGCGGAAGCCAAAACAGAAGAGCAACCCTCCGTTGAAGAAAAAGGAGAAGAAGCCCCGGTGGATGAGGATAGTGAAGGTCCCGTCATTGAAAATATCAAGGCTGAAAAACTGGAAGGCCCCAAGATCCTGGGTAAGATCCAGTTGCCCACTGGCGGTGAAAATCGCCAGAAACCCAACCAGGGCCAGGGCGAAGAGAAACGCAAGCGCAAGCGCATCCCCATAGAAAAGAGAGATCAGCAAACGCCGCAACAGAAAGCGGCCCACCTGTTCAAGAAAAGAGAGCCCGGCGATCAGCAACGACAGGGTGGCGGTCATGGCCATCAAGGACAAGGACATGGTCATGGTCAACAGCAGGGGGGTGGTAATTTCAGAAGGGATAACCGTGGACATGGCCAGCAACGCGGCGGCAGACACACTATTCAGCGTGAAGTAAAAGAGATCAACGAGAAGGAGATCCAGAATAAGATCCGCGAAACACAGGCCAAACTGGCCGGTACCGGCGGACGCGGTAAGAGCCTCAAAGCAAAATACCGTCGTGAAAAACGCCAGGGCATGTCGGAACAGGCAGGCGGAGAAGAGATGCAGGACAACAAACTGCAGGTAACGGAATTCATCAGTGTGAGCGAACTGGCTAACCTGATGGACGTGAGCTTCGCCGATGTGATCAGCAAATGTATGAGCCTCGGCCTGATGGTATCCATCAACCAGCGCCTCGACGCGGAAGTGATCGAACTGGTAGCCGGTGAGTTCGGCTTCGATGTAGAGTTCATCGATATGGAAAAGCAAATGGAAATGGAGGAAGAGATCGAAGAGGATGATGAGGATGAACTGCAGCCAAGGGCCCCGATCGTGACCATCATGGGTCACGTAGACCATGGTAAAACTTCCTTGCTCGACTATATCCGCAGTGCCAACGTAGTGGCCGGTGAGGCCGGTGGTATCACCCAGCATATCGGCGCCTATGAAGTAACACTGGCCAACGGCAGGAAGATCGCATTCCTCGATACGCCCGGTCACGAAGCGTTTACGGCTATGCGTGCCCGTGGCGCCAAGGTAACCGATATCGCCGTGATCGTGGTCGCTGCCGACGATGCTGTGATGCCTCAGACGAAAGAAGCGATCAGTCACGCCCAGGCTGCCGGCGTACCCATGATCTTTGCTATCAACAAGATCGATAAGGATGGGGCCAATCCCCAGAAAATATATGAACAACTGGCGGGCATGAACCTGCTGGTGGAAGAGTGGGGCGGTAAATTCCAGAGCCAGCAACTGAGCGCCAAGAAAGGCCTCAATGTTGACCTGCTCCTGGAAAAGATCCTCCTCGAAGCCGAACTGCTCAACCTCAAGGCCAATCCCGACCGGGAAGCTTCCGGCACCATTATCGAAGCTACCCTCGACAAAGGCCGTGGTTATGTAGCTACCGTGCTTGTTCAGAACGGTACCCTGAAACATGGGGACCTGGTGGTATCCGGACAATTCTTCGGAAGGGTGAAAGCCATGTTCAATGAAAGGAACAAAAGGGTCGATGAAGCACCGCCTTCCACACCTGTACTGATCCTTGGTCTGAATGGCGCTCCCCAGGCCGGTGAGAAGTTCAGGGTCTATGAAGATGAATCCGAAGCCAAGGACGTGGCCAACCGCCGCGCACAGATCCTGCGCGAACAGGGCCTCCGTACCAAGAAACATATCACGCTCGATGAAATTGGCCGTCGTCTTGCACTGGGCAATTTCAAACAGCTCAACCTGATCATCAAAGGTGATGTGGACGGTTCAGTGGAAGCGTTGAGCGATTCACTGCAGAAGCTCTCTACCGAAGAGATCGTGGTGAGCGTGGTGCACAAGGCCGTGGGCGCCATCACCGAAAGTGATGTATTGCTCGCTACTGCCTCCGATGCCATCGTGGTCGGTTTCAACGTTCGTCCTTCTACGCAGGCCGCCCGCGTGGCTGAAAATGAAGGCGTGGAAATAAAGCTCTACTCCATTATCTATAATGCCATCGAAGAGATCAAGAGCGCGATGGAAGGGATGCTGGAGCCGAAGATCCAGGAAAAGATCGTGGCCAATGTGGAGGTACGCAATGTTTTCAAATTCGACAAAGCCACTGTGGCCGGCTGTTATGTACTGGATGGAAAGATCCAGCGCAACTCCAAGGTCCGCGTTATCCGCGACGGTATCGTGGAATTCCCGAAGGGAGAAGGACAAAGCGGGGAGCTGGCTTCCCTCAAACGTTTCAAAGACGACGTGAAGGAAGTGGTCTCCGGTATGGAATGCGGTTTAACGGTAAAGAACTTCAGCGATATCCGCGTAGGCGATATCGTGGAAGCATTCGAAGAAGAAGAAGTAAAGAGAACGTTATAAAAAAGTTGACAGGTTCAAAAGTTGATAGGTTGATAAGTGGATCTTCATATTTCGGAGACCTCCTTGTCAACCTATCAACTTGTTAACTTATAAACCCAACTTAAAACCTTGTTAAATAACAGGGCCCCGGCCCGTAAATATCTGGCCGTAAAAGTATTTTTGAGCATATCATCTTCTCACAGTATGAAACAAGTATTTACTCTCCTGGCAGTTGTTTGTCTTGTGATCACCGCTTCTGCGCAGGGCACCAGAAAAGTGGTGGCGGATAAGATCGTGGGCATTGTAGGCGATAAGATCATCCTCAAGTCTGACGTATACAATGATATCCTCGATCGCCAACGCCGCGGTGAGCCCGTACCGGCCGAAGCTAACTGCTATATCATGGAGCAATTGCTTACTCTCAAAGCATTGGTGCTGCAGGCTGAAAAGGATTCCATAGCAGTGGGGGAAGATGAGATCGAGGCACTGCTCGACAACCAGATCCGCGGGTTTATCCAGATGTACGGCTCCAAAGAGGCGTTACAGGAAATTGCCGGCCGTACCATCTACCAGATCAAGGAAGATTTCCGGCAGTCGTTCACCGAAAGGAAAAAAGCGGAACGGATGCGCGATAATATCGTTCAGGGGGTGAAGATCACTCCCCAGGAAGTAAAGGAATATTTCGATAAGATCCCGAAAGACAGTTTAAGGTTCTATGAATCGGAAGTGGAGGTCAGCCAGGTCGTAGTATATCCCAAAGCCAGCCGCGACCTCGAGAAACTGGCCATCGACGAGTTGAACGATTTCAAACGCCAGGTGGAAAGTGGTTTGCAGAAATTCGAGACATTGGCCAAATTGTACACCGATGACCCGGGCAGTAAGGAAAGTGGCGGCCGTTATGCGATCAATCGTACAGAAAAAAGCTGGGACCCTGCTTTCATCAACAATGCCTTCCGCCTGAAAGACGGACAGGTATCTCCCGTATTCAAATCCAAATTCGGATACCATATCATTCAAATGGTAAGGCGCAATGGCGATGATGCCGATGTTCGCCATATCCTGCGCATTCCCAAGATCACCGATGAAGAGATCAATGAAGCGGTCAACAAACTGGATACGGTGCGTTCCAGGCTTATTGCGGGTACCATCAACTTCGGTGAAGCCGTTGCGAAATACAGCGATGATGAGATCGCCAAATTCACCGGTGGCCGCATGCAGAACGCACAGGGCGGGTCTTATCTTACCATGGACCAGCTCGACAAAGAATTGGTGGAATTGCTGGCCAAAACAGGATTGAAACCCGGAGAGTTCTCCAAGCCCACTCCTTTCACTGATGAGCGCCAGAAAAAAGGCGTACGCATCGTTTACCTGAAATCGAGAACAGAGCCACACCGTGAAAACCTGAAAGACGACTATGACCGTGTGGCGCAACGTGCGCTCGAGCTTAAAAAGCAGGAAGTGTTGGAAAAATGGTTCACCAACAAGATCCCCAGCTATTACCTGATGATAGATGATGAATTCAAGAGCTGCGGCACCCTGAACCGCTGGATGCAATACGCAGTGAAAGCGAATAATTGAGTTGACAGGTTTACAAGTTGAAAGGTTGACAAGGAGGACTCCAAAATTCAGCGTTCCCCTTGTCAACCTTTCAACTTGTAAACCTGTCAACTATCCTTGTCTATCTCATAATCTCGCACTATCTTGGCAACTACCCAGAATCCCTGGATGTAAGAGGAAACCCTTAAATGAGGCAGAAAGGAATGCGATTTTTATGATCGCACAGGGTTTTACGGTACTTTGTATAAGTATTTACCTGTAATTCGCAAACCGATTCCTTGTGAAGCTGTCCGGGCTTCGCGCTACGTATGCTCAAACAGTCTAAAAAGTTGAGACCTGAAGCAGGTCTTCAAAAGCCTGTTCATTGGCAGACCGACCTTCGGGGTAATCTCATGACTATAGAGTCTCCCCTGCTTAAATTCACCGGGAAAAGCAGGAAGGAAGTCCTGCATCATGCCATTACCGGCCTCCTGCTTGCCAAAGACGCCAGAAAGATCCCTGCCATTCTCCGCCGCGCTACCATCGGCATAAGCCAGTCCCTCACCCTGCATATCAAAGGAACAACAACAGCCAAACCATTTTCGATCACCATCATTCCGCAGGAACTCACAGGTAAAAAAAAATCGATCGTCCTTCAATGGAAGGGACTGTTGAGTGATCGCCCCGGCAGATCTGCTCCAAAAAAAACTGTCCGCCCTGTGGCGGGCAGCCGGTCGCTCAGGAGAACAGAAGGGCTATTTCGTTCTTTTGCCGATACTTCACCGGGCATGATCTGGGTATCGGATGAGCAGGACAATACCATCTATTTCAACAAAAGCTGGCTGCAATTCACCGGGATCACAGTGGAGGATGTGGCTGGTGATGGTTGGACAAAACTCATTCACCCCAACGATATCCCGGTAGCCATCGAACTATACCGCAACCATTTCAGAAAAAGAGATCCGGTGGTCCTTGAATACAGGATCAATACCAAAACGAGTGGTTTCAGATGGGTCATCGACCACAGCCTTCCCCGCTATGCTGCTGACGGCAGCTTTCTCGGCTACATCGGCTCAGTAATGGATATCCACGAACAGAAAAGCCATGAAGAGTTCCTGGCGCTGGAAAAAAAAGTGCTGGAGATGAATGCCCGTCCGGCCATCTCATTAAAGACCATCACGGATTATTTCCTGGAAGGGCTGGAGCATTTCTTCCCGGGCATGCTTTGCTCCGTGATCACCCTGCGGGAAGACCAGGTCAGCATTGAAGTGCTCTCGGCCCCCAGCCTGCCATCGGAATATTCCGGCGCCATCAGTGGATTGCGCATCGGCCCCCAGGCAGGGGCCTGCGGTACTGCCATGTACAGGAAGGAAAGGGTCATCACCACAGATATAGACACCGATCCGCTATGGGATGGTTACCGCCATCTCACCAAACAATTCGGGCTGCGTTCCTGCTGGTCGCTCCCCATTCTCAATGCGCACAATGAAGTGATCGCCACCATTGCTACCTATTACCATCAACCGAAAATGCCCTCTCCCCGGGAACTCGATATCCTGGAGCGGGTAGGTGATCTCCTGCGCATCATCATCGAAAACAAAAATGCCGAAGCAAGGATCAGGATGAACCATGAGCGCTACCTGTTGGTCACCAAGGCCACCAATGATGCTATCTGGGACTGGGACGTGGCGAGTAACCTGTACTGGGGAGAAGGGTTCTACACGCTCTTCGGGTACAAGCCCGGTCTCTCCCCCGGCAGTTACCAGCGATGGGAGCAGTGCATCCATCCTGAAGACCGCGAAAGGGTCATAAACGGGCTGAACAATTATATCCGTAACAATACGGCCAGGGTTTGGGAAGCGGAGTACCGTTTCAAAAAAGCGAATGGCGAATATGCGCTGGTGCATGACAGGGGCTTTCTCATCTTCGACCAGGACGGAAAGATCAATCGCATGGTTGGTTCCGTACAGGACATCACCGAGAAAAGGGAAATGGAGAAGAAACTGCTGGAACAGGAACTCAATAAACAAAAACTGGTAGCGCAGGCAGTGGTCAATGCGCAGGAAAAAGAAAGGGCCGAGATCGGAAAGGAACTGCACGATAATGTGAACCAGATCCTCACGACGGCCAAACTCTACCTGGAACTGGCGAAGAATGAAGAATCGGAAAGGGTGGAGCTGATCAGCCGGAGTGCCGACAGTATTTCGGATGCCATCAATGAAGTGCGCACCATTTCGAGATCACTGGTGCCTGCCAGTGTGGGCGACCTGGGTTTGATCGATTCCATCCAGGACCTGGTGGAAAGTGTGCGCGCCACGAGGAAATTGCGGGTAACCTTCCATCATACCGGCGATATCGACAGCGTCATGGATGAGAAGCGCAAGCTGATGCTGTTCCGCATCATCCAGGAGCAGGTGAACAATGTGCTCAAACATGCCTTCGCCGCCAGCCTGGTCATCGAGCTTACGGCGATCGGCCGCGTGATCGACCTCACCATCACCGATGATGGCAAAGGATTTGAACCGGCTACCGTGCGGGCGAAAAAAGGAACGGGGATACATAATATCATCAGCAGGGCGGAATTGTTCAACGGGCAGGTCACCATCACCACATCACCGGGCAATGGATGCAGGCTCAATATCAATGTACCAATCTCAAACTGAAAATAAATTCATGCTTATGGAAAAGATCAGTGTCTTGATAGCAGATGACCATAAATTGATCCGGGAGACCTGGAGCTTTATCCTCAACAACGATCCGAGATTTATTGTGGTAGCCGACTGCGGGGATTCGGACCAGGCAGTGGAATTGGCGAAGAGCAAGAAACCGCAGATCGTATTGATGGATATCAATATGGCGCCTGCTTCGGGATTCGAGGCAACGGAAAAGATCAGGAAATTATCGCCTGCTTCAAAGATCATCGGGATCTCCATGCATACGCAACCCGCTTATGCAAAGAAGATGCTGCAGATAGGGGCGCGAGGGTATGTAACGAAAAATTCATCGAAGGAGGAAATGATAGAGGCCATCCTGGAAGTGCATAGCGGGAATAAATATATCTGCGATGAGATCAAGAACAATATCTCGGAACTGGTGCTCGAAGAGAACAGGGAAATGCCCAATGTGAATGCCCTGACCGACCGCGAGATCCAGATCATCAACCTCATCAAGGAAGGGCAGTCCTCCAAGGAAATAGCAGTCAACCTGAAGATCTCTTTAAAAACAGTGGAAGTGCACCGGCATAATATTCTCAAAAAACTGAAGCTGAAGAACTCGGCATCGTTGGTCAATTTTATCAACAGCGTGGCCACCAATATATAAGGCATAAGAGTAACCACGTAGAGGCGATTGAGGTTTTTCGTTTACGTACCCAACTATTGACGCCACGGTTTTGGTTTTCACGATTTTATGATCAATTTTTACCATGGTATAAGACACTGTTAACTTTTTATTATGTGAAGGCTCTGCAATGCTCCTTTCCTCCGGGAAGGGGGCATTGTCGTTTTAGGGAGCTACCCCACGCAAGCCTGAACGGGGTCTAGGAGAAAACCCGTAGGCCCATTTGAAATTAATATTTAGGGGGATGAAAGTTTTCTTGAAATTCATTCCCATTAATCAGAAATACAGCATCTTAGCCTAAATCCAATATTCGCAGGTAATGCAAATTACCCTTGACCCGTTTACAATCCGGTTCCTGTGAAAAACAAGCGAATCAGGTCCTTGAAAGCCTAAACCGCTTCAGACATTGATCCACTTATCCTACAGAAAAATACCCCCAAATTCCTATGAAGACTGGGGGTTTTTTATTTCCTTCTACCCCTTTTCCCTCCTTCCCGGCAGAAAATACCGCTACCTTACACAGTTGGAATGTCCGATTCAGCCCCTAAGAAACCCATTTTGCACCCGTGGGATTTCCTTAACTTTGCGCTTTCTTTTCAACAGGAGCTACCCATGAGTGATGAAATAAAACATGAATGCGGATTAGCATTCATCAGGTTACGGAAGCCATTCTCCTATTATCAGCAGCAGTACGGTACAGTAATGTGGGGCCTTAACAAGCTGTACCTCCTCATGGAAAAGCAGCATAACCGGGGCCAGGACGGCGCCGGGGTAGCGGCCGTGAAATTGAACGTGGAGCCCGGATACCCTTTCCTTCACCGCATAAGGAGCAATGCCAATCAGCCCATTGCAGATATATTCAGCAAGATCAACAACGATGTGAAAGAGCTGGAAAAATACCAGCCCGATATCATGAAACATCCGGGCCTGATGAAAGGCCATATCCCCTTCCTCGGCGAACTATTGCTGGGCCATCTGCGTTACGGCACGCAGGGGAAGAACAATGTTGAATTCTGCCATCCTTTTATCAAGCGTGATACCATCCAGGCCCGCAATATGGCCCTGGCCGGAAATTTCAACCTGGTGAATACCGATGAGCTTTTTGCCCTGATCGATATCGATCCCGGCGAATTCCAAAAGCAGAGCGACCTCGCCGCCATGATGGAAGTGATCCATCATTTTCTCGTGAAAGCGGATGAGGAATCGCCCGGCAACCTCGACGTGCTGAAAGCCCTGCGCAAAGCGGTTTCCCTGTTCGATGGCGGATTTACCGTGGGCGGACTGATCGGCAATGGCGATTCATTCGTGTTCCGGGATCCCAATGGCATCAGACCGGCCTATTATTATATAAGCGATGATGTGGTGGTCGCGGCTTCCGAGCGTGCTGCTATCCGCACCGTTTTCAATGTCGGCGAGAACGAAGTGCTGGAGCTCATGCCGGGCATGGGACTGATCACCCGTGCCGATGGCGCTGTCCATGTCGAGAAGATACTCGAACCCAAAGAGCGTCGGGCCTGCAGCTTCGAAAGGATCTATTTTTCACGCGGCAGCGATGAAAAGATCTACCGCGAAAGAACCCAGCTCGGGTACAACCTCAGCGAGCAGGTATTGAATGCCATCCACCATGATCTGCGGCATACGATCTTCTCTTTCATTCCCAATACCGCCGAAGTGGCTTTTTATGGCCTGTGGAAAGGGTTGGACGATTACCTCAAACAGGTAAAGATCCAGCGCATCCTTTCCTGGTGTACCGATATTACGGAAGAGAAGCTCACTGAAATGATCAGCCGAAAGATCAGGATCGAGAAAATTGCGATCAAGGACGTGAAAATGCGTACTTTCATTACGGAAGATGTGAGCCGCAATGAAATGGTGCAGCACGTTTACGATATTACCTATGGCACTGTTCAGAAAGGGGAAGATACCCTGGTGGTGATCGACGATTCCATCGTGAGGGGCACCACGCTCAAGGAAAGTATCGTACGGATGCTGGCCAGGCTGGAACCCAGGAAGATCATCGTCGTTTCTTCGGCCCCACAGATCAGGTACCCCGATTGCTATGGCATAGATATGAGCAAGTTGGGTGATTTCATAGCATTCCGGGCCGCCATCGGGCTCATGAAAGACAAAAACAAGGAACACTGTTTGCAGGAGATCTATGAACGTTGCAAGGAACTGCAGCGGGTAGGACAACTGCATACGGAAAACCTGGTTTGCCAGGTCTATCAGCCCTTTACCACAGAAGAGATCTCAGACAAGATAGCACAACTTATAACTCCAAAAGGATTGACCGTTCCCGTGCAGGTAATTTTCCAGACCGTCGAGTCCTTGCACAGAGCATGCCCTACCAATACGGGCGACTGGTATTTTACCGGTAATTACCCCACGCCGGGGGGTAACCGGGTAGTGAACCAGGCTTTCATTAATTTTACGGAAGGAAAAAATGTGCGGGGATATTAAGCACCGCCCCTAAAACTTGATCAATTCAAAAAAATTGCTTAATATAACCGGAACGGGATGATGGTATAAGCTATGAATCGACATTAAACCTGGTATAGGTATAATCAGGAAGTAGCCGTGGTTTATGTATATGCAGCGTAAGTACAGGTAATGTGATCTGTATGAAGGTTACGCGCCTGCTTTTATACCAACGAAAAAATATCTTATGAATAGAATTTCCATCATGATCGTAGATGACCATACGTTGATTCGGGAAACATGGTCATTCTTATTGGGGCGTAATGAAGGGTTTGAAGTGATCGCTGAAGTCGGCGATGGTCAGCGGGCTATAGAAATTGCCCGTGATAAACGGCCGAATATCGTATTGTTGGATATCAATATGTCTCCCCTCAATGGTTTCGATATTATCAAGATGATCCGTAAGCTGTCGCCGGGATCCAAAGTGATCGCGGTTTCCATGCATTCCCAGCCTGCCTATGCCAAGAAAATGTTGCGATTGGGGGCCAAGGGTTATGTGACCAAGAATTCCCCCCGCCAGGAAATGCTCGATGCGATCACGGAAGTATACAATGGCCAGCTTTATATATGCCAGGAAGTGAAAAATATCCTGTCGGACCAGGTGCTGAATGAAGAAGACAATAATACCGGCCTCAACCAGTTATCCGAAAGGGAAATAGAAGTGATCAACCTGATCCGGGATGGATTGTCGTCCAAAGAAATTGCCGATAAACTCAAACTCTCCATCAAAACAGTGGAAGTGCATCGTCACAATATTCTCAAAAAGCTCCGGGTAAAGAATACGGCATCCCTCATCAATTATATCAACTCGAACGGGTTGTAAACGGCTCGGCCAACTGTTAATTCTCTTTTAATATTATTTTAATTGGGCATAGATTTTGCTGCAACATATCAGCCGACCGTTTAGCTTCCTATGGGGAACCAATATTAAGCAGGCCTGTTTAATTTCTGATTCCTTTGAAACTTATTGTTACTTTGAGGGGGGAACTTGATTCCCCCCTCACTTATTTACCCGTATTCACGGCATCAACTGTCAAGTAGTATGAAATCAGTTATCATCATTCGCCATGCCAAGAGTAGTTGGGACAATCCCGAACAGCCCGACTTCGAGCGCCCGCTCAATGAACGCGGCAAACGGGACGCTCCGCAAATGGCGCAGCGGCTGCTCGATAAAAAGATCAGCATCGATGCCTTTATCAGCAGCCCTGCCAGGAGAGCTAAAAAAACAGCCAGCATTTTTATTGAACAATACGGCCTCTCTCCCGATGGACTGATCCTGGTGCCCAATCTCTACCATGCCGGCCCATCCGATTTTTATCAGGCCATTGCCCAGGCGCCTGCCGCCGCAAAAACCATTGCTCTCTTCTCCCATAACCCCGGCATCACCGAATTCGTGAACCAGCTTACCAATACCAAAGTTGATGAAATGCCTACCTGCGCCATCTTTGCCGTGAAAGCAAACATCAGGGACTGGCCGGCATTCAAAGATGCTTCCAAAGAATTCTGGTTCTTCGATTATCCAAAATCCACGCTGGTATAGTATTTGCCACAAAGGCACGAAGGCACAAAGGGAATGAAGTTGTTTTTTTGACAGTACAATCTACCAATTGATCAATCTGCTTTTGTGCCTCCATAAAGAGACCAGTACCACAAGAATCCTGAATCCATATCAAGGCACGAAGCCATCCCCGGTATAGTGAGTAACTCCTACATTCCTTATCCTTTGTGCCTTCGTGCCTTTGTGGTAAAATCCAAATACCTCCAACAAAAACCTTGGCCGGCTTCCGATTTATCTGTACTTTCGGTTCATCCGTGAAATATTTATTCCAACTCCCCTCTCTCTGAAAACGATCTCCGGCATTCCGCCGGTTATTACCCAAAGATTTCCTGGAAATACCATTTACTAAAACTTACCGACTATGCCTATCAGCGTACCTGCATCTATTCGCCTGCTGGCGAAACGAATGGTGTTTCTATGCCTGCTTATCCTGTGCATACTTATCAGGCCCTATGCACAAACCTGCCCGCCTGGCCTGCAGACAGTTCAATTGCCGGCTCCCTCCGATCCAAATCTTTTTCATTTTACCGGTATGATAGAAAATCTGCCTGCCGATTATGGAACAGATCCCAACAAGAAATACCCGGTGATCCTTTATTTTCCCGGCCTCCTCGCGCAGGGCAATGGATCTCCCTCCGATCTCTGCAAAATATTCACCGATCAGCAATATCACCCTGCCTGGTACATATCCGTGAATAAATTCCCGGCCGTGTTCACAGAAGGTGGGCACGATTATTCATTCATCATATTATCCGTGCAATACGATAAATACGATGCGCCCTATCATTTCGGACAGGATATCGATAATCTCATCGATTATGTGCAGGCCCATTACCAGGTAGACCCTGCACGGATATACATCACCGGTATGAGCGCCGGCGCCAACCTCGTGATCGATTATATCGCCAGCAGTGTCGACCGCGCAAAGAGAGTGGCCGGCGCCAGCCTCAGCTCGGTATGCTATGGGAAATCCCTCATGCCGAACGGGCCCGCCAATATCGCGGCAGCTAAATTACCCGTGTGGTTCGTGCATTGCTCGCTGGAAACGACCGGCTTTTGCGCCGTATCGATCCCCGATGATTGGGTGGCTTCTATCAATGCCGAACCCAATGGAGTGCAGGCGCGTTATACGAGATTGGACCAGGCGCCAACACCTACTCCAACCCCTAACCTCGATACACTGATCTATTGCCAGCCCTATCCCCATTCCACCTGGCCAACCATGTATTCACCTGCCGTAGATAATGTGCATCCCGAAAGGACCATGGCGCCCAATCTGTATCACTGGTTCCTGCAACACGATCGCTCCGGCTCCCTGCCCATAGTGCTCAAAGATTTCAGCGCGAGTTTGATGAATGGGAAAGTGAGGGTACGGTGGACGACCAGCACCGAGAACAACAGCAGTAGCTTCACCATCGAGCGGGCGGGCAGTGATCAGAAATTTACCGGCATCGCCAATATCAAAGCCAGCGGCAATTCATCCACCGATAAACAATATGAATACATCGACGAAAAACCATTGCCCGATGTCAGCTATTACCGCCTGGTGCAAACCGACCTGGATGGCCGCGAAAAAAGATCCGTTATCCGCCGTGTTATGAACAGGAACGGGCGTACACCCCTGCTGGTGATCTCGCCGAATCCATTCCATACTGATCTCTCCGCCTTCCTCAACGTGAACAGGTCTCAAATAGTATCAGTTATTCTTACGGACCTCGATGGCAGGACCCTCATGAGCACGAATGGACGATATGCTGAAGGGGCAACAGAGATCAATCTGCCGACAGGCAAACTTCCGGCCGGCATTTATTTCCTGAAGATCAAAGGGGTCGATTTTTCAGTGACGCAGAAAGTAGTGAAGCAGTAGGAAGAAAGCGCCTTAGTGGCCCAATCCAATATCTGTGAGCCGTGCGGTAAACTCCCGGAGCACAGGTTGAAAATCCTGCATTGTATGACCAGGATTTTTGAAAGGGAAACCGGCTGCTGAGGCGAGCGCCTGTTGCAGGGAAAATTTTTCCTGCTCTATTATGAAAGCATATTGCTGCCCCATCAAATGCCTGCCCAGGTATTCCTGCTCTCCCTGCCCAGGGGTGGGGACCATAATACTTTTCTTACCGAGTTTGAGAAGGTCCATTACCGTAGTATAGCCGGGACGGCTGATCACGATGGAGGCTCTGCAGATCAGCTCATTCAGTTTTGCCGCAGGCAGATGATTGAATATCGTAAGCGTTGCAGAAGCATGGGCAGGAATATTTTCTTTATCCGGTAATGCGCGCAACAACACCGCTTTCCCTTCATACTGCTCCAGGTCGGGCAATAATTTTTTTTCAAAGATGGTCCGTTGCGGCTCAGGGCCCGAGAGGATGATCAATAGGTCGATATTTTCCGCTTGGTTTTCCGGGCAGGCTTTCAATCTCGACAAAGCCCCGAGATAATGGAGCGGGATGGGCGGCATCTGACCGGGGTTCGATAACTGACCGGCAAGGGAAGCCTCTCCCTGGTAATCAGGGACCCAGCAGGCATTGAAATGCCGGATGCGGCGATAGTTCCATTGTTGTACCAGCTTATCGGCCCAGGCCCCTAAACTTGTCGAGATGGTTAACTGATGGGTAATGAAGATACTGGGAATGCCTTCCGCATAGAAACCAAACCGGTTGTCGGAGATGACGGCGTCGACAGGATGCTGTTTTATAAAGGAGCGCACCCATCTCTTTTCCTTTTTGATACGTATCAATAATTGAGGGATTTGCCATAAGATCTTCCCGATGGTTCGCCACCTGCTGCTGCCATAGCGAAGGCCGTAACCCGCCAGGGGAGCAAATTGCAGGCCCGGGAATTCAAGGGAAAGAAGCTGTTGCTGGCGTTCGTTACAGGCTACTATCACGGTGCAGCCGGATTCGATAAGTTGTTGAATAACAGGGATGCAGCGGGTGGTATGTCCCAGGCCCCAGTCGAGTGGGGATAACAGAACTAAGGGTTTTTGGGTATACCTGTTAAATTTGGGATATATGGGCAAATTCGTATAATATTTTGTTCCTAAAATAGTTTAATTTAGTAAAGCGTCAATATGTCTATGAAGAAGTTGAATTTCAGATTGATTTTTTTGTTAATTTTCACAAGTCTTGTCGTCGTCAGTTGCAGTACTGGTAAAGGTATGGGTGGTTCATCAAAAAAATGCGGCTGCGGTTTGAACAAGGGATTTGTAGGCTATTAAAATCCTAATAAGAAATGAAAACGCCTAATCGCGATTTGCTTGTGCTGGTGAAAGATGATCACCTGAATGGTAAGGCTATGGAGAATGAGCTGGAGCAACTGAACCAGTTGTTATATCGGTTTGAGACAATCGATAATTTCTGCGTTGCTCATGAAGTGTTCGATATGAACAAGTATAAGGTACTGCATGAGCCGCGTATGATCAGCAAGCTGGCGAATCAGAAAGAGTTGACGCCATTCGTATTTATCTGCAATAAAAATTAATGATCGGATAAAGATAATAGTTACTCGAGTCAATACATTAAAAAGCAGAAAGGTTAACAAGTCATTTACTACCTGTTAACCTTTCTGCTTTTTAACTGATATGTATTCCCCGGCTATCCCAGTTGTTTCAGTGCATTGCGCAACTGGCTGATCATGGCAGGGATCTCTTCGATTTTACAGGTTCCTACGCTGAGCCTGTACCAGGGCGATCTGGTGGAAGCCCCGAATGCATAGAAAGGAACTACAGCGAGCTTTGCTTCGTTGAGCAGGTAAGCGGTCACATCACTTTGCTTTTCCAGGATGGCGCCTGTTTTTGTTTTCCTGCCCACGAGGTCGAATTTGATGGTGAGGTAGATGGCGGCCTGTGGAGCAATGGCATCTACCGAAAAACCTTCCGACTTCAGTTGTTGCAGTCCATCGTAGATGCCTCTCAAACGGGCTTCAATAGCCGATTTGAATTGGTGCAGGTACTGATCGATCTCTTCTTTTTTGTAGAGGTACCTGGCCACTGCCTTTTGTTCGGCCATGGGCGCCCAGGCGCCCACATGACTGAGGATGGCTTTCATTTTGTCCATGATGATCTTGGGACCGAATGACCAGCCTACCCGAACACCGGTAGCGGCAAACACTTTACTGATGGCATCGATGAAGATGGTGTATTGATGCATGGCCGGCCGCAGGGATACAGGGTTATAATGATTGATGTTGCCGAAGGTGAGATGCCAGTACATCTGGTCGTACATGACGTAGAGCTTCTTTTCCTGTTCCGTGCGGCGTGCATTCTCTTCCAGCACCAGGTCGCAGATGGCCGTAAGATCTTCTTTCGTGAAAGTAGTGCCTGTTGGGTTTTGCGGCGAGCACAATGCCAGCAGGGTAGCGCCTTTGATATGTGGGCGCAGTTGCTCTACCGTTGGCATGAAATGATTATCCGGACTGGCTTCCACCATCACATGCTCGGCGCCTACAAAATGCGCATAGTGGTTATTGTTCCAGGAAGGGACGGCATATACTACTTTATCGCCTTTATCACAGATGGCCCTGAAGAGAGAATAGATCAGGGGCCGTCCACCGGCTGCTACCAGGATCTCAGGATGTGAATAATGCAATTGTTCACGTTCCTTCAGGAAAACCGAAATGGCTTCTCTCAGATCGAGATTGCCTTCTGCCGCGGGGTAATTGGTGAAATGCTGCCGGTACGCTTCGATGATCTCTTTCTCGAGCCCCGGAGGGATCGGGAAGATGGCAGGATCGAAATCACCCACCGTAAAATTGTAAATCTTTTCGCCCTGCCGGATCTTTTCTTTGATCTCTCCGCCTAATTTCACGATCTCCGACCCGATAAGGGTTTCGGAAAGATAGCTCAGTTTCATCCGTATATTTTTAGTTTTTTAATTTGGTCGGATGGAACTACGCAGATTCACCTTGTTTGAAAAAGGCTTATCGTGCTTCGTTTCATATTGCAAAAGTAACGAAACCCGGAGATTGAGGATATTATCAGTGCCCTAATCGTATTTCTTCAGGATATCCAGCACATTCTGGTCCACCACCCTGCCTGTATCGCTCTGGACCTTACCAAAAAAATAGAGCTCATATTCGTTGCGGTAAACACCGCTCGCTTGTTTTTTGGCAAATTCTTCTTTCCTGAAACCGGTATAGAGGGCATACCCGATGGCAAATGCGCCGGTGGCCATGAAGTAGACCAGGAACAATCTTCCCAGCCATTTGAGCAGGGGGCGGCTGTTGAATGGTGTGCGCAGCAGGATGGCCACGATCAATGGCAATACCGGCACCCAGAAGCGCGGATCATAATAGGGCCAGTTGAAAATAATGAGCGCATAAAAGAGCAGGTACATCTTGATATGGAAAGGCGCCTCACTTTTTTTGGTGCAAAGGAGATACAAAAGCCATGCGAAGACACCGATGCCGAGGACAATGAAAAGTACCAGTCCGGCCGGTGAAGGAAGCACGTTCAGTAATTTTGAAGAAGGCATATTCACCAGCAATTCTCCCAGTTCCCGGAAATGGTTCTTGAGGTTCTCGCCCAGGAACCCACCAACGCCATGGTGAAGCTGGTTTGTCAACAGGCTTGTATAGTCGAGGATCTTTAGCTGTTTGGCGAAGAAAGCCAGCACAACAGCGAGCACGAGCAGCACCAGTAGTACAGCTTTATTTTTTTGGATGATCCTTTTCAGTTCGGCACGATGCTGCCAGGCGATACCCAGGAACAGGGCCGGTATCAGTGAGATGCCTACTGCACGTGTAAGCACGGTGAGAATGGCGAATAGGAAAGAGAGCCCCAGTTGCCCGTAACTTTTATTTTTTATGTACCGGTGAAAACAGTACAGGCTGGCCATGGAGAAAAAAATGTATTGCATTTCCGATAGGGGATGCGCTACGAACTTGATCACCGTCCAACTCAACAAGGCCACCGTTACATACAGGAATGGATTGATCAGGGGGCCGAATATTTTTTGCACGAAATACAATCCTGCAAAGAGGTAGAGGCAATTCACCAGGATGATAGTGAAGGAGTGCAGGATGCCGAGTTTCGATAAACCGATGAGCAGGCCGGTATAGCCATAAGGCAGGTAATCTGTGGCGGCAAAGGAATCCGGCGGGCATCCATGTTCCAGGCAATCCTTGATATTGAAATACCGGATGGAATCGAAATGGATATGCAGGGGTGTGAAGCAGCCTGCCAGGTATACCAGCACCAGCAGGATGGTCAGCAGCCTGAAAGGCTTGTTCATGCCCGGGTTCACGGGGGCGATAGCATTCATACGAGCGTTGTTTATATTGGTTTGCGGCCTGCTGCGATCACGGATAGCCCAATGGCATTGAAGCTAAGCGTATCGATACAGCGGACCAGGGGCACCAGCTTATTGAATACCTGTAATTGTTTGGGCGGGATCATTCTTTTCCGGAGCAGTGTGCCATCGAGCCACCAGCCGATGATGCCAACGGCATTGAAATAGCGGCTGCCGGTCACTTCAAGCTGTTGCTGTGCCAGCAAGGCTTTCAGCGATCTCCGGGTATATCGTTTAAAATGTCCCAGCTCTTTGTCGAACTGGTTATACAGGAATTGCCAGGCCGGCACCAAAACCACCAGGTGGCCACCGGGTTTCAGCATTTGCCTGCAATTGAGAATGGCGAGCGAATCATCTTCGATATGCTCTACCACGTTGAGTGCAATGATCGTATCGAACCTGTTGGCCAGTTCCGGCCGGTTTGACGTAATACCGGGCTCCGACAGATCGAGGTGTACAACGCCTTCCAGCTGCGGGTGACCGCCGAATTTTTGTTGCAGGATTCGACAGTATTCCTCCCGCAGATCACTGGCGGTAAGCATGAATTGGTTTTCCAGGAAAAACGAAGAAAGGTTACCGATACCGCTGCCTACTTCCAGCAGATGGCCTTTGCACCAGGGTCGTATCGTTTGAAATAGCCAGCGGTTGAAATGGCCTGCAGCGGCAAATTGTTCCAGGGTCTGTAATCCGGCAGGGTCTGTGCTATGCTTGTGTTCTGTTGCCGTCATCGGGCAAAGATGTTGTATTTCAGGATACAGTAAATGGCGCGGAACCCATCTTTCCAGTTGATCTTCTTGCCTTCCGCATAAGTACGGCCGTAATAGGAGATGCCTACCTCATAAATGCGGATATCAGGCACCCGCGCGATCTTTGCCGTTACCTCCGGCTCGAAGCCGAACCTCTTCTCCTTCAATGTAAGGGATTGAATGATAGGTGTACGGAACAGCTTATAGCAGGTCTCCATGTCCGTTAGGTTCAGGTTGGTGAATATATTCGACAGGGTAGTGAGCACTTTATTGCCGATCGAGTGCCAGAAAAAGAGGATGCGGTGCGAATTGCCACCGAGAAAGCGGGAGCCGAATACCACATCCGCAAAGCCGCGCAGTACAGGTTTGATCAGGATATTGAACTCCTCCGGATCATATTCCAGGTCGGCATCCTGGATCACGGTATATTCACCGGTGGCCTTGGAGATGCCGGTATGGAGCGCGGCCCCTTTGCCCATATTCACTTCATGTTTGAAATACCTGATGTCCTGCTCCGGGTGGTCGGCCATATATCGCTGGATAGCCTCTTCGGTATTGTCTTTCGAACAATCGTTCACGATGATCAATTCTTTCTGTATGTTATTGAGCAATTGTACCTCAGCGATCCTGTCGAGGATATGATGAATGGTGGGCCCTTCATTATATGCCGGGATCACAATGGAGAGCTTTTTAAATGGCTGCATGTCTGTTCAAGAGTTGTTTTGTATGATAGGGTCGAACCAATTAAAGGTGATGAATGGTTGAATAACGCCGCAACTTAATAACTAAACACTGATTGTGCAAGTGTTTGATTTCAAACAACGTCTATATAGCATAATAAGCTATTCGAGTTCTGAGAACGAATTAAATAGGGTTATATTGCAAAATAGTGAACACCCGTAAATTATTTATTATCTTTATTAATGTTTAAACGCTAAATCAACTACAAACATGAAGAGAATTATTGCAGCCGCTGCCATCTTATTGGCCTCCGGTGCTATTTTAACCGCCTTTACAAGATCAGGTGAGCCTGTATCGAAACAAACCTCCGCTCAGTCGAATAAACTGGCTACCAAATGGGCCCTCGACAAGTCACATTCCAACCTGCGCTTTACCGTAACCCACATGGTAGTTTCTGAAGTGGATGGTTCTTTCAAGAACTTCGATGGTACCTTCGAACATACCAAACCTGATTTTTCGGATGCAAAGATCGTATTCACCGTAGACGTGAATTCGATCAACACCGACAATGAGAACCGCGATAAACACCTCAAAGGGGAAGATTTTTTTGCGGCCGACAAATTCCCGCAGATCAAATTCGAAAGCACTTCCTTCAAACCGCTTGGCGATAACAAATACAAGCTCGACGGCAACCTCACCGTTCGTGATATTACCAAGCCCGTTTCTTTCGACGTTACTTATGGAGGCACGCTCAATTCACAACGTGGCGCCAAAGCAGGGTTCAAAGCGAAGACCACCATCAACCGCTTCGACTTCGGCCTGAAATGGAACAGGCTCACTGAAGCCGGTGGCCTCACCGTTAGCAAAGATGTTGCCGTTACGGTGAATATCGAGCTGAATGAGGTGAAGTAATTCAGTGTTTGCCACTAAGACACGAAGGCACAAAGGATAGGAAGTGTAAAATTTAACCATCGCCACCGAAGGCGCCTTTGTGCCTTGATAAAGAGTCCAATTTTTTTTGATATTGGTCCCTTTATTAAGGCACAAAGGAAGGCTGATAAATTGGTAGGTTGTTGGTTTCGAAATACATCTTCGTTTCCTTTGTGCCTTCGTGTCTTAGTGGCAAACACTGAATCTTTGTGCGAAACCATCTTAATTATTGCAATATCTTCGCAACCGGTTAACAAGTTCCGCCATCTATTTTCAATATTTTAGGTCTCTATTCCGTTATCAGCCATCATGAAAAAGGTATTATCACTGGCTATCGTCCTGATCTCCGTGCTGCCGGTCATCGCTCAGTCCGGTTACAGGATCCCTGTTACCCTGAAGCCATATAAAAATTCATGGATCTATCTCGGGTATTATTATGGTAAGATGAAAGCCCTGGCCGATTCGGTACAGCTCGATGCCGATAGCAAAGGTGTCTTCAGCGGTAAGGAATCCCTGCCCGGCGGCATCTATTTTATCGTATCGCCCCGCAAGGAGATCCTGCTGGAACTGCTCATCGATCAGCAACAGCATTTCTCCATCCAGGCCGATTCCGCTACGCTGCCGGCCGGCGTGGTCTTCACCGGTTCATCCGATAATACCCTGTTCCAGTCATATACCAAATTCGCCAACCAAACGGGCATGGCCGTGAATAAGGCCAATGCGGAACTGGCGGGCGCAGGATCGAAGAAAGATTCGGCCGCTATTACGGCAAGGATGCAGTCGATCGGGAAAAGGATGCAGGAGTACCGCGACAGTCTCGTGAAAAAGCATCCCGAATCCCTTCTCGCCGCCCTGCTGCAGGCCATGCGCGAGCCCGTGGTGCCGCCCGCTGCCAAACATCCCGGCGGTAAATACGATTCCAGTTATGCCTACCGGTATTTCAAATCACATTACTGGGATGGCGTTGAATTCAATGACGGGCGGCTGGTAAGAACTCCTTTCTTCGAGCCCAAACTGGAAAAATATTTCAGGGACCTCGTGGCGCCACATCCCGATTCCATCAGCAAGGAAGCAGATTACATGCTGCTCTACGCAAGGAGCAACAAGGAAATGTTCAAATACCTGCTCGTGCATTTCGTGCAGCAATACATCAACCCACCATACATGGGGCAGGATGCCGTGTTCGTTCATCTCTTCGAGAAATTCATCAATACCGGGCAGGCGGATTTTTTCACCCAGCAGTATAAGGATTACATGACCAAAAGGGCCTATAGCCTGATGGCGAACCAGATCGGCAGGCCCGGCGCCAATATGCAGATGGTAGATACCCTCAACAAGGCCATGCCCCTCTACAATGTGCAGGCCGATCTCACCGTGATCTGCTTCTGGGACCCCACCTGCAGCCATTGTAAAGAAGTAGTGCCCAAATTGGATTCCATCTATCAGGCAAAATGGAAACAACAGGGAGTGAAGATCTACGGAGTGATGGTGGATGGTGGGAAAGATAACTGGCTGCAGTTTATCCGCGCCAACCATCTGAAAGACTGGGTCCACGTTTACCAGTTGCCCTCCCAGGAGCAGGAAGACAATGCCGCAGGCCGGCCCGGATACCGGCAGCTCTATGATGTGTACCAAACGCCGGTCCTCTACCTGCTCGACAAAGAAAAACGTATCGTAGCCAAGAAGCTCGATTATCTCCAGATGGACGAAGTGATCAACCTCAAGCTGAACAACCCAAAAAACAGGTAACAATATGCCTTTCCTAAGACTAACCACGGCCGCTTCCTTAATCACTGCCTTTGTAACCGTTTCTACCGTTCAGGCACAAACGATCTTTACGTATGGCAATAAGCCTGTGACCAGGAATGAATTCCTCAAAGCCTATAACAAGAACAATACAGGCGAACAACCCACCGACAAATCATACCGCGAATACCTCGAACTGTATACACGTTTCAAAATAAAAGTGCAGGCAGCGCTCGATATGAAGCTCGACACCCTGCCCACCCAACTGGCGGAGTTGAACAGCTTCCGCAACCAGGTGGTGGAAAATTATATGAACGATGAGACCAGTGTGAACCTGTTGGTCGACGAAGCAATGGAGCGCAGCAGGAAGGATATCCACCTGGCGCACATCTTTGTCGCCGCCAGGGAAAATGCTACTGCAGGAGAATTGAAACAGGCTTCCGATAAGATCGATGAAGCGATGGCAGCCCTTCAACGCGGGGAAGATTTCGGGCAGACCGCCCTCCGCTACTCGGAAGATCCGGCCGTTAAGAACAACCAGGGCGACCTCGGTTATATCACCGCTCTGGTATTGCCGTACGACCTGGAAACACTGGTCTATTCACTGGCTCCGGGAAAAACAGGCAAGATCCGCAGCAAGATCGGGTTCCATATTTTCAAGAACCTCGGTGAACGAAAAGCGATCGGCAGGATCAGGACAGCTCAAATACTGCTGGGTATCCCGCCGGATGCAAATCCTGCCCAGAAAGCTGCCTTATCCCAAAAGGCCGATTCCATTTACCAGGCCCTGTTGAAGGGTAGCGATTTCAAAGCGCTGGCCGCACAATTCAGCAGCGACAATATCTCCTACCAGGCCGGCGGTGAAATGAAGGAATTCGGCGTAGGCAGCTATGAACCTGCTTTCGAAGCAACTGCGTTCGCACTGGAAAAAGACGGCGATATCAGCAAACCCGTTCTTACTGAATTCGGGTACCATATCATCAAAAGATTGCAGCGTATGCCTGTTCCCGATGGTACAGATGCCAAACAGTGGCGCGACCAGATAAAAAATCAGGTAGAGCAAAGCGACCGGATGCAGGTGGCCAGGAATATCCTGTACAAAAAGATCCTGCAACTTACCGGCTTCAAGAAGATCGCCGTGAATGAAAAAGAGCTGGATCCGTATACTGACAGTATCCTGCTCCAGAAGCGCCTCCCGAAAATGACGCTTACGGAAAACACACCGCTTTTTTCTTTTACTAAACAGACCATGCGTGTCAAAGACTGGAGATCGTACCTGGAATCCATGCTCCGGCTGGCGAATACGCGTTCGAGACCACACAAACAATTGATGGATGAATTCATCGAGCGAAGCGCTTTTGATTATTATCGAACCCATCTCGAAGAATACAATGCAGATTTTGCCTACCAGTTGCATGAATTCAAAGAAGGCAATCTTTTATTCGAGATCATGCAGAGAAAAATATGGGAAGTAGCAGCGACGGACAGCATTGGGCTACAAAAATATTTCCAGGCCCATAAAAATAATTACTGGTGGGAAGCAAGTGCCGATGCCATTATTTTTACTGCCAGCAATGAGGCTGCTGCCACTGATGCAAGACAAAAGCTACAGGCAGGCGCCAGCCAATGGAAAAAAATGGTGGATGCCAGCAATGGCACACTGCAGGCGGATTCCGGCCGCTTCGAACTGGGGCAGATTCCTGTACTGGAGCGCACCAGTTTCACACCGGGCCTCACCAACGCCAATGTAAAAAACGAAACGGACAACACCGTCTCCTTCGCTTATATAGTACAGGTACATCGTGAGCGGGAGCCCCGGAATTTTGCAGATGCGCGTGGCTTCGTGATCAATGATTACCAGGTAACGCTGGAAAACAAATGGATTGGGGAACTGAAGAAAAAATATCCCATTGTGATCAACGAAGCCGTAGTAAAAGGATTACCTAAATAATTATTGAAGAATTTTTAACAGTAAAGAGGCAGCATGAGAATTGCTGTCCCTTTATTGTTGAAACACATCTTACAAATAGAAGATGTTTCCATTAAACCTTCATGGATGGTAATCGTCATACATCCGTTTTGGCATAGTTTTTTTATACCACCCTTTTAAAACAAATCATCATGAAACGACTGATCTTTGTATTGATCGCTTGTAGTGTAGGAATTGCCTCAGTAGCGCAAACAAGCGCCGTCTATATCAAAGGCGGGATGAATATCGCCAATGTCTCCACCACTGCAAATGGAGAAGTGGACAAAGCCAATGCGTTGGCGAGTTTTCATGTAGGTCTCATGGCCGACCTTCCGATCGGGAAAATTTTCGCCATTCAACCCGGGTTATTATTTACCGGCAAAGGTTCCAGGGTTGAAAGTGGTAAACCTTCCGATCCCACTTATTACAAAGCCACTACTAATCCTTTGTATATCGAGCTGCCCGTGAATGCAGTGTTGAAATTCCCCATCGCGCCATCGAAGAACACCAATATCTTTTTTGGCGGAGGCCCTTATATTGCGATGGGCGTGGCTGGTAAACGGAAGATCGAAGGGAAGATCGCCGGCGTCAGCTTCGAGAACAAACAGGATATAGAATGGAGCAATGATGATCCTACCACCTTCAACAAAGAAGAAGGCTCCGGGCTTGGCATCATGAAACGCTTCGATGCCGGTATCAATGCTACTGCCGGTTTTCAGCTCAACAAGATATTGCTATCCGTGAACTATGGATGGGGCCTCACCAAATTACAGTCAGGCGCAGAGAATAACGACAACAGTAATAAGAATAGAGTGTTGGGAGTATCTATCGGGTTTGGGCTTTAATTGTCTGGAATGGGTTGTTCGAACATCCCACTTAGACAATCTCTTTAACGACGTTGTAAATGACTTTCGGCTTCCCGAGTGTATAATAATGCAGTACCGGGAGGCCGTTTTTCTTTAATTCGCGGGATTGCTGAAGCAGCCATTCGGTGCCCACCTGTTCTACCTCTGCATCCGTTTTGCATTTTATGATCTCATTGCTGAGGTCGGTAGGGATGTCTACATGGAAAGTGCGGGGTATCACCGACAACTGCTTCTTGCTGGTGATCGGCTTCAGGCCGGGTATGATGGGCACTTCGATGCCCGCTTCCCGGCAGCGTTTCACGAAATCGAAGAATTTCTGGTTGTCGAAGAACATTTGGGTTACTACATATTCGGCGCCTCCATCCACCTTGGCTTTCAGATAGGCGAGGTCTGTTTGGAGATTGGGCGCTTCGAAATGTTTTTCCGGGTAACCCGCCACACCGATACAGAAATTGGTGCGGAACCCATCGCGGATATCTTCTTCTAGATAGATGCCATTGTTGAGGTTGGTGACCTGGTGCAGCAGATCGGCGGCATAACGGTTACCACTGACCTCCGGTTCGAATACGGTTTCATTCTTGGCTGCATCGCCCCGTAGCACCAGCACATTGTCGACGCCGATAAAATTCAGGTCGATCAGCGCATCTTCCGTTTCACGTTTGGTGAAGCCTCCGCAAATGAGATGGGGAACAGCGTCTACCTGGTAATGGTTCATGATGGCGGCACAAATGCCTACTGTTCCGGGGCGCTTGCGCACCTCTACTTTTTCAAAAGTGCCATCGGCCTTCTTCTTGAACACATGTTCGCTCCTGTGATAGGTAACGTTGATATATGCCGGCTTGAATTCCATCAGGGGATCGAGATGATCATAGATCGAATTGATGGTCTTGCCCTTCAGCGGGGGCAGAATTTCAAAAGAGATAAGGGTCTTTTTGGCCTGTTGGATATGATCGATTACTTTCATTACCGGTTAAATTGGCTGCAAACATAAACAAGGAATCCCGGATGGCAAATAGCTGTTAAATTAAAGGCATTCAAAAGCAATGTCGATTAGTTCCGGTATTTTTGTCGGAAACCGTATAACAATTGATCAGCGAAATTCACACTAAAGACCTGGTTAAGTCCTATCGTAACCGTACCGTCGTAAACCATGTTTCGGTGCAAGTCAAGCAGGGGGAGATCGTAGGATTGCTGGGCCCTAACGGCGCCGGCAAGACCACCACCTTTTACATGGTGGTAGGATTGATAAAACCCGATGAAGGGCAGGTATTCCTGGATACGGATGAGATCACCAAACTCCCGATGTACAAGCGGGCACAACTGGGTATCGGCTACCTGCCGCAGGAAGCTTCCGTATTCCGCAAGCTCACTGTGGAAGACAATATCAAGGCTGTGCTGGAGATGACGAAGCTGCGGAAGTCCGAGCAAAAGGAAAAGCTGGAAGCCCTGCTCGATGAGTTCCGACTGCATCATGTGCGTAAGAACAATGGGGACAGTCTCAGTGGTGGCGAACGAAGAAGAACGGAGATCGCCAGGGCATTGGCGGTAGACCCCAAATTCATACTGCTCGATGAACCATTTGCCGGTGTGGACCCCATTGCCGTGGAAGATATCCAGGCTGTGGTTGCCCGGCTGAAATATAAGAACATCGGTATCCTCATTACCGATCATAATGTGAATGAAACTTTGTCGATCTGCGACCGGGCCTATCTCCTGATCGAAGGGAAGATATTCAAACATGGCACTGCCGAAGAACTGGCGGAAGATGAACAGGTTCGGCGTTTATACCTCGGAAGGAATTTCGAGCTGAAACGAAAAGATTACCTGCATGAAGAAGCCATCAAAGCTGCTGAGGCCATGAAATGAGGTATGAGGCCTGAAGTCGGAGGTCAGAAGTACCCTATTATCAGAAACCTTGAAATATTTTGGACCTCCGACATCTGACCTCCGGCTTCATACTTCAATTTATTCCATCATTTCCCCTCAAATTCTTTATTTTGCCAACGGTGAAACTACTATCGCCTGCCATATCATCATTGGCCCGCATGAGATTGTGGCGTATCGAAGGATGGAAAAGCCATCCGCAGGATGCCCAGCGGGAAGTGCTGCAGGACCTGGTTACGGCGGCCCAGTACACCGAGTTTGGAAAGAAATATAATTTCTCCCATCTTTTCAATATCAAGTCGTTCAAGCAAACGGTCCCCATCCACGAATATGAGGATATGAAACCTTATATCCAGCGGATCATGAACGGTGAGCAGAATGTATTGTGGAATACCCCCGTATACTGGTTCGCCAAAAGCAGCGGCACCACCAGCGATAAGAGCAAATTCATTCCTGTGAGTGAAGAAAGCCTCGAAGACTGCCATTACAAGGCAGCCAAGGACGTGCTCACGATGTATTACCAGTTCAATCCCGATTCGGACCTGCTCACGGGCAAGGGATTGGTATTGGGGGGCAGCCATACCATCAACCCGCTCAATCATGAGGCGCAGTACGGCGACCTGAGTGCTGTGCTGCTGCAGAACTCACCATTCTGGGGCCATTGGCTGCGTACACCCGATCTTAGCATTGCGCTGATGGATGAATGGGAGAGCAAGATCGAGATGCTGGCGCAAAGCACTATTAAAGAAAACGTGACCTCTATCTCCGGTGTGCCAACCTGGACACTGGTCTTGTTCCGCCGGATACTGGAGATCACCGGCAAGCAGACCATGGCGGAGGTATGGCCCAACCTGGAACTCTATATGCATGGGGGCGTTTCATTCACGCCTTACCGTGAACAATTCCAGAAGCTCATCGGCAAACCCATACATTATCTCGAAATGTACAATGCCAGTGAAGGTTTCTTTGCAGCACAGGATATTCCAGGGGAAGAAGGTATGCTGTTATTCGTAGATCATGGCATTTTCATGGAGTTCATGCCGGTAGAGGAATATGGAAAACCCATGCCGCATACCATCGGCCTGAATGAAGTGAAGACCGGCAAGAACTATGCGATGGTGATCAGCACCAATGGCGGCCTGTGGCGATACCTGCTGGGCGATACGATCCAGTTCACTTCCCTCGACCCGTTCCGCATCAAAGTGAGCGGCAGGCTGAAACATTTTATGAATGCCTTTGGAGAAGAGGTGATCGTAGACAATACGGATAGGGCCATCTCCATTGCCTGTGAAAGAACAGGCGCCGTTGTCAATGATTATACGGCCGCTCCCGTTTATTTCAATGATCATGGCAATGGGGCGCATGAATGGCTGGTGGAATTCGAAAAGGAACCTGCTTCCATCGACCAGTTCACACAGGAACTGGATGCAGCCCTTAAAAATATCAACAGCGATTATGAGGCCAAGCGGCACAAGAATATCGCGCTGCGCCTGCCCCTGCTGCGTTCCCTGCCCAAAGGGGTTTTCAATACCTGGCTGAAAAGTAAAGGCAAACTGGGTGGCCAGCACAAAGTTCCCCGTCTCAGCAACGACCGTAAATACCTCGAGGAGATACTGGCTGTGGCCCATGCCTGAGCAATGATCACATTCCCCCGCCTTCCTGTTATTGTGGAAAGAGACTATTGATTGTTGGATAAATTCATTTTATTTGTGCTCGTTTTAATCAAATCAACCTGATCATGAAATTACTCGACAACAGAGTTGCCATCGTAACCGGAGCGGCACGCGGGATCGGAGAGGCAATCGTTCTCAAACTGGCCGAGCATGGCGCTCAGATCGCATTTACCTATGTCAGTGACAGCAGTGCGGAAAAGGCAAAAGCATTGCAGCAAAAGATAGAAGCTATGGGTGTCAAGGCAAAAGCTTTCCAGAGCAATGCCGGTGATTTTGCTTCCAGTGAAGCCCTGGTGAATGAGGTGGTGAAGGAATTCGGCACCGTGGATATTTGTGTGAACAATGCAGGGATATCGAAAGACAACCTGTTGTTGCGTATGACGCCCGAGCAATGGGACGAAGTGATGAACATCAACCTGAAGAGCGTATACAATATGACGAAGCAGGTGATCCGCCCGATGATGAAAGCAAAAAAAGGTTCTATCGTGAACATGAGCTCGATCATCGGCATCCGCGGGAATGCAGGCCAGAGCAGCTATGCGGCTTCCAAGGCCGGGATCATCGGCTTTACCAAATCGGTAGCACATGAGTTGGGAAGCCGTAATATCCGTTGCAATGCCATTGCGCCCGGGTTCATCGAAACCGATATGACCCATTACCTCAAGGAAGGGGAAGCGTCCAAATCTTTCCTCGAAAAAATTCCTCTCGGAAGGTTCGGCAGCGCGGAAGAGATCGCAAATACGACACTATTCCTCGCATCGGATATGAGCTCTTATATTACCGGGCAGGTAATTAGTGCTTGTGGCGGGTTGAATATTTGAGGAGGTTTTTTTTTGCCACGAAGGCACGAAGGCTCAAAGGAAATGAAGTTGAGTTTTCTGAGTATTACCCTAAGCGAATTTATCAACCTGCCTTTATTGAGAGCTCAAGATCACAAAATCCGAAACCCTTATCAAGGCACGACGCTACCTCCGGTAGTGCCGATTAATTCTTACACCTCCTTTCCTTTGTGCCTCCGTGCCTTCGTGGCCAACAAACTCACTTCGCTTTGAACTTCCTGATCGCATTCCTCGTGAACTCGCTCAGCACCAGCTTCCCGGTGATAGTGGCCCTTTCGATCAGCAGATGGTCCCAGTTCTCAGTGCCTTTCCACAATACTTTTTTAAGTTCGGACATGGCCTGCGGATTGGAATGGGCCAGTGCATGGGAAAGGCGCGCAATGGATTCATCCATTTCAGTAACGGAACTGTGCAGCTCGGCATAGAGCCCTTTCCGTTTTGCCCAGTCTGCGCTGCGCCACATGGTGGCGTCGATGGCAAGATGTCCGAAGGCCGAGGCGCCGATCTTCCTTTCCACGGCAGGGCCTACCACAAAAGGACCGATCCCAATGGCCAGTTCACTCAACTTGATCTCTGCTCCTTCCACGGCGATGGCATAGTCGGCTGCGGCTGCCAGTCCGACCCCGCCACCTACACATTTCCCATGGATGCGTGCTATGATGAATTGCGGGCATTTGCGCATGGCATTGATCACATGGGCAAAGCCGCTGAAGAACTGCAACCCTTCTTCCTTATTGCTGATGGCGATGAGCTCATCGAAAGAAGCGCCTGCACAGAAGGCTTTTTCACCGGCCGAGCGAAGCAGGATCACTTTGGTATCATCTTCATTACCGGCCCTGTGGATGGCATGGGCCAGTTCTTCCAGCAGCTTTCCCGGCAGGGAATTGCTTTGGGGATGATAGAATTCGATCGTGGTAACGCCATTGTGGGTCTCTGTTTTCACATGCCCGTGCTGAATTTCTTTAAGCATAAGAGTAAGCGTTTAAAATATATTGCATGCAACTATTGTTGTTTTAGTTTTACCATAGTCAGGATGGTCGCCACTGCTACCTGCTCACCTGTTTGGTCTGTTACTTCCACCAGCCATTTAACAATGCCCTTGGCAATATCATCATCCCCTTTTTTCTCCTGTTCGATTTTTTCTTTGCAGGTAAGTTTTACGCCGATAGTAGTGCCGGCATAAACAGGTTTGAGGAAACGGCATTCTTCCAGGCCATAATTCAGTAGCACCGGGCCCTTTTGGGGATCAACGAACAATCCGGCCGCTGCGCTCAGGATAAAATATCCGTGAGCTACCGGTTTTTCGAATATGGTGCCTTCGAGAGAAGTATGGTCCGTATGCGCATAGAAATGGTCCCAGCTTACATTGGCAAAGTTCACGATATCGGCTTCGGTGACGGTCCGTTTATGCGTTACCACTGTATCACCGATCTGCAACTCTTCAAAATATTTGCGGAAGGGATGTTTCTCCTCTTCATGGGTAGCACCTCCTGCCTGGTATACATTGGTGATGGCCCCGATGAAAGTGGGTGATCCCTGGATGGCCACCCGTTGCATATAGTGTTTCACGCCACGCATGCCGCCCATCTCCTCACCGCCACCGGCCCTTCCCGGTCCGCCATGTACCAGCAAGGGTAACGGTGACCCATGACCGGTACTTTCTTTGGCGCACTCATTGTTCAATACAAGTATGCGGCCATGATGACTTCCCGCGCCCAGCACAAAATCCCTGGCGATCGTACGATCGGCGGTAACGATGGAACAGACCAGGGAGCCCTTTCCTTTTTTTGCCAGTGCCGTAGCCTCTTCGATATTCTTATACGGCATGATGGTGCTTACCGGCCCGAAGGCTTCCACGCTGTGCACTTCCTCCGAATCGAAAGGGCGATCGTTCTTCAGCAGCAACGGGCTCATGAAGGCCCCTTTCTTCGGATCGGCATCGATCAGCTCCACGCTGTCGAGTGAGCCGTAAACGATCTGGGAGGAGGCCAGTAATTTCTGTACCTGGGCTTTCACTTCATCGCGCTGCCCTTGTCCGGCCAGGGAGCCCATGCGCACTTTTTCATTTTCGGGATTGCCGATGGTGGTTTGGCTCAGGGCCTTGCCCAGCGCTTTCCACACATCTTCCATTTTATTTTCAGGCACGAAGATGCGGCGGATGGCCGTACATTTTTGTCCGGCTTTCGTGGTCATTTCCTTGCGCACTTCCTTGATGAAAATATCCCATTCGGGGTGATCGGGGTTTACGTCCGTTCCCAGCACGATGCAATTGAGTGAATCGGCTTCCATATTGAAGGGAACGCTTTCAGCGAGAATTCGTGGATGGGATTTGAGTTTCAGGCCCGTGGATGCCGAGCCGGTAAAAGTGATCACATCCTGGGCAGTGACATGATCGAGCAGCTCGCCGGCGGAGCCGCATAGCAATTGCAATGATCCTTCGGGCAGTATGCCGGAGGCGATGATCTGTTTTACCACTGCTTCTGTAAGATAGGAAGTAACGGTAGCCGGTTTTACAACAGCGGGTATGCCTGCCAGTAAGTTAACGGCGATCTTTTCCAGCATGCCCCAAACGGGGAAATTGAATGCATTGATATGGATGGCCACGCCTTCTTTGGGCACCAGGATATGATGGCCCATGAAAGAACCGGATTTGCTGAGGGAAACGGGTTCGCCATCGACGCAAAAGGTTTCGTTGGGAAATTTCCGGCGAAGCGATGCATAGGAGAATAGGTTGCCGATACCACCTTCGATGTCTATCCAGCTATCGGCTTTGGTGGCGCCTGTCTTGTAACTGAGCTGGTAAAAAGCAGGCAGGTGCTCACGGAGATGAAGGGCCAGGGCGCGCAGCATCAGCCCTCTCTGGTGAAAGGTCATCTTGCGCAGGGCAGGGTTGCCCTTTGATCTTGCGTATTGAAGGATAGCGGCGAAATCGAGGCCCTGGGTAGAAGTGGCGCCGATCATGGAGCCGTCGACGGCATTGTACAGGAGCTGTCCTTCCCCATCGCCGGTGACCCACCGGCCGGTTACATAGTTTTCAAGTTTGATCATATAGCAATTCAATTTATGATAATAGCCATCGCTAAAGTAGTATATCCCCGATGAATGCCGTTATAGGTAAAGCCGGTGTAGCCGATCTGTGTATTGATCCGGTTGATCTTTGCAGGAAGGTTGAAGCCTGCGGCAGCACCGTATGCCAGCCTCACCTGGGCCTCGGGCATTTCATTCAACAAGAACATGGCAGCACCTGTTCGCAATGAAAGGTATACCTGGGGCAAGAGGTAGGTCTTCAGTCCGGCCAGCAGGGGAATGGCATAGGCCTTGTTCCTGGCATTCTCGAAAAGTGTTTTATCGCCGGTAAAATAAGTATAGGACCCTTCTGCTTCCAGGGCAAAGAGTTTGTGGAACCTGTTCTCTGCTCCTGCAATGCCACCGATACCAACTGTATTGGCGTTCATATTGTGGATGCCGAACGATACGGAAGCCCCTAAACGAAAACTCCAGGAAGAATGGTGTTGTGCAGAAGCGATACCGGTGCAGAGGAAGCAGCCCAGGACGATCATACAGCACTTTTTCATTCCGAGGGTGATCATAATTACGAAAATACTGCAAAGGGATAAATAAGCAGGATTTATCGTTATTATTAACAGGAACGTATTTTTGTGGCATTAAAAAACGAGTGGAAGGTTCCACCCATAAAACCGGAATATGCGCCAATCAATTATGCTTTTAGTTTTTGCAGGCATCACCCTGATAGCCTGTAATGATGCCGGCCGGAAAGAAAGCTCCGACCGGAAAGACGGCTTCAGTGATAAACCCGTTACCAAAGGGGATTCCCTTTACCAGGAGGTAATGGACGGGCATGATATCGGCATGGCTAAAATGGGCAAGCTGAATAAGTATTCCATTGAAGTGCAGAGGCTGCTCGATAGCCTGGGAAAGCTGAAAGCGCCTGACGCCGCCCTGCGTACCCGGTTGCAATCCCTTCAGAAAGACCTGCATGAAGCACAGGAGGGCATGAATGGCTGGATGGAAGGGTTCAATACGGATTCTGCCAGCGCAGCCGAGACTTTGCGTATTCCATACCTCGAACGTGAGAAAGCAAAGGTCGAGCAGGTGAAGAGCAATATCCTCACCAGTTTGCAGAGGGCCGATTCATTATTGAAAAAGGGAACGGAATAAGGGAAGCTACTCAGGAGATCAATCCAAACTGGCGGAGATGATGCCGGGCATGTTTGTATAATAGCTGCACCTGCTCTTCGTAGTTCAGGTTACCGAAAATAGGGTTCTTCACCCGAAGGCCGGGGTTGGTTTCATACCGGTCGAAGAAATGATTCAGCTCCTGTTGTAATGCCTCGATGGATTGTTGCATGGTGTCATGCACAACCGGTAAGGGGTCTTCGGGCAACAAAGGGTTTTTGGTGTTCTCCCTGAAAGGCTTGTCGGTCAGCAGCCATTCATGATTCTTTTGGATCCTTTCTGCATCGGGCAGGTCGGGGAGCTGTTTCCTGCCATTGGCGATCTGCATCATCTGGGCAAGATGCTCCACTATCTGCTGGCCATTCATTTTGCCCCATGTCCCTCTGGCATCGGGAGCGAGGTGCTTCAGGTGAAAAATAAAATCTTTTTTTAAAAAGTCCAGTTTCTCCTGGTCCATGAGAATAAGAGTTTATAAATGCAAAGAGTGTAATTGCACAAGATAAGCAAAAAGGCAGTGCCAGCCGCCAGCCTGTCATAAAACTGTTTTGGTAGAAAGTTTGCCGGGATTCATTCATGGAAAATGAATATCCCATTCAGCTTGTTCAGCATACTGACCAGGCTTTGCTTGATGCCTATTCAAGCACGATAACGGGCGTGGTGCACACCGTGGCAGAGGCAGTGGTACATATTGAAGTGATGAAGAGAATGGTCAATCCGAAAACGAAGCAGGTGGAGCAGGCGCCGGGAAGTGGTTCAGGTTTCCTGATATCTTCCGATGGTTTTGTGGTGACCAATCATCATGTGATCGAAGATGCTTCCGATATTAAAGTTTCATTGGCCGATGGCCGGAAGGTGGCGGCTGAACTGAAAGGTTCCGATCCTTCCACCGATATTGCCGTATTGAAGATCTATGAGAACAACCTGAAGGCCCTGTCGTTTGCCGATTCGGGCACATTGCAGGCCGGACAAATTGCCATTGCCATCGGCAACCCCCTGGGCTTGCAGCATACGGTAACGGCCGGGGTGGTCAGCGCATTGGGAAGAACGCTCCGCGCTACCAATGGACGGCTGATCGATGATGTGATCCAAACGGATGCCGCACTCAACCCCGGCAATTCAGGAGGCCCGCTTGTGAACTCCTTTGGGCAGGTGATCGGTGTGAACACCGCCATGATCCCCACAGCACATGGCATCTGCTTTGCCGTTTCATCGAATGTGGCGGCCTATGTGGCTGGGAAGCTCATTTTGAAAGGAAAGGTAACACGCGCTTACCTGGGCATTGCCGGGCAACTGGTGAGCCTCACGGAGCGGATGATCGCCGCCAACAAGCTGCAGAAACGCACAGGTGTCTATATTTTCGAGATCGTGGCCGATGGGCCTGCCCACAACAATGAACTGCGCACAGGTGATATCATTGTTGCATTCAATGACCAGCCGGTTGGTTCGGTGGACGACCTGCATAGAATGCTCACAGACCAGTTCATCGGTCAACCGGTAGCGTTAGATGTATTGAGGAATGGGCGGCGTGTTAAGGTGAAAGTGGTGCCGGGGGAGATGAGGTGAGGGTGGCAAGTTGATAAGTTAACAGGTTGAAAAGTTAACAGGTTGATAAGTTGACAGGGAGCACCCCTTGTCAACTTATCAACCTGTTAACTTTTCAACCTGAATCCCTATCTGATGAACAGCTTCTTCAGGTAGCTCTTATTATCATGCTGGATCCTCAGCAGGTATACGCCGCCGGTGAGCATGCCAGCTTCGATCGTTTTATTGAACCGGCCCACAAAACCGGGATAGATATTCTCGAATACTTTCTGACCCACGGCATTCAGGATGCTGATGTTCAGGTCGGCTTTTTTGGAAACGGTGAAGTCGGCCACGAACCTTCCATCGCTCGGGTTGGGGAATACTTTCAACCCGATCTCCGCAGGATCAACATTGGGAACGCTGGTGACTGCGAAGGGTATCTGGTTCGATTCCATCGAACAGCCATAACTATCCGATACGACCACTTTGTAGGTGCCGCTGGCCGTAGCGATGTAGGTCTGTCCGATTGCGCCCGCGATAGGATTGCCATCCACATACCATTGGTTGTTTGTTGTGCTGTTGCTGGTGAAAACATTATTGTTCAAGGTGATCACCGGTGCAACGGCTGTAGAAGCTGTGACAGTGGTCCTGCTACTGGCGCAATTTTGGAGGCGCACCTTCATATCATAGAAGAAGAAATAGTATTTATCCTGGTCGTTGGTGGTGAGATAAGAGCGGATGTTGCCGGTAATATTGAAGATACCGGGAATGCCTGTAGGATATGGATTGGTAGTGAGATTGTTATTGAAAAAGAGCGCCATGTCCTGACTTGCATCCTGTGTAAGGATCAATCCGTAATTACCCGGATCAGGCACCGGCAGGTTCACGTAGAAGATGCCGCCATTGGTGGCATCGGTTGGATAAACATCTATCGTTGTACGTGATACCGGTATATAGGAATAGGAGGTCTGGTTGGCATTGAAAGTGATATTTCGCGCAACCGTAAGGGTTATTTTGCCGGAAAGGCTAGTGGCAGACCTTACATAGAGCCTGATCGTTTCTATCGTCAGCGGAGCGCCTGTAGTGAAGGTCATGAAATAGGCGTTCAGGTAATTACTGGAAGAGGTGGGGTATCCTCCTCCGCCCAGTGTGGTACTCGAAGCAGGCCCTGCGCCCAGTTCATTCTTGTTGGCCGCCAGGTAATATTTCTTATCGGCAGTGATCACGGTACTGCTGGTCACATTGCCTGCGGCAATGGGTGTGGTGGCAGTCGGTGAATCGTACCAGAAGAGCGCATCTCCCGTGGCAGGCGTAGCGTTGAAATAGACTTTATTGGTACAGATCTCCGCCTGACCGGCAGGTGCTGCGGAACCTGTGCTGATGGCCGCAGTGACCGTCTTCTGATCATTGGTGGGGTCCTGGTCGTTGGCAAGGTTCGTTTTGCCGGTGATGGTGTACGTAGTGCCTGCAACAGAACTGAATGGAGTAGAGAAGGTAAAGAGGACTTCACCCAGTGCTGCGATGGAGCCAGGGTAAGTATCTGTGAGCGTGGCTACGGTGGTAGCGCCATTCATCACTGTGGCAGTAACGGGGATATTGGATTTACTTAAGGTCCCGAAATTCCTGATCTTCACTGTTACGTACTGTGAGCCATTGCCGCAGTATTCAGTGGTGGGCGTAACGACATCTACCACGCCTGCGTCACTCGACGGGGGAACGATATGTATCCTGAAATCCTGGGTCTCTCCATTCGCATAAGCGCCACAGGGAGTAACATTGGCCAGGTTGCTGGTCTCCTGCAGCACGATACGGAGGATGGAATAATTGTTGACTTTTACACCGGAAGGTATCGTAACCTGCACACCAAGATCGGTATTGCCCAACAGTGTGCTGCTGGCTGCAATTTGTTCATTGGCATCATTGAAATCACCATCGTTGTTGAAGTCGATATAAGCTTTCACGGCCCTGGCGGCGTTGGATGCATCACAACTGTTCACACGTACAAAGAGCTGGACGCTGGAATTGGCCTCAACGTCGGCGGTGAGGTTGGTATAGTTGGTATAGGTAGTACAGCTGGCCGGGTTCTGTTTGCGCAGGTTGGCGAAAGAAACACTGTCGATCCTGGAGCCCGCACTGTTGGTGGCCCCGGAAGTGCAATAGGCAGTACCCCCCACACCGCTCATGATCAGTGAATAGGCCTGGCTGCCCCTGGCCAGTGTGTTCTTATGCGTGATCTCGATGGTATAGGTTTGTCCGGGTACAGCATCAGGTATCTCGATCTTTTCTACGTTGTCAATGCTATTGTCACCCTGGGTAGCGGCGTTGGAAGGAAGGTTCGGGTTCAGCTTCCAGGGATAATAAACAGTTGAACCGATCTTCACGCGAAGGTCGAGGTCGTTCACCAGCTTGGGCGTGCGGTCATTGAGCGGGTTCCCGGTTTGCACGGTACCTTTTACGTCTGTCCAGCAAAGCGTTATTACCAGCGGGCCTTTACCCGAAGCAACAGCCGTTGTAGTATAGGTGGCGCCGTTATTCAATGTATTTTCTTCGATGCGTTGTGAGCGGGGAGCTGTATTGTCGTCCGTGATCACGGAAGCAGCTTTCACCATATCGATCAACCCCCATCCATAGGTATAATCGGGGCCGGGAGTGGTGCCGGCTTCATCGGCAGTATGGATCACGATCCCTTTGAGCGTGGCGGAACGCATAAATGAGCCGCTATGCAGTTTTGAATAATATTCCTGTAATAATAATATGGAACCTGCCGCATTCGGTGTTGCCATGGATGTGCCGCTATAAACAGCATAGGCATTATTGGCAGTAGCAATACAGGAAAGAAGATCGACCCCATTGGCCACTACGTCGGGTTTTATGCGGCCGTCGTCGGTGGGGCCCCAACTGCTGAAGCTGGCGATGGAAACATCCGAGGGCTTGCTGTACCCGGCAGAAAGCGGGGCTACAGCCCCGATCGTGAGGATATTCTTGGCAGTACCATAGGTGGAGATGATATCATAACCATCATTATTGCTGATAGCGGGAGAGGAAGGACGGTTGCCGGCGGGGCTCATCTGGTTATTGGCATCGAAGCGGTAATAAGGAGAGCCGACAGCAGGGCCATTTTCATCGCGGTTATTACCGGCCGATTTAACGATCAGATAATATGGTGCATTGTAGGCGATGGAATCCCAGATCTGGGTATCGTTGGAGTAATAACCGAATTTATAATCTTCCGTGGAGCCGGGCGGTCCCCAGTACTCCCAACGATTGTTTCCATCATTGAAGACCCATCCTGCTTTCTCACCATAAGAGTGGTTCGATACCAGGATATTATTGCCCGATTCTAGGAACATCTCCGATAAATGGTTGCTGAAATCGTGGGTGATCAATTGCTGAAGACCGAAAGACATACCTTTGGCAAGCGGGTTCACACCGGCGGCCATCAGGGTGCCGGCTACGTGTGTGGAGTGGTCGCTCAGCGATGCAGCGTCTTTATTCAGGATCCTGCCGGTCAGCTCAACATGGGTAGACAATACATTGCCGCCATCCCACATGATCAGTTTTCCCTTCATATTATTGGAAGAACCGTTGAGATTGAGCCCTGTACTGCCGCCTGGCCAGAGCTGGGTAGTGCCGATGGTGGCCGCTGCGCGGATATTATTGTCTGTGGCGAGATAGACCGGGTTACCGAAGAGATCGATACTATGCAGTATGGAGATGCCTCCATTCTTACTGCGCATGGCGAGCGGCCAGTTCTTTTTCCTGGCAAGGTCGTGCAGTTTATCCTGCATCTGGCGCTCTTTTTCCGCTTCCCTGAATGCCGAATTTTTTAACAGGTCCGATTGGGTCTTGGTTTGTGAAAAAATAGCCTCACTAACCAGCAAAGCCGCAACTAAGAGGGTAAAGTTTTTCCGGGGCATGTAAAGTTTTTATTATTTACTCAAAAAACGATAATTTGGTTGGTCAAGTTGCTGAAACTGATCCTAAATTTAACTATAACATGGCTACGATGATAAAAAAAATTGCATGGCCTTTAATGGCATTTTTAGTGATCACACTGTTAAGCTCTTACATCTGCATATTCGGAAAAAAAGAAGGGATCAAAGGGTATGTCTATCGTATCAAAGGCAACCAGATGCCTTCACCTGATCAGCCATTGCCGGCTAAGAAAGGATTTCAGACAACGATCTATATTTATGAGCTCACCAATGCCTCACAGGTCACCCGTACTGAACCACACGGCACTTTTTATTCAACCATAAAAACGAAGCTGGTGAAACAAGTGGAGACCGACAAGAATGGCTATTTCAAGGTCAAACTGGCGCCCGGCCAGTATTCCGTCTTCATCAAAAAAGGGGATCTCTTCTATGCCAACCTGTTCGATGACAAGAACAATATTGCACCGGTAACCGTCACCAAAAAGAAATTCACGGACCTTGAAGTGAGGGCTGATTATGATGCTGTGTACTGATGCTGTTCGTAAAACAGGAGTGGTCGTATTTCTCATGGTGATTGGGTATTGCAGGATGATGGCACAGGAGCAAAGCGCACAACCTGCCTACGATGAAGATTATTATGAATCGTATACCGACCATATAACCTCCCGGATTTATTTCTCCCGGAAATATACTTCACTCATCCTGCGGGCCAGGGAATCGGTAGACGATCTTCGCTACCGGCCCAATACCACGCTCAATTTCGGCGTAGGCGCTACCTATGGATGGTTCACGCTCAACCTGGCCTATGGCTTCGATTTCCTGAACCAGGGCGATAAGGCAAAGGGGACCACCCATTACCTCGATCTTCAATCGCATGTATATACCCGTAAGATGAGCATCGACCTCTTCGGCCAGTTCTATAAGGGGTTTTATTTATCGCCCAGGGGAACGGGCTCCAATGATGGCCAGTATTATCTGCGGCCCGATATCAAAGTGCGGCACATGGGTGTGGCAGCGTATTATATCCTGGATTGGAAGCACCTGTCCATGCGTGCGGCCATGCTGCAAACCGAATGGCAGAAAAAATCGGCAGGCAGCCTGCTCATTGGCGGAGAATCCTATTATGGCTATAGCAAGGCCGACAGCGCCATGGTGCCCCATGCACTGGCCGGACAGTATTCACAAAGAGGCATTACCCGGTTCCGTTATTTCGATATCGGCCCCGGTATCGGGTATGCATATACGTTCGTATGGAAAGAACATTTCTTCGCCATGGGTGGCGTTACCGGTAGTATCCCATTGAACTTTCAGAAAGAATGGCGGGGGAAAGGGACTGTGGGCGAATCGAAGTTTTCCATCAGCCCCGACCTGATGCTCCGGGTGGGGATTGGCTATAGCAATGAGCGGATGAATATCAGTATGACCTGGGTGAACAATACTTTCGAGACAAAAGGTTCTGCCGGGAAATACCAGATCCGTACAGGCAACGTGCGACTGAATGCCGCTTACCGCTTTCTGCCGGGTCCTGACCTGAAAAGAAAAATAAGGTTCTTCAGGGATGCCCGATAAGTCGAAGTTGAATTATTGTACCGTTTGCCGGGCTTCGATCTGCTGGCAAAGCGAACGGAAGATCTCATCGATACCGCCCACACCTTTTACATGCACCACCTTTCCGAATTGCTCATAGTAGCCGGCTACCGGCGCCGTTTTATTTTCATATTCTATGATGCGTGCGCGGATCACTTCTTCTTTGGTATCATCACTGCGGCCGGAGGTTTTACCGCGGTGCAGCAATCGCTGCACCAGTTCTTCCTGCCCAACTTCCAGCGCCAGTACGATCCTGATCGCTGCATTTTTTTCCGCCAGCAGGTCGTCCAATGCTTTGGCCTGGGCAACAGTACGGGGAAATCCATCGAACAGGAAACCTTTGGCTTTGGGATTGTGCTCGAGGGCTGAGCGGATCATTCCGATCACTACCTCATCGGGCACCAACTGGCCATGGTCCATAAAATTCTTGGCCTCGAGCCCGAGTTTTGTCTGGTTGGCGATCTCTTCACGTAACAGGTTTCCGGTAGAGAGATGGATCAGTCCATACTTCTCGATCAGTTTTTCCGACTGGGTCCCCTTACCGCTACCGGGCGGTCCAAATAAAATCAGGTTGAACATGGTACTTACTACACTTGGTGAGTGGACAAATATAAAGGACTATCTTTAAAAATCCTTTAACATTCTGGGGTTTCTGATTAAAAACTGATTAGTTATTACGCTATTAGCCGGTTAAAATTCAATTGATCCCCGTCAAAGCGGGTGGCCGGTCCGGGTGCTGTTCCCGGTTGCACCATCTTCCTGAACCGGAGGTTCGTAAATTTGTTATAAATGAAGTATATGCGCTCAGTTATTTCCAGGATACCATGGTTAAGGTATTTGCCTGTGTTGCTGTTGATTACGTTGCTTCAACAGTGTAGTTACTCCCAAACATCCTCCTCACCAAAAAAATCTAGTATGGACAATACCAAAAAAGAGAACAACCCTGTTTACTCCCGCACCGATACGGCCAAAGTGAACATGTCAGAGGCTGAATGGAAAAAGATCCTGCCGGAAGACATTTACAATATTGCCCGCCAGAAGGGTACGGAACGCCCCTGGACCAGCAAATATGAAAACTCCAAAGAGATCGGCACTTACTATTGTGCCGTTTGCGGGAACCCGCTTTTCAAGAGCGATACCAAATTCGAAAGTGGTTGCGGATGGCCCAGTTTCTATGAACCGATCAGCAAGGGCAGTATCATTTATGCGCCCGATCATTCCCATGGGATGTCGAGGACGGAAGTAATGTGCGGCCGCTGCAAATCGCACCTGGGCCATGTATTTGAAGATGGGCCTAAACCCACGGGTCTGCGTTATTGCATCAACGGGGTAGTGCTGGACTTCGAGAAGGCAAAGGCGGCGGAGAAAAAATATGAGGGGAAGAATAAAGATTGATATGTTAACAGGTTGACAGGTTTACAGGGGCGCCCGAACTTCGGAGATTCCCTTGTCAACCTATCAACTTATAAACCTGTTAACCTACTCTTTATCTTTGCACCATGAGAAAAAAGAACATGGTATTGGAACGGGTGACCGTTCAGGATTATGCTGCGGAAGGAAAGGCTCTGGCAAAGATCGATGGAAAAGTGATCTTCATTGAAGGGGCTGTGCCCGGCGATCTCGTGGATGTGCGCCTCTCGAAAAATAAAAAGGAATGGGCCGAAGGCAAGGCCGTGCATTTTTATGAGTTGTCGGGCGACAGGGTATCCTCATTCTGTGAACATTTCGGCGTATGTGGCGGCTGCAAATGGCAGATGTTGCCCTATGAAAAACAGCTTCACTATAAACAACAGGAAGTTGAACAGAATCTCCGCCGGATCGGCAAGCTGCCCCTGCCTGCACTGGAGCCTATCGTGGGCTGCGAACAGACTATCCGCTATCGCAATAAGCTGGAATTTACATTTAGCAATCGTCGTTACCTCCTCCCCGGCGAGATCAGCGATGGTGAGCCTGTACCACAGGAAAATGCACTGGGGTTCCATGTGCCAAGGCTGTTCGACAAGATCATCGATATCCATACCTGCCACCTGATGCCTGAGCCGGCCAATTCCGTAAAGAATACCATTCGCGCATTTGCCAAAGAACAGGGGTATAGCTTCTACGATATTCGTGAACATCATGGCTGGCTGCGTACCCTCATCATCCGCGTATGCAGCACCGGTGAAACAATGGTGAACGTATGCTTTGGGTACGACGATGAGCAGGAAAGAAAAAAATTGTTCGACCATCTGCTGCTGCAGGTCCCTTCCATCACAACGCTGCTTTATACCATCAATCCCAAAAAGAACGATACCATCTACGACCTGGAGCCACGTACTTATCACGGCAATGGTTATATCCTGGAGCAACTGGGACCACTGCGGTTCAAGATCGGCCCCAAATCTTTTTTCCAGACCAACTCCCGCCAGGGAGAACGATTGTACCAGGTAACGCGCGAATTTGCGGAGCTCACCGGTAAAGAGACCGTATACGACCTGTATTGCGGTACTGGCAGCATCGGGCTGTTCGTGAGCGCACAGGCGGCAAAGATCATCGGGGTGGAAGTGGTGCCGGAGGCCATCGAAGATGCGAAAGAAAATGCGGCACTGAACAATATCCATCATGCTTCGTTCTTTGCAGGTGACGTGATCGATATCTGTAATGACGCATTCTTTGCGCAGCACGGCAGCCCCGATGTGATCATCACCGACCCTCCCCGCGCAGGGATGCACGAAAAGCTGGTGCAGAAATTACTCGACATGGAAGCGCCCCTGGTAGTATACGTCAGTTGCAATCCTGCCACGCAGGCAAGAGACCTGTCCAGGCTTGGAGAAAAATATGAGGTAACGAGAATAAGACCTGTCGATATGTTCCCGCATACCCATCATATCGAGAATGTAGTGCAATTGAAACTAAAGGGTTAACAGGAATTTAGTAAATCAGTAATATTGTAACCTGAAAAATAACTTAATTTGAAGCTATGACAGAATTCAGGCCCAGAGGTTTTGACATGATCCCGCCGGTAATCAAGAATCTTATCATCATCAATGCATTGGTATTTTTTGCACAGATGATCTTCGAGAGAAATCAATCGTTCAACCTGGAAAACCTCTTTGCCTTACATGATATCCGTTCGGCCTATTTCAAACCGCACCAGTTGATCACGCACATGTTCATGCATGGAGGCTTCGCGCATATCTTCTTCAATATGCTGGCCCTTTGGATGTTCGGCAGTATCCTGGAGAATTTCTGGGGCGCCAAGCGGTTCCTGATCTTTTATATGGTCTGTGGGCTCGGTGCTGCCGTTCTGCACCTGGTCACCCTGTATATCGAACTTACCCCGGTGGTAGACAAGATACATTCTTTCCCGTATGAGATCCAGGAACAACTGCGGTATGCATCCGGAGCCGTGAACCCGCTCAACAGCGCCACCCTCGGCGCTTCCGGAGCTGTGTTCGGCTGCCTGGCCGCCTTTGGTTACCTTTTTCCCAATACCCCGATCTATCTCTATTTCCTCTTTCCTATCAAAGCCAAATGGTTCGTGATCTTCTATGCCGGCATGGAGCTTTACCTGGGCGTCAGGAATTCGGCAGGTGACAGCGTGGCCCACTGGGCGCACCTGGGTGGCGCATTGGTAGGTTTCCTGATGGTATGGTTCTGGAACAAGACCAACCGCCGTACTTTTTACTGAGGATGGGAACATTAGCGAATTTTAAGTGTTAAAAATTATACCATAACGGCACTTGGTCCGTTCTGAAGGGGGTTTTGTAATTTCACCGAAAAATTATTCCGTGCTGAGGGAAAACCGATATAAAAAGAAAATGTTACTGGGTCAGGAAGGCAATTCCCTGGTGCTCTTGCTGGCCATTCTCGCTATTGTTTTCTGTATCTTCAAATTTATCATGGTTGTGTACGACATGACCGACCACAACCGGGAAGCTTACTTCAACAATGTTTTTGCCTGGTTCACCCTGCCTGCCGATTTCGAAAAATTCACCACCCGTCCCTGGACCATCTTCACCTATATGTTCCTGCACAATGATCCTTTTGCGCTCCTCGGGAACGTATTATGGCTCTGGGCATTCGGGTACATACTGCAAGACCTCACCGGCAATAATAAACTGGTCCCGATCTTTCTGTACGGAGGATTCATCGGCGCCATTTTCTATTTGCTGAGCTACGGCATTTTCTCCAAACTCGCCCCACAGGCCGCTATTGCGCACCTCGAAGGTTCCTCTGCCGCCGTGATGGCAGTAGCGATCGCCACCACCACACTGGCCCCGGACTATCGCATCTTCCCGATGATCAATGGTGGCATCCCCATCTGGATACTGACCGTGATCTTCGTGATCATGGATATAGCGATGATCAAGGTCGACAGAACAGGCGATTACATGGCCCATCTCTCCGGCGCTGCCATCGGTTTCCTGTTCGTACACCAGCTCCGGCGGGGCCGCGACTGGAGCACCTGGATGACCAGTTTCTACGATTGGATCACCAACCTCTTCAACCCCGATAGAAAAAGCTGGAAGAAAACTGCCAAAGACGATCTCTACTACAATTCCCGCGGCAAACAACCTTTCAAAAAGATCCCTAACATCACGCAGAAGCGTATCGATGAAATACTGGATAAGATCAATCAACAGGGATACCGCTTTCTTACCGATGAGGAAAAAGAGATTTTGAAGAGAGCGGCAGAAGATGAAGAGTTGTAATTTTAAATAATGGCCATCCGCAAGTTAACGAAGCGAATATTTATCATTGCCAACATTGTTACAGTTGTACTGTTCCTGCTGGCCTGTGCCAATGCCTTTCTGCATCCCGACAAATGGTGGTTCTTCGCGATCCTGGGCCTGGCTTTCCCCTTCCTGCTCGCCATCAATGTGGGCTTCCTGCTGTTCTGGCTTCTCTTCCGTTCAAGATGGGCCCTGCTGCCACTGGTAGCCCTGCTCGTCGGTTACACCAATATCCGCGCATTGATCGGTTTTCATTTTACCGCAGGCTTCGAACAGGAAAAAAAAGAAAATACCATTCGCATCCTGAGCTGGAACGTGAAATGGTTCGATGAACAGAAAAAAGAAGAACAACGCAAAAGCCACCGCAAGGAAATGATGGAGTTCATTCAGCAACAGAATGCCGACGTGCTCTGTTTCCAGGAATATTTCGAGCCTGCCGCCAATGCGGGATACAGCAATTTCCGGGATATCGTAAAACTCAATTACCCGTATAGTTTTAAAGCGGAGGATTGGGGAGGCAGGAATGGCTACCGCGTGGGCGTTGCCATCTTTTCACGGTTCCCGATCATCGATACCATGCGTATCCGTTACGATGGGCCCGTGAAGCTAAGAGCGGCTGAAAGCCTGATCATGTGCGACCTGGATGTGGGCGGACAGACCGTACGGCTTTTCACCACACACTTGCAATCGGTGCTGCTGCAGAAGAAAGATTACCGCGATCTGGCCATCATCAAAAAAGCGGAAGACAGCATGGTAGAGGCTTCCAAATCGATCGTCAGGAAACTGAAAATGGGATACAGCCAGCGCGGGGACCAGGTAGACCAGGTGCGAAGCCTGCTCGATAAAAGCCCTTACCCTGAGATCATTACCGGCGATTTCAACGATGTGCCGAATTCCTATACCTATTTCCGGATCCGCGGCAACCGCCAGGATGCGTTCGTAGAAAAAAGCGGCGGACTGGGCCGCACTTTCTCCAATATCTCCCCTACGCTCCGGATCGATTATATCATGGCCGACAGGCAATTCAAAGTGCTGCAATACAAACGCCACCTGCTTCCCTACTCCGATCACTACCCCGTAATTGCCGACCTGCAACTGACGGCCACCCGATAAATTCCCTATATTTGCCCGATGACATCCCGGTATTTACTCCTCTGCTGTTTTGATTGTCCCTGTCCGGGGAGATAGATTTAATTTTGCATTACCCGGATAGATTTCCTTTAAATAATTCGCAGATCAATGAAAATCTATGAGTGAGCTGAAAGTCCTGAATTCGTATACAAGGCAGAAAGAAGTATTTACACCCATCACAGCAGGTTTGGTAGGGATGTATGTGTGCGGCCCTACCGTTAGCGGGGAAAGCCATCTCGGTCATGCACGCCCATTCATCACATTCGATGTAGTGTACCGTTACCTCCTTCACCTCGGTTATAAAGTACGCTATGTGCGCAATATCACCGACGCAGGGCATTTCGAAGAAGAAGGCCGCGCCGCAGAAGATAAAATATCCAGCAAAGCAGTGCTGGAAAAACTGGAACCCATGGAACTGGTACAGAAATATACCAACCTCTTCCACTGGGCCATGCACCAGTTCAATAACCTCGATCCCAGTATAGAGCCCACGGCCACCGGGCATATAGTAGAGCAGATCGAAATGATCAAAAAGATCATGGAGGCAGGATATGCCTATGAGGCCAATGGCTCCGTGTATTTCGATGTGAAAAAATACGCGGAACATTATCCGTATGGCAAACTGAGCGGCCGTGTGCTGGACGAACAACTGGAAACCTCCCGCGAACTGGACGGGCAGGATGAAAAGAGGAACAAACAGGACTTTGCCTTGTGGAAAGCTGCACCGCCCGAACATATCATGCGCTGGGCCAGCCCCTGGGGTGAAGGATTTCCGGGATGGCATATCGAATGCTCCGCTATGAGCACCAAATACCTCGGAACGGAATTCGATATTCATGGAGGTGGCATGGACCTGCAATTCCCCCACCATGAAAGTGAAATAGCACAAAGTACCATCTGCAATAAACATGTGCCTGCCCGTTACTGGCTTCATAACAATATGATCACCGTGAATGGGAAAAAAATGGGCAAGAGCTATAACAACCAGATCAAGCTCACGGAAATGTTCGCCGGTACACATCCCTTGCTGGAACAGGCTTACAGCCCCATGACCATCCGGTTCTTTATTCTGCAAACACATTATCGCAGTACCCTCGATTTCAGCAATGAGGCATTGCAGGCAGCAGAGAAAGGACTGAAACGTTTGTGGGAGGCTTACGAACATTTACAGAAATTCCCGGACAATGGGCAGGCAACGGCCTCCGACAAAGAGCTGGATGCCAGGGTCAACTCCCTGATCAGGGAACTCGATGAATTCATGAATGATGATTTCAATACCGCCAAAGTATTGGCCAATATGTTCGAGCTGGTGCCGGTGATCAATTCCATCAAGGACAAACATATCCCGGCCGGTTCACTGAGCAGCGGAACGATGACGCTATTGAAAAAATATTTCAGGGACTATCTTGAAAATATCCTGGGTTTGAAAAATGAAACCCTCCATGAAGATGGAAAGCTCAATGGTGTGCTCGATCTGCTGATCGATATCCGCAAGGAGGCCAGAACGAGAAAGGACTATGCAACCTCCGATAAGATCCGCAACCAGCTACAGCAATTGGGCATTTTATTGAAAGATGAGAAGGATGGCAGTGTCGGTTATTCCTTTCAGTGACCGGTGTGCATTTTCGTAGCTCTTACCATTTCCCTTTTTCCGGGCGGGCCGGGAATTTTCTCGATCGTGAACCCTGCTGCCATCATGGCCCTTCGCACATCTCCTTTCGAGCAATAGGTGGTCAGTATCCCGCCGGGCTTCATCATCCCATTCAATTGCTGAAAAACGGCCTCTGTCCAGAGCTCAGGCTGAGCACCGGGAGCAAATGCATCATAATAAATGAGGTGGGCAGGTTGGGCAATGGAAAAATGGGCGAGAGGGGTATTCCACTTCCTGAAACTGAACCAGGGCGTGAGCTCGATCAACTGATTCCATGTGCAGGTATGCATTTGTTGAAAAACAGGCAACAGTTCAGGACGTTGAAGCTGTTCGCAATAATTGAGGGAGGAATAGATCTTTTCTTCCAGGGGATAAGCTTCTACCGTTTCATAAATGACCGCCTGCCGTGCAACACCGGCTTCGATCAGAGAGAGAAGGGCATTGAGCCCGGTGCCGAAACCCATTTCAAAAATACGGACAGTGCCGGGGGTATGGTGGAGACGGATAAAATGGCGCAGCCCCGCTTCAATAAAAACATGCATGGATTCCCGGATAGCGCCATGAATGGAATGATAGGTAACACCGGCATCCGGAATGGAAATAGTGCTTGACCCATCGGCCGTTTGGATTAGCTCTCTCTTCATGTGGACTGTAAAACTAGCAACTGGAAAGGGTTTGCGCAAAAAATTAATAACTTCACTGTATCAATACTATATGCCATACCGACCACATCTCATCAAAGATAAACGCATCAAAAAGCTGGTAGAGGCCCACGGCCCTTTCACCCTGAAGAAGCGTAAGAAGATCTATATCTATCTCTGTGCTTCCATCATGAGCCAGCAGTTATCGACAAAAGTGGCTGATGTGATCTATCGGCGTTTCCTCCATCTCTATGATGGAAAAGAGCCTACGCCCGAACAGATCCTCGACACACCGGCAACTACCTTCCGCAGTATCGGGCTATCGAATGCAAAAGCTGCGTATGTCCACAATGTGGCCCGGTTCGCCCTGGAGCAGGGCATGGAGCATAAAGTGTTGAGCAAATTAAGCAATGATGAAGTGATCGCTTATCTCACCCAGATCAAGGGGGTAGGCCGGTGGACTGTTGAAATGCTGCTCATGTTCGCGCTGGGCCGTGAAGATGTGTTCTCGATCGATGACCTGGGGATCCAGAATGCCATGTTACACCTGTACAAGCTCGATCGTACGGACAAAAAAATTTTCCGGGAAAAATTGGTGACCATCTCCGGTAAATGGAGCCCTTACCGTACCTATGCCTGCATTCATTTATGGCATTGGAAGGATAACAGTCCGGCCAAAGGCAAATAAAAAAATCGCCGGAGTGTTTTGCTCCGGCGATATGAATAAAGATCCTTCATAACTATCTTCTTTCTTTGATCACCCTGGTGTCTGTCCAGTGATCATGCCAGGGAACGCCGAACAAAGCGCTCAACGGTTCGAATGGCACCATCCGGGATAAGCCTCTTTGAAAGGCGTCTGTCCAGGTGAATGGCTGATTATCCTGGCGAACTGCCCGTGTGCCTGTGATCAGCTTACCCAGGGTTTTGCCTTTGGAAATGCCTTCCACGATGGTCATATACAAACCAAACAGCACGAGCCCGAGCAACCGGCTTAATATGCCATTCATGTTGTCGATCGAATCCAGGAAAGTGCTTGTAGGGAACATCAGTAAAAGCATTATCGTCAGACCGAAGATCACACCATAAAAGCTCAGAAGGTCGATCAGGTAATTGGCAAACCGCAGTCCTTTGGACGCGTCTTCCTGCCATTCGTATTCTATATCATGCAGCAAATTTTCATGTACTTGTTCTTCCATTGTAGTAGGGTTTTGCGAACAAGAAACTAAAAAAATTGAACATGCAAAAGAAAGGTCACTAAATTCTTAGTGACCTTTCTTTCTATTTTACAAGTTTCAGTTCTTTTATGATGTTGGAAGCGCCGCCCAGCTTATCGATGCACCAGAGCACATAGCGGATATCCACGCAGATGGTGCGGTTATAGACAGGGTCGAATGCGATCTTATGGCTCAGGGCTTCGTAATTGCCATCGAAAGCCAGTCCGATCAGGTTGCCATTTGCATCTATCACGGGCGAACCGGAATTACCACCGGTAATATCATTGGTAGTAATGAAGCCGATCACGAGATCTTTTTTTACCGGGTCTGCATACTGGCCATAATCTTTTTTGCCGGCCATGTCGAGGAGTTTGGCGGGAAGATCGAATTCATAATCGCCCGGTTTGTATTTTTCGAGCACCCCTTTCATGGTGGTCAAATAATCGTAATGCACGGCATCGCGCGGGTTGTAGCTCTTTGCGTTGCCGAAACTTACGCGCATGGTGAAAGTGGCATCGGGATACATTTTCTTGGCTTTCACAGTATCCATCTGCATCACGCCCTTGAGGTACAGACGGCCGAGGTCGGCATTGCGGACATTGAACTGCTGGAACATTGGCAGATATTTTCCCTGCCAGTTCTTGAGGAAGGCGCTGGCAGTGGCAAAGGCAGGATCGGCCTGCAATACGGTCGCATCGGGATTATTGCAGAAGGCATTCCATTTGTTCTCGTCGAAGATCATAGTGTTATTGAAAAGGCTGGCCGCATATTTTTTGTAGCTGGCCTCCTCATCGAGGCTACCGTAACTTCCTTTCAATCCTTCGTAGAAACCAGTGGGGTGCTGGCTCTTGTCGATATCGGTATAGAACATGTGCAGGGCAGCGGCCACGATATTCTGGTCCGATGCCTTGTTCTCATCTTTCAGGAAAGCAGTACGGGCTTCTTTGGCGGCGTTCACAGCTTTCTGGATATCGGCGGTGCTGCCTTTCTTGACGATCGCATATTCGACTTGTTGCAGGGTGCCGGCAAATGCCAGCAGCGGGGAGCCCATGATCCCTTCATTGAGATAGATCTGCTGCTTGCTGTAGGGCCGCCAGTTGTCGTACGCTTTTTCCCAGTCGTTGAAAATAGACTGGAATTCGGGTTTGCCATTCGCCCACTGCTGGAATTTGGCCTCTGCTGTCTTTTTCTGATCGTATACATGGTATTTGATCAGTTGCTGGCTTTCACCATCGAAGAATTTCCAGTAGTTGGCGATGGAAGCATAATTGGACGCCAGTTGTAAGCGGGTGGCCGGGTCTTTTTTCATCTGCTCGAACATGAACTTCAAACGCATATCGCGCAGGTTCACGATGGAGGGATTGCTGATATCGGTCTTTTGTTTTACGCCGTAGGAAGATTCATAGCGGTTGGTGCTGCCCGGATAACCCCATATCATGGCATAATCGCCATCTTTGATACCCTTGATGGAAACGGGGAGGAAATGTTTGGGTTTGAGAGGGATGTTCTCGGGAGAATAGTCGGCCGACTGTCCATCCCTGCCCATGTAAACGCGGAAGATGGAGAAATCGCCTGTATGGCGTGGCCACTCCCAGTTATCGGTATCTCCACCGAACTTGCCGATGCTTTCAGGCGGAGCACCTACGAGCCTGATATCGCTGTAGCGCTGGTATACGAATACCAGGTATTGGTTGCCTTTGAAAAGGGCATTGGTCCGGGCGATGATCTTTTTGCTATCATCAGAATATCGCTTATTGATCACCGTCATAGCTGCACTCACTTTGGCGCTGCGGTCGGTGCCGCTCGATCCTTTTGCCGAATCTTCCACTTCTTTCGTAACATCTTCTATTTTTACCAGGAATTCAGCGTACAGTCCCGGTGAAGGGATCTCCGCCTGTTTGCTCGTGGCCCAGAAACCATCCCTCAGGTAATTGGAGGTAACGGTGCTGGCTTTGGCAATGGCATCATACCCGCAATGGTGGTTGGTAAAGATCAATCCTTCATTGCTGACGATCTCTCCTGTACAGAATCCGCTGAAAATGATCACCGCATCTTTCACGGAGGGCTTATTGATATGGTACAGTTGATCTTTCGTAAGCTTCAGTCCTCTTTTCACCATATCATTATACACCTGCTGACCTAATAACATCGGCAGCCACATGCCTTCATCCGCCTGGCTGCGCAGTAAAGCAAGCGACAATGCAATCGTTACAAAAAATTTTTTCATAAATCGATCTATTTTAGATCGCAAACGTACTTAATTAGGTTGAAAAGTTAACAGGTTGAAATGTTGACAGGGGGATGTCTGTATATCGGGTATTCCCTTTAAACCAGTCAACCTGTTAACCTATCAACTTATCCTTGCTTCTTCACTACCACCTCATCCTCTATCCTGGTACTGGTATTCACCTGGAAGCTTTGCACAATGGTATTGTTCTTTGAAGCACGGATGATGAAATTGAGCTGATCGTACTCGTTTCTGGGGAGATGAAATTTTTTGTCGAACAGCTTTTCCCTGTAAGTCTCCTGGAATAAGGTAACCCCGTCCTTGTCCTTGATCACCAGGCTGAATTTTTCGCCGGTAGGATTAACATAATGTACCTGGAACACCATGCTATTGCCCACATTGCCGACATGTTTCACTATGGCGGCAGGGGTCGATGCCGTTGAATCTGTTTTGACCGTTTGCGCCTGCAATGCAGTGGTGCTCACCAGCAGGAGCAGTAATGCGAGGAATGTTCTGAAACGATTGGAAAAGGCGCCGTTGAGGGCACGCGAGATTTGCTTCTTCATAAAAAATTGTTTTTGAGTGAAGAATGATGACTGAACGGTAGCAACCGCGTGCGACAAGAATCCGTTAAGATGAGGGCAAACAACCAGGGGGAAAGCAATCTGCGATGGGTGCAAGCAGTGTTGAAAGCAAGCAGAGGGGCAATCTCAGATGTGGAAGAACAATATAAAATTATTCAAATTGTGAAGCCCATCCAAATTTCGGCGGGTTAAAATATTATTACCAGACAGGCATCTGTATATCAGGGTCTACCCAGTGAATCCAGTACGCGGACCATTGCATTGAGTTTGGGTTGTTTACGTAAACGTTCATCCATTCTTTTGAGCGTGGTATCGGAAATGAACCAGTTCATGGCATACGGCTGCTCCGGCAGTGTATCGCCCCGTTTTCTGTCGGCCTTTTTTTCTTCACTGTCTTTGTAGAGGTGAATGGGATAATAATCGGCCCCTGCGCAGATCCTGTTCCTGTTGAGGTCCTGTAAAAAATTATCGAGCCGCCGGTCGTTCACCGTGGTTTGCATATCGTAAGCCCCGAGGATGGTGAGAATGGGCGACAGGAGATCGTTCTGCAAAGGGGCCACCGTGTTCAGCGGTGCTACGCCCACCGGGCTGTTGGTGATATGTATTACAGTGAACTGTAGTTTTCGTACCCGGCTTTTCAGCAGGCTGTCTGAGCTGCCGGAGGTATAGTTCATCATGGCCCTGATCATTTCCTGAACAACGCCGGAGCCGGAATTATCGAAATAGCCGCCGTCCACGAAGTAATGGATGAGCATACTGTCGTTCTGTTTGGCGCGTAGTTTGACAGGGATCGTTTCATCGATCCTGCCGGCCGGGCTGATATAGGGAAAGCGTGCGCCCAGGATAGAGGCAGTGCTGAGCCGCATGTCGAGCGTGTCATTGAGCACGTCCATAACATCGATGCGATTATTGAACACATCTTTATTGAGCCTGATATTGGAAACGACCGCCGGGTTACCATCCTGCATGCGTGTGGTATTGATGCAGAGTACCGGCAGGCTGGTGGGCCGGTTGTTCAGCGCCAGCATATTGGAAAAAGGTTCGCTCATACCTGCTTTCAGGCTGTTCGGCACTGTTAGGGAACCTTCTTCGAGCGTTTGTTCCAGCGCACCGGCCCTGTCGGGCAGATGGCGGTTGTTGATATGGAAAATATATTTGAAATAGTCTGGCCCCAGCATGTGGGCAAGTGTGTAACTGAGAAAATCTTTTTTCAGGAAAGTGCGGGCCGACTGGAGATAAGATACCCTGGCGGTGTCGGGCAATTTCTTTCGTTCATGCAAAAGCGAAAAAAAAGTTGCCACGCCCACGCCGCCGCCGGAAGTGCCCGACAGGCAGAAGAGGTGGCGGGAGAACCGGGTGCGTTTGCCTGCCGTAGTGTCTTCGAGCTTGCCGAGCACGGAGGCTGTCCAGTAACCTGATCGGGAAGCGCCTCCATTGGCCAGCACGAAATACACGGGATAGGGCCCGCGGCTGCTATCGATCTCGGCGCCCCGCTGTTCGATCCAGTTATTGAAATAGGCATAGATATCCTGCCGTTGGTTGTAGATCCCTTGCCTGGCCCTGTCTTCGAAAGGAATGGTGCGAACATGATGGGTTTCTTTAGAACCCAGCAACAGGGCGATGATGAGCAGGATAAAATGAAAATTCACATTGGCTTTTACGGATAGGGCTGTAATGATATTGCCGAATCCGCCCAGTACGGCAAAGGCCAGCAGCACAAAAGGAAAGGGGCCTATCTGCCAGGATACCTGCATATCCGTGATGGCCAGCAGGTAGATCAGCAGGCCGAGGGTGCAGATGATATTGAACCAGTTGAAATATCCCAATTCATTGCGGGGAATGCGGAGGAAGTCCATGATACGGTAGATCCACCGGAAAATGGGCCAGGGTTTTACCGGTTTGGCTTCTTTGGTTTCCACGGCGATCTGCCGGAGATTGATATAGAAGAGGTAAACGACATGAAGCAGGAGCAATACCCAGAGCAGAAAGAGAATGCTTCCTTTTTTATTCAGGATCACGATGGTAGCGGCCAGCAGGAAAAGGCCGAGCAACGAGTAGAAGATGGCCCTTGCCAGTTGCCGTTTCCGGTCGGCAAAAGCTTTCACGATATTGTCGAGCCCCCAGGAAAGGGCCAGTCCCAGGCAGAAAAAGCGGAAGGCTTTGCCGGGGGTGATGGCATCCTTGCCGAGGGTAGGGGATAATAATACGGCAATTTCGATGGCTAACAGGCATCCATAGCCGATGATGCGGGGAAATCTGTCGAGCCATGTATGCGGCAATTCGAAGAAACGGGGATCATTGAGTTGTTTGGCCTTTTCTTCTTCCGGAAGCCCGGCATCGATCGTCAGGATAAATTCTTCCTGCCTGCTTCTTTTGAGATAGGCGATAATGCGGGAAGAATACCAGCTTACATAGATCCAGAAAGCGATGGCAATGAAGAAAAAGGCTTTGGCCTTATGATTTTCCGTGAAAGCCACTATAAGGTCTTTCCCTTGTCCCAATGTCCAGAAGCACCAGATGGCCAGCACGATGAAAAGGATACCGGGAAAGAAAACCCAAAGGGATTTCATAATGCGGGATATGAACCGCAGGAACCGGAGGAGCAGGTATTGAACGGCCCCGATGAACCGGGAAAGGCGCTTGGGCATAAGTAAGGTTTGAAGCGTGCAAGGTACGGTGTGTGGGCAGGAAATGCAAGTAGGTTGACAGGTTAACTGGTTGACAGGTTTACAAGGGGTACCCGATACCAGGAACGCCCTTGTCAACTTTTCAACCAGTTAACCTGTCAACCTTTCACCTTATCAACCTGGTCCTCATTCAATGTCCGCCACAAAAGGTCTTTCAGTTCGGTTAATCCTTGTTGTGTGATGGAGGAGATAAAAACGTGTGGGATGTTTTTGGGCAATTCCGCTTCGATGGCCGCTTTCAGCTCATCGTCGAGCATATCGCTTTTGCTGATGGCTATTACGAATTGTTTGTGCAGCAGTTCAGGGTTGTATTCTTCGAGTTCTTTGAGCAGGATATTGAATTCTTTGCGATGATCGTTGCTATCGGCCGGCAGCACGAAAAGCAGGATGGGGTTGCGTTCTATATGACGAAGAAAGCGATGTCCGAGCCCTTTGCCTTCGGCAGCGCCTTCGATGATGCCGGGCAGGTCGGCCACGCAGAAGCTGCGGTCGCCACGGTATTCCACCATGCCCAGTTGAGGAACGATGGTAGTGAAGGCATAGTCGGCGATCCTGGGCTTTGCTGCAGTGATCACGGAGAGCAGGGTCGATTTGCCGGCATTGGGAAAGCCTACGAGGCCAACGTCGGCCAGCACTTTCAGTTCGAGCACTTTCCAGGCTTCCTCACCGGGTTCGCCGGGTTGGGCATATTCAGGGGCCTGGTTGGTAGCGGTAGCGAAGTGGGCATTGCCCAGGCCGCCGCGGCCGCCTTTGATCCAGATGATCTCCTGTCCGTCTTCGAGGATCTCGGCTTCTACATTTTCTGTTTCTTCATCACGGGCCACAGTGCCGAGGGGTACTTCAATGATCACGTCCTTACCACTGCGACCGGTGGAATTATTGCCACTTCCGTTCTCACCATTTTCGGCCAGTACATTTTTATAATAGCGAAGGTGCAGGAGTGTCCACAGGTTCTTGTTGCCGCGCAGGATGATATGGCCGCCGCGGCCGCCGTCGCCGCCATCGGGCCCGGCCTGCGGGTTGAACTTGGTACGCATGAAATGTTTGCTGCCTGCGCCACCGTGGCCTGAGCGGCAAAATATCCTGATCTGGTCTACGAAGTTTGTTTTTTCCATTAGTCCTGAATGGGTTGACAGGTTGAAAAGTTGATAGGTTGATAAGGGTGGTCACCGTGGTACGATCTTGTTATTGAGATAGGTGACATACCCGTTCAGAAGCTTTTCAACAATCATGATCCGGCCGCGAAAATACTGAAGTTGTTGCTCATTAATATAATTACAATCGAAAGCATCAATAAGATGATTCAAGGTTTCGCTTAATGAGCCGCGGGCCTGAATGCAATATTTAAGTCTATCGGGGATCGTCTTTCTTCCGTGGCCCTCAGCCAACTGGCTATTAATTGATCTGGAGCTACGCAATAATTGATCAGCGAGCCTGTATTTTTCATCTTGAGGAAATGTTTTTACCAACTGAAAAAGTTCATTTTTCAATTCCCTGGATTCCTTCCACACTTCCAGATCTTCAAAACTTTGATACCCTATTGTCATAATAATAAAAATGAATTAAAGAATAACAGGTTCCCCATGTCACCCTATCAACTTTTCAACCTGTCAACTCCTCATCTCTCTCCACGTCTTATACAATATTTCCTGTGATGGTCTGTCGGCGGGCACCTCACGCAATGGTTCCACTTCCTGCCAACTGCTGTACATCTCCTGGGGCAGGGATTGATACAGGCGGGTGCCGGCCGTTTTCCAGTCGATCATTTCATCGCTTACTTCCCTGATCTTTTTACCGGGATTACCGATGATCAGGCTGCGGGCCGGGAATTTTTCTGCTGCCTTGATGAAGCTGAGGGCGCCTACGATACATTCATCGCCGAGTTCCACACTGTCCATGATCACGCTGTTCATCCCGATCATGCAATTCTTCCCGATGATGGCCCCATGCACCACGGCGCCATGTCCGATATGTGATCCCTCTTTCAGCAATACGGTCACGCCCGGGAACATGTGGATGGTGCAGTTCTCCTGCACATTGCAGCCGTCTTCGATGATGATGCCACCCCAGTCGCCACGGATGGCAGCGCCGGGACCTATATATACATCCCTGCCGATGATCACATTGCCTGTAACGGCGGCCAGGGGATGCACGAAAGAAGATTCATGTATAACAGGGATAAACCCTTTGAAAGAATAGATCATACAAAGAGATTGAATGCGTTGGTTCGAAATCGATCAGACAAGTGTTTTGCCTGTTCTGAAGCAGGTGCCTTTGAATAGCGCTACCTGTTGCTGGTCCTGGTTGGTGAGGGTGATCAGGTAAAGGCCGGTGCTGCGCCCGTTGTGGAGCTCGCGGGCCTCTGCCGTGATCAGGTCGCCGGGTTGGGTGGGTTTGGTAAAGGTGATGGAAGTGTCCAGTGCCATGGAGAGGTTATTGCGGTTATTGCAGGCGAATGCAAAGGCGCTATCGGCCAGGGCAAAACAGATCCCCCCATGGACCACGCCGAACCCGTTGATCATTTCCTCCCGTAATTTCATCTGGATACGGCTATAGCCTTCCCGCACTTCGAGCACGGTGATGCCGAGCCATTGGCTGAAAAGATCGTTCTCCATCATTTTGCCGACTACCTTCCTGGCCAGTTCGTCTTTATTCATAGCGGTGTAAAGTTAATGATTCATCGTATTAGTGACCGGTGAACTGAGGCGTTCTCTTTTCTAAAAAAGCGCTTACTCCTTCCCGGTAGTCGTGTGTAAGAGCAGCCTGTTGTTGCAGGTGATCTTCCAACGCCAGTTGCTGCTTATAGTGATTGGTGAAAGAATTGTTGAGCGCCTGCTTGGTGAGGGCCAGCCCGTGAGTGGGCATTTCGGCCAGTTGCCGGGCCAGTTGCCAGGTAGCGGAGGCGAAGCCTTCTTCGGGGATCACTTTATAGATCATGCCCATGCGTTCCGCTTCGGTGGCATTGACCTTATCGCCGAGCATGGTGATGGCAGAGGCTTTCTGCCAGCCGATCAGGCGGGGCAGAAAAAAAGTGCCGCCGCTGTCGGGGATGAGGCCGATCCGTGAAAATGCCTGTATGAAGGAAGCGGCTTGTGAAGCCACCACGATATCGCAGCAGAGGGCTATATTGGCGCCTGCTCCGGCTGCCACGCCATTCACAGCGGCGAGCACTGGTTTGGGAAGTTGCCTGATCCTTTCCACGATGGGGTTATAATGTTCGTGGAGGATCTGTTTCATGGAAGGCGCGTTGGCGGCAACGATCTCCGCGAGGTCTTGCCCGGCGCTGAATCCTTTGCCAGCCCCGGTGATGTATACACAGCGAATGGAGGGATCGGCATTGCACTGGTCGAGCGATTGCTGCATGGCGAGGGCCATGTCGCGGTTGAAAGCATTGAGCTTGTCGGGCCTGTTGAGGGTAATGTTACCCACTCCATCCTGAACGGTAAAAAGAATTGGAGACATCTGGATCGGTTTTTATCAATGGCATTTAAAATAATCGAATGGCTCCCGGCAATCGTTGCACTGGTAAAGCGCTTTGCAGGCAGTTGACCCGAATTCACTGATGCGGCGGGTATTCCAGGAATTGCAATGCGGGCATTGAACAGCTTCGTTGTCCGCGAAAAGTTTGGTGTGGCAAACCTGTTGGGTAGGATTGGGCGGAGCGATACCATAGGCTTTCAACTTTTCTTTACCGGCTTCGCTCATCCAGTCGGTGGTCCAGGCGGGCGATAGTACCTGGCTGATGATGACCTTTTCAAAACCATGCTGCAGCAATTGCAGGCGGATATTCATGCTGATCACGTCCATGGCCGGGCAACCAGAATAGGTAGGTGTGATCACGATATGAGCTTCCCGGCCTTTCACCTGCACATCGCGCACAATGCCCAGGTCGAGCACAGACAATACAGGCACTTCCGGGTCTGTCACTGCTTCCAGTAAGGACCAGGTTTGCTGAACTGATATATCTGTTTCCGGTGTCATTGTATTTATTTTATGCCTACCATTTGGAATCGGGATAGGTGCGTTGCAGGAACTGCATCTCTGCCAGGATATAGCCCAGGTGCTCCGTGTGCCGGCCTTCCTTGCCTCCTGTCTGCATCCAGCCTGTTGCGGGCACATCGAGCGTGGCTTCCTGGAACACTTCTGCAATGGTCTGTGACCAGGCAGCTTTCAGGGACGCCGGATCGACCCCGATGTTTTCGCGGGCCGCTTCCAGCTCATAGCCGGCTGGCGTTGTCAGTTCGCCGGTGAACATCCACAGCTCATGGACGGCGTTCTGCATACGCCGGTGGCTTTCTTCGGTGCCATCCCCGAGGCGGATCACCCATTCGCTGCTCCATCGCTGGTGATAGGTCACTTCCTTCAATGATTTTTCTGCGATGGCAGACAGGGTGTTATCGGATGACCGCTGCAGGTATTGGTAGAGGTTATACTGGTATACGCTGAAAAAGAATTGCCGGAGGATGGTCTGCCCCCAATCGCCGTTAGGCAACTCCATGAGCAGGCAGTTCCTGAACTCGCGGGCATCGCGCAGGTAGGCGAGGGTATCTTCGGTGGCCTGATCGTTCCCATTCATTTTATTCCTGATCGAAGCGGCATATTGATAGAGGCTCCTGGCCTGCCCGAGCAGATCGAGGGAAATATTCGTGAGGGCGATATCCTGTTCCAGCACAGGGCCATGGCCGCACCATTCGCTGTTGCGTTGGGCGATCACGAGGGCATTATCGGCCAGATGGATCGTATAATCGAAAATGGTTTGCTGGTTCACTGTCGGCGATTGATGGATGAAAACTTACATGTGCTTCACTTCATCCGGCAGGTCGTAAAAAGTCGGATGACGATATACCTTATCATTGGCCGGTTCGTAGAAAGCCTCCGCATCGTCGGGGTTCGAAGCATGGATATACTGACTTTCCACCACCCAGATGCTGATACCCTCCATACGGCGGGTATACACATCGCGGGCATTCTCGATGGCCATCTTTGCATCGGTGGCGTGCAGGCTGCCTACATGTTTATGGTCGAGCCCCTGCTTGCTGCGGATGAATACTTCCCAGAGCGGCCAGGTAACGGAGCCAGGCTGTTCTTTTTTACCGGCATTGCCACCGCCTGTATTCTCTTCGGGAATATCCCCGTAAAAATATCGTTTGATCTGTATGTTCATTTGATCGGAAATTATTCGGTTATAGATAACTGGTAGAACGCCCTTTTAATCTACGCCACTTTTATCTCTTTTTCTTCCCTTTCCTTCCTTTTATCAGCATAAGCTTTCGCTGCTTCCCGCACCCAGGCCCCGTTATCATGGGCCTTTTTCCGGGCGTCGAGCCGTTGCTTATTGCAGGGGCCATTACCTTTGACCACGTTCCAGAATTCGTTCCAGTCGATCTCGCCCCAGTCGTATTGTTTTTTCTCCGCGTTCCATTTCAGTTCGGGATCGGGCAGGGTCACCTGCAGGATCTTTGCCTGTTCTGCGATCATGTCCACGAACTGCTGGCGCAATTCATCATTGCTCTTGCGTTTGATCTTCCATTGGGTGCTTTGGTCGGAATGGGTGGATTCACTGTCCCTGGGACCGAACATCATGAGCGAAGGCCACCACCACCGGTCCACCGCATCCTGCAGCATGGCTTTCTGTTCGGGCGTTCCCTGTGAAAGCACCAGCAGTATCTCGAAACCCTGGCGCTGGTGAAAACTTTCTTCCTTGCATATCCGGATATTCGCACGGGCATAGGGCCCATAGGAAGTACGGCATAGCATCACCTGGTTCAGGATAGCGGCCCCGTCGACGAGCCAGCCGATGGCGCCGATATCGGCCCAGGTAATGGTGGGATAGTTGAAGATGGAAGAATATTTTGCTTTTCCACTGTGCAGGTCGTCGATAGTCTGTTCACGGGTAATGCCCAGGGTTTCGGTAGCGGCATACAGGTAAAGCCCATGGCCGGCCTCATCCTGCACTTTTGCCAGCAGGATAGCCTTGCGTTTGAGGCTTGGGGCCCTGGTGATCCAGTTGCCTTCGGGCAGCATGCCTACGATCTCGCTGTGCGCATGTTGACTGATCTGGCGTATCAGTGTTTTCCGGTAGGCATCCGGCATCCAGTCTTTCGGTTCGATCCTGACCTCCCGGTCGATCTTATCCTGGAATATTTTTTCAAGTTCCTGAACAGACATGGTTTCCCAGTTTTTAGAAGATCAAAGATAATCAATATTTGTGGCAATGCTAACAAGCGTTAGCGATGGAGGAGGATTTGTCAAATGTGGGGCATTATATTAATTTTAACGATCCAATTCTAATGCTTGCCGATATGGGTCACGGTCCGGGATCAGAAAATCTATCATTTCCTCTCTTGCTGCAACAAGTGGCAATGGGCGACCAGCAGGCATTCCGTCAATTGCACCATTTATTCTTCCGGCGGCTTTTCCAATTTGCTTTATCATTGGTGAGAACGAAAGAGAATGCAGAGGAGATCGTGGAGGATGTGTTCATTAAATTATGGAACCAGCGCGAATCGATCGGGAAGATCAATGACCTGAAAGTTTATTTATATACGGCTACGCGCAATACGGCATTGAACTATCTGTCGAAAAAGGCAAGGGAAAGCATGGTGGAGTCCTTCGATCATATCGACATCCTGTTGGCGCCGACCGAGCTCTCGCCGGAGCAGATCATGATCACTGCCGAAATGAATAGGAAGATCCGGGCTGCCATTGAATCATTGCCGCCCCGTTGTAAAATGATCTTCAAGCTCATTCGTGAGGATGGGCTGAAATATAAGGAAGTGGCCGGGATCCTGCACATCACCGTCAATACCATCGATGCCCAGATGGCCATCGCCGTAAAGCGGATCGCTGACGCGATCCGGAAGGACTTTACCGGTGGGCCGGTAAGCAGGGTACAGAAAAAGAGTTGACGGCTGAAAAAAAATTTACCTCCCTCTTAGTAGATCATCTCCATCTTACTGTCTTAACAAGGCAAAAGCTTGCCATCGCATGCACGAACACCGCTTTCATGAGCTGGTTGCCCGTAAACTTTCGGGTGAAGCCACCCATGCTGAAATGCAGGAACTACAGGAACACCTGCAGCAGCATCCCGGCGATCAGTATCTCTATGAAATGCTCACCACCTGGTGGTCTCAGCACTCCGGTCCCGTGCAGGATGAAAACCTCCATGAAGAAGAAAGCTTTCAACGCATCCTTCTCGCTGCTGATGCCACTGCGCCTGCTCCCCCCGCTACTATCAGAAAAATTTATTTCAGGAGATGGTTCGCCTATGCTGCCATTATCATTGCACTGGCAGGATCGGCGATCACCATTGGGCCTTTACTGTTCCGCAAGCAGGCCAATAAGCCTGCTGCCATTGCATCCGATACCATGAATGAGGTGATGGCCCGCCCCGGCAGCAAATCCAAACTGGTATTGCCCGATGGAACACAGGTTTGGCTCAATGCTGAGAGCAGGCTCACTTATCTCAGCAATTTCAACCAGGCAATGCGGGAGGTGAACCTGGAAGGGGAAGCCTTTTTCGATGTAACGCATAACAAACAAAGCCCCTTCATCGTACATACGGCCGGCATCGATATCAGGGTGCTGGGCACTGCTTTCAATGTGAAATCCTATGCAGAGGACCCCACTATAGAGACCACCCTGCTGAGAGGCTCCATAGAAGTGGTGCGACAAAATGATAAGAATGCTCCCAGGATCATTCTTCGCCCGCATGAAAAGCTTGTCTTCAATAAAATGGATTCTTCACTGAAAGGACCGAAAACACAAAGCATCCAACATGGACCGATCTCACAGACCGGTATTTCAGTCACCACGGTCCCTGCCGACAGGCCCGACAGCACTATGAAAGAAACATCCTGGGTATATAACAAACTGATCTTCGATGGCGACAGTTTCCAGGAGCTGGCAGAAAAAATGGAACGATGGTATAATGTACAGATCACTATAAAGAATGAAAAGCTCAGTCAGATGCGCCTGAAAGGCAGCTTTGAAAAAGAGACCATCCGCGAAGCGCTGGATGCGTTGAAGCTCACCGCACCTTTTGAATACAGTATCTCCGGGAATGCGATCGAGATAGTAAAGAGATAGTATAGCAAGGATCAATCAAATTAACATAAAGACGAGGCTCCGTTGCAGCGGAACCCCGTTAAGGCTTAAACAGAAACCTGCATCCGGGTTTGCGTTCGGGCAGGCTTCATTTGGTAACCTTTCAATATAAAAGTATGAAAAAAAACACACCTCCTCCGAGGTATGCCATCCCCCCATCGCTCTTTAAACTGCTTGTCGTTATGAAGTTCACCCTTCTATTCATGCTGTTGGGTATTTGCCAGGTCCAGGCCAATGTATTCGGCCAGGGCAATATTACCCTGAACCTGCAACAGACAGCCATCGAAAAAGTGCTTACCAGGATCGAGAAAGCCGGCGAATTCCGTTTCCTCTATAATTACGATCTGCAGGCGCTCAAAAAAAAGGTCGATATCAAAGTGGAAGGGTCCAGCCTGAAAGAAACCTTGGAGAAACTCTTCAGGAATACGGACCTTACTTACAAACTGCTCAACAATAACCTGGTAGTGGTATTGTCCAATTCCCCTGTGCAACAGGACATCCGCATCACCGGTAAAGTAACGGGCACGGGCAATGAGCCGCTGGCAGGCGTTTCAGTCCAGGTGAAAGGCACTGCCACCGGCACCACCACCAATAACGCCGGTGAGTATGCGCTTACCGTCAATGAAAAAGCCACCCTGCGTTTTTCCTTTATCGGCTATACTGAAAAGGAAGTGCCGGTGAACGGGCAGAACCTCATCAATGTTCAGCTCACAGCGTCCGACAGGCAGCTCGACCAGATTGTGGTAGTGGGCTATGGCACGCAGCGCAAAGGTGATATCACCGGTGCTGTGGCCACCGTAAAAGCCAGCGATTTCAATGACCGCCCCATCGTGAATGCTGCACAGGCATTACAGGGACAAGCCGCCGGTGTGAGCGTTTCCTCACCCTCCGGTAAACCGGGCTGGACCCTCGCGGTAAGCATCCGGGGCAATACCTCCCTCAATGCCGTCAATGATCCGCTCTATGTGGTAGACGGTGTGATCCTGCGTAATATCGATTTCCTGAACCCACAGGACATTGAAAGTTTTTCCATACTCAAAGATGCCTCCTCCGCGGCTATCTATGGCGCCAGCGGCGCTAATGGCGTAGTGCTCATCACCACCAAAAAAGGATCGACCGGTAAAGGAAGGATCAGCGTTTCGGCCTATACAGGATTCTCCAGGTTGCCGAAGAAGATCGGCGTGCTCAACAGGGACCAGTACCTCGACCTGATGAAGGAACTGGGCTACACCGATAACAATCCCGGTAATACCGACTGGCAAAAAGAAACTTTCGGCACCGGCCGGGAACATAGCCTGCAAATGGCCATATCCGGCGGCAATGCCGGCAACCGCTATTATGTTTCATTAGGCTACCAGAAACAGAAAGGGATCGTGGCGCCTGCCGATTATGGCCGGTATTCGGCACGGGTCAATCTCGATAATAAAGTGAAAGACTGGCTGACCCTTGCCACCAATCTCACCTATTCACGTTCCGAATTTGTGGACGTATTGGACAATGCCGGTGTAGCGAAAGGCGGCGCCATCCTGTCGGCCCTTACCTCCCCTCCCACCATCGGCATCTTCAATCCCGACGGCACCTATACTTCCAACCCCAATAAAGGCGGATGGGAAAACCCGATCGCCAATGCCTTCGGGCCCCAACAGAAAAGCCGCGAGAACCGTGTGGTCGGGAACTTCACGGCCGATCTGCGGCTCATTCCCGGCCTCACCCTGCGCTCCAATTTCGGTGCAGAATACCAGGGGAACAGGTGGGATTATTTCCTCGATCCCTATCTCACCGATTATGGACGTTCCCAAAAAGGTTTTGGTAAATCTTCTTCCTCACAACGTTTTGTATGGTTATGGGAAAATACATTGAACTATACCAAACATTTCGGTGACCATTCCCTTACTGCCCTGGCAGGTACTACCGTACAGGAATCGAGCTGGCAGGAGACCTATGGTGAAGGGCGGGACTTTCCTAACGCTTCCGTACGAACGCTGAACGCGGCTGCCATTAAACTGATCAATCGCACCAATCAATCCGAATGGTCAAAGAGGTCTTATCTCGGCCGTATCAATTATAGCTATGACGACCGGTATCTCCTCACCGCCAATCTCCGGTATGATGGTTCGTCCCGTTTCCCGAAAGACAGCCGCTATGGCTGGTTCCCCTCCGTGGCAGCAGCCTGGCGGATCAGCAATGAAGCATTCATGGCCGGACAAAAACTTTTCTCCGATCTGAAGCTGCGCGCCGGTTGGGGCAAAACAGGGAATGATGAAACATCCACCGAAAACGCCGGCGACTATAACTATTATCCCCTGTTCAAACCCGATGGATTGGGAGGTGTATCATTCACCAATCTTCCAAAGCCCGGTCTCACCTGGGAGAAAACCATGCAGACCAACCTGGGCATCGATGCAGCCTTCCTGAAGAACCGCATCACCGTTACGCTCGATGTGTATTATAAAAAGACCACCGACCTGCTCGTGAGCGTGCAGCCCCCGCCATCTTCCGGCTTCGAAACGCAACTGTACAATATCGGCGCTATCGAGAACAAAGGCTTCGAAGCAAGCGTGAATGCACTGGCCGTAGATGGTGCGCTGAAATGGAATATCAATGCTAATTTCTCTACGAACCGCAATAAGGTCACCGACCTCGGCGAGTTCACAAAGACCCTGAGCTATGCCGGCGTATATGAAAGGGGCGATGCCATCCGTGTTGAAAAAGGCCGCTCACTGGGAGCCATGTATGGTTATATCTCCGACGGGGTCGACCCGCAGACCGGGATGATCCGCTACAGGGACCTGAACAAAGATGGTAGTATCACAGCCGACAATGACAGGACATATATCGGTAATGCACAACCGGACTTTATTTACGGGCTTACCAATACCCTCCGGTACAAGAGCTTCGAGCTGAATGTTTTCATCCAGGGCGTACAGGGAAATGATCTCTTCAATGCCTCCCGCATCGAGCTGGAAAGCATGAACGATTCCAAGAACCAGAGCAGCGCTGTATTGCGCCGCTGGAAATCAGCCGGGCAGGTCACGGATATGCCGAAGGCCATCCAGGGCTCTACGGAGAACACGCAGATCTCTTCCCGCTTCGTGGAGAATGGGTCCTATATGCGCTTGAAAGCCCTCACCCTGAGCTATTCCCTGAAACCGGCCTTGCTGGAAAGAGTGGGCATCAGCCGTTGCAATTTGTATGTAACTGCACAAAACCTGTTCACCATCACCAAATACAGCGGCTTTGATCCGGAAGTGAGCCAATACAATGGCGATCGCCGGCAGATGGGGATCGACTATGGCACTTACCCGCAATCGCGCTCTTTCATTTTTGGTATCAATGTGGATTTTTAAACTATCAACAAAAACAGTAGTATGCAACGACTTCAATTTTTATATGCAGTGACTTTCCTGGCTGTTGTTGGCTTTCAGTCGTGCAGCAAGGATTTCCTCGACAAAAAGCCGATCTCCGAATCACTGCCTACCGACCTCAATGCAGAATCATTGCTCACAGGTGCTTATAACGGATTGTACGATGAATATTATACGTCCGATTTCATGGCCACCAGCGATGTGCGTTCAGATAACTGCTATGCAGGAGGCGATAACCCCAATATCTTCGAACTGGACCGCTTCACCGAAACACCGGTGAACCAGCTTGTGCAAAGGGATTGGGGCTATATCTACAAGAACATCAAAAATGTGAACGTGATCCTGGAGTATGTTCCGGCGATGAAAGATTCCAGGCTCACCGATCAGCGCAAAGCAGAGATCCTGGGTGAAGCCGCCTTCCTGCGTGCCTGGCATTATTTCAACCTGGTGAGATCATGGGGTTCGATACCCATCATTACAACGGCGCCCGATAACGTTGCCGGTACTTTCGCACCGAAGAAGCCGGCAGAGGAAGTATACCAGCAGATCATCAGCGATCTTGAATTTGCTTTGCCCAAAGTGAGGGCCACTGTTCCCAATAAAGGCGTTATTTCAAAAGGCGCCGTGAATGCCCTGCTGGCAAAAGTGTATGCACAGAAACCCAATCCCGACTGGACAAAAGTGGCCCAGTATTGCGATGCCGTAACTGCCCTCGGGTACGATCTCTTGCCCAACTATACCGCCCTCTTCGACCTCTCTGCCAAGAATAGCGTGGAAGCGATCTGGGAGATACAGTTCGACGGAGTGCAGCACGAGAACTGGATCACAGGAATGATGACACCCTGGATGTGGGGCGACTGGAAAAAATTCTACATCCCCACCCACGATCTCGAAAAAGCATTCAATGATGAAAATGATGTTATCCGCAAGAATGCCAGCATCCGCCACGCCAATACTTCCTGGACGGATGATTACTGGACCCAACCGGTGGCCCTCGTCAATAAATATCCCGATCCTTCTGCCAAAAGCAATACGCACCGCCTTCGTTATGCAGATATCCTGTTGCTGAAAGCAGAGGCACTGGTAGAAGGTAATAAAGTAGCGGAAGGAATGGACATCGTGAATAACCGCATTCGCAAACGGGTGAACCTGCCGGCCAAAACTGCTGCCGACCAGGCTGCCGCCAGGCTCGTGATCGAGAAGGAAAGAAGGCTGGAGCTGGCATTCGAAGGACATCGCTGGTACGATCTGGTGCGCACCGGCCGGGCAATAGCCGTAATGAATGCACAGAAAGACGGGAACGGAAATTCCCTTAATTACAACGTAACAAATAGTAAATTGTATTTCCCTATTCCACAGGATGAGATCGACAGAAACCCGAATATCAATAAATAAAAAAGACAAATCAATTACTGATAATGAGAAAAATGATCCTGGTGGGTTCGTTATTCGCACTTGCCTGTAACGAATCCACCACTCACCCATCGACACAACCTGCAACGGGAACAACATCGTTTTCAGCCGATGGCAGGAATGTGATCGTGTACACCACGGCCGGCAGTACTACCTATCGCCTGCAACCGACAGACACGCTGAAGCTGGCCGATTTCGGGCAGCCACTGGAAACACAGCCCTGTGTGTTCGTTGATCCGGCCCGCACATTCCAGGCTGTACTGGGGTTCGGCGGCGCATTGACGGACGCTTCCGCTGAAACATTTGCGAAGTTGCCGAAAGACAAGCAGGAAGAATTCCTGCGTGCGTATTTCGATCCGCAACGCGGTATCGGTTATACATTGGCGAGAACGAATATCCATAGTTGTGATTTTTCCAGCGGAAGCTATACCTATGTGAAGGAAGGGGATTCCTCCCTGGCGTCTTTCAATGTGGAGCACGACAGGCAATACCGTATCCCATTCATCAAACAGGCCACGGCAGCAGCAGGAGGAAAGCTCACGCTATTCGCCAGTCCATGGAGCCCGCCGGCCTGGATGAAAGACAACAACGAAATGCTGTATGGCGGTAAACTAAAACCTGCTTATTACCAGGCCTGGGCCAATTACTATGCGAAATTCATCCGGGCTTACGAGAAGGAAGGGGTGCCTGTATGGGGACTGACCATCCAGAATGAACCAATGGCCCGGCAGATCTGGGAATCCTGCATCTATACGGCGGAAGAAGAAAGGGATTTCCTGAAAAACTACCTGGGACCCACATTGGAAAAGGAAGGATTGGGTGAGAAAAAGATCATTGCGTGGGACCATAACCGTGATCTCCTGTATCAGCGGGCCAGCACGCTGCTTTCAGACCCTGCCGCCGCGAAATATGCCTGGGGCATCGGGTTTCACTGGTATGAAACCTGGACAGGCGGGCAGCCACAGTTCGACAACCTGCGCCTCGTATATGAAAGTTTTCCCGGTAAGAACCTCCTGTTCACCGAAGGCTGCAACGGGCCATTCAATATGGGCCAGGTCAATGACTGGAAATGGGGTGAGATATATGGCCGTAATATGATCAATGATCTCAATAATGGAACAGTGGGGTGGACCGACTGGAATGTATTGCTCGATGAGACCGGTGGCCCGAACCATGTGAAGAATTTTTGCTTTGCGCCCATCCATGCCGATACAAAATCAGGGCAACTGATCTACATGAATGCCTACTATTATATCGGGCATATCTCCAAATTCATTCGTCCGGGCGCCAAAAGGGTAGTGAGCTCTTCCAGCAGGAGCCAGTTGTTGACAACGGCTTTCCTGAACCCGGATGGGAAGCTGGCAGTAGTGGTGATGAACCAAAGTGGTGAAAAGATACCCTATCGCTTATGGATCGGTGGCAAGGCTGCGGAACTGACGAGCCTGCCCCATTCGATCGTGACGCTGACGCTTTAGTTGATAAGTTGACAGGTTAACAAGTTGAAATGTTGACAAGGGGATACCCGTAATGCGGAGCCTCCCTTGTCAACTTGTTAACCTGTCAACTTATCAACTAAAGCCTTATCTCGCATCGAAATCGACGATCACTTTATCACTGCGTGGGTGCGACTGGCAGGTGAGAATAAAACCTTTTTCGAGTTCATCGGGTTCGAGGGCGTAGTTGGTATCCATATCCACACGCCCTTCTACCAGTTTGGCGCGGCAGGTAGCGCAAACGCCGCCTTTGCAGGCAAAGGGCAGATCGGCGCCCTGCTGCAAAGCTGCGTCGAGGATGGGTTCACCATTGAAAGGAAGATCGAAATCGAATGCGATCCCGTCCAGTTTGACGGTGATACGGCTGGTCTTCCCGGCATGTTCCGTTTTGGCGGTTGTGGATGAAGGGCCGCTGCCTGTTTTCTGGCCGGGCGTGGTGAACAGCTCGAAATGGACCTTCTTTTTTTCGATGCCTTGTTGTTCGAGCCAGTCCTTCACGGCAAAGATCATCTCTTCGGGGCCGCAAACGAAGATCTCATCCACCTGTTGCAGGTCGATCAGCTTCTTGCTCAGCTCCACACATTTTTGCTGATCGATGCGGCCATGGTTAATGGCGGCATCCGTTTTTTCACGGCTCAGGATATGGTACAGGGCAAACCTGTTCATATACCTGTTCTTGAGCGCTTCCAGTTGTTCCTTGAAGATAATGGAGCTCCGGTTGCGATTGCCGTAAACCAGCGTGAACTGGCTGTGGGGCTCGGTGAGTAGGGTGGTCTTGATGATCGATAAGATGGGCGTGATACCACTGCCGGCCGCAAACGCGAGATAGCTTTTGGACTGGGCAGGATCGAGCTCGGTGTAGAATTTACCGGTGGGTGGCAATACTTCTACGATATCGCCTTTTTTAAGGGTATCATTGGCCCAGGAAGAAAAACGGCCGTCGGCCATTTTTTTGATGGCCACGCGTAGCTCATGATCGTCCGGGCTGCTGCAAATGGAATAAGAGCGTCGAAGCTCTTCCCCGTTCACGATGGATTTCAGGGTAATATTCTGTCCATGCCTGAACCGGTAAACCTCCTGCAATTCTTCCGGGATATCGAAAACCACTGAAATACATTCTGCTGTTTCTTTTCGGATATCCCTGATCGTTAATTTATGAAAATGTGTGGCCACGGGGAAGCGGTGATGCTTGGTGAATGATTATGATTGTTTGAGACCTCCTACCAGGATCTTGACCATATTATCTTCGAGCTTATCGCCCTCGATCTTTCTCTTGCTGCGATGCCAGGATTCTATTCCGCTTACGGCGTGCAGCATGATCAGGACGGCAGTGCTGGCGTCGATGGGTTTGATCTCTCCCCTGCGCATCCCTTCTTCGATGATGGAGCCCATGCGCTGGCGGTAAGCCCGGCGCTGGCTTTGCATATTGGAGAGATAGGGATCGGTGAGGTGTTTCCATTCCCGGTCGCTCACATATACTTCTTCATAGTTTTCGATCATCTGCCGGATATGGAAGCGGAGGATGGCCTCGATCTTGTCCAGGGCAGACCGGTTGCTGGCGTCGATCTCTTCAATGAACAGTACGAACTTGGTGGCTACGCGGAAGCAGATATCCTGCAGGATCTCGGCTTTGGAGCTGATATGGTTGTACAGGCTGGCGGCCTCTACGCCTACATGCTCTGCGAGGTCGCGCATGGAAGTGGCGCTGTATCCTTTTTCCCGGAACAGTTTCGCGGCTTTGGCCACGATGATGTCCTTGCGTGTGCTGGTCCGGTTACTTTTAATTTTTGCCATAGTTTGAAAGAGGGATCAAAGTTAAATAAAACTAACGTCTGTTAGGGAAAAATCTGCAGGAAGTTACAAAAAGAATTAAGATTTCTGCTAACGGGAGCGGATGGTTTGTTGTAGGTGGTTGGTCGTTTGTCTGGAAATAGCGCGATATAGAATTAGGATAATTTCCTGTACGTTTGCAAAATTTTTCATCTGACCCTAATCAGGGCAGGACCAACAACATTCTCAAATATCAAATTAACTTATGTCATTGATCGTTGTAGGCACGATGGCCTTTGATGCTATTGAAACGCCGTTTGGTAAAGTAGACCAGATCATTGGTGGATCCGCCACATACGTGACTTATGCGGCCAGCAATTTCGTTCAGCCCATTCAGCAGGTGTCCATCATCGGGTACGATTTCCCGGAGGAAGAGCTGGAAGCCCTGGAAAAAAGAGGCGTTACGATGGAAGGCGTAGTAAGAGTGCCCAATAAAAAGTCCTTTTTCTGGAGCGGCCGTTATCATTTGGATATGAATTCCAGGGATACACTGGTCACGGACCTCAACGTATTGGCAGATTTCGATCCGGTATTGCCCGCCTCCTACCAGGACACGGAGTTCCTGATGCTGGGCAACCTGCACCCGCTGATCCAGAAAAAAGTGATCGAACAGATGAAGCAGCGCCCCAAACTCATTGTAATGGACACTATGAACTTCTGGATGGAAAGTTCCATGCCCGAGCTTGAAAGTGTTTTGAAGATGGTAGATGTGCTCATGATCAATGACAGCGAAGCCCGCCAGTTGAGCGCCCAGTTTTCCCTGGTGAAGGCTGCCAAGGCCATCCTCAAAATGGGTCCCAAATACCTCATCATCAAAAAAGGCGAACACGGAGCCTTACTTTTCCATGAAGACAAAGTATTCTTTGCGCCTGCCCTTCCACTGGAAGAAGTGTTCGATCCTACCGGCGCCGGCGATACCTTCGCCGGGGGCTTTATCGGTCATATCGCCCGCACGAAAGACATTTCCTTCGACAATATGAAAACTGGCATCATCGTAGGATCGGCCATGGCCTCTTTCTGCGTGGAGAAATTCGGCCCTCAGCGATTGAAAGAGATCACCAAGGCCGATATCGCTAACAGGATACAGGAATTTGTGGACCTGGTGAATTTCGATATCGAGCTGGTTTGATAGTATCTGTCGAACTATGTCAATATACCCAAAACTGCCTGACCATGATCGCCTGATCATGGTCATCTTTTTTTTACCAGGATCACTACCTTTTTTAATCTGGTCACCCGTCCCTGCAGATCGAAGATCTGCACATATACTATATATGGGCCCATGGGGAGCGGACTGCCTTGCTCATCGAGCCCGTCCCATCGGAATTGCCCGCTACTGCTCAGTAATACATTCTTTGCGAGATAGCGGACAGGATAGCCGCGTATGTCGAACACCGTTATAGTGCCCATCTGACCGGGAGAGGCTAACCGGTATTGGAGAAAAGTAAAGTCATCCTGCCCGTCGTTATCTGGTGAGAAGACGGTGGGATGAAGGCTGACCGACGAATTGGATGACTGTGCGGCCCTGTATTGCGAGTTCCTGTAACCCGGCGTGCCATAGCCCGTGGTAGCAGCAGCGGAGGTCCAGTTGGCCGCCTGCTGCGTGGGTTGATTAGGATCGATGCGCTCCAGGGCAACCCCCTCTTCATGGGCGATCAATGGAAAATGCCATTGTTTTTGATAGTGCAGTTCATCGATGATCTCTCCTGTTGTATTGGCGAGTACGATCGCTCCGCGGTCATCCGGCATGGAAGGCAGGCCGGAAAGCTCTATGATATTTTCGGTGGCAGGGAGCAGGAACTGTTGCCGCAACCAGCGTGCATTGGCCGTAAAGACGAAGTACTCGCCGGGAAAGAATAGCTGCGGTGAAAGGTTCAATACCCTGAGATTGCTGAGGTTCCCGGCAGGCGATCTGTTGGCGATATACAATTGCTGAAGGTCGATGACCGATGGACCACGGTTGAACAGTTCAAGGTAATCGTCCCCGCCGGGTGGGGGATTGAACAGTATTTCATTGAATACGATTGTTGCAGGGCCGGCAGCAGACGCCAGTCCTGCCTTGACGCTATGACGGATACCGATAGGATTGCCGGCGCAATCGGTGAGCGATCGGATATTCAGGCTATATACGCTTTTTTGCTGCAAGTGCTTCGGCAATTTGAGCAATACTTCCTGGAACAATGGTGGCAGGGGAATGGCTTCGATGGGGTGGCCTATCTCCGGTCCGATGGTATAGTTCGATACCTGCGTAGCGAGGGTACTGTCCACCGGTTCATCGAACCGGGCAATGATCGTTAAGCTGTCGATTGAATAAGTATCGAGCAGGGCGGGCGGCATTTCATCGGGGTTCAATGCTTCCACAGCATTATTCCTGCCCGGCGTGCCACCCGATGGATCGGTACTGGCTTTCCAGTTACTGCTACCCTGACAGGGCTGATGGGCATCGATCATTTCAAGGCTCCAGCCCCCGTTGCTTTTCACATCATTCCTGTACCACTGGCTGTTGTAGGCTACTGCATGGACGATATTCCCGGATGGGCCCAGCAGGCGGACAGTATCTTTCTCATTGCCGAGAGAAGGAAAATTGGAGACGCCGATCACCGGCCCGAAGGGCCGGAAAGCAGGTGCTGCACCAGCGGAACAGATGATCACCAGTGCCCCGGGCGCCAACAGGAAGGAGATGCCGATCCTGGCCGTACTGCTCCCATCACTGAGCGCCCATCCCCGCAGATCGATCGTTGCAGCAGATATATTCTTCAGTTCAACGAACTCGGATGCCGGCAACCCTACCACCGGATCAGGATCAGGCATTAATTCGTGGATCACCACGTCGAACCGTTGAATAGGCTGTGCCGGCAAATACAAACAGCTTGCCAGCATATAATAAAGGAGCAGGAGGGGGATTTTTGGCATTAGTTAGTAATTTAGTGTATTGGTAATAGTTACTAATATACGTATATACATAAACGATAGTTTTATGTGAGAAAAATAATTTAGGAGTGCCCGGGGGTGGTCTTTATTGGCCACGAAGACACTAAGGCGCGAAGGAAATAAGGGTTGAGATTGGGAATGCAAATGAAAGTATGGATCAGGTTGCTTTATGATTATTGGTATCTGGGTTTGATAGATCAGGCATCAAAAAGAATTTGATACCTTGCAGGAAAGGCACGGAGGTGGCTGAAGCCACCAGCCCCATGTTGGTGCCCCAAACCGGTTTGGGTCTCTTTGTGCCTTCCTCGCACCGAACTACCAGTTGCTGCTCAATGATTCGGTACATTAACGACTATCATATCATTGAGTGCAGTATGGACCTTCTCAACCTTTCCCCCTTCCAACCCTTATTTCCTTCGCGCCTTAGTGCCTTCGTGGCAAACCAACCCTCCGAGCCTCTGCATATACCGAAAATAAATTTGGGAAGATGTTGTTTGCTACCTATTTTTGATGCCCGTGATGACAACAATGATGAAACATACAAAGCGCACCAAGAAACATCCCATATTCAGGGAAGGTTGAGGACAGTATTGTATGTCAAAAATATTCGAAGGCCTTCCCGTAAGAGGAAGGCTTTTTTATTGATCCATATTTATAAACCATAAACAAGCAATTACACCAATGAAAGTTGCAGTAGTGGGCGCCACCGGACTGGTTGGCACCAAAATGTTACAGGTACTGGCTGAACGGAATTTTCCCGTTACCGAATTACTCCCCGTAGCCTCTGAAAAATCAGTAGGTAAAGAAGTTGAATACAAGGGAAAGAAATACAAGGTCGTTAGCATGACGGACGCCATTGCCGCAAAGCCTGACGTGGCGCTCTTTTCAGCCGGCGGCAGCACTTCATTGGAATGGGCCCCCAAATTCGCAGAGGCCGGCATCACCGTGGTCGATAATTCTTCCGCCTGGCGCATGGACCCCACCAAGAAACTGGTAGTGCCGGAGATCAATGCCGATGCCCTGGGCAAAGACGATAAGATCATTGCCAACCCCAATTGCTCCACCATCCAGATGGTGGTGGCATTGAACCCCCTTCACAAGAAATATAATATCAAAAGGATAGTGGTTTCGACCTACCAGAGCGTTACCGGTACCGGCAAGAAAGCGGTGGACCAACTGATGGGCGAGCGCGATAAAGCCGTTAAAGGCAGTAATGGCGAATATCCTATGGCATACAAATACCCGATCGACCTGAACGTGATCCCCCAGATCGACGTGTTCCTCGATAATGGCTATACCAAGGAAGAGATGAAAATGGTGAACGAGACGAAGAAGATCATGCGCGATGATTCCATCCGTGTTACCTCCACCACCGTCCGTATCCCTGTGATGGGCGGCCATAGCGAAAGCGTGAATGTTGAATTCTCCAAAGACTTCGATCTGAAAGAAGTTGCCCAATTATTGAAGGATGCGCCCGGTATCATTGTTGTGGATGATCCGTCTACCCAGCAATACCCGATGCCGAAAGATGCCCATGAAAGAGATGAAGTATTTGTTGGCCGTCTGCGCCGCGACGAGACCCAGCCCAATACCCTCAATATGTGGATCGTGAGTGATAACCTGCGCAAAGGTGCTGCTACCAATGCAGTGCAGATCGCGGAGTATTTGGTGAAGAAGGGGTTGCTTGGTTAGGTTGATAAGTTAACCTTTCAACCTCTCACTCCATCCCCCGGTTGAGGAACACCAGCAATGGCCGCAAGGTCTCGAACGCATCTACCGTAGATCTCACGAAGGTCTTTGAAGTAAGGTCCGCATCTTTCACTTCCCGCATGGCCAGCCAGCTTTTCAGTTTGAGGAATTCTGCGGCCGGGTTCTCTTTCTCGAATCCCTGCGGCACTTTGGCCAGGCTCACATCTTCTCCCCTGTATAATTCACCATAAGTGCCTTTGAATTTTTTGCTACTTATGATACTACTGAATTCATCGAAACAGTAATCGATCTCCTGTCGCACTTTCTTCATATTGTCGGGCATGGGCATCCACAATCCGCCCCCGATAAAGCTTTGGCCCGGCTCGCAATGAATATAGTAACCGGCGTAGATGGATTTTTTTCCTCCGCGGGCCATGCTGGCGCCGAAATTGGACTTATAGGGCGACTTGTCCTTTGCGAACCGGATATCGCGGTTGATGCGGAACAGGCAATTCTTTGCCACCAGGTCTTTGATGTCGGGGTCCTTGCGGCCAACCTGATCGATCACGGCCTGAACAAAATTCTCCATATCTTTTTTGGCGGCTTCGTATTGGGCCCTGTGGGCATCGAACCAGGGCTTGTTATTATTTTTCCGGAGGCTCCTGAGGAATGTGAGTGTGGATGTCTGTAACATGATGGAACGAAGATTGATTTTTTGTGACCTGAAGAGAATATATACAATGGAGATCACTAAAAGTTTGGGTTGACAGGTTAATAAGTTGACAGGTTGACAAGTTGATAAGGAAGTTCCTGGAACCCTGAGATCTGCTTGTCAACCTGTCAACTTATTAACCTGTCAACTTTCGAAGCTGTCTATAAAAAAAGTGGTGTGAACATGAGCGCCGTCTCGATTCACACCACTTATAAGCTGTTTCGCACAGCCGCTAGGATTTGATCCTGCCCCAGTTCTCACCACTCTTGATACGGTACATGGTCATTTCACTGACGCCGTACTTCTCTGCGAGTTTTTTGATGGTGATCTTCCGGTTCCTGTCGGTCAGGACCTTTTTAATACTTTTCACCTGGCCGGCATTCAGCTTCAGTCCTTCGGTGCGATTGGCCTGTACTTTTTTGTAGGCAATCTTGGCCGGACTGTTTTGCTGATGCTCGATCATATTTTCGAGCGTAGCCCATTTCAGGTTCTTCACGTTGTTGTCAAGCTTGTTGTGATTCGCATGCACTACATACTTGTGTTTGGGTGAAGCCTTCTTGAGAAACAAGCGGGCTATCTCGCGGTGAATGTACAATGTGCCGTTGTTGCCGGGGCGGTGGAGGTTCAGGGTCCTGTAACCCGTGGTCAGTGAACCTTGCAACAGCTTACCGTCTTCAACCACATCATTCGTGTAGCTGGCTATGCGGCCATGAGATGACAACGCATACTTTTTACGGAGGTGTTTCCAGCCTGGAAACTGTAATGGTTTCCACACCTCATTGGGGAGTTTTTTTATCATCGCCTTTTCCTTTTGGCTAAAGTTACAAAAAAAGATATGCGAATATCAAAAAACAATAATAAGATTCGATCAGCGGTTAACCATTTGCATGAATTCTGCCTCACTGATGATCTTGACGGAGGGTATTTTTTTCGCCTTCTCCAATTTCGACCCGGCATCTTCCCCTACCACGAGGTAGTTGAGTTTACTGCTTACACTGCCCAGCAGCTTACCCCCGTTGCTTTCTACCAAAGCCTCGGCATCACTGCGTTTCAGCGTGGGGAGAGTACCGGTAAATAAAAACGTTTGTCCTACAAGGTTGCCTCCGGCCACCAGATCTTTCTTATCATTTTTCAATTTCAGCCCCAATTCTTCAAGGCGTTTTAACATCTTGATATTGTCCCAATTATGGAAAAACTGATGGATGCTTCCAGCCACTTTCGGGCCCACATCCTCGAGGTTTTGCAGGTCTTCCAGGGAGAGGTCCTGGAACTCCAGCAGGTGTTTGACAGCGTGAGCAAGTACCTTGGCGGTAGTTTCACCTGCATAACGGATGCCCAATGCAAAGATGAGCCGGTGCAGGGGTTGCTGTTTGGAAGTTTCAATGGCCCCTTGCAGGTTGGTGATGCTCTTCTCTCCAAATCCTTCCAGGGAACGGATCTTATCGAACGGGAGTGTGTAGATGCCCGGAATATCTTTCAGAAACCCCAGTTCGAAAAACTTACGGACGTTAGCATCTCCGAAGCCCCGGATGTCCATTGCGTCCTTACTGGTGAAATGAATGATCCTTTCCACCACCTGTGCCTCACAGTTGATATTGTTGCAGCGCCATACTGCTTCATCTACCGGCTTCACCAGTTTATCACCGCATACCGGGCAGTGGGTGGGGAATACGATCTTTTTTTCCTTGCCTGTTCTCAGCTCGGCCAGGGGCTTCACGATATAAGGGATCACATCACCGGCGCGTTCTACCAGTACCGTATCACCGATCTTGAGATCTTTTTCGCGGATCACATCTTCATTGAATAAGGAGATAGACCCCACCGTTACCCCACCGATAGGTACAGGATCGATCTTGGCCACCGGTGTGATGGAACCGGTACGGCCTACCTGGAATTCCACGGCCCGAAGTTTGCTGGTGCCCTGACGGGCTTTGAATTTATAGGCAATGGCCCAGCGTGGATGGTGGGTCGTCATACCCAATCGATCCTGGATGTCCACATCATTCACCTTGATCACCATGCCGTCGATCTCATAAGGCAGGTCATCGCGCATGGATTCGAATTGATGGCAGTATTTAATGACTGCATCGATCCCCTTCAGCACTTTCTTTTCTTTTACCGGGCTGCGGAAGCCCAGTTCCCATAACATTTCCAGGCAACCGCTATGCGTTTGCAACTGCCTGTCTTCTTTCTTGCCCGGCAGCGTGGTATGGTAACTGATATTATACAAAAAGGCTTCGAGATTGCGCCTGCTTACTTCCTTCGGGTCTTTGATGCGCAGCGAACCGGCAGCGGCATTGCGTGGATTGGCCAGCGGCGGAAGGTTCTGTTCTGCGAGCTGATCATTGTATTTCTTGAAATTGTTTTTGGTCATGAGCACTTCCCCGCGGATCTCGATGGTTTGTATGCCGTGGTCTGAAAACCGCGCCGAGAGCGGCACAGAACGGATCTGTTTAATATTGGTGGTGATCTCATCACCGGAAACACCATCGCCCCGCGTAGCGCCCCTCGAGAGCAGATCGTTCTCGTAGATCAGGGAAATGCTGGCCCCATCGAATTTGGGCTCCACACAATATTCAATGGTGTCGAGTTTGGCGAGCTCACGGGCGCGGCGGTCCCAGTCTACCAGGTCCTGGTCATTGTAGGAGTTCTCCAGCGATAACATCGGCACCAGGTGGGGCGCTGCCGGGAATTCTTTGGTGAGCCCCTTGCTGACCCGTTGGGTGGGCGAATCGGGCGTGATCAGTTTGGGATGCTCCTCTTCCAGTTTTTCCAATGCCTTGAAAAGCTGATCGTATTCGAAATCCGAGATGAGCGGATCATTCAATATATAATAACGGTACTCATGGAAACGCAATACATCACGTAATTCCTTGATCTCTTTGACAGTGATGGGGTGTTTGGCATCCTTTTTCAGGAACGCAGTGCCGAGTTGCTGGAGCGATTTGGTTTGACCCGCAGAATACATAGGTAAATATTATGAATGCAAGATACAAGCTAGACGGCATCGGAGAATGAGGTCTGATGTATGAGGTCAGAAGTCGGAGGTCTGAAGTC
>OFTY01000069.1_pt1 | contig 120080 bp, 100 predicted proteins | sample 1775061 | NCBI WGS metagenome assembly OFTY01 (sample SAMN08195773, study PRJEB24354) | sludge metagenome | isolation source: sludge from phenol fed wastewater aerobic bioreactor B | place: India: Nagpur | collected 2016-09-16 | reverse complement strand
CGGGTCTTCAGACCTCTGACCTCATACCTCATACTTCCTTTTAACACTTAAAATCTGAAAAGCATGAGAGTAAAAGTATGTGGCATGACACAGCAGGAGCAGGTAGAAAGTCTGGCAGACATGGGCGTTACCTTTGCGGGATTTATCTTTTATCCCAAAAGCCCCCGCTACGTGTTCAAGCACATGACCACCACCCAGATCCGCAAGGAGAACAATATCAATAAGGTGGGCGTATTCGTGAACGCAACTATCGAAGAAGTGCTGCACATGGTGGATGAATGCCGCCTGCATATCGTACAGCTTCACGGCGACGAATCCCCGAAATACTGCGAGAAGATCGCCGATTATGTTTCCGTGGTGAAAGCGTTCAGGTTGAGTGATAATGACAGCGTGGAATGGATGATCAGGCCGTACATGGATGTATGCGATATGTTCATGTTCGACACCATGGGCGCAGGATACGGAGGCACTGGTAAAAAATTCGACTGGAGCATTTTGAAAGGTACTACCATCGGTAAACCTTTTTTCCTGAGTGGCGGCATCGAGCCAGGTGATGAAGAAAATCTAAAAGCATTCACGGAAGAGCCGGTGGCCAAAGCGCTCTTCGCAATCGATATCAATAGCAAATTCGAAGTGAGCCCAGGGATAAAGGATTTGGAAAAGATAGGGCAGTTCGTGGCGAAACTGAGAGATTAAAAAACATCAGATCATGGTTCAGACAACATACCAGCAGCCTTCAGCACAAGGCTATTATGGACAATTCGGTGGGGCATACATCCCTGAAATGCTGCATCCCAATGTGGAAGAATTACGGACAAAATACCTGGCCATCACCAGTGAGCCCGGCTTCCGCAAAGAGTTTGAAGGATTGCTAAGGGATTATGTGGGAAGGCCCACACCGCTCTACTTCGCGCAGCGACTGAGTGAACGGTATGGCGCTGCCTTCTTCCTGAAGCGGGAAGACCTCTGCCATACAGGCGCCCACAAAGTGAACAATACCATCGGGCAGATCCTGCTGGCGCAAAGACTGGGCAAGAAAAGGATCATCGCTGAAACAGGTGCAGGCCAGCACGGAGTAGCCACTGCAACGGTCTGCGCATTGAAAGGAATGGAATGTATCGTATATATGGGTGAGAAGGATATCGAGCGGCAGGCTCCCAATGTGGCAAGAATGAAAATGCTCGGTGCTACCGTTATCCCGGCAACCAGCGGCAGCAAGACTTTGAAGGATGCGACCAATGAAGCGATCCGCGACTGGATCAATAATCCTCTCGATACTCATTATATTATCGGCTCTGTAGTGGGCCCCCATCCTTACCCGGATATGGTGGCCAGGTTCCAGAGTGTGATCAGTGAAGAGGTGCGGAAGCAGTTGAAGGAAAAAACAGGCAGTGAACTGCCCGCCCGCGTGATCGCCTGCGTAGGTGGCGGCAGCAATGCAGCCGGTGCATTCTATCATTACCTCGATGAACCCTCTGTACAACTCGTGGCCGTGGAAGCAGCAGGCCATGGCATTCATAGCGGAATGAGCGCCGCTACCACACAACTCGGAAGGCCGGGCATCCTGCACGGAAGCAAGAGCCTGGTGATGCAAACGGAAGACGGGCAGGTGGTGGAGCCGCATAGTATTTCGGCCGGACTGGATTATCCTGGCATCGGGCCGCTCCATGCCAATTTATTCCAAAGCGGTCGCGGTCAGTTCCTCAGCGCCACCGACCAGGAAGCACTGGATGCCGCTTTTGAGCTTGCAAAACTGGAAGGCATCATACCTGCGCTGGAATCGGCACATGCACTGGCAGCACTGAAGCAATTGAAATTAAAAGCAGGTGAGCATATCGTGATCTGTTTATCGGGCAGAGGAGATAAGGACCTGGCTACTTATATGAAGGCCATGGATAGTCAAAGCTAAAAGTATCTGAAACTTCGAATCAAGCAACAAAAAACCATGAGCAGGATACAGGAACTCTTTAAACGGAAGAATAAAAAAGTGCTCAATGTGTATTGCACCGCAGGTTATCCTGCGCTTGATAGTACCCTTACCATCATGCGCGCACTGCAGGAAAGCGGCGCTGACCTGGTAGAACTGGGCATGCCCTACAGCGATCCACTGGCCGATGGGCCCGTGATCCAGGCCAGTAGCACCATCGCATTGCGGAATGGCATGACCATCAAAAAATTGTTTGAACAATTGCAGGACTTCCGGAAGAATATCAGCATCCCGGTGATCCTGATGGGATATATGAACCCTGTACTGCAATATGGGTTTGAAAAATTTTGTGCAGACGCCGCCGCCGCCGGTGTGGATGGACTGATCCTGCCCGACCTGCCCGAATATGAATTTGAAACGGAATATGGTCCACTGATCAAAAAACACGGACTGGATTTCATCTTCCTGGTAACACCTGAAACATCCGAAGAGCGCGTCCGCAAACTGGATTCCCTGAGCACTGGGTTCCTGTATGCCGTGTCTTCCTCCTCTACTACCGGGAAAGATAAGGATATGACTGCTGTGGATGATTATCTGAACAGATTACAGAACATGAGGCTGAACAACCCGGTGCTGGTGGGTTTCGGCATCAGGGACAAAGCAAGTTTCGAAGCGGCCGGCGTACATGCCAACGGCGCTATTATAGGAACTGCTTTCATCAAGGCGCTGGAAGGCGCCCGCGATGTGCAGGCTGCTACCAAACAATTCATCACCGCTATTCTTAATTGAGATGTCATTAGCCATTGTAAAATATAATGCAGGCAATATTCAATCTGTACTCTATGCATTGGAACGGATCGGTGCGGAAGCCATCGTAACGGACGATCATGAAACGCTGCGCAAAGCAGGCAAAGTGATCTTCCCCGGTGTGGGAGAAGCGAGCAGCGCCATGCGCTACCTGGAAGAGCGGGGGCTCGATGAATTATTACGGCAATTGCAGCAACCGGTACTGGGCATTTGTCTGGGTATGCAATTGATGTGCTCCTACAGCGAAGAGAACGATACACGCTGTCTGGGTATTTTTGAAGAGAAGGTAAAGTTGTTCAGTCCCGGTGCAGGAGAAGTACAGGGCTACAAGATCCCGCAGATCGGCTGGAATACGATCGGGGACCTGCGATCGCCCCTGTTCGATAAAGTGCCCGACGGCAGTTACTGTTATTTCGTGCATGGGTATTATGCTTCACTGGGCGGGCATACGATCGCTACTACCGATTACGTGCAACCGTATAGTTCGGGCCTTCATAAAAAGAATTTTTACGGCGTCCAGTTCCACCCGGAAAAAAGCGCCGGAACTGGTGAACAGATCCTTCGAAATTTTTTAAGCCTATAAATCCGGCTATTATTATGCAGATCATACCGGCCATCGATATCATTGACGGCAAATGCGTGCGCCTCACGCAAGGCGATTACCAACAAAAGAAGATATATAACGAGAACCCGCTGGAAGTGGCAAAGGCATTTGAGGATGCAGGACTGGAAAGGTTGCACCTCGTAGACCTCGATGGGGCCAAAGCAGGAGCCGTGAAGAACTGGAAAGTGCTGGAAAGTATTGCCGGGAAGACTTCACTGGTGATCGATTTTGGTGGTGGCATCAAATCCGTAGCAGATGTAGACATTGTCTTCAATTCCGGTGCAGCGCTCGCTACTGTCGGCAGTATCGCTGTAAAAAATGAAAATGAGTTCCTGCAATGGTTACAGCAATACGGGCCGTCCCGTTTCCTGTTGGGGGCCGATGTGAAAGATGAAAAGATCGCCGTGGCAGGCTGGTTGGAAACAACAGATATTTGGATATATGATCTTATTGAAAAATATTCAGCGCATGGAGTGGAGCAGATCTTCTGTACCGATGTGAGCAGGGATGGGCTGTTGCAGGGCCCTGCCATTGACCTGTATAAAAATATCCTGGAGAGATTTCCCTCACTGCATTTCATTGCCAGTGGGGGCGTGAGCAGTATGGCGGATATTGAGCAATTGCAGGAGACAGGCTGTAAGGGCGTGATCATCGGCAAGGCCATCTATGAAGGATGTATTACCATAAAAGAACTTGTTCAGTTCCAAAAATAATTACTGCAATCATGCTTTGTAAAAGGATCATACCCTGTCTCGATATCAAAGACGGCCGCACCGTGAAAGGCACCAATTTCGTAAACCTCCGTGATGCGGGCGACCCGGTTGAACTGGGCGCTCTCTATGCGCAACAGGGAGCCGATGAACTGGTCTTTCTCGATATCACGGCCACCAATGAAAAAAGAAAGACTTTGCGCGAACTGGTGAACCGCATCGCGCATCATATCAATATCCCTTTCACCGTAGGTGGGGGCATCAGCAGTGTGGAGGATGTGCATTATTTATTGCAGAATGGGGCAGATAAAATATCTGTGAACACCGCTGCCTTCAAAAATCCCGGTCTTATCGAAGCGCTTGCCAAAGAATTCGGGAGCCAGTGCGTGGTACTGGCCATCGATACGAGGCAGGAAGAAGATGGCGAATGGTACGTGTATCTCAATGGAGGCCGGGTAAAAACGGATACTGTTTGCCTGGATTGGGCAAAACAGGGTGTATCGATGGGAGCGGGAGAGATACTTCTTACTTCGATGAACCATGATGGCACCCGCCAGGGTTTTGCGATCGATATTACCCGGAAACTGGCTACCAGTCTGCCCGTTCCGGTGATCGCCAGCGGCGGCGGCGGCGCCATGCAACATTTTGCGGAAGTGTTTGAGCAAGGCAAAGCAGATGCAGCGCTGGCTGCCAGCATCTTCCATTTCAAAGAAATTGCAATTCCGGAATTAAAGGGATATTTGCAGGAACAACATGTAAATGTAAGACCCGTATGATATTCTGGGTACTTTTCCTGTTTATCGTTGCCTTCTGGCTTTTCACTTACCTGAAAAACAAACAAGCGGACAGAAGCCGTCACCGAAGGGAAAGATTACAAGAAAAACAGGAAGAATTAATTGAACTCCTGAAAAAGCAAAATGCGAAAGAATAATATCAGTACATGAAAATAGATTTTAAAAAATACGCCGATGGCCTCGTGCCCGCCGTCATCCAGGACAACAAAACACAGAAAGTGTTGATGCTTGGTTTTATGAATGAGGAAGCCCTTCAAAAGACAATGGCTGAGGGGAAGGTCACTTTTTATAGCCGCAGCAAGAAAAGGTTGTGGACAAAAGGAGAGGAGAGCGGGCATCATTTGTTGGTGAAAGAGGTATTGTCGGACTGCGATAACGATACCCTGCTCATCAAAGCCCATCCATTGGGCCCCACCTGCCATACAGGGGCCGATACCTGCTGGAGCGAGCGCAATCACTCCGATGATTTCCTGTATTATCTCGAAGATATCATCGAGCTGCGCAAAAAAAGTACGGACGCCAAATCCTATGTAAAGGACCTGTTCGGCAAAGGCATCAACAAGATCGCGCAGAAAGTGGGAGAAGAAGCCGTAGAACTGGTGATCGAAGCAAAGGATTCCAATGAAGAGCTGTTCCTCAATGAAGCCGCCGACCTGCTTTTCCACTATTTGGTTTTACTTAACGCAAAAGGCTATAATTTGCAGTCGGTCGTGCGTATATTACAGGCACGGCATTCAAAATAGAAATCCATGAAGTATCTGATAATCATTGTTCTGCTTTCTCCACTTGGTATTTTGGCGCAGCAAAAAGGTTTTGTGATCAATGGCACAGTGAGCGGTCTGCCCGATCAGTCGACGGTAACACTGACGGATGTGAACAATCCCACCGATACGCTGGCAAGGGCCACAGTAAAACAGGGCGCATTCGTCCTGAAAGGAATGATCAAAGAACCCAACCTGCACCAACTGAACTTCGCAGGTCCGCAGAAAAAATCCGTGATCTTTATCGGCAATGATAATGTCATCGTGAAAGGAAGTGTAGAGAATATTCAGCAACTGGATGTAAAAGGCTCGGCAGTGCAGAATGATTTTGTTGCTTTCCAGGCCACGTTCAATCCGCTGTTCCAGCGATTGACACAACTGAACCAGCAGATCAATGCAACCTCCAACATCCAGCCCACCGATACGCTCATGCTGGCATATAAAGACCAGTTCGAAAAAATAAAGAATGCGATCGATCAGTTCGTGGCCAATAAAAAAACTTCACCCGTGACCCCATTCCTGATGGTGGTCACCGGGGAACTGGAACAGGATATGCAAAGGCAGGAAATGAGGTTCAGCCAGCTCAGTCCTGAAGTACAGCAGGGATTTTATGGCAAGATCCTGAAAAGCCAGATCGATGCCAGCAAGATCGGGGCCATCGGTACGGAAGCGATCGGGTTCACGCAAAACGATGCGGAAGGGAAACCGGTCTCACTTTCTTCTTTCAGGGGCAAATATGTGCTGGTCGATTTCTGGGCCAGTTGGTGCAGGCCCTGCCGGATGGAAAACCCCAACGTGGTATCGGCTTACAATAAATTCAAAGGAAAGAATTTTACCGTGCTGGGCGTATCGCTCGACAGGGACCGCGATCCCTGGCTGCAAGCCATCAAAGACGACCAACTCACCTGGACACACGTAAGCGATCTCAAATTCTGGAATAACGAAGTGGCCCAGAAATACAATATCACCAGCATTCCACAGAACTTCCTCATCGATCCGCAGGGAAAGATCATCGGCAAGAACCTTCGCGGGGAGGAATTGCAATCCAAACTTTGTCAGTTGTTGGGCTGTAATTAACAGTATGAAAGTATTGATCACAGGCACAAACGGTTTATTGGGCCAGCACCTGGCGCCGCTATTGCTGAAAAAGGGGTATGAAGTGGTGGCTACCGGTAAGGGAGAACCGAGATTTGCACTGGAAGCTGGCGCCCCCATTCGTTATCATTCCATCGACATTACAGATCCCATGAACGTATACCATCTGATGGAGCTGGAAAAACCGGAAGTGGTGGTGCATGCTGCCGCCATGACCCAGGTAGATGACTGTGAGAAGGACCCCGAACACTGTGAGCAGACCAATGTGCAGGCCACCACGCAATTACTGGTGGATGCCGAAACTTTCAGCCGTCATTTCATTTATCTATCCACTGATTTCGTATTCGACGGGGAGCGGGGAAACTACGGGGAAGAAGATGAATTGTCGCCCGTTAATTTCTATGGCTTCACCAAATTGCAGGCAGAAGGTGTGGTACAGACCAGTGAGATCCCCTGGGCCATTGTTCGCACTTCACTGGTTTATGGAAATGTATCGCATGCCCGTCGCAGCAATATCATCGGATGGATCAGGGAGAGCCTGGAAAAAAGACAGCCCATCAAAGTAGTAAGCGATCAGCGGCGTACGCCCACTTTCGTGGAAGATCTCGCCCAGGGTATAATACTGATCATAGAAAAAAAGGCAACAGGTATTTATCATATTGCGGGAAAAGATGAGCTTTCGCCCTACGAAATGGCCATTCAAACGGCCGAACTGTTGCAGCTCGATCATAGCAATATCGAAAAGGTCGATGCAAGCAGTTTCTCGCAGCCGGGGAAACGCCCGCCCAGGACCAGCCTGCTTATCGGCAAAGCCAGAAAAGAACTGGGATATGAGCCTTTATCATTCCGTGAAGGGTTACGGAAAGTGTTGGGAAAAACCTAGTTCATCATCAGCACATTCACACTTCTTTGCAGGATATTGAAAGCGATCTCGCTCATGAGATTTTCCTTATCGAGCGTGGGGTTCACTTCCGTGATCTCGAAGCAGCAGACTTTCCGGTTCTGCATGAACTTGCTGATCAGGTCTTCCGCTTCTCTTTCGCGGAGGCCATTGCTCACGGGCGTGCCGGTGCCTTTTGAAATGGAAGAATCGAGACTGTCCACATCGAAGCTGATATAGATATCGGTGCAATCGGCGAGATAGCGGATCACGCTGCGCACCACATTCTCCGGACCTTTGCGGCGTACTTCATTGGTGGAGATCACCTTCATACCATATTTATCGATCAGGTGTTTTTCTTCTTTCTCATAATCGCGGAGGGAAATGAACACCACATCTTCCGGCAATACCTTGGGTGTGATCTTACCGATCGACTTCAGGAAATTCCATTGTTTTTTAGTGTCCTCATCGATCTCATGAACAGAGCATTCTTCATTGTCTTCGTTGAGGGCTATGGCCAGTGGCATCCCGTGTACATTCCCCGAAGGAGTGGTATATGGTGTGTGCATATCGGCATGGGCATCGATCCAGATCACGCCCAGCTTGCCTTTTGGTTTGGCCATCCTGATGCCGGCCATGGTAGCGCCGGCAATACTGTGATCGCCGCTGAGGACAACGGGAAAGAAATTATTCCTGATGGAATCGCCCACTGCCTTGCTCACTCTCTCGTACAGGGCCATGATCCCTTTGATGCGTTTGGCATAAGGAGATTCGATCGGTTCATATAGTAATTTATTCTCATGGGGTATCTTCTCGGAAGGAAAATGGATGAAGAAATTACTCATAAAATCCAGTGCGGCGATCTTGATAGCGTCGACCCCCAGGCTGGCGCCGCGGGTGCCGGCCCCAATCTCCGATGGTACTTCAATCAACTTGATATTTTTCATAAACTGCTTTGAATTAATAACGCGGGCCTTGCGGCGATCTCAGTAAATTACAGGTAAGAACGCAGCACCCTACTCGGGAGTATAAAAGTTCACCGGCAACAGCAGTTGGGCGAAAGAATAGTACAGGAGAGGCTTTTTGGCAGCAAATCGCATAAAGGAATTATCAGGATGTAAAGATAGGCAATTCAGGTAACGAACAATTGTTAGTTTAATGATGCCTTCTCCCTATATTTGCATCGCCTCGCCCGCCGTAGCTTCAGCGAAGGCGGGCCCCGCTTACGCAGAAGCCAAAGCAGGTAAAGATTAAACAACCCATATATGCAATTTCAATTATCCGAAGAACATTTGATGATCCGCAAAGCAGCCCGTGATTTTGCGCAGCAGGAATGCCTGCCCGGCGTAATAGAGCGGGATGAGCACCAGAAATTTCCGAAAGAACAGATATATAAACTTGCCGAACTGGGTTTTATGGGTATGATGGTCGATCCGCGTTACGGAGGTTCCGGCATGGACACCATCAGCTATGTGCTGGCCATGGAAGAGATCAGTAAGATCGATGCCAGCGTGAGCGTATGTATGAGCGTGAACAATAGTTTGGTGAGTTGGGGTCTCGAAACATACGGCTCCGAAGAGCAGAAACAAAAATATCTCGTGCCGCTGGCACAGGGACGCAAGAACGGCGAACTCTACATCGGCGCGTTTTTGCTCAGTGAGCCGGAAGCCGGCAGCGACGCTACTTCCCAACGTACTACTGCAGAAGATAAAGGAGACCATTATATACTGAACGGTACCAAGAACTGGATCACGAATGGTTCCTCTGCCTCCGTTTACCTGGTGATGGCGCAAACCGATCCATCCAAAGGAAGCAAGGGTATCAATACATTTATCGTGGAGAAGAACTGGCCGGGCGTTACCGTAGGCGCGAAAGAGAACAAGCTCGGCATCCGCGGAAGCGATACGCACAGTATTCTCTTCAATGATGTGAAAGTGCCCAAAGAGAACCGGATCGGGGAGGATGGCTTCGGGTTCACCTTCGCCATGAAAACGCTGGCGGGAGGCCGCATCGGCATTGCATCGCAGGCCCTGGGCATCGCCAGTGGCTCTTATGAACTGGCGCTCAAATATTCGAAGGAAAGAAAAGCATTCGGTAAAGAGATCATGCATCACCAGGCCATCCAGTTCAAGCTGGCGGACATGGCTACCCGCGTTGAAGCGGCGCGGCTGTTGTGTTTGAAAGCAGCCTGGGATAAAGACCAGCACCATGATTATGCCCTCAGCTCCTCGATGGCCAAAGTGTATGCCAGTGAAGTGGCCATGTGGGCTTCTGTGGAAGCAGTGCAGATCCACGGTGGTTACGGATATGTAAAGGAATATCATGTGGAACGTCTCATGCGCGATGCCAAGATCACCCAGATCTATGAAGGAACTTCGGAAGTGCAGCGTATCGTGATCAGTCGCTCGATCCTGAAATAGTTGGTAAGCTAACCTGTCAACTTTTGCTTAGCTTTGCGCCTGCTTATAACACTCGCATCATGGCAGTCGACCAACAGGCATATCAACAGATCATCGATGAGCTATCACCCCAACACATAACACTGGTTGCTGTATCGAAAACGAAACCCGTTGAAGATATCCGGGCATTGTATAACCTGGGACAGCGGGATTTCGGGGAGAACTATGTGCAGGAACTGGTCGACAAACAACCTCAGCTCCCCAATGATATCCGCTGGCATTTTATCGGCCATCTTCAATCCAATAAAGTAAAATACATGGCCGGTTTTGTACACCTTATACATGGGGTAGACAGCTTCAACCTGTTGAAGGAGATCAATAAACAGGCGGCAAAATTCAGTCGTAGCATAGATGTGCTATTACAGGTGCATATAGCGCGGGAAGAGACCAAATTCGGGCTGGACGAACAGGAACTGGCGGCCATTGCAGGCAATAATGATCTTCCTGCTTTGACCAATACCAGGATCACCGGCCTCATGGGTATGGCCTCATTCACCGGTCAAACGGAAATGATCAGGGGTGAATTCAATTACCTGAGATCGCTCTTAGATCATTATGCCTCCATTCAATCCCCTAATTTCCATCTTCAGACCCTCAGCATGGGCATGAGCAGCGACTACCGCCTGGCCATCGAAGCAGGCAGCAATATGGTAAGAATAGGCAGTTTATTGTTCGGCGCCCGTTCCTGACCCACAAAAAAAGAGCTGTAGAAACAGCTCCTTACCATTAATCAATAACCTATGAAAAACACTATTTAATTACAAGGGTAAAACTAATATCCACGGGCCGGGACGCACAATCTATTCGACGTTTGAAAGGAAAATGCGGGTGAATGGACTTAAATGGCCGATCGATCCCCTGCACTTGGTCAAGCCCCTTCTGCATGATATGTAAGAATTCATACGCCTCCGATTTTGTATATTTATTTTGACGTATGAAATCGAATTGGTTCACACGGCGTTCCGTATGGCAACACCTGCTTGGTTGGACGGTCCTGTTCTTTGGATGGCATTATTTCAGGTACCAGGATTATCCCCCCCATGCAGGATGGTGGATCACTTTTGTGAAAGTGGCCGACCTCGCCCTCATGGTCTATATCACCAATTACCTGCTTATCCCCCGGTTGTTGTATAAAAAAAAGTTCATCCTGTTCACCTGCGTGTTCATCCTGATGGTATTCAGCCTGAGCTTTTTCAAAATGTACCTCGAAGGTCAGTTGATGAACAGGCCACAGCTTTTCAGTTTCCAGGACTGGCAACGCTTCAAAGGCAGGGTATACGACAATGTGATCCCGCATTTCCTGTTGGTAAGTACCGGCGCCGCTTTCAAAGGGCTGATCGACCATGCCCGCTCGCAGAAAAGACTGGGAGAAGTATCGAAGGAAAAAGCAGAGGCCGAATTGAATTTCCTGAAATCACAGATCAATCCCCATTTCCTTTTCAACTCCCTGAACTCGATCTATTTTCTGATCGATAAACAAAATACGGAAGCAAGGCAAACCCTGCTGCAATTTTCAGATCTTCTCCGCTACCAGCTCTATGATTGCAACGCAGCGAGCATCGAAATAGAAAAGGAAGTGGCTTACCTGCAGGATTATATCCGGTTGCAACAGCTCCGGAAAGACAGGCAGTACGAAGTGAAAGTAAACGTGAGCGGGGAAGTGAAAGGCTTCCGCATCACCCCATTGCTCCTGATCCCTTTCGTGGAGAATGCCTTCAAACATATTTCGCATCATACCGGTCACCGGAATTATGTGGAGGTGATAATGGGCCGCAGCAATGGCCTTTTTCATTTTGAAGTGGAGAACAGTTGCGAGCCGGGCCAGCATGCCACAGAGCCTTCGGGCGGCATCGGCCTGAGCAATGTGAAACGCAGGCTGGAATTGCTTTATCCGGGGAAATACGAATTGCAGATCGACAATAATGATCGTATCTTTAAAATAGTACTTAATCTGGAGTTGTCATGATGCTATCCTGTGTGATCATAGACGATGAGCCTATCGCCCGCAAGGGGCTGAAAGAATATTTACAGGATGTGGAATTTCTGCAACTGGCAGGAGAGTTCGACAACCCGCTGAAAGCCGCCGGTCTGCTGGCCGGGCAAACCATCGATCTTCTTTTCCTCGATATCCAGATGCCCAGGATGACAGGCATGGAATTTTTCAAATCATTGCCCAACCCGCCGATGGTGATCTTCACTACGGCCTGGCCTCAATATGCCGTGGAAGGGTTCGAGTTGAATGCGATCGACTATCTCCTGAAACCATTTTCGTTCGAGCGTTTCTGGAAGGCCGTCATGAAAGCCAGGCATCTCCGTGAATCGACGGAAGCCATCCTTACACCTGCCACCGCCAAAGAGCCCGATCACTTTTTCATCAAGACCGACAATAAACTGGTGCGCATACACTACAATGATATCCTTTATGTGGAAGCCTTGCAGAATTATGTGGCCATTCATACTACCGATAAAAAATACATCACCTACCTCACTTTTCGCAGTATCGAAGAGCACCTGCCTCCCGGCCGTTTTATCCGGACCCATAAATCCTATATCGTTGCCGCCGCCAAAGTGGAAAGCATCGAAGGTAATGAGATCAGGATCGGTGCCCACCATATACCCATCAGCAGAACGGAGAAAGATTCGGTGATGCAGCAGTTGCTGCAGAACAGGTTACTGAAGAGATAAGTTCGCAAATCACCCACTCCCAACTCCAAAACTTGTAGTAAATTCGCAGGATTATGACTGAGCTCAAAAAAGAAGAGGAAAAAAGCCTCAATTTCCTGGAGGAGATCGTGGAAGAAGACCTTAAAAGTGGTAAATATTCTTCGGTACTGACCCGCTTTCCACCCGAACCCAACGGATACCTGCATATCGGTCATGCCAAGAGCATCTGCCTCAATTTCGGCCTGGCCAATAAATATGGGGGGAAGACCAACCTCCGGTTCGATGACACCAACCCGGTCACCGAAGAAACAGCGTTCGTAGAAAGCATCAAAGCCGATATCCAGTGGCTCGGTTTCCAGTGGGCCAATGAATTTTACGCATCCGATTATTTTGAACAGTTATATGAATACGCCGTAACGCTGATCAAAAAAGGATTGGCCTATGTAGACGATTCAACCAGTGAAGAGATCGCCGCACAAAAAGGAGCGCCCACCGAACCCGGGAAGCGTAACCAGTATGCCGATCGCAGCATCGGGGAGAACCTTCACCTTTTTGCAGAAATGCGTGCCGGCAAATACAAGGATGGAGAAAAAGTATTGCGGGCAAAATTGGATATGACCTCACCCAATATGCATCTGCGCGACCCGGTCATGTACCGCATCAGGCATGCCCATCATCACCGTACCGGCGATCAGTGGCGCATCTTCCCGATGTACGATTTTGCACACGGTCAAAGCGATTCCATCGAAAAGATCACACATTCCATCTGCACGGTGGAGTATATACCCCATCGCCCCCTGTACGATTGGTTCATCAAGGAACTGGGCATCTATCCATCGCACCAATACGAATTCGCCCGCCTGAACCTCACCTACAATGTGATGAGCAAGCGGAAACTGAAACAACTGGTGGAGGATAAACATGTAACCGGATGGGAAGACCCGCGCATGATCACGGTCAGCGGGCTACGCCGACGTGGTTATACGCCGGAAGCTATCCGTGATTTCTGTGAAAGAGTAGGAGTGGTGAAGCGCGAAAGCCTCATCGAAATGTCCCTGCTGGAATTTTGCATCCGTGAACATCTCAATAAGGTGGCCCTTCGAAGGATGGTGGTCTTCGATCCGCTGAAAGTGGTGATCACCAACTATCCTGAAGGACAAACCGAAATGTTGAACAGTGAAGACAATCCAGAAGATCCCGATACATCGCAAAGGCAGGTGCCATTCAGCAGGGAGCTGTACGTGGAGCAGGAAGATTTCATGGAGAACCCGCCTAAAAAATTCTTCCGCCTGGCGCCCGGACAGATGGTGCGACTGAAAAGCGCTTATATCATCAAATGTGATGAAGTGGTGAAGGACGACAAAGGCCATGTCACCGAACTGCGCTGTTCCTATATACCGGAAAGCAGGAGCGGGGCCGATACTTCAGGGCTGAAAGTACAGGGCACCCTGCATTGGGTGAGCGTGGCAACGGCCATCGGTTGTGAGGTGCGCTTATACGATCGCCTGTTCAGAGTTGAGGACCCCTCCAATGAAGACGGAGATTTCAAGGATTATATCAACCCCGCATCGCTGGTGGTGGTCAACCATGCTTTTGCAGAGCCTGCTCTGAAAACAGCTCAATTCGAAGAACGGTACCAGTTCCTGCGTAAAGGCTATTTCTGCCTCGACAGGGATACATCGGAAGATAAGCTGATCTTCAACCGGACAGTGACATTGAAAGACGGCTGGGCCAGAAAGGTCTGAACCGGGATTTATGAGATTATCGGGATTTGTGGAATAGGCCGTTGCGGAAATAATCTCCCCGGTTGAGAAGTTTTCAGTGACATTCAAAACCCAGGCAATAAAAATTGCTTAATATTATGTTGTCTATTCCCAGCACACAGTATTTCTTATCCTTACAAAAGGACCTATCCTAGACAACGACCTTTCCCACAAATCTCAATAATCTCATAAATCCCGGTTCAGACATTGTGCCTGTTGCATCACTACATAATGAAAAAGAATTACTGGCCCGCATCTCGGAAGGGGATGAAGAGGCATTCAGCGTGTTCTTTTATCATTATACCGCACAACTGCACCTGCATATTGCCAGCCTGATCAAATCCCCCGCAGGTGTTGAAGAGATCATACAGGAAACCTTTCTGCGGGTTTGGATGCACCGCGACCAGCTCACCGGCATCGATTATCCCCGTTCCTGGGTGTTGACGATCGCTTCCCATCTTTGCTTCAATTACCTGCGCCAGCAGGTGAGGCAGGAAAAACACCTGAAGGTGTTCGCAGGCACTACCCATGATACCGGGGAAAGCCTCCAGGATGCTACCGAATCGAAAGAGATCCGGAAAGCGATCAGTGAAGCCGTCGGCAATCTCAGCGGCCAGCGCAAGCTCGTTTGGCAGCTCTACCGCGAACAGGGTTTGAAGCAGGCAGATATTGCCCGTCAACTCGATATCTCCTTATCCACAGTCAAAAATACCATAGCTCAATCCCTTGAATTTATTCGTCAGCAATTAAGGGAAAAGGGTTACTGGATCCCCCTATGTCTCCTGGAAGCCTTCCTCAAAATTTCCTGAGACAGCAATAGTACCTTTTTTCCTCAGCGGTTTCTAAGTATGCAGGCGCTGCCCATAGCGTCCACAAACCACCATTATGCAAGACCAACGAGTGCTATACCTGATAGAGCGATATGCAGCCGGCAGCATCAGTGAAAGGGAACTGGCGGAATTCATGCAGATACTGGAAGCTGATCCGCAAACCAGTGGCCTGCCGGAATTGATCAAACATTGGCTGGAGGAACGTGATGAAGATCCGGCATTCGATCAATTGCATTGGCAGCCGGTATTGAAGAAGGTGCTTCAGGCCGATAAGCAGGCCAGGGCGGCAAATCTGCCTGCTATTCCACTATTCCGCAGGTCCTGGTTCCGTTATGCTGCGGCTGTATTGATCATTGGATCTGTCGCTTTGTTCTGGTGGAGCAGCCGGAGAGAAACAAAAGATAATGATGAGATCGTTCGAAAGACCGATCACCAACAAAATGTGCCGCCAGGTAAAGATGGCGCCATACTGACCCTTGCCGATGGAACGCAGATCGTGCTCGATAGCCTGGGTAATGGTGAAGTGGTGAAGGAGAAAGGCAGTGTGGTAATGTTGAAAGACGGCAAGCTTTCTTATAACAACCAGGTAAAAGACCCTGCAACGATTGTATACAATACAATGACCACGCCCAGGGGCAGGCAATTCAATGTGCAATTGCCCGATGGTACGCAGGTATGGCTGAATGCAGCCTCTTCACTCAGGTATCCTACCCGGTTCAGCGGCCAGGAAAGAAAAGTGGAGCTCACGGGCGAAGCCTATTTCGAAGTGGCGAAGAACAAACAAATGCCTTTCCGGGTGGAAGTGAAAGGACTGGCTGAGATCGAAGTGCTCGGCACTCATTTCAATGTGAATGCTTATACGGATGAACCGAGCCTGAATACCACGCTCCTCGAAGGAAGTGTGCAGGTAAGTGAGGTGAAGGAAGATCAACTGCGGGATGATGGGGTCCGCACAACAGGCATCAAACCTCCTGCTGCTGTGGTCCTGCAGCCCGGTGAGCAGGCACGGATATTCATATCGCATCAACCTCAAACTCAAAATGGCTCAGTGGCGCGGTCAATCCAGGTGCAGCAGGTGGATGTGAAAGAAGTGATAGCCTGGAAGAATGGCGCTTTCGTGTTCAATGATGCAGACCTTCCCGCCGTTATGCGCCAGTTGGCGAGATGGTACGATGTGGAAGTGGAATACAAAGGTGAAATACCGAAAGGGCTGTTCAATGGAAAGATAGGCAGAGGGCTTACACTGGCAGAAGTGCTGGAAGGATTGAAGGAAACAAATGTGAAATACCGGATCGAGAACGGGAACAAGATCGTGGTATTGCCGTGAGTATAGGTAGGTTGAAAAGTTGACAGGTTGATAGGTTGATCGGTTAACAAGGAAGCATCCGCGATTTGGGAATTCCTTATCAACCTGTAAACATCTCAACATGTCAACTCCCTGGATAAGACTGACCAGAAATGAAAAACCGGGTGCAAGATTGGAACCCTTCCCCCGGCTTTCGTTGAGGTTAATCATTCAATAGCATCAACTGCTTAATTCTTAACCAAAACATTGCAAAAGTATGCAATTTATTGTTTCCGAATCCCGGACTTGTTCCGGGGCTGCCCGCCACACAGGAATGTATGGCGCAGGATGCCCAACCAAAACAACGTTGCTGAAGAGCCTTCTCCCATTCTTCATCAACAGAACAACTGTGAATGCGATGAAGCTGACAATTATTTTATTAATGGTAGCTGTATTCCAGGTGAGCGCCCATTCAGAGGCGCAGACGGTCTCCTATTCCGCGAAAGCTGTGAAAGTGCCTACCGTGCTCGCCGCTTTTGAGGATCAGACAGGCTACCTCTTTTTCTTCCGGAAAGAAGACCTGGCAGGGATCCGCGAAATTTCAGTAAACCTCAAAAATGTTCCGTTGCGTGAGGCACTGGATATTATCCTGAAAGACCTGCCTTTGAGCTTCTCCATGAAAGGCAATACGGTCTTCATCAAAAAGCAGGATGCTCCCTTTATGGTGGAAGAGTTCATGAATGAGCCACCCAAACCCATCAAGGGCCGCATCACAGATCATCTCGGCAGCCCACTCCCCGGCATCACCGTCACCATCAAAGGGACCAAACGGTCTACTATAACCGATAATGACGGCCGGTTCAGCATCGATGCCCCTGAAGACGCATCCCTGGTGATCACCAGCGTTTCCTTCGAATCCCAAACGATAGCCGTGAAGGGAAAGACCTCTATAGACGTATCGCTCAAGCTGAAAGTTTCGGCCCTCGATGAATACATCATGGTAGGATATGGAAGCACCAAAAGAAAAGACCTTACCGGTTCCGTATCATCCGTGAACGTAAAGGAATTCAAGGATGTTCCCTATGTGAGCATCGATCAGGCACTGGCCGGAAAAGCGGCCGGTGTGCAGGTGGTACAGGCCGACGGCTCGCCGGGTGGTGTGGCCAGGATCCGCATCCGTGGCGGTACTTCGCTCATGGGCGGCAATGATCCCCTCTACATCATCGACGGAGTGCAGGTACAGATACAGAACCGTTATATCCAGAACCAGGCGGAAGCAGTGAACCCGATAGAACGATTCGGCCATGATGATCCCAACAATTCTGTATCGGGATCTTTTGCCCGTGGGCTCAATAGTCTTGCCGGCTTGAACATCAACGACATTGAAAGTATCGATATCCTGAAAGACGCTTCCGCCACGGCCATCTATGGCTCCCGCGCAGCGAACGGCGTAGTGATCATCACTACCAAAAAAGGCAAGCTGAACCAGAAGCCGCAACTGGAAGCGAATTATTACTTTGGCGTTACCACAGCCATCAAACAACCGCTGCTGAACGCCGATCAATACAAGATGATCGTCAAAGAAGCGGCCAAAAACCTGAACGATGCCAGGGCCGCGGCAGGCCTGGCTCCTTCCACAAGGGCCAATAATATCCTGAACGATCCGAATTATCTCGGTACAGCCAATACGGATTGGCTGGGCCTCGTGCTCAGGAAGGCCATTACACAGAATGCGGACCTTTCTATTCGCGGAGGCGGAACCGGTTCAAGGTATTATACCTCCATTGCATACAGTCGGCAGGATGGCGCTGTACGCGGAACGGATTTCAAACGGATTTCCGGGAAGATCAATCTCGACAACGAGATCACTTCAAAACTGAGGTTCATCGCCAATCTCGATTTTGGCTTTACCAAAAACAATATCACCAACGGTATCTATACACAGGCTTTATATGCGCCTCCTACTTTGCCTGCGTATAATCCCGATGGAAGTGTGTACCGTTTCCTCGGTTCGCAGATCGGTGGGTATGATTATGAAGGTTTCCAGAACCCGATGGCATTGCTCGATGGTACCAATGAAGGCAAGCAGTCGGTACTGCTCGGCTCATTGGCGGCTGAATACGATATCCTGAAGGAACTGAAGTTCAGGAGCGTGGTATCTGTGAACTATACCAATTACCACCAATTGAATTATGTGCCGAGCACGGCCGTGATCGCATCGCCCAGCGGAGTAGGGACCTCCAATGGAGGAACAGGGTCGCAATCACAGACCGAAGAAACGAATATGTTCTATGAAAATACATTGACGTGGGACAAGGAGTTCAATGAGAACCACCGTCTCAATGTAGTGGCCGGTACCTCCTGGCAAAAAGCCCGCTACAATTCTTTTTCTGCCAGTGGCCAGGGATTCCCCGATGATAAATTCCTCAATAATCTTTCCTCGGCTGCCGTGTCTTTGCCGCCTAAAGGAACTTCGGGCCAAAACTCCCTGTTGAGCTTTTACATGCGCGCCAATTATGCACTGATGGATAAATACCTGTTCACCTTCACCGGCCGCTCGGACGCCTCCTCCAAATTCCCTTCGAAGAACAGGGTGGGATATTTCCCTTCCGGTGGGGTTGCCTGGCGGATATCGGAAGAGAAATTCATGAAATCCGTACACTGGGTCGATGAGCTGAAACTGAGGGCCAGCGCAGGTTATACAGGAACACAGAATATCGGCGACAATCTCTTTTATACATTGTACACACCGGCTTCTTATGGCGCAACCAACGCAATGGTGCCCACGCAGCTCGGCAATGAAGCCATCAAATGGGAATCCACGCTGCAGAAAGATCTCGGGCTCGATTTCGCCTTCTTCCATTCGCGCCTGCGCGGTTCAATCGGCTATTATGAGAAACGAACGGAAGGACTGCTGATGAGCACCATATTGCCTCCAAGCTCTTCTTTCGGCAGTGTGATCGCCAATTTCGCCACTATCCGGAACCGTGGACTGGAGATCGATCTGCGCGGTGATATCATCCAGCAAAAGGATTTCAGTTGGAATGCCGCTATCAACCTTTCCGGTAACCGCTCCATGGTGCTCGATATCCAGAACGATTTCACCAACCCCGCCGGTAACCCGGCTACCGCTCAATATAACCTGGGCAATAGCATCGTGCGGAAAGGAGAGTCTATCGGCCTGTTCTATGGGCGCGTGTACACAGGGCTTATCCGCAATGACAAGGAACTGGCAGACTATAAACAGAAATTCACTTTTGCGAGATATTTCGCTCCCTATCTGGGCATTGGCGATCCCATGTACGAACTGGATAACAGGGGGCTCTACAGTTATGAAGTGATCGGTCATGCACAACCGAAATTCTATGGAGGGTTCACCAATACTTTCAATTATAAGAATTTCAGCCTGATCGCCCTGCTCTCTTTCTCCTATGGAGGGGATGTCCTTTACCTGGCAGATGTACAGAATAAATTCGTGAGCGGACAAACCAACAAAGGCACGAAGATCCTCGACCGGTGGACACCTGAGAACCCCAACTCCGACAGGCCCCGGTTGATGCTTGGATATAATTCCGTAGCCTATACGGCCAACAATGATATCTACAACGGATCGTACGTGAAACTGAAATATGTCACCCTTTCCTACAGGTTCCCCGGCGCACTGATGAAGAAAATGAACATGCGCGATGCTTCTGTTTATGTATCTGGCACCAACCTGTTCATCATCAGTAAATATCCCGGCCCCGATCCGGAAGTGAGCAGCGATCCCTACAGTCTGATCAACGGCAGTGTCGATGCGGGCACATTCCCCACAGTTCGGCAATACAGCGCCGGTATCCGTTTCGGATTTTAACTAACATCAAAATTGACAAGGAATGAAAAGAATAATTTATATATCCCTGGTCTCGATAGCGGCCCTGTCGGCCTGTAAAAAAGAACTGGGGAAACTACCAGAGAATGCAAAGGTAGATGGCAATACCATCATCGACCAGGCCACGGCCAAAGTAGCCCTCAATGGCGTTTATTACAGGCTGGCCAATGTGCAAAGCGCCAACAATGTTACTGTCTGGCGAATAAATGAAGTGAACCCGGGCGAATTTTCCGGTTACCTGGGGTATGGGTATGGAGAAACCAATGAGGAAAGCAACAACTACAACAATGGCAGCGATTATTTCTGGACTTATTCCTATTCATTGATCAATGCCGCCAATGGCGTAATACAGGGAATTGAGAAATTGGCGGATGATAAATTCACCGGCAATACAAAAAAGCAGTTGTTGTCGGAAGCCCGCTTTCTCAGGGCCTATGGGCACGCTAAATTGCTGAGCTATTATGCGGAATGGTTCGATCCCAGCAGTGCTTATGGCGTATTGCTGCGAAACGAGTTCATCACTTTGGGGAATATTCCGAAACAACGCAGCAATGTTGCCGATAGCTACAAGGCCATTTACGAAGACCTGGATTATGCCATTCAGAATGGCGCCGATTCCACCAATAATATCTATGCCTCCAAATATGCGGCCATGCTCCTGAAGATGCGGGTGCTGATATGCCACGGTCAACAGGCGGATTATGCGGATGTCATCACGCTGGCCAACCAGGTGACCGCCGGTAATCGCTATACGCTGGAGCCCAAGCTGAAAGACCTGTTCAGGACAAAAGCCTTGCAGAGCAAGGAAGTGATCATAGGCATCAAACCGCAACAGAACCAGGAAGCCTATTATTATAATCGCAGCCGCCAGTACTGGCCCGGCGCCTCTTCGCTCTTCATTGCCAAAACTGCGTTCAAAGACCTGTTATCAGGTGATCCGCGCGGGAGCTGGGTAGTAGGCAGCGCCAATCCCAATACCGCCGGTACTTATTATTTTACTAAGTATATTGCTGAAGGTAGCACTCCTACACCAATCACGGAAACAGCCTATGCCATGCGGCTTACGGAAGTATACCTGTTGAAAGCAGAAGCCATCGTAAGATCGGGCGGCAACACGACCGACGCGAAGAATATCGTGAAAGACATCATGGCCCATGCAGAGGTCACCAATTTCCAGGCGGTCGATAATGCAGCTACGCCCGATGATCTGCTCAAACAGATCTACTTCGAAATATCGAGGAATATGACCGGGGAAGATGGGCAGGAGTGGATGGCCCTGCTGCGGTTGCCGTTCAGTACGGTGCAGCAACTCAGGCCAACGATCAAGGACAAGATCCAATATATTCTCCCGGTTCCTCATAATGAACTGATGAATAACCCGGCCTTCGGCCCGCAGAACAGAGGTTATCAGCCCTGATAATATTTTTTTAATAAACCCAATAATGCCATGTTGAAAACAAAAGTAAAATGGATGCCGGTTCTGGCCTTCCTGCCTGTTATGATCGCCTGCCACACAGCCAGTCAGAACAAGAATGCATCGATCCATGCCGAGATCAAAGGGCTCACGGATTCTGTAGCGTATATTACTACGCCAGGGATCGATTCGGCCAGAACAGATACCGTGCCGGTGAAAGCAGGCAGCTTTACGTGGACAGGTAACCTGGCCGGTCCACAAAAGATCTACATCTCTACCGGGCATAGGTTCATGGAACTATTTATGGAAAATTCACCGGTAACGATCAAGGGCACGGCCGATTCTCTTTACTTCAGTGAAGTATCGGGCTCTGCCACACAGGATGAATACAAAGCCTGGCAACGATCGATAAAAGATATCAGCGATGCGCAGGACATTCTGTACCCCAAACTGCACGAAGCCAAAGACGATGATAAACTGAAAGCAGTGCTGGAAAAACAGATCGATTCTTTCCGGCTGGCAAAAAGGGTACGTATGAAAGTGTATGTGCGCCAGCACCCGGCCAGCAATATCAGTGTGGCATTGATCGATGATATGGCGATGATGGGAGAATTTGCGCCGCTCGATAGCCTGTACCGTGACCTCGATCCCAAAGCACAACAGACCACAACCGGCAGGAAACTGGCCAAAAGGCTGGAAGTGCTGAAGCGCAGCTCTATCGGGCAACCGGTCAAAGATTTTACACAGAATGATGTCAATGGCCGTCCGGTAAAGATCACCGATTTCAAAGGGAAATATGTATTCCTGGATTTCTGGGCCAGTTGGTGCGGCCCCTGCCGGGCTGAAAATCCCAATGTGTTGAAAGCCTACAATACGTTCAAGGATAAACGCTTTACGGTATTGGGCATTTCACTCGACGATAACGGCGAGAAATGGAAAGAGGCCATCCAAAAAGACGGCATGCCCTGGACACAATTGTCCGACCTGAAAGGTTGGAAAAATGAGATCGCCAGTTATTATGGAATTCAAGGCATCCCTTATTCTTTCCTGCTCGACACCAATGGCGTCATCATCGCCAAAGGGCTTCGTGGAACAGAACTACATACCCGCTTATCCGAAATATTGCAATAAAAAATTAGATCATTATGAAAAAGACCAGTCAATTCATCACGTATTCAATATTGTTGGCCAATATATGTTATGCCCAGTCCGGCAAACCATTCTCGATCGATGGAAAATTATCGGGCCAGCAAACCGGTAAAATTTACATGACTTACCAGGTAGATGAGAATAAATACCAGACCGACAGCACCGAGCTGAAGAATGGAAGTTTTACATTCAGCGGTCAGATTCCGCACCCCGTCTCTGCCAGTGTGTATCTCGACAGGAATGCCAGGATGAGCGAATCGGCCCAGATCTTTATTGAACCTTCAAAAATGAACCTTGCGCTCACCAAAGGTGAATTCGACAAGGCAAAGCTCAGCGGCTCGAAAGCACAGGAAGAGTACAAGCGGATGGAATCAGCCTGTGGGAACGCCCTTCAAAAGCTCATGCCATTACGCAAATCGTATGATAAGCTCAATGAGGAGTATATCAAAGCAAGAAGGGAAAAGAAAGACAGCGCTTTTACAGCCCCGATGCTCCAAAAGCTGGACCAAATCAAAGGCCAGATGGAACCATACTCTGAAGAGGTCTCGACTGCCCGCAAGGATTTCATCGAGAAGAATCCCGGCTCTTATGTATCTGCTTACATGCTCCGTTCTTACCTGAACGATATGAACCTGGCAAGAGGGGAGAAGATATATAGTAGCATGCCTGCCGGGATCAGGGAGAGCATGTATGGCAAGGCCGTCAAAAAAGACCTTGAAGGATTGCGCCAGGGATCACCAGGCAGTGAGGCGTATGTATTCGCCACCAAAGACATCAACGGGAACATGCTGAGCCTGGCCGATTTCAAAGGAAAGTATGTGCTGGTCGATTTCTGGGCAAGCTGGTGCGGCCCCTGCCGCAAAGGCAATCCACATTTGAAGAACCTGTATTCGAAGTACAAAGACAAGGGACTGGAGATCATCGGCATCTCCGATGACGACAGGGACCTTGCCGCCTGGAAAAAAGCGGTGGAACAGGATGGCATCGGGATCTGGAAACATGTGCTGAGAGGTTTCGATATGCAGAAGCTCCTGAAGCATGAGCCCAACCCGGATGATATCAGTAATTATTATGGGATACATACATTGCCCACCAAAATACTGATCGATCCGAAAGGCATGATCATCGGTCGTTATGGAGGAGGCGGAGAGAACGATGAGGCGATGGATAAAAAAATGGAAGAGATATTCAGGTAAGATCAGTGATCGATTCGAACGGTTTCGTGCCGGGGCACCAGAACGCAGACAGGAGTTACCATCTTCGCGTTCTGGTGGCCTGGCGCGATTTTTTTTTTGGTCTTAAGAAGATCTTTTACCAGTCGTTGATTTGCCATTGCCCAATTTCAGCCGTGCATAATCGAACACGAGCTGGCAGAATGCTTTCACCCCTACATCGAGGCGGCTGTCGTCGATATAGAAATCTGGAGTATGATGAGGTGGCGCCTGCTTCCTGTCTGTCCCTTTCGGCATGCCTCCCAGGTAAAAGAAAAAAGCAGGGGCTTTGGTGCCATAGAAAGAAAAATCCTCTGCACCGGTGACCCAGTCGCGGTCGCTGACGTTCTCTTTACCCGCTGCAGCTTCCAGTGATGGCACCATCATCTTCGTGAGCTCCGGGTCATTGACGGTGACAAGTGTTTTGGTATCCACGTTCACTTCTGCCGTAGCGCCCATGGTGGCAGCGATGCCTGTGGCGATCTTACGTATACGCTCATGCGTTTCCTGTTGCATTTTCGGATCGAGTGTACGGATAGTGCCTTCCAGCAGTGCTTCTTCAGGCATGATATTGGGGCGGACGCCGCTATGGAATTTGCCTACCGTGATCACGACCGGCGCTTTGGTAAGCTCCGTTTGACGGCTAACGATGGTTTGCAACCCGCTGATGATCTCCGTGGCTACCACGATAGGATCGATGCCTTTCCACGGTTGTGATCCATGTGATTGTTTTCCTTTCACCCTGATGGTAAACCAATCCGAAGATGCCATGAAGGCGCCGGGCTTATACTCGAACTTACCTACCTCGATGTCTGCTTCTATATGAAGACCGAATATGGCATCCACCTTGGGATTGTCCATGACCCCTTCTTTCACCATCAGTGGGGCGCCGCCTTCTTCATCCCCCGGCGGGCCTTCTTCTGCAGGCTGGAAAATGAATTTCACAGTGCCCGGAACATCTTTTTTCATGGCGCTCAGTACTTCTGCCGTGCCCATCAGCATGGCCACATGGCTGTCGTGCCCGCAGGCATGCATCACCGGCACTGTTTGACCGAGGTATTCAGCGGTAACGGTCGATTTGAAGGGCAGGTCGGCTCTTTCCAATACAGGAAGTGCGTCCATATCGGCCCGCAAAGCCACTACAGGGCCGGGTTTGCCGCCCCGGAGGATGGCCACCACGCCGGTCTTTGCGATACCGGTCTGTACTTCCAATCCCAGCATTTTGAGATGGGCAGCCACATATTCCGCTGTTTTGTATTCCCGGTTCGATAGTTCGGGGTGTTGGTGGAGATAGCGACGCCATTCAATGAGTTTGGGGAGGATGGCGCTGGCTTTTTGTTCGATAAGAGATATATTCGTTTGTGCTTTAACGGTAGTTGTTGTCGATATCAACAGGAGCAGGTACCAGGCAGTTTTGGAAAATGATCGCATGGGCAGATTTTTGATCATTGAATGTAAAGAATATTTCAATACCCGGCAAGCGGTCAATGCCAGTTCCACAATACTACATTCCATTCATCCAGTTCATCCTGGTGAACATGGATAGTGGTAAAACCAACCCTTTCGTGGGCCCGGAGGGAGCGCAGGTTGCGGGTGGCGATCTCGGTAACGATACAATCGAAAGAAGGCTGGTAATATTGCCGGTGCCCATGGTAAAGCTGGTCGAACAAACCGCGGCCACGGTATTCTTTGTCGATGCATATCTGTCCCATTACATAGAACCGGTGGCCGTTCAGGGGACTGCCATTCCATTGTACTTTGTCCAGCACGGAGAACATAGGTTCCAGGTCGGGCACTATCTGCCTGCATTCGCGGAGCATGGTGAGGGCATATCCGACAACGGTATCGTCATCTTTGGCCACCACGGCAGGGGCGAGCCGGTGCATTTGCAGCAATACTTCAGGGCTATGTTGCAGGGTTACGAATCCCTGCGACTGCCGTTCTTCGTCAGAAATATTTTTGATAAGATTTTTCCGCTGCAACGACAGGATGGCTGGTATTTCTTTTTCGGTGCTGAGGGATATATTCGTCATCGTTGACAAGTTGAAAAGTTGACAGGTTGACAAGGTATTGCTGCCTCAGAAACTCCGTAGGATATTAACAAGCTGATCAAATTTTAGAAACCACTTATCAACTTTTCAACCTGTTAACCTCTCAACCTACCTATATTCCCCAAAAATTTCGCGCAACGTGTCTGCTATCTCGCCCAGCGTACAATAGTTTTCCACTGCTTCGAGCACGGCGGGCATGATGTTCTCGCCGCCGCTGGCCTTATCGGACAGTTGTTGCAGCACCTGGTCGCATTTGGCCGGGTCGCGGCGTCTGTGGAGTGATGCCAGCTTTTCGCTCTGCACCTGCCGGATGGAATCATCGATCCTGAACACCGGTATCGAATCGGTCTCTTTCACCTGGAATTTATTCACGCCTACGATGATCTTTTCTCCTGTTTCTATTTGCCGCTGGTAGTCATAAGCGCTTCGCGCGATCTCATCCTGGATAAATCCCTGCTCGATGGCCGAAACACTGCCGCCCATGGCATCGATCTTATGGATCAGTTTCCAGGCTTCCTGTTCCACTTCATTGGTGAGGGCTTCCACGTAATAGGACCCTGCCAGCGGGTCGACCGTATCTGGGGCGCCACTTTCGAATGCTACGATCTGTTGGGTGCGCAGGGCGATGCGGGCCGCTTCTTCGGTGGGCAGGCTCAATGCCTCATCGTATCCATTGGTATGGAGCGATTGAGTGCCGCCGAGTACGGCCGATAAGGTCTGCACTGTTACACGGGAGATATTATTGAGTGGTTGTTGTGCCGTGAGAGTACTGCCACCTGTTTGTGTGTGGAAGCGCAGCATCTGGGCTTTCAGGTCGGTAGCTCCCAGTTCTTTCATGATCGCTGCCCACATGCGCCTGGCGGCGCGGAATTTGGCCACTTCTTCGAAGAGGTTGTTGTGTGCATTGAAGAAGAAGGAGAGACGCTTGCCGAAAACGTTGATGTCGAGCCCTTTTTCGAGGGCCGCTTTCACGTATGCTTTCCCGTTACTAAGGGTGAATGCGATCTCCTGTACGGCGGTGCTTCCTGCTTCGCGGATATGGTAGCCGGAAATGGAGATGGTATTCCATTTGGGCACTTCCTGGCTGCACCATTCGAAGATATCGGTGATGATGCGCATACTGGGCTTGGGTGGATAGATATAAGTGCCCCGTGCAGCATATTCTTTCAGGATATCGTTCTGGATGGTGCCTGATATTTTTTTCAGGTCGGCTCCCTGTTGTTTGGCGAGGGCCACATAAAAGCTCAGCAGGATGAAGCCGGTGGCATTGATGGTCATGGAGGTCGATACGTCTTCAAGCCTGATGCCTTTGAAGAGGGTTTGTATATCTTCCAGGCTGTCGATGGCAACGCCTACCTTGCCTACTTCTCCTTCGGCCAGCGGGTGGTCGCTATCGTACCCGATCTGGGTGGGAAGGTCGAAGGCTACGCTTAGTCCCATTACACCCTGCGACAATAAATAATGATACCGTTTATTGCTTTCTTCGGCAGTGCTGAATCCGGCATACTGGCGCATGGTCCACAATTTGCCGCGGTACATATCGGGTTGAACACCCCTGGTGAAGGGAAATTCGCCCGGTTGTTCGTTCATCACGACCGGATCGCAGTACAGTGGTTTTATTTCAATACCGCTGTCGGTATATAATTTTTTTTCTTCAGACATGGTTTTAATCGTTTGTGGTTTGTTGTTGCCAACAACAAACCACAAACATTTTTGTCTATTTCATTAATTTTTTGGCTTCATAGCTCAGCACGTCGGATACCACGGTATGCAGGGAGGCTTTGGGATTTTGTACCAGCATTTCGAGCAGGCTCCGGTTGAGGTCCTGTCCGGTGGCTTCTGCCGGCAGGAAGGAGGCCACCTGGTTTACGATCAGGAGGTTCTGGTCTTTCAGGTTGCGCACGGCTTCCCAGGATTCGGCCGATACATAGATCTGCTGGGTGACGTTGTATTCGAATTCCTGTTTGATATTTTGAACGAGCACCTGCTGCATATCGCGGGCCGAGAGGCCGGGCTGGTTCACCCGGTTGATCAGGTTGGGCAATGCGATCCGGTCGGCCAGTAAGATCAATCTTTCATAGGCCTGCAATTGCAGTTGCTGAACAGGGGCGGAATTTTTTTCGCCACTGGCTTTCTGTTTTTCCGCTCTTTTTACTTCCTGGCGTTGTTTCCAGAATAGAAAGGCCAAAGAACCGCCCAATACAAAGGCGATCACCAGGGCCCAGGTCGTTTCAGTCGATGACATCAGGGTTATTTTAGGTGGGACAAATGTAGTGAATTTGTCGGGGGGAATGGAGGGAGGGGCGAAAGTTGACTGGTTAACAAGTTGAAAGGTTGATAGGGGGATACCTATGATTCGGAGACCTACTTGTCAACCTTTCAACCTATAAACTTTTCAACCAGGCGATCAACACTTCGCCGTCTTCTTCTTCTTCCCGATATACCCCTTGTCTTTAACTTTTTGGATATAATCGAGGGCCGAAGGCACTTTACAGGCCGTTCCATTCATGTCCACCATCACGGTACCGATCTTTTTTCCGGTATCCAGGGCGGTGGCCGTCATGGCCGGGATAAAAGACCCGGTGGCGATCAGGAAACCATTCATGGCATAACGTACACGGTTAGCTGAAGAATGGATCGTCTTCTGCACCCGGTCGAGGAGGGATTTGATCACTTTCATATCCAGTTCTTCATTGGGCCTGGTGGCGAGGATGCTGGTGAGGGTGCTCCATCCACAGGCGGCCACCGGTTCTTTCTTCGAATCGATCCATTCGAGGGCCAACCCGAATCCGTTGGGGTGCTCCGAAGTCACCCAGGCCACGGTGTATTCGCTGATCGTAGGGGAATTGGCCTTATTCACCCATGCCTGCAATTCTTTTTTCGACATTTTCGAACCGTCGGCCATCAGTCCGGCCAGGTACATGGCATCACCGTTACCTGAATCGAATAGTTCCAGGGCTATCTGCTGCTGGTCTTGCTTGATGGTCTTCTGCACTTTTTTCAGATCTTCCACTTTCACGCCAAAGAGCGGTTCTTTTGCGCCGTGTTTCAATAAGATCTTTTTGATATTCTCGCTGCCGAGGGATTGCAGGGTGGTGAGGACTTGTTTGCTGGTCATGGTACCCGGTTATGTGATCAATAAAAGTGATACAATGAAAAATTACGATAAATATTGAAGAGTACCTGAAGTGCTGTTAGCATTCCAATAAAAAAAGCCCCCTAAAAACAGGACTTGTACGCAGTGACACCATGTTGGGACTTGAATTGACAGCCCTGTTCGCTTTAGACCATGATTACGGGAGACTGATAGCACTGATTACCGGCTGATAGTGGCATTGAAGCGGAAGCCGACACCATGGATAGTTTCGAGGATGATAGTAGGATCGGCTTTGAAATATTTGCGCAGTTTGGTCATGAATACGTCCATGCTGCGGCCCAGGAAATAATCGTCTTTCCCCCAAACATGCAACAATACTTCTTCTCTTTTCAGGATGCGGTTGGCATGTTCGCAGAGAAATTTGAGCAGGTCGGCTTCTTTCTGGGTCAGCGTATGGGTATCGAGGGTCGTATACAGTTTGAGGTCGCTGTATACGAATTTCATAGTACCTATCCGGAATTCCTGTACCTGGTCGGCATACATCTTCCGGGTGCGGCGGAGGAATACGTCCATGCGGAGCAGGAGTTCCTGCATGGAGAATGGTTTGGTGATATAGTCGTCGGCCCCGGTGAGAAAGCCTTTTATCCTGTCTTCTTCCATGGAGCGGGCGGTGAGGAAGAGGATGGGGACCACATCGCTTTGCTGGCGGATCTTTTTCGCCACGGTAAATCCGTCTTTATTGGGCATCATCACATCGAGCAGGCAGATATCGTATTGTGCCCTGTCGAATTTTTCGATGGCTGTTTGACCATCGGCGCACAGTACTACCTCATAACCGGCATCCACCAGGTTATCTTTGATCACATATCCCAGTGAGAGATCGTCTTCTGCAAGTAAAACTCTTCCTTTTTTAATATTCATGCGCAATGATTTTTAGTAGGACGGGAGTAATAGTTTGAATTCGGTCCCGATGCCGGGCAGGCTGTTGATCTTGATAGTGCCATGGTGGGCGTCCATGATCCTTTTCACGAAATTGAGCCCAAGTCCGAACCCTTTCACATTATGTACGTCGCCTGTGGGCACCCGGTAGAATTTCTTGAATAGTTTTTTCTGGAATTTCTTTTCGATGCCAACGCCATTGTCTTTTACTGAAATAAAGACATGGTCACCTTCCTTGCCCGTATTGACGATGATATGCGGGTTGATGGAATATTTCAGGGCATTCTCCAGCAGGTTCACCACGGCCAGTTCCAGGTGGATCTTATCGGCCGAGATCTCCACTGCTCCGGTTTCTTCGGTCGGCAGTTCGATCCGGGCCTGGCGGGCTTCTGCCAGGGGTTGTACTTTGGTGACTGCCTGGTCGATGATCTCCCTGGTGTTGGCCAGGGTCCTTTGCATGGGGAAATCATTCCGGTCGGACGCTGCGATCTGCAGGAGCCGCTCCACCTGGTTCTGCAGGTGTTCGGTCTGGTGCTGGATGATGGAGGCGTACTTCTGCAGGCGGTCGGGCTGATGGATGATCCTATCCTGCAACAGCACGTCGGAGGATATCTTCATTACAGCCAGGGGGGTCTTGAATTCGTGGGTAAAATTATTGACAAAATCCTTTTGTACTTCCACAAGGAATTTCTGCCTGTAAAAATAGAAAAGGCTTACGGCCAGGCCGATGAGCACCAGGAAGAGTACGGCGCTGGTGATGAACCAGAAATTCATCTGTGCCAGTACATATTTATTGCGGTGAGGGAAATAAAGGAGCACATAATCGAACCCCCACTGGTATACCGGCAGAATGTTCTGTTTGGGGTCATAGTGTGCCGCTGCGGCCGGGATATATTCTTTGGCCACATAATCCTTTTTGGCATCGACATAGAACCCTACATGGGCATCGGTGAGCACATCGAACTCATTGAGCTCCTCCTTGAGGTACCAGATCAGGGAATCTGTTTGGGCGGAACTGGCGATGCGGAACAGGAAATAATCGGGGGCGGGGCGATAGATCAGGTCTTGTAAATGTTTGCCCGGCGTATCGGCGATATCCAGGTCTTCATAGAGGCCCCGGATACTTTTAACCACATTTGTATTGAATGTTTTCTGTTCGAAGGAGTAGACCTTGTTGAGCCAGAACAGTTGAACACCAACGATAGTGATGATCAGCAGGGTTGCAATAAGCACAATCCATTTCAGAGTTGATGAGCGCATACCGTCGATGTAGGTACTGAAGGCAAATTTGCTACCCATTAAGTATATAAATTTTTTTATCTGGTTAACTGCTTGTTAAGGAAAGGTACAAAGGATTCTGAAGCCCATCAACATTTCATTAACGCATGTTAAACAGCGGTTAAGGGACCCCGAAAATACCTCACGGGCAGGTTATTTGAATAGATTTACTGTGTTAAATCATTTTTTCAATCAAATTAGAACAACAATGAAAAAAGTATTGATGGCCGCTGGTTTAGTAATAATGATGGCTGGATTCGCAGTAGCTCAACAATCAAAGCCTGCTGAAAAGAAACCTGCCAAGAAAGAGACAACTATGCCTGCACCTGCCAAAGAAAAGCCGGCAAAAGACACTTCAGCCCACAAGTCTCACAAGCACCATGCGAAAAAACATTCTTAATACGATAGTTTAGTTTGCAGAAGTCGGTTTGTTATGGGTTTTTTGAACGTCGCTCAGGCAGAGCGGCGTTTTTTTAAATCATTTTTTTTTCCATATATTGTTCCCAGTTATTTCATCACTCAAAACAGCAAAATATGAAAAGACTACTTCTGGCCTTAGTCATGATCCTCACCCTGGCCGGTGCATCGATGGCACAAACCACCCCGGCTAAGAATCAGGATAAAAAGCAGGAAAAGAAAGAAGTCCCTGCAGGCAAATCCGGGAATGTACACCTGAAAAAAGACGGTACACCCGACAAACGTTACAAAGAGAACAAGGTACATGCCGACAGTGTCGTACACAAGAAAAAAGACGGTACGCCCGACATGCGTTACAAAGAAAACAAGAAGAAAAAGAAAAGTTAAGTCTGAACTGGGATTGATGGGATTTATTGGATGGGTGGGATAGGTCGTTGATGGGAGATAAATCCCTAAGAACAGCTTCAGCCAATTCTTTTGATTCAAAGATTATCAGCAGCCTGCATCATGCAGGCTGTTTTTTTTCCATTGGTAGTGTAAGGTATCTGCGGGAAGCATGTCATACAGCGGATTATCCCACCCATCCCATAAATCCCATCAATCCCAGTTCAGACTCATCATGATGACGGGCGCCTGGATGGCGGCCAGGCAGGAAAGCACGAGGTTGAGCAGGATAAAAGGGAAGGAGGTGCTCATCTTCCGTTTTGAGCAAATCCCTGATATGCCTGGCTTTTACCGGATTCATAGGCTGATCATTTTGTTCCTGAAGTTACAGGTTTAAAAGGACCATGCCTTTGTTAGCGATGTATTAACACCTGTTAAGCTGGGGTTAAGCAGCCCCCTAAAATATCTTCGGGCAAATTATTTGGATAGCTTTATACCGTTAAACGATTCATCAATTAAAAGCCTCAACAATGAAAAAAATAATTATGGCCGCTGTTTTGGTAATGGGATTGGCAGGATTGGCAACAGCGCAGACTCAGCCCGTAACTTCAGGAAAGAAAACTGAAAAACAGGCCCATAAGCCTGGAACCTCAAAGAGCAAAGGTACCCATCATCATGGCAAGAAGCACCATCGTCACGCCAAGAAGACAGCCATGTAAAACTTTTTTTGCAGAAAGGTCGGTTTGTATTAGGGTTTGTAACGTCGCTCCGTGGGGAGCGACGTTCTTTTTTGTCTGAACTGTCTGAACTGGGATTTTTGGGATTTATGGGATTGGTGGGATAGGCCGTTGAGGTGGAATGAGTGAAAATAAAAAAAGTGTATCCGGTTTTCGGATACACTTTTCTGTTATTAACAGGTGTTCTTATAATTTAACTATGCTTTTTTCGCCAATGTGGGTGATTTTGGTTTTACCACATCGGTCTTCGCTTTGGCATCCACGTCTCCCAGCGGTTTGTCTTTTGCAAAATCAACCAGGATAGGGGCCGATACGAAGATCGAAGAATAAGTACCGGTAACCACACCCACCAGCATGGCGAATGCAAAGCCTTTGGTCACTTCACCCCCTACGAGGAAGAGGATGAAGATGGTGAGGAATACGGTGAAGGAGGTCATGATGGTACGGCTCAGCGTATCATTGATCGCTTTGTTGATGATGGTGGTCTTATCAGCCCCTTTCATGTCTCGGCTGTACTCACGGATCCTGTCGAACACGATCACCTTATCGTTCATCGAGAAGCCGATCACGGTGAGGATGGCAGCGATAAAGTGCTGGTCCACCTCCAGGGAAAATGGCATGATCTCTTTGAGGAAGGAGAATACGGCCAGCGTCACCAATACGTCGTGCAGCAGACCTATGATGGTACCGAGTGAATACCTCCAGTCGCGGAAACGGAGCAGGATATACGCCGCAATGATGAACAGCGACCAGAAGGTAGCCCATTGCGCGCCCCGTTTCAGGTCGTCCGAAATAGTGGGGTCTACTCTCTTGAAGCCCTGCTGGTATTTGGTGGCAAATACCGGGAAGCTGGCGCCTTCTGCGAGGAAGGGTTTCAGTCCTTCATAGAGTTTCAACTGAACGGCCGAATCCACCGAAGAGCCTGTACGCTCGATGAGGTAATCGGTGGTAATGTCGAGCTGGTTATTGCCGCCGTATGTTTTCACCACGGGCGATTTATCGAAAGTCTTTTCCAGTGCGCTCCTTACCTGTTCTGCATTCACAGGTTTATCGAATTTCACTACATAGCTGCGGCCACCGCTGAATTCCACCCCATATTTGAAACCATTGATCAAAGCGCCGACACCCAATGCGAGGATAATGATGGAGATCACATAGGTCTTCTTCCGCTGCTCGATGAATTTAAAGGCAGCATGTTTGAAGATCCGGCGGCTCAGTGGCGTGAAATAGTTGAAGTGACGGTTCCTGCGTGTCCAGATATCACTGATCAGGCGGGATACGAGGATACCGCAGAACAGGGAGAGCAGGATACCAAGGATCTGCGTGGTGGCGAAGCCCAGTACCGGTCCGAGGCCGAAGTAGAACAGGATGATCGCCGTGAGCAGGTTGGTGATATGCGCGTCGAGCACAGGGGCCATCGACCTTTTGTAACCGTCGATCACTGCCTGCGCATAGCTCTTGCCTTTAGTCAGTTCTTCCTTGATCCGTTCGAAGATCAATACGTTGGTGTCGACCGCGATACCGATGGTCAGTACCAGAGCAGCGATACCCGGTGCCGTTAGTGTGGCCCCCAATGCGCTCAGCACACCTACTGTAAAGAGCAGGTTGAGGATGAGGGCGATATTGGCCACCCAACCGCCTGTGTTATAGTATACGAGCATCAGTACGAAGATCACGCCGAAAGAGATAGCAAAGGCCAGCATACCGCCTTTTACGGCTGCCTGTCCGAGGGTAGGCCCTACCACTTGTTCCTGTACGATCTTGGCAGGGGCTTCCAGCTTACCGGATTTGAGGATGTTCGCAAGGTCCTGCGCTTCTTCGATCACCAGGTTCCTGTTCTTGCCGCCGCCGCCCATCGTGATGCGGGAATTACCGCCTTCGATCTTCTGGATCACATTCGGCGCCGTATAAACGATATCGTCGAGAACGATGGCGATCGGTTTGCCTACGTTCTTTTCGGTCATGCGTGCCCAGGTATTGCTGCCGGCAGGTGTCATGGTCATCGATACGGTCACTTCATTCGACATCTGGTCGAAATCCTGCTTGGCATCTTCAATGGCAGCGCCTTCCAGTTCCGCGCCTTCTTTGCCGGGGATGGTCCTGATCGCATAAAGCCTCATGACGTTCGACAGCTTGCCTTCATCATCCCTTTCCTGTTTGCCCCAGAGGAATTTTACATTGCCGGGGAACAGGTTGCGTATGGCAGGCATGTTGAGGTAGCTGTTGACGAGGCCGGTATCGCGGAGTTGGCTGAAGCCTATGAAAGGATGCGTACCACTTCTTCCTGAATTAGGATCGGGGAAAGCGGGTTGCATTTTGGTGAATAAAGGATTGCGTTTGGAGGGCGCTACAGAATCTTTTTTGGTGCTGTCTGTGGCAACTGTTGAAGAATCGGTGGATTTGGAGCCGGAGAGAATGGTCTCCAGCATTTTGTCCGCATTCGATAAGGGCCCGCCCAGTTGGTCCACGGTGTATACTTCCCAGAATTGCAGGTTGGCGGTGGATTGAAGGTATTTTCTCACCCTTTCCGGATCGCTGGCGCCGGCAAGCTCCACGGTAATGATACCCCTGTTCTCATCGAGACTGATAGTAGGTTGCGCCACCCCGAATTTATCGATACGTTTTCTCAGTACCCCGAATGTTTGCGTCATGGCGGATGATGCCTGGGTATTGATATAGCTGACCACCTGGTTATCGGTGGCGTTCGAGCTCAGTTTATTGTTGCCATTGGCAAAGAAGGGGGCCATCCTTACGCCCGGGTTCACGGTGCGGAATGCTGTAGCAAAAAGGTTGATATAGTTCTGATCACTGGTTAGTTTCAACCTGTTAGCTTCTTCGATAGCCTTTTGGACCTGGGGATCTTTGGGATTATTGGCAAGGCCCTTGATCAGTCCGTCGAGGGCGATATCGAGCGTTACGTTGATACCCCCCTGAAGGTCGAGACCGAGCAGCAACTCACTTTGTTTGGCTTTCTGGTAGGTTTGTCCCCACCAGGTGATCTTTTTGTCGGCCGTACTGTCGAGTAAAGCCTGTTTACGGGCTTTCAGCAGGTCGTCCAGGGTATCCTGGTATTCGGCCTGGGCTTCCTTGCTGCCAGGATATTTCTGCGCGGCTGTTGGGTAGGCTCTTTTGACCTGCTGTACAGCTTTGGCCTCCATTTCCTTTTCGTGACTGTTCACGAACCAGGTAAAGGAAAGCTGGTACAGCGAGATGCCTATTAAAAGGGCAGTAAAAATGCTAACCAGTGCTCTCATTTCAGTGTTGTTTATTTTTTTAGGAGTTGGCAAAGATAGGGTTTTCGGTCAGAAAAGGAAACACGAAAATGAGGCTGGCAAAGGGAAAAAAGCCGGTGGGAAGCTGTAATTTTCAGCTATGAAAAAACTGTATTTCCTGCTAACGGCCGGGATGGCTTTTTTATTTTCAGCCTGTCATGCTTCGAAGAAGTCCCAACAAGCCGTGGCTCCTGCTGTTACCGATACTATTCATATTCCGGCGGTTCCGGCAACCATACCCTCATCAACCGCCCGCACCGATGCATTCCTCGAAAACATCCTCCGGCAATATCCACAATATTTCGATGCCATCCTCCGCTATCCCGATTCCTTCCGCGTACAGATCATCTACACACAGATCGACAGAGGAGCCAATAATGTCCCGGAATTCAAGAATTATTATTATCATGTAGACCCTTCCCGGTATTTTTACCCCGCTTCCACCGTGAAAATGCCTACGGCCCTGCTGGCCCTGCAAAGGCTCAATGAGCTGAATAAAGAAGGGCTTGACAAGTATACCACCATGATCACGGAAGCGGCCTACAGCGCACAGACGCCGGTTTACAATGATCCTACCACACCCGACGGCAGACCCAATATCGCACAATATATAAGGAAAATTTTCATGGTGAGCGATAATGACGCCTATAACCGTCTCTATGAATTCCTCGGGCCGGAATATATCAATACCCGGTTACGGAAAATGGGTTATACGGATGTGGAGATCATTCATCACCTGGAGCTGGTGATGACGGAAGATGAGAACCGGCACACCAATCCCCTCCGCTTCATCGATGATCAGGGGCGCACGGTATATGAGCAGCCTATGCAGGTGAGTACGCTGAAAGCTTTGCCCAGACAGGATCTTCTGGGCAGGGGATATGAGCGGGGCGGACAACTCATCAATGAACCTTTCAATTTTTCACGTAAGAACAGGATCAGCCTGGAAGACCTGCACAATATCCTGCGCAGTGTGCTGTTCCCTCAATCCGTGCCGGCCCATCAGCGGTTCAACCTCACCCCGGAAGACTATTCATTCGTATGGAAATATATGTCGCAATACCCACAGGAATCTATCTGGCCTCCCTATGATTCCGTCACCTACCATGATGCATTTTGCAAATTCCTGTACTGGGGAAATGAGAAGGGCCGCCTGCCCAAACAATTCCGCATCTTCAACAAGATCGGCGACGCGTATGGTTTTGCCATCGATGTGGCCTATTTCGTGGATTTCGAGAAGAATATCGAATTCATGCTGGCTGCCACCATCCTCTCCAATTCGGATGGTGTGTTCAACGACAGCCAGTACGATTATGAAACGATCGGTTTTCCTTTCATGAAGCATCTCGGTCGTGTGATCTATGATCACGAGCTCCATCGCCCCCGACAGCATAGGCCGGACCTGTCGGGGTTCAGGATGGTGTATGACAAGTAGTTGGCAGTGGGCAATTGGCAGTTTGCAGTCGGGTATACCTTGAGAATGCAATTTCCATTTAGTTACGCTGTTTCCTAACTGCCAACTGCTCATTGCCCATTGCCAATTGCAAACTGCCAACTTTCTCCCCCCTGAATTACATTCTTCCTTACTTTTGCGCATTCGTAAAAGCAAGCAACAGACAAAACATTATGCAACTATCAACAAGATTACAGTTATTCAACGAACCCGAAACGTTGAAGATGGCAAAGCTCGGCCGTGAATTGAGAGCAAAAGGATTCGATGTTATCGACCTGAGTTTGGGTGAGCCCGATTTCGATACGCCTGAACATATCAAGGAATCCGCCAAGAAGGCGATCGACGACAACTGGAGCCACTACACGCCGGTAGCCGGCTATCCCGAACTGCGCGAAGCAGTTTGCCACAAGCTCAAACGCGACAATGGTCTCGAATATAAACCTGAGAATATCATCGTTTCCACCGGGGCCAAACAAAGCCTGGCCAATGTTGTGCTCGCCACTGTGAGCAAAGGCGATGAAGTAGTGATCCCCACACCATACTGGGTCACCTATTCCGAGATCGTGAAGCTGGGAGAAGGCGTTGTGAAACTGGTGTCCACCTCTATCGACAATAAATACAAGATCACACCGGCCCAACTCGAAGCAGCACTCACCGATAATACGAGATTGTTCATTTTCTCTTCTCCCTGCAATCCCAGCGGCTCCGTGTACAGCAAAAAAGAACTGGAAGGATTGGCCGATGTGTTCCGCAAGTTCCCCAAAGTATTCATCCTTTCCGATGAGATCTATGAGTATATCAATTTCGTCGGCAAGCATGAGAGCATCGGGCAATTCGCCGATCTGAAAGACCGCGTGATCATCATCAATGGTCTCAGTAAAGGCTTTGCCATGACCGGCTATCGCCTTGGTTTCGTGGCCGCCCACCCGGATGTGGTGAAAGCCTGCGAAAAATTGCAGGGACAATTCACCAGCGGCGCCAACAGCATCACACAGCGTGCTGCCATCACTGCCCTCACCACCGATCTCCGCCCAACCATGGAAATGGTGGAAGAATTTGGTCGCCGCAAGAAACGTGTAATGGAATTGATGGATGCCATCCCCGGACTTACCTATGCCGAGCCCGATGGCGCATTCTATGTATTCCCTACCATCAGCCAGTACTTCGGTAAGAAGAATGGTTCCGAGACCATCAATGATGCCGATGACCTTTGTATGTACCTGCTCAATTCGGCCCATGTCTCTACCGTGACCGGCCGTGCTTTTGGGGAGCCTGCCTGTATCCGCATCTCCTTCGCCAATAGTATGGAGAAGATCGAAACAGGATGGAAGAGGATCACGGAAGCACTGGGGAAATTGGTCTGAACCATGATTTGAAGGATTTAATGGATTGGGAGGAAAGGTCGTTGAATGACAATGTCTGAAAGTGATCTGTGAAATTCGTTTTTAATATAGAACAGCCCGCAGAATTGCGGGCTGTTCGTTTTAATCAGGTTACCATATCCTGGGAGGTTGATCATTTATCAGTAAATTTTCCTCTCGATCCATGAAATCCTTCAAATCATGGGTCAGACCAGGCGATTTTTGTAAATTTAATATGCCAGTTCTTTGATCATTCACCTCAAAACCTCCGGTATGAAAAAACAATTCCTGCCTGTTCCGGTCATGATCTTCTTCGCATGCCTGGCCGGTATTTTTTCTTCCTGTTCAGGTGATAATATTGCTGCGATGCAATTGAAAATAGATTCTTTGCAGCAGGAGCTGAAAATGTATAAGGACCAGAATGCAGCTATCAAGGCCCACCTCGTCCGGTTCGATTCTCTCGATTTCGATATTTACAGCCACCAGAAATGGGACCAACTGAATATCAGTCATGCCGACAATATCATCGTCACCTATCCCGATGGGCATCAGACCAGCAACCTGCCTACGCATATCGAAGCGCTCAAACCGCTGTTCGTATTTGCACCCGATACGAAGATCACCGGGCATCCGGTCAAATTCGGATCGGGCGAATGGACCTGTGTTACCGGGATCATGACAGGGACATTCTCGAAGCCCATGCCTATCGGTAATGGTTCAACGATCCCGCCAACCAACAAACCCTTCAAACTGACCATGTGCACCGTTGGCCATTGGAAAAACGGGAAGATGATAGAAGAAACATTGTTCTGGGACAATGCAACGATGATGAAGCAGATAGGGGTGGGGCATTAGGTTCTTTTTTTCGCTTGAATCAGGGGCATTTCGAAAAGCTGCGTACATTTATGATCAAGACAAACTTTAGAAACGATGGAATATATTGTCCAGGCAATGGAATTGAAAGCTGAGTTGGACAAACTTAGACCTATTGATCAAGAGCGCGAAGCTATTATAATGCAGAAATTTCGGCTTGACTGGGACTACCATTCCAATCACTTGGAAGGCAATTCCCTTACTTATGGCGAGACAAAGGCTCTCATCATGTTCGGTATAACTGCACAGGGTAAACCTTTGAAAGATCATTTTGAGATCACGGGTCATGATGAGGCCATAAAATGGGTGACTGAAATTGTAAAGGGAGAGTTCCTGCTTACAGAAAAGTTCATCCGGGAATTACATTTGTTGTTACTTAAAAGCCCTTACGAGGTCGATGCGATCACCTCCGATGGCCAGCCGACCAAAAAGAGAATAGAGGTGGGAAAATATAAATCTGTCCCTAATCACGTAAAAACCAGGACAGGCGAAATCTTCCGTTTCGCTGCCCCTGAAGAAACACCAGCGCCGATGCATGACTTGATTGAATGGTACAGGGCGAAAAAAGGGACCTCTGATACGAACCCTGTCATTCTGGCCGCTGAATTCCATTACAGGTTTATACGCATTCATCCATTTGATGATGGTAACGGGAGGATAGCAAGGATTTTGATGAATTTTATTTTGATGCAATTCAGATATCCACCGGTGATCATTAAAGTAGAGGATAAGGGAAATTATTTTTCCGCCTTGCAGCAGGCTGATAGCGGGATTATCGAACCGTTTTTCGAGTATATCGCAAAGAACCTGGTTCGTTCACTAGAGATCATGATTGCAGGTGCGAAGGGCGAACGCATTGAAGAACCGGATGATTTGGATAAGGAGATAGCATTGCTCGAGCAAAGATTTAAGAATCTTGGAAGAAAAGTTGAAAAAATTAAATCGAAAGAAGCTGTCCTTGAAATATATGAGGGTTCCTTTGTAAAAATTGCCTTAGCATTTGATAAGGCCAATGAAAAATTTAAAAGATTTTATATAACCAACAATTCCAACTTGCAGATCGGGGCAACAGCCTATGAAAGTGATTCATTTTCTGATCTCGTTTCACCGGCGATGCAGCAGATAAGCGAGGGTATTAGTGAAATAAGATTGTCCTGCACACATAAGTTTTTTAAGCAGGCCACTACACAAATCATAGAATACATAGAGATGATCATATTTAACTTTCACAACATTTCCTATAATGTACTCGCCACCGGAACTGCGCCAATAGATAAATTGTATACTGAACAATTGACTAACAAAGAAATTGACGACTTAATAAAAGGAATAACCCAATCACACAAGAAATTTATTGAAGAAAGGCTGAACGAAATTGAGCACAAAAACCAATAGCCGTTTCATAATACTTGCAACGAATTATGTTAGGCCATCACCGACACCATTTCCAATACCTTTCCGCCCAGCGCAGCATCCCCTTCCACCTTCAGGTACCCTTCTGCCTCTTTTCTCCGCCAGCTTTTGGAAAATAATTTCCAGGCAATGGCGCCGTCGATAGTAGTGTGTGCAGCAGGCTGCGTATTCCCGGATGAAGACAATGCCCATCGTTCATGTTCATCCCTCACGAGAAACCAATCATCACCGCCCGCACCGGTGATGGTGACCTGCACTGTAGTGCCGGGCGCTGCGACTACATCCCGATACGTATAGGGCAATGCCATCATGAATGTTTGCAGGAATGGATGATAGAGTTCCCGGTTCATGATGCCCGGCTTGCCCACAGCTTCCCTGATCTGCTGTTGGTGATGCCATTTCTCCGTATACTCCCGGGCTATATGGAACCAGTTGGGTGATACATCCTCACCGGCCCATCCAACCGAAAATATAGCCTGGGCAGCAGGATCGAGGCTGCCCAGGTATTCATGATATTGCTGACCGGACGATTCGAGCAGTTCAATGATGACGGCAGGACTTAACCTTTTCAACGCTTTTACCCACTCTGCATTTAGCCTGTTGAGGTAATTCACCAGGTCGGCATAGGATTCAATGTCCGTGGGCGGGTCACCCATATAACCATCCCTGGCGATAGAGAGGTTGCGCAGGTTCCCGTCCAGCAGATGAGCAGCAATGTCTTTTACTGTCCAGAGCCGGGCAACAGTGGGCCTGTTCCAATCTTCCGGGGTAAGGGAACGTAGCAGCTCCAGCAGTTTGCCGTCTAGTTTAGGAAACAGGTATAATGTTTCGATAAGCACCATGCTCAAATTTAGAAATTCCTGCTCACGACACCGCCTTTGCGACTGTCGACCGTGATGGTATATTTTCCAGCGCCCTGCACGATCCAGCGGACGGTCACATAACCCTGACCGGGAATATTGCCTACCTCTATCGTTTGCGGGTTGTTCTTTTGTTCGGCGCCGATATTGAGGTCCCTGTTCTGCATGACCATACCGGCAATCACTTTCGGCCCTGAAATACTGATCAGGTCCGGCCTTTCGATCCTGTATTTCTCATCCTGGCTGGCGTGGGTAGGGATGATGCGCTCGTTGTTGATAATGGCGGTGATCTCCTTCAGTCCATCCCCCAGTTCTTTTTCCATCACGGAATCGACCGATAATTTCGGGGTCTGGAAACAGTGGAAAATGCTGAACGACATATTGCGGTGGGCATCGCTCTCCAGCAGGAAGCCGGGGTGCATCCGTCCGAAATTCTTCTTGAAACCACCGATCTCGATCTTGCCGTACTGGGGATGGTTGTACTCGTGCCAGGGCACGAATGCATCTTTGAACAGCAGGTAACGGTCAAATGCATACGAAGGATCGGGAGCCGATGGATCGGCATCATTTCCTTTATTGAACATCAGGTAGGAAGTCCAAAGCTCATTGGAGAATGTGTAGATGCCGCGGCCGCCATAGAACCAGTCCAGCTCACCGCCGAAGGCTGAATAGAGGTCTTTATACACCACAAGGTAACGGTAACCGGGCAGCAGCTCTTCTCCTTTTTTGGCGATCACGTCATAGATGCGGGTATCGGCCGCATTGTAGGTGCCGATATCTTCTGCGGCCCCCGGGCCGCGGAGGATCATGCCGCCGGAGTTATGGTAAGATTGGGCAGCGGCGATATTGGTATGTTTCATCACGAACTCCATCACGGCCCTGTTCTCGGGTATCGAGAAAGGATAACGGTAAGCGCCACCCTGTATATAATTGGGCTGCCATCCCCATCCCCAATCCCGGTTAGGGTCATACTCGAAGGTGTAACCATCTTCATTCACCAGTCCGTCCCCGTCATTGTCGATCCCTTCAGGCCCGAGCAATTCGTATTCACCTTTTTCTTCCGGTCCGGCCTGAATCATTTTGCGCGGATCGATGGGGTCTTGTTTCCACCTGCCATTCGGATTTTTCCGGCGCATCATCACGATATTGCCGTCACCGTCGAGGTCATCATAACCGTCCTCATCGACCAGTCCATCCCGGTCATTGTCTACCGGTATGAGCCCCGACCTCGGGGAATGTTGCGAATTCGCCTCATGGAAAAAATTATCGCGGGCATCGGGATTGATGGTAGGAACGATATAAAAGACCTTATCGGCCAGCAGTTCCTTGATGAAAAGCACATCGGCGAACGATTCGGTAAGATACCAGGCAGTGTACAGCGCGAACTCGGAGCCCTGCACTTCATTGGAGTGGATATTGCCATCGATATACATGGCAGGTTTGCGATTGGCATCGCCTTTTTTGAAATCGGTGATGGTGAGGCACCAGAGATCACGCCCTTTGAAAGACTTGCCGATCGATTCCAACTTGCAGAGATCGGGATGGGCTGCCGCGATCTTCTTACAGATCTCGGAAATACCTGCATGGTCGTAATATTTGTTCCAACTGATGGGTACTTTGGGATTGGGCGGGCTTCCGGCCGCTTTGAATATCTGTTCAGGTTTCTGGGCCTGCAGGGCGCCGGTGATGCTCAGGGAAAATAGAAAGAGAATATATTTTGTAATGCGTTTCATAATCGGGAGTTTTCAGGTCAACTACAAATTGATATCTGTTTTGATGGTTCCGGTGTTCGCGCAACCGGCTTCGATATTGATCTTGCCGCTGCCTTTGATCAGCCAGCTCAGGGTTTGTGTGGAATAGCCTTCGAGGGTATTGAGCGACTGGACCTTCCTTCCACCCACGACAGACTGACTGACTGTAGTGCTAACCCTTACCTGTATGCGCTTATTCCAGTAATTCCTGTCGCCCAGTTTGGAACTGGTGGCCAGCGCGCCTTTATTGATGATATCGGCAGTGACACGGGTGATACCTGCACCGAGTTTTTCGGTCTTTATATTTACGAATTCGAGGGTAGGCTGGTAGCCTGCGAGTGCTACCAGAAAGGCAGTGTGTTTTTGAACGATGCCTGGCACCAGGTTATAAGGTGGGTTGATGAGCACGAATGGATCGAGCCCGCCCACTTCCACTTTCTGGTTGGGGAAATCAGGATGCTGAATGGTTTTCCAGGGAGTGAAGGTATTGGTGATCCCTTGCTGTGCGGCCCACCGCAGGTAATTGGCCACAGGATCATCCAGCGTCAATGCTTTTTCCTTCTTGGCTGTGTCGGGCTTTGCTTTGGGTACCCACCAGCCGGGGGTGGAGAAGCTGTAGCGTCCATAATGATAATAGGCCCAGGAGAGCAGATCGCCGCCCGCCGGGGTAGTTTTGGGTGCATCTTTCTGGTTCACGATCTTATTATACAGCTCGGAGACCATGGCATTGGTCTTTGCATCCTGTTCGAGATAACCCGTAGGGATCTTCTGTGTGGCGGCAGCGGCATTGTACGTGAAAGGGGTAGAGAGGTTGTTATTAATGCTGAAGCTGACCACTGCGTAAATATTGAAGAGATCGTACAGGTTATCGAGCAGCGCCCGGATCTCAGGCTCGGAAACAGGGAACTCACCTGCGCCGGGCGTAAAGGAAGGATGTTTGAATGTAAAATTCCTGTTGAACCATACGCCGCCATCGCCATCCTCATTGAATTGGTCATCTTTGTCGTTATCGATCCCTTCGGAATAAAGAAGATAGGCGCCTTTTTCTCCTTTGGCAACATCTGCTTTCACTATCACGCGATCATCATCGGGATGCAATTTATAATCACCTACGGGCGAGCTGACCCTCATGAAAGTGATCTTGCCATTGCCGTCGAGGTCGTCGGGGGCATCTTCATTGATCTTTCCATCCCTGTCATCGTCTGTGGGGGTAGCGTTCCCCTGCCGTTCATATTTCAGTTTTCCGAAATATTGTTCGGTGGCATCCGGGCTCATATTGGGGAAAACGTAGAAGGTCGTTTTGTCGAGCAATTGACGGATACTGTCGGTATTGCTGCCTTTCAGCAAATTCTCCGCGAAACCGATGGCCAGTTCGGTACCGAGCAGGTGGTTGCCTTCCACGCCGCCGATGACCGCAATACCCGGTTTGGAGGCCGTATTGCCGGTGCCGATGGTGATCATCCAGATATCCTTGCTGCCGGCTGTGCGGGCAATGGAGCGGGAACTGGCGTACGATGAATAGGATTTCGATAGAGCCTGAACGCGGTTGGAGAGTTGCTGGTAATTGCTGTAATCAGTGGGTGCCTGTGCTGCCAGGAATAGGGGCAGGCTGCACAGCGCGAGCGCTGTCAGTCGTTTTCTCATGCAGTGATTTTTTAGAGGATAAATATAATCAATACTGGTTATTGCCGTGCAGGTTCAGTATCTGCGGTCGCAAATGGGTAAGTGTGGAAATATTATGGGGAAAATGCCGTCAGGGGATGGTGGCCGTTTCCGGCTGTAGCTTCAGGAGTTGCTCATGGAGTTGGAGTACCTGTGGTAGGAGGGGCTGTTGTTCATCGTTGATGATCACGTAATCGCATAACCGCATTTTGATCGATTCGTCGATCTGCTGGCGCATGCGTGCCTGTACTTCTTCGCGGGAGATATTGTCGCGTTTCATGGCGCGGAGGATACGCAGGGGAGTGGGGGCCGAAACGCCGATCACATAATGGAGCGAAGCTGCGGAGCCGCTTTCGAAGAGGAGGGCTGCTTCTTTGATGGTGTAAGGGCTGGATTGGCGGAGGGTCCACCGTTCTCCATCGCGGATGGTGGCCGGATGAACGAGGCTGTTGAGGAGGGCCAGTTTTTCCTGGTTGTTGAAAACGACGGAGGCCAGATAGGATCTGTTAAGCTGGCCATTGGCATAAGATTCCCGTCCGAAATGGGCCATGATCTGTTCTTTCAGTTCTTCATCTTCATTCATGATCCGTTTGGCTGCGTCGTCGGCATAGTAAACAGGAATGCCCAGCACTTCAAAGATCCGGGCCACGGTGCTTTTGCCGGAGCCTATACCGCCTGTGATGCCGATTCTCAGAACCATGATTTGTTTGATTTTAAAGATTGAGAGGAAATACCGTTGACTACCTGAGATACATCCTGAAAAAATAATTAATGACGCGATCCTGATCAATCAGCGAATTTTCCTCCCAATCCTTACAATCCATTAAATCCAGGTTCAGAAATTATTTCGCTGTTGTAGCAGCCGCCTTATTGATATTATTCGTCCATTCCATGGAAATGGCGCTTCTTTCGATCTTGATATAGCTGCCGGGACTGGTCTCCAGCATGATGGTGCCATCGTCATTCACTTTATTCACGGTACCGTGGATCCCTGCGATGGTCACGATCTTATCACCTTTCTGAAGTCCTTCCTGGAATTGCTTGGCTTGCTTGGCTTTTCTGGCCTGCGGCCTTATCATGAACAACCAGAATACCAGGATCATACCTCCCAGTAAAACCAATTGCAATGAGAAACCGCCGCCGCCTTGTGCCTGTAATAAAACAACTAATTGTGTCATTGTATTGAATTTGTAAAATTTTTATTGAGGGATTACTTCTACGTTGAACTCCAGTTTATGGAGTTGGGCGCCACGGGTATTGGCATCCACATCGATCGATTTATGGTTGATGCCGGCCCGCCCCTTGCTGTTGAAGGACGCCTTGATCTCGCCTTCGGCGCCCGGAGCGATAGGCTCCGTGGGCGTTTCAGCCACTGTGCAGCCGCAGCCAGGATGAACGCTGCGGATCACCAGCGGCCTGCTGCCTGTATTTTTGAAACGGAATAGGACTTCCACTGTCTGCCCTTCCCTGATCTTCCCGAGGTCTTTGGTGGAATCGATCCACTGGATATCGGTAAGTTCATTGGCATTGACCATCGGAGGCTGTTTATAGCCCTGCCCGTTATTGCAGGCGGCCATCAGGGCCGCGGTCATCAGGAGAAAGAATAGTGACTTCATCAGTACTATAATTTTTGCAAATCTAATCAATGCCGCCGTATCAGGATGGTTTGTTGGGCGCATTCGGTGAAAAAGCCACTTTATGCATTTTATTGTCGCGCACCAGGTCCTTATGAATATTATCCAGGATACCATTCACGAACTGACCGCTTTGCTGTGTACTGTATTCCTTGGCCAGGTCGATATATTCATTGATGGTGACTTTCGGCGGGATAGTCTCGAAATACAGGAATTCGCAAACGCCCATCCTCATCAGCAGCATATCGAGCACGGCGATCCGTTCGGGGTCCCAGTTCTTGAGCTTTGGCCTGATATACTCCAGGGCCACTTCTTTTTTATCGAGCGTGGTCTCCAGCAGACCTTTGGCAAACTGCCATTTCTCTTTGCCGAGCAGTTCCTGGAAATTGAACTGGGCGGGCTTGGAGAGGAAATTGAGGATGAGCTGGCTGAGCATATCGGCATCATCATCCCAGTTGGTGAAATGTTCTTCCACATAACTGGTGAACACTTCATTGGGCAACATCAGTTCAGTATAGATATATTCGAGGATGTCCTTTTCTTCTTTTTTATCCCTGCCCTGAATGGCAATGTATTGTTGGTATTTCTCCGTTTCAACGAGTTCCAGGTAGAGTTTGCGGACCAGTTCGGGGTTATCGATCGATTCCGGTTTGGTCTCTTTCACGGCCTGTTTCCAGGAGGGTGATTCGAGGATCTTCCAGAGGAGTTCATTACCGGCGATCTTGGTATTGACGCTCAGGTCCTCTTTGGTGGGCAGATGCTTGGAGGCCCGGTTGCGGGCGTCTATTTCGGCATACCGCGCGATGGCTGTCAGAAAATGGATCTGGTATATTAAAAGCTGCTGGGTCTGATCGAAATGTTTTTGAAGCAGCCTCACCGGGTCGGCCGCGGCTGTCCGCTTTCCTTCCCCTCCTTCGGCGAGCTGGCTTTCCACAGCATACAGGGTCTGCATGACTTTCACACGGATATTTCTTCTGCTGATCATTTTCTAAGAACTTGTTTTTAAGCGGGCAAAGCTAGTTTTTTTCGGTCACGGAGACAAGTTTTTGCCGGTCATGCAAAAATGACACCAGTCCCCCATGAAAAGGCCGGGCTTTCCACCACCTAACTGCCAGCATTTTAGGCCGTTGCTGAAAAAATGACCTTTCAACCGGATTGGTATGAAATTCGTTTACCTTTGCCGGCCTGCCTCCTGGCGGGACGGCCCAACTGTTTTAAACCCTGTTGGGACCAATCAATCACCAAAATCTAAAAAAGCATACAACTATGGCTAATTCAAAAAATGCTGCACAGAAGTTAAATGTTACCCCTTTGCACGACAGGGTAATAGTGAAACCCGCTAAAGCGGAAGAGAAAACTGCTGGTGGTATTATTATTCCCGATACTGCCAAAGAGAAACCTCAGCGCGGTACGGTAGTGGCTGCCGGCCCCGGCAAAAAAGACGAACCTGTAACTGTGAAGATCGGAGATACCGTTCTATATGGTAAATATTCCGGCACTGAGATCCAGATCGATGGTGATGATCTGCTGATCATGAGAGAGAGCGATATCCTCGCAATCGTATAAAGAAGTGAAGTATGAAGTCAGAAGTCAGAAGTATGAAGACTTCGGACCTCCGACATCAGACTTCAGATCTCCGACCTCCATTCTTTTACAAACTTTTCAAATCAATCATAATTATGGCAAAGCAATTGTTCTTCGATATCGAAGCACGTAATAAAATGAAGAAAGGGGTAGATACCCTGGCCAATGCAGTGAAAGTGACACTGGGTCCCAAAGGACGCAATGTGGTCTTAGAAAAAAAATTCGGCGCTCCTGCCGTTACTAAAGATGGGGTTACCGTTGCTAAAGAAATTGAACTGGAAGATCCCATCGAGAATATGGGTGCTCAAATGGTAAAGGAAGTAGCTTCCAAGACCGCCGATATTGCCGGTGATGGTACTACCACCGCTACCGTTCTCGCCCAGGCCATCATCTCCGAAGGCTTGAAGAATGTTGCCGCAGGCGCCAACCCGATGGACCTGAAACGCGGTATCGACAAAGCCGTTGCAAAGGTCGTGGAGAACCTCCGCAGCCAGTCGCAGGTGGTAGGTTCCGACAGCAAAAAGATCCAGCAGGTAGCTTCCATCTCCGCCAATAACGACGAAGCGATCGGCAAACTGATCGCCGAAGCGTTCAGCAAAGTAGGTAAAGAAGGTGTGATCACCGTTGAAGAAGCAAAGACCACCGAAACTACCGTTGAAGTAGTGGAAGGTATGCAGTTCGACCGTGGTTATATCTCCGCCTATTTCGTTACCAACAGCGAAAAAATGGAAGTGGAATTGCAGAATCCCTATATCCTGATCTACGATAAGAAGATCAGTGCCATGAAGGACATCCTGCAGATCCTGGAAAAAGTTGCCCAAACAGGCCGCCCGCTCCTGATCATTGCTGAAGACCTGGAAGGCGAAGCGCTCGCCACCCTGATCGTGAACAAACTCCGCGGCACTTTGAAAGTGGCTGCTGTAAAAGCTCCCGGCTTCGGCGACCGTCGCAAGGAAATGCTGCAGGACATCGCTATCCTCACCAAAGGTGTGGTGATCAGCGAAGAGCAGGGTTTCAAACTGGAGAATGCCGACCTCACTTATCTCGGACAGGCAGCCAGCGTTACCATCGACAAAGACAATACCACCGTCGTTGGCGGTAAAGGAAAGAAAGATGATATCCTCGCACGCGTTAACCAGATCAAAGCCCAGATCGAAGTAACTACTTCCGATTACGATAAAGAAAAATTACAGGAACGCCTCGCCAAACTGAGCGGTGGTGTTGCCGTACTGTATGTAGGTGCTGCCACTGAAGTGGAAATGAAAGAAAAGAAAGACCGCGTAGACGACGCATTGCACGCCACCCGCGCAGCAGTGGAAGAAGGTATCGTTCCCGGCGGTGGCGTGGCGTATATCCGCGCTATCGAAGGTCTCGACAAACTGAAAGTCGGTAATGAAGATGAGACCACCGGTGTGGCCATCGTTAAAAGAGCGCTCGAAGAGCCGATCCGCCAGATCGTTGCCAACAGCGGTATCGAAGGCAGCATCGTGGTACAGAAAGTGAAAGAAGGCAAAGCCGATTACGGTTTCAACGCCCGCACTGAAGTATATGAGAACCTCTTCAAAGCAGGTGTGATCGATCCTACCAAAGTAACCCGTATTGCACTGGAAAACGCCGCTTCTATTGCCGGTATGTTGCTGACCACAGAATGTGTGATCGCCGACAAACCCAAGAAAGAAGAACCCCATGTTCATGGTGGTGGCGCTCCTGGTATGGGCGGTATGGATTATTAAGAGGTACGAAGTCAGAAGTACGAAGAATGAAATACAGATCCCGCTTTGCATGCAGAGCGGGATTTTTTTTACCACGAAGGCACACAGGGATTGGGTTGATAAGTTGAATGGTTTACAGGTTTACAAGGGACCGCCGAATTTCAAGCTTCCCTTATCAACATTTCAACTTGTCAACCTTCCAACATCATTTCCTTCGTGCCTTCGTGGTAAAACTTGTTAACCTCCCCAAAATTTTGTAACTTTTGTTGCATGAAACAAGTCTACTGGTGCTTATTACTGGTGGCGCAAATGGCCTGGTCGCAGACCAATGAGGAGAACTCCGGCAAAAAGGAAGGCAATTACGAAGGAGTGGGAGGCAACCCTTACCTGTTCAAGGATTGGTCGGATGGTGTAGTGAAATTCTCCAACGGCCGTATCGTAAGCCAGTTCAGGATCAAATTCGATTGTTCTGCCAATCGGCTGCTTCTACAATATGAAGGTGCTTCATTCGCTGCTGAAGGAAATATCAAAGAATTCATCATCTATACACGCTCGGGGAAGAAAAAAGATTCCCTGGTCTTCCGGAAAGGATTTCCTTCCGTGGATCATTACAATCAGGAAACCTTTTACCAGGTGGTACTTCCCGGAAAAGCTACGCTGCTGCGCCTGTTCGCAAAAGCGGTAGTGGAAACAAAAGAACTGCTGTCCACTTCCTCACGCCGTTTTTTCGAAGATGACGAATTATTCTATTTGCTGAAAGATGGGGCGATGGTCAGCCTGCCCAATGACAAAGATTCCCTGTTACAGAAATTCCCTGATGAGGCCGGGCCATTGGCCGAATTTATCTCGTCTGCCCAGCTCAAACTGCGATCAGCCGATGACTTTATCCGTTTCGCAGAGAAGTACAACGAATTGCTGGCAGGAAAGGCCGTTAAACAATAAAGTTGGTAAGAGAACTTACCAACTTCATAACCTATCAACTTTTCAAACTGAAAGGGTTCATTTACGGGTATCTTTTTTACGGATCAAAACGGGTTGCAGAGATAAAAAGGAGTGCTTGTATTGACGGGCAGTCGCACAAAATGGTTGCATTCCCCCTGGATTATCACAGCTCCCTGATCCTGATATTCTTCCATCTTACCTTAATACCGCCCCCATCGTGGATCTGCAGGGCAATGAATCCATTGCCCGCCCCCACCTTGTCATCCTTCAATTGTATGATGGGGTGGCCGTTCAGCCAGGTATTCACTTCATCGCCATTCACTTTTATCCGCATCGTGTTCCACTGGCCTTCCTTCAGCCATTGCTCATCCTCCGGTTTCGGCTGGATCAGCCAACCCCGGCCATAAGATTCATAAATGCCGCCGGTATGCAGTCCTTTCGGTGCTACTTCCACCTGCCATCCGCTGATCTTCACCCCCTCGATCGAGGACCTGAAGAAAACACCGCTGTTGCCATTGGCCTCCTGCTTGAATTGTAGGGTCAGCTCGAAATTTTTGTAGGCTTTATCGGTAGAAAGGTAGCCGTACTTTTTATCGGGGCCACTTTCGCAGATCAGTTCACCATTCTCTACGTACCATTTTTCAGTGCCGTGGGTAGTCCAGCCTGCCAGGTCTTTTCCATTGAAGATACTTTTCATTCGCTGGGCATTGCTTTCAAAAGAGATGGCCAGCAGGAGCAGGAAAAAAAGTTGTTTCACGTTGAAGTGTTTTTGTGAAAGTAAGATAGTATATTTCAGTGGAAACAAACCGAGCTAACTATGAAGCGCTTCGCTGTCGATGCCAATATTGCCGTTGCGAAAACTTTACATACCGATTTTTATACCGATCCTGCGCTCTATGAACTCTCCAAAGAAAAAATTTTCACTCCTTCCTGGCAATTCATTGGTGATACGAGCCTGGCGAAAGAAGCCGGTGAATGTTTTCCTTTCACTTTCCTGGATGGTTACCTCGATGAACCGCTGGTGCTAACCCGCGATAAAGCAGGTACATTGCACTGCCTCAGTAATGTATGTACGCACCGGGGCGCCATCGTGGTGCAGGAGCCCTGCAAGGTCTCCAACCTGCGCTGCCGCTATCATGGAAGGTTATTCAAGCTGGATGGCGCTTTTCATTCCATGCCCGAGTTCAAAGAAGTGAAAGATTTTCCAACCAAAGACGATGACCTTACCCATCTTCCATTGTTCCAGTGGGGCCCCTGGCTTTTTGCTTCCCTCGACCGCAACTCCGATCCTGCGCCCTATCTGCAGGATATGATCGACCGGGTAGGATGGCTTCCCGTGAATGAATTCAAACCCCGCCCCGATCTGTCGAAAGACTATATGGTGCAGGCGCATTGGGCATTGTATTGCGAAAATTATCTCGAAGGATTCCATATCCCCTTTGTACATGCGGGCCTCAATGCCGTAATCGATTTCGGGAACTATACCACCGAACTGTTCAGGTATTCCAACCTTCAACTGGGCATTGCGAAAGACGATGAGGATTGTTTCGACCTGCCGCCATCATCCCCCGATCATGGCAAGAAAGTGGCTGCCTATTATTTTTTCGTATTCCCGAATATGATGTTCAATTTTTATCCGTGGGGACTGAGCGTTAACATCGTGCAGCCGTATTCACAGAGTAAGTGCAAAGTATCATTCAGGACCTATGTGTGGAAAGAAGATAAATACAATACCGGCGCAGGCTCCGACCTCAACACCGTTGAGATGGAAGATGAGGAAGTTGTGGAAGCTGTGCAGAAAGGAGTACGCTCACGTTTTTATCAGCATGGCAGGTATTCTGTCACCAGGGAGCAGGGCACCCATCATTTTCACCGCATCGTTTCTTCTTTTATTTAAATGGTGGTCGCCCGTTATTTGTGGAACGACAAACAACCGACGACAAACCACAAACTTTTTTGAAGCATGCCTAATAAAACCCTGGGCTTCTGGTCTGCCACTTCCATTGTTGTGGGGAGCATCATCGGATCGGGTGTATTCATGAAACCTGCAACCATGGCGGCCCAGCTCGGCTCACCGGTTTGGCTTGCCATCATCTGGATCATTGCCGGGATCTTTTCACTCTTCGGCGCGCTTATCTATGCGGAGGTCGGCGCCATGCTCCCGAAAACAGGCGGGCTCTATGTTTATTTCCGTTATATGTTCGGCGATTTCGTGGCCTTCCTCTATGGATGGGCAGGTTTCGCTGTGATCAATTCCGCCTCTGTATCAGCCATCGCATTCGTGTGTGCCCAGTATGCAGATTATTTCCTGCACCTTCCCCGGCTGAGTGCAGCAGCAGAACGATCATGGGTATGGCATATCCCTTTGCTCGGTAACCTGTATCCCTTGCAGAACCTGGGTGTGAAGGCATTGGCCATCGTGTTGATACTGGTACTTACATTTGTGAATTATCTCAGCGTTAGGGCCAGCAGTGCGGTGCAGGTAGTATCGACCTTTATCAAAGTGTTGGTGATCGCCATGCTCGTATTCGGCATCTTCTGTTCAGGCAACGGCTCTTTCAGCCATTTCGTTTCGCCCGGCGTCCATCCCAAACATGGATGGGAGCTGATAGGCGGCATCGCGGCGGCGCTTACCGGGGCTTTTATGGCTTATGACGGATGGGTGAATGTAACTTTTGTAGGCGGTGAGATCAAATCACCGCAGCGCAATATTCCCAGGAGCCTGCTCACCGGCCTTATTGCCTGTATCATCGTATACCTGCTCGTGAACCAGGCCTATCTCTATGCGATGCCGGTGGATGCCATGGCCGCCTCTCCACTGGTGGCCTCCGATGCCATTGCCATTGCCCTGGGCAAAACCAGCGGCGCTATCGTTGCCGGAATGATCGTGATCTGCGCCTTCGGCGCTGTCAATGGCAATACACTGTCCATTGCCCGTGTCACTTATGCGATGGGGAAAGACAGGCTGTTCTTTGCCTGGACGGGAAAGGAACATCCCCGCTTCCATACCCCAGGCAATGCCTTATGGTTACATGGCGTATGGGCATCACTGTTAGTGATCAGCGGCTCTTTCGATATGCTGGCCGATATGTTCACTTTTATTGCCTGGATCGCTTACCTGTTCGGTGCGATCGGGATATTTATGCTGCGAAAGAAAATGCCCGGTCAGCCCCGCCCGTATAAGGTATGGGGTTATCCTGTAGTGCCGGCTGTTTTTATAGCTTTCGCTGCTTTCTATGTTGTGAGCACCATCTGGAATGATATCAACAGGTATATTACCGGGGAAGCGCCTGTGGTGAATTCGGTACTGGGACTGGCGATCACGGCACTGGGTGTGCCGCTCTATCTCTATTTCAGGAAGAAAAGAAGTAGGAAGTCGGAGGTCTGAGGTCGGAAATCGCCGTAAGCGCAGCGTCTTTGAGTATTGGAGTTTTCAGACTTCTGACGTCCGACCTCATACTACCTTTATTGAGCTATCGTGACCTTGATGGGCTTGCCGCCGTAATACCAGGCATTGAGTGAATCCTTGATGCGGGTGGTATCGGCCGGTGTGGCAGCCAGGTTCACGTAGATCGTGAATGCCAGCGAATCTTTCGTCTCCATCTGGATGCGTGGGCTAAGCTCCTTTACGAAAGCATATCGTTTCAATGCCCGCGCTTTTCTATCGGTATTCTCGAATATGAATTTGTAGGCGCCGGGTGGCGTGCCGGGAACAGGAGCGATAGCCTGCCTGGCAGCGCTATCCGGTGCATTGCTCAAATGAGCGGCAGTATCTTTGTGTTGCGCCGGTGTATCATTGTGAACCACAACAGTGCCCTCTGTTGATGTTTCTGTATTCTTGTGATACAGACTATAACCGCCCCAGAGAATGATGGCCAGCCCGATCACGACCATTGTTCCGATGAGCAGGGCCCTGCGTTGGTTATTGTGCACAGTATGCCTTTGCTGACTTTCATCATAGGTGAGTTTGCGACGGGGATGTTTCTCCGTGTCCTTCTCTTCATGCAGTGATTCAAGCCTTTCGATCATCGGTTCCCCTGGCGTAAATTCGAAAATGCCCGATTTGTTTTTTTGCAATGAGCCGATCCCTTCTATGTGGAAAGGCTTGCCGATATTGAGCAGTAGCTTGCCATCGGCCAGGTAGGAATCGAGATCGGATTCTGCAAGTGGCCTGATTTTACCGGTCTGTGCGCGGATATACTCGATCAATGCCTCATCAGGTTTCTGAACAGGCTTCTGTGTGAATTGTATATACTTCAGGAATTCCCGGAAATTTTTGTCGGTTACATCGGGCACTGTCACAGCGGGGTCGAGGTGAAAAACTCCAATACCGGGCAGACTGATTTCCCTGTGTTGGTAGAAGTATTTCGCTAACAGGACAGATAGTTTCAAGATATAATGGATTTTGACACAAGTTAATCATAAATTGTTGGTAAGCAAACAAAGTCAACCTCAATGAGCGTAATTTTGCAGTTATATTAATCAAAAAAATCAGATGATATTTCTCTAAAAATCGATCATGACTGAAAAAGAGGAACAATTCATGCAATATTGGGCAGCGAATCGTGAGCGGGAAAAAAAATGGCAGCATCAACTGCTCGTAGGCATACCAATCGGCCTCCTGTTTTCGTTACCGATAGTGGTGATCCAGATCACCGGGAAGTACTGGTATGTTCGCGCCGATATGGTGGCCAATACCATGCTGAACCCTTACCTGCTGGTCTCAGCCATATTTATCATCGCGGTATTCGTGGCTGTTTTTTACAAGCGATTCCAGTGGGACCAGCGGGAGCAACATTATCGTGAGTTGAAAGCCAAAGCAGAGCGCGAATCCCGCTCCGGCAACACTGTGCAGCAATAACCTGTATCCCACTGTCTACCCTGTACTGCTCAAAACCAAAATACACCCCATGCGGAAAATCGCTCTGTGTTTGTTGTGCATCGCTTACCTGTCGGGCGGCTGCTTCAAGAAAGAAAATGACTGTGCTCCCAGGAATATCGTAGCGCCTGCCCCCGAAGTGATGGCCGTAGCAGATTATCTCAACGGGCAGGGCATCAATGCCACCGCACATGCCAGCGGACTTTTCTACTCGGTGTTACAGGATGGAACAGGCACTATTCCCAATATTTGCTCCGATGTACGGGTAGGTTTCCGGGGCACCCTCAGGGATGGGACCGTTTTCGAGCAGAACAATGACGTGGTGCTGAACCTGAAGTTCACCATCGAATCCTGGCGGATCGCGTTACCCATGTTCAAGGCAGGGGCCAAAATACGATTGTTCGTGCCTCCCACGCTCGGTTATGGCAGCGCCGGCAAGAAAGATGCTTCCACCAATACCTTCCTTGTTCCCCCCAATACCCCTGTTATCATTTATGATATTACGCTCTATGAAGTGAAGTGAGGATGCCGTAATTTTGTATCAAATCATTGTCAGTTGCCACACGAATCCATTTCCGTATTCGACATATTCAAAATAGGTGTTGGCCCTTCCAGTTCGCATACCCTCGGTCCCTGGAGAGCAGCCCAACGTTTTCTCCAAACGCTCGAATCCAATGGCCGTTTGTTCGATGTAACGGCTGTCCGCGTATTGCTGTATGGCTCGCTGGCCAAGACCGGCAAAGGCCATGGTACCGATATTGCCGTTCAACTCGGATTGAGTGGTGATGATCCGGTAACCTTCGATGTACACGAGATCCAACCCAAAATGCGCGATATCGCGGAAATGAAGAAGCTGGTCCTGCATGGAAAGCATGAGATCGATTTCGATCCTGCCGAAGATATCGACTTCCTCATGACGGAATCCCTGCCTTTTCATCCCAATGCCCTCACATTCCTCGCCAGTTTCAGCAATGGCGAATCGATCGCCGAAACATTCTATTCCGTTGGTGGTGGCTTTGTCACCAAGGAAGGTGAAAAGGCTGCCGGCGGTGCTGCCGTGGAATTACCCTTTCCCATCGATAAAGCAGACGACCTGCTGCACTGGTGCCGCAAAACGGGGCTCAGCATCAGTGAAGTGGTGATGGAAAATGAAAATAGCTGGCGGCCTGAAAGTGAAACACGCGCAGGCACGCTCAGGATCTGGCAGGTGATGAGGGAATGTATTTACAGGGGATGCCATACGCAAGGCATACTGCCTGGCGGACTGAATGTGAAGCGCCGCGCTGCCGACCTCAACAAGAAATTACTGGCCGGCAGGACCTACCACGATTACGATTCCTGGATCGATGCCATCCGTGCCGGAGGTAACGATTTCAAATATACGCTCGACTGGGTAAGCTGCTTCGCGCTTGCCGTGAATGAAGAGAATGCTTCTTTTGGCAGGGTGGTCACAGCGCCCACGAATGGCGCTGCCGGCGTGATCCCGGCCGTGTTACAATATTTCATGGCTTTCTGCGATGGACATGACAACGACGATAAGGTCATGAGCTTCATGCTCACTGCCGCCGAGATCGGCAGCATTTTCAAGAAAGGCGCTACCATATCTGCGGCTATGGGTGGCTGCCAGGCAGAGATCGGTGTGTCTTCCGCCATGGCCGCCGCCGGGCTTACAGAAGCGATGGGCGGCTCACAGCGGCAGTCGATGATGGCCTCGGAGATCGCCATGGAGCATCACCTCGGACTTACCTGCGATCCCATTGCCGGCCTTGTCCAGATCCCCTGCATCGAACGCAATACCATGGGGGCTATCAAAGCCATTACAGCTTCTCAACTGGCCCTTCAAAGCACACCTGATTTCGCCCGCGTTTCACTCGACGGTGTGATCAGGACCATGTGGGATACTGCCCGTGATATGAGCTTCAAATACAAAGAGACTGCTGAAGGTGGACTGGCGGTTCACATCCCGATCAGTTTGAGTGAGTGCTGAGAGGATGAATGAATTAGTTGGCAATTGGCAGTAGGCAGTCGGGTATACCCTGAGAATGCAATTTCCATTTAGTTACGCTGTTTCCTAACTGCAAACTGCAAACTGCAAACTGCCAACTGCCAATTTCAAACACATGACAACTCGTGACTTTAGAAGCATCAGCCCATCGGCAGTGACCTTGCTGATGATGAAATCATTGACGGATATCCCATTTGCCAAAGATGCCGCTTCTCTTATCTGGAACGAAGAAGAAAGGGAACGCATATTGCAGGAACGCCGTTCGAACACTTTTATCTTACGCACTCTTCATTTCGAGAACCGGTACAAAACGGTGGACCAATTACTGGAAACCGTCAACCCTTCGAATATCCTGGAATTGAGCTCCGGGTTTTCCTGCCGTGGCCTGGCTTTCGCCCGCTACCGCCCTGTCGTATACATAGATACTGACCTGCCTGAATCATCGGCCAATAAAAAAGAACTGGTGAACAGGCTGATAGAAGCTCAGGCCATTGCCTTCAAAGGCGAACTGCATATCCTGCCACTGAATGCCCTCGATGAAGAACAGTTCAGGGCGATCATGGAGATTTTTCCTCCAGGGCCGGTCACTATCGTGAATGAAGGATTGTTGGTGTACCTGGATGAACAGGAGAAACGGAAATTATGTGGCATCATTCACCGGGTACTGCATGAAAGAGGTGGTTGCTGGATCACGGGCGATGTATATATCCGTGATCCCAAACGCGAAAGCATAACCGATGGCAGTGATCTGTTGGAAGAACGATGGTCGGCTTTTCTCAGGGAACATAAAGTGGAGGAAAATAAATTTGCGACTTATGAAGAAGCCAGTAACTTCTTTGCCAGTTGTGGGTTCAGGGTGAGCCGGAAAGCGGAAGTGAAAGTGAAGGAACTGAGCGCCATGCGCTTCCTGCCTGAAACAGTAACGGAGGAAACGGTGAAGCACTGGGTCCGCAATCAGCAAACGTGGATGCTGGAGGCTGTATAATAGATCAGTTCAGCAGAGGATTCGATTCGATCTCTTTGATATCGATGTTGGAATAATCTCTCAACACATGGTACAAGGTATCCCGCTCTACCGGTTTGCGTTTAACCTGTTTGATCAGTGTTACCAGTTGGGCTGTGCTCATGGCAGGTGTTTGTTCTTCGGAACCGGCCATGGAATAGATCTTCGTGGAATCGTCGATGGTGCCGTCGATATCGTTCACACCGAAAGATAAAGTAAGCTGCGCACTCTGCCTGCCGAGCATGGGCCAGTAGGCTTTGAGATGCGGGAAATTGTCCATGTACAACCTGGCCACTGCGTACATGCGCATATCTTCCACGATGGTGGATTCCTGCACATGGCTCATTTCATTGTCCTTATTGCGGAATTTAAGCGGGATGAAAGTATTGAAGCCTCCTGTTTTATCCTGTAACTGGCGCAGGCGATCCATGTGGTCGATCCGGTGGCGGTACTCTTCTATATGTCCATAGAGCATGGTGGCATTGCTGTGCATACCCAGCTTATGCGCTGTTTCGTGGATGAGGAGCCAGCCTGCTGCATCAACTTTGTCGGCGCAGATCTGTTCGCGGATCTCGGGATCGAAGATCTCGGCGCCACCACCGGGAAGTGAATCCAGTCCAGCCTCATGAAGATAGGCCATACCTTCTTCCACACTGAGCTTTGCTTTGCGGAACATATAATCCAGCTCTACAGGTGTGAAGCCTTTGATATGCAGTTCGGGCCTGTGCGTTTTGATCTTGCGTAAGAGGTCTGCAAAAAATTCAAGGGTCAGCTTGGGATGTACGCCGCCAACGATGTGCACTTCGGTCACCGGTTTACCATCATATCCTTTCACGATGTTGAGCATCTGGTCGGCCGTCAGTTCCCACCCTTCTTCGCGGTGTGCATAGAGGCGGGAATAAGAGCAGAACTTACAGGAGAACACACAGATATTGGTAGGTTCGATATGAAAATTTCGGTTGAAATAAGTAGTGTCGCCATGAAGACGCTCCCGAACAAAATTAGCGAGCGCGCCGAGAAAGGGGAGGCCGGCTTTTTCAAACAGGGCGATACCTTCTTCTGGTGTGATGCGTTCTGCGCGCATGATCTTGCCGGCGATGGGTTTCAGTACCGGATCTTTTTCTGATGCGATGATCTGTTCAACGGAGTTGTTCATACTTGACAGCCTTTTATGATAGGGACACAAAGATACGTCTGAACTGGGATTTTTGGGATGTATGGGATATGTGGGATAAACCCGAAACTTTTGATCTATCCCATCAATCCCATACATCCCAAAAATCCCAGTTCAGACTACATTAAAGCCCCCGCAATACAACCACACATCAAACAGGCTATGGTGCCGCCTATCAGGGCTTTGACACCCAGTTCCGTGAGGTTCCTTCGCTGATTGGGGGCCAGTTGGCTGATACCGCCGATCTGGATACCGATACTGGCAAAATTGGCGAAACCGCAAAGGGCATAAGTAGTGATGAGAATAGATTTCGGATCGGAAATAACGCCTGCATCTTTCATGTGGCCGAACGACATATAAGCCACGAACTCGTTCAGGATGGTTTTCTCTCCCAATAGCTGTCCTACCTGCACCATTTCATTACTGTTCACCCCGATCATCCAGGCCACCGGGGAGAACACATATCCCAGTATCATCTGAAGCGAGAGCGAATCGTAGCGGCCTCCTGTTATCCGCGCAATATCATCGTTGATGCTCAACCAATAGCCGACAGAGCCGAGTATCCAGTTACAGAAATACATCAGTGCCGTGAACACGATCAGCATGGCGCCCACGTTCACAGCGAGTTTCAGACCATCGGTAGTGCCGAGGGAAATGGCGTCGAGAAAGTTGTCGCCGATCTTTTCTTTGGGCACTCTCAGTTCCTTTACAAATTCTTCTGTTTGCGGAAAAAGGATCTTGGAGATCACGATGGCCGCCGGTGCGCTCATGATCGACTGGCTCAGCATGTGCAAGGCAAAATATTGTTTCTGGGCAGGATCACTGCCTCCGAGAAAACCCACATAGGCGGCCAGTACGCTGCCTGCGGTATTGGCGAAGCCGCCCACCATGATACACATGATCTCGGAGCGGGTCATTTTATCGAGAAAGGGGCGGATCATCAACGGCGCTTCTGTTTGTCCGAGGAAAATATTGGCGGCCGTCGAAACACTTTCAGGCCCCGAAACGCCTAACTTTTTCAACAGCCAGGCGAACACGTACACGATCTTTTGCAGAACGCCCAGGTAATAGAACATGGCGGAAAGCGCAGCGAAAAAGATGATATTGGGAAGTACCTGGATGGCGAAAACATAGCCCCAGGCTTCCTTGTCGTTGGCCAGGTTCTGGAACATGAACTCGATACCCTTGTGGCCTATGTTGATCAGCTCCACGAACTTCTCCGACAACCAGGTGAAAACGATCTTGATGATGTTTATTTTCAGCACGCCGAGCGCGAAACAGACCTGCGCTACAATACCTATGATCACCAGCTTCCAGTTGATGGCCTTTCTATTATTGCTCAATAAATAACAAACGAAAATGAGAAAGAACATGCCTAGCAGACCGCGGAGAATGTTTTCGAGAACTGGGCTCATGCAGTTTGGTTTAGTTGAGAGTAGATTTTAAAAGACCTGGCAATATAAGTATAAATCGTAATTGGTGAGAATATTAACAAGAGAGCAACAAAAAAAAAGGGTGCCTCATACTTTTGAGACACCCTCTTCTTTTTTATTAGAGCCGTTCATGTAAACAGGGCGCGCCTTCTACCAATAAAAAATTGTATTCTTGCTTTTCAAGGCCCCTATGGATAGTAGCGTACAATACTCCGATAAAGAATTGCTCCGGCGGATCGCAGCGGGAGAAGAACAGGCATTTACCGTTCTCTTTTGGCGGTACAAAGACCTGATCTATTCCACCGGCCTCCGACTTACCGGTTCCGTTACTGAAGCAGAAGAGATAGTTCAGGATGTATTCGTGAAACTATGGACTAAACGGCTGGATATGCCGGATATCACCAGCCTGGAAGGGTATCTCTTCATGATGGCCCGGAATTATACCTACAACAGCCTGCAGCGCACGGTCAGGGCCATTGCAACCGGCGGCGTCATCCCGGAAGAACGGGATGTGCATGAGGCAGCGGCCGACGCCCTCCTCGAAGAAAAAGAATTGAATGAGTTCCTGCACCAGGCCATTCATCAACTTCCCCCGCAACAGCAGAAAGTATATAAACTCATCAAACAGAATGGGCTTACCAAGCAGGAAGTGGCCGACAGGCTGGGCATTTCAGTGCATACCACCAAATCACATTTTGATGCAGCAGTAAGAGCTATCCGTGCCTTTATCACCGCGCGGATAGAGCTTAGTCTCCTTATTCTATGGCTGGCTGAAAAAAAGATTTAGCCGGCACTCACCAGTTTGATCTCTTGCAATTGTCTTTATACCCAACGACGATGATCTCATTATGAATGAACGGTTACATTATTTGCTTCAACAACTGTATGAGAACAGGATAAGTTCTGCTGAGCGGGAAGAATTATACCTGTTGATACAGGATCCGGAGCAGGCTTCAGTTATCAAAGATCTGATACAGCAGACCTACAAGGCGCCTGCATTACATCAGTTGCCGGAGCAGCGTTCCCATGAGATCCTCCAGGCTATTTTCCAGGCAGACGCCATAAAAGAAGAGCCGGTTGTAAGGTGCATGCCACGCCGTAACTGGTATCGCGTGGCGGCAGCTGCCGTATTGATCCTCGGGGCCACTACCTGGTTCTTCCTGCAAAAAGGAGGAGAAGATAAGCAGCCGGTCACCGCCCAACAGGTAGCTGATATTGCTGCCGGAAAAGAAGGCGCCATCCTGACCCTTGATGATGGAAGGCAAGTAGTGCTGGACAATATCCAGGAAGGGATTGTGGCGAAGGAAGGCGGAGCCACCGCCACTGTTGTGAATGGCAGTTTGCAATACAAGGGCAATGCCGGTTCAACAATGTACAATACCATGCGTACACCCAAAGGCAGACAGTATAAACTCAGTTTACCAGATGGTTCCAAAGTATGGCTCAATGCCGCCAGTTCCATCCGCTTTCCTGTTGCCTTCAATACACATGAAAGAAAGGTGGAAATAACGGGAGAAGTGTACCTGGAAGTGGTGCCTAAAGCAAAGCAACCATTTGTGGTGAATATTGACCAGCGCGTGCAGGTGGAAGTGCTGGGTACCTCCTTCAATGTGAATGCGTATGAAAATGAAAACAGCATCATCACTACCCTGATCGATGGAGCAGTGCGGGTGAAGAATAAAGAAAATGAAACTAAAATCTTATCGCCCGGGCAACAGGCGGCCATCGCAAAAACAATCACTGTTTCCAGTGCCAATATCGAAGGGGCTACTGCCTGGATGAATGGCAGCTTCTATTTCACACACACCAACTTCAGTGAAGTGATGCGCCAGATAGAAAGATGGTATGATGTGGAAGTGGTGTATGAGAAGGGAGTGCCCGATATACAATTGTTCGGAGGTGTGAAAAGGAACCTGAGCCTGGAAGGCATTATCAGGGGCCTGCGCGATATGGGTGTGAACCTCCGGCTTGAAGAAGGCAGAAAACTGATAGTGACTGCACAGTAAATATAATTGCACCTAAGGTTAGCACTCTATAATCATTGACCTTTCCTTCCGCATCCTGCGGGTTTCAATAGACCTTTCCTGCTTGTCCCATAAAACAAAACCGCCACGGCTTAGGACCCGTGACGACAATGTTTGGGTTGAATCAAATGCGTCCGGCAATTAATTAACCAAAACAAGTCCAGCTATTGCTGGCGGAACAAATTTATGTCAAAAACTGCTACCAGTAGCCGTGGCATACCATCCGTATGGATGCCGGGAAAGGAACAACTACGGTTATGGGCTCCAATGCTTAGGTTTATGAAACTGCTTTCATTGCTTCTTTTCATCGTTTGTATGACTGTTGCCGCGCAGCCCAAAGCGCAGACAGTTTCGCTTTCGCTCAACAATGCATCATTGCTGGAAGTGTTTTCTGCTGTCAAAAAACAAACAGGTTTTGAAGTGGCCGGCAATCTGTCTATCCTGAAAAAGACGCATCCGGTGACCGTCTCGGTAAAGAATATGCCGCTGGAAGAATTCCTGCAAATGCTGTTGCGTGATCAGCCCCTGACCTATCGCCTCGATGGACAGAATATTTTCCTGGTAGAAAGACCAGTCAACAAACAAAAGGAAATCCAGGAATTGTTAACTCCACCTGCAACTGATCTTGTTGGCCGGCTATTATCCATTGCTACCGGCGAGCCTGTCATCTCTGCCTCCATACAGGTGAAAGGCGAAAAGAAAGGCGTGAGTACAGACAAGTCGGGCCGGTTCTCCATGCCAGGTATTCCAGATGATGCGATACTGGTGATAACATCCATCGGTTTTCAAAAGCTGGAATTATCTGTTGCCAAACTTCGATCCATGACCGATGGCAGCTCCTATAGCGAAGGGAGGAACCTGGTGCGCAAGACCGGTCAGGAATATATCTTTTTTCTGAGTGTAGCTGATGTGGTGCTGGAAGAAACGGTGATAACGGCCTATGGAAAAACAACCAAAAGACTGGTGACAGGCAATATCAGCACCGTGAAAGGGGAAGATATTCAACGCCAACCTGTGATGACTGTGCTGGAAGCCCTGGTAGGACGGGTGCCCGGAATGGTGGTGACCCAGACCTCTGGCAACGGAGCAGCGCCTGTGAATGTAGTGATCCGCGGAAGGAACACCATCAACCCCAATGGTTTTACTGACCCTCTCTATGTGATAGATGGCGTACCCCTCACCTTTCTGCCAGCTACTCTTTCCACTTCATTGGCCTCAGCAAACCCGGGAGCAGTACAAGCGGGTCTTTCCCTGACCAATGGAGAAAATCCCCTGCTCAGTATCAATCCGATGGATATAGAGCGTGTTGATGTGCTGAAAGATGCCGATGCAACCGCCATCTATGGATCGAGGGGCGCCAATGGCGTGATACTGATCACTACCAAAAAGGCCAAAACGGGCCTTACCAGTTTCAATATCCGCATTTCTAATGGCACCAAGTTCAATCAGCGCTATCCCAAGATGCTGAATACACAGGAGTACCTGGCTATCCGGAGGGAAGCGCTCAGAAATGATGGCATTGCTGCTGATGTTTACAGTGCTCCCGACCTGGTACTTTGGGATCAAAACAAATACACAGACTGGCAAAGACAACTGATTGGAGTGGGCAATACCCTGGACATGAATATGAGTGTGGGAGGCGGTACACCGCAAACCAGCTACAATCTCTCCGGGGGGTATGGCACCACAAAAGAGATCATGAACAATGGCGGGAAGAATCAGCGCGGTACTTTGAGAACTACTGTGAGTCACAGTGGTGTGAACCAGAAATTCAAGCTGAATTTCGGTAACAATATTGCCTTCACCAATGTAAAGGCCAGCCCTCCGGGTGATCTGAATACTATTCCACCCAACGCTCCGGATATCTACAACGAGAAAGGAGAATTCAACTTCATTCCTTACCGGGGAAGAACTACCAGCCTTTTCCCTTTTAGCGGACTTAAGATAACCAGCGAGAGCAAGACCTATGCCATGCAAACCAATCTCAACCTGAGCTTCCAGCCCGTGAAAGGTCTTGTGCTCTCCACGGCAGGTGGTTTCAACCTCTCGCATAACGAGAATATTTATATCTTCCCCAAAGCTGCGAAGGATACTTTTTATTCAAGCTTCCCCGGCGCTTATTATGGGCGATCCACGCAGACTGAATTCAATATAGAACCACAGATAGCATACAATACCAATATCGGGAAAGGCAATTTCTCTGTTCAGCTTATCGGAACCTACCAAAGTATCACCACGCGTGCAGAGACCATTCAGGGAAGCAATTATTCCAATGATGCCCTGATGAAGAGCTATAACAATGCCGGTACCAAAACCATCAGTGAGGGATATAAGCAATACAAATACGCATCAACGGCTGCTATCCTGAAATATGTTTGGGATAACAAGTATGTATTGAACCTGAATGCGAAAAGGGATGGCTCTTCAAGGTTTGGACCGGGTAGGCAATTCGGGAATTTCGCTTCCGCAGGAGCGGCCTGGATCGCCTCCGATGAAGCATGGATGCAGGAGATCCTGCCATCCTGGGTCAGCTTTGTAAAATTCAGGGGAAGTGTGGGCACCACTGGTAGTGATCAGATCGGGGACTATGAGTATTTATCACGATGGGGTACCGGAATATCAGCCCTGAGCCCGGTGTCGCTCCTGAAGTATAATGGTATGGATGCTTTCAATGTATTGAGCCCGCTGAACCAGGAATTCCAATGGGAGAGCACCTGGAAGTCGGAACTGGCAGCCAACCTTGCTTTCTTAGATAACAGGCTTTCAGTGGATATATCCGTGTACAGGAATATTGCCAGCAACCAATTGACACAGGTGTCTACGCCACTCTACACGGGATTCGATTTTACAACGATGAACTGGCAGGCAAAGATTGCCAATACCGGGGTGGAGCTGGAATTGAGAGCTGATCTGATCCAAAAAAAGAATATGAATCTCTCCATGAATTTCATGATCAGCAGGAATAAGAATCGACTGGTGGACTTTCCCGGCATCGAGAATTCGCAATACAAGAACAACCTGAAAGTGGGACAGTCGCTCAATTCTGAATATCTGCTCCACTATACCGGAATAGATCCGATGACCGGCGCTTATACTTTTGAAGATCGCAACAAGGATGGGATAGTTAATGCTCCTGTCACCCTCATCCCTGTTCAGGACAATGATGACCGGTATGTTGTGATTGACAGAACAGAGAAATACACGGGTAGCATGGGACTGAATTTCGGGTACAAGAATTTCTCACTCTATACCACTTTCGTTTTCGTGAACAGGGTGCGCCTGGATCCTTACCTGAATGCCATTGTAGGAGGCATGTACAATATGTCGCTTCCTGCAGAGAGGCTCACCGATCACTGGAGGAATCCGGGGGATATTGCAAAGTATCCCAGGTACACAACCGTTGGAACCAATATCAACATTACCCAGTACATCAGGTCCGATGCCAAATATGTGAATGGGTCCTATATGCGCATGGGCAACCTGAGCCTTGCATACAGGCTCCCGCAGAACTGGTGCAAAAAAGCAGGTTTGAAGGGTGTTACGCTCGGTGTGAACAGTAATAATCTTTTCACCATAACCTCCTACAAAGGACTTGATCCCGAAGTGGCGAACGCCTTCAACGGAACCCCCATACCCAGGACCATCACTGCCAATATTCAATTCACCTTCTAAACCCTGCTTATGCGTAAACATGCTGCCATACAATTCTGTCTCAGCCTGGTGTCTGCAGTGCTTCTGCTGAGCAGCTGCAAAAAATTACTGGAAATAGATCCTCCCCTCTCCTCCATTACTACCGATGAAATGTTTGCCAATAACAGGCAGGCGGAATTTGCCATTTCAGGTATTTATTCCAAAATGATCAATGGAGCAACAGGCCCCGGATCTGTATACGCAGCGGAATCTTATTTCGCAGCAGGACTTACCACCATTGCCGCTGGCCTCTCTTCAGATGAGCTGGTATTGCCTGCAACCTTCAATGCCTATGACCTGGCTGTTGCCCAGAATAAACTCACTACAACCTTATCCCGAAAGCCTGACGCCATCTGGAATACAGCTTACCGGATCGTGTTTGACGCCACTGCCGTTATTGAAGGGATCGAAGCATCCACGTCTACAGAACTGGTGAAGAGTGTACGGGATCAGCTTACCGGTGAGGCCCTGGCCCTGAGAGCCTTCAGCTATTTCCATCTCGTGAATTTCTTTGGTGATTGTCCACTTGTACTGAGCTCCGATTCAAAGAAGAACCTGGCGCTTTCAAGGTCTCCGGTATCAAAAGTATATGAGCAGATCATTGCTGACCTGGTGAAGGCACGTTCACTTTTAAGCAGCGACTTCTCCTTCGGCAATAATGAAAAAGTGCGGGTGAACAAATGGTTTGCAGAAGCGCTTCTGGCGCGGGTGTACCTGTACACGGGTCAGTACCAACTGGCCATCAGCAGTGCTACCGAAGTGATCAACCAGAAAGCCTTGTTCGACCTGGAAACCGATCTGTCGAAGGTTTTCCTGAAAGGCAGTAAAGAGGCCATCTTCCAATTGAAGCAAAACGGCGATGATGTAACATTCAAAAATGGAACACCGGAAGGGCTCAGGTTCTTATTCAATCTCAATTTCCCCACAGTAACACCCGATTTCAGATTGAGCGATCAACTGCTCAGCAGCTTTGAGCCCAACGACAAAAGAAAGAACACCTGGGTGGGCGTTTATCCGCCTTACAGTACGCCTGCAAAATATAAGAACGGACAGGGACTGGAATACTATGTAGTGATGAGGCTGGCGGAGCAATACCTGATCCGTGCAGAGGCCATCGCCAAAGGTTCTCCCGGTAATGTGAAAGATGCCATTGCCGACATCAATCTTCTTCGTACAAGAGCCAATATCCCCGCGCTTGACGAGAACCTGCCCGTTACCGCCGTGATAGATACGATCGCACATGAGCGAAGGATCGAGTTGTTTGCAGAATGGGGTCATCGCTGGTTCGATCTGAAGCGTACCGGCAAAGCCGCTGAAGTGCTGCCTGCTCTTCCACAGAAGCAACCCTGGTGGGGCGATTACCAGCTTCTCTATCCGGTCCCCGACGTAGATATCAAACGGAATGGACAGCTGGTGCAGAATCCTGAATATAATACCAACTAAACGAAACCCAATGTCATCAAAATATATTTTACCAACTGCGTCCTTACTGTTGATCCTGCTATTGAATGCATGCAGCAAGAGGGAGCCGAATCCGGGAAGTCCCGCTACCATCCAGGTATTTAATGCCCTGAATGATGGTACCGGTGTGTACATCAACCTGACCGATCTGCGGCCACAAGTATTCAAGACCAACCGTCTGCTCAACAGTAATGCTTTCGTTCCTGCCAACAACCGGTTTTACCTGAATGCCTCTCCGCAACCAGTTCAGTTCTATAGCAGGCTGGATACTTTGCCAAAGGATGCTCCCATTGTAACAGGTAACCTGGAATATGAGAATGGTTCCATTTATTCTCTCTTTCTCTATGGTTCAAAGTCCACAGCAAAATATATCTGGCACCAGGATCAGATACCTCCGCTGGGCATGGGAGATAGTGTTACCAATATCAGGTTTGCCAATTTCAGTGAAGACCAGACCATCAGCGTGAACCTGAAAGGACAGCCTGCAGGCAGTTTCATTCAACAGGTACAGCTGAGGAGTTTTTCTGAGTTCATAAAATTGCCTGCCAATATCACTATTGCGAAATATGAATTCGAGATCAGGGATCTGAATACCGGGGGTCTCATCGCGACCTATGTTGCTGATAAGGTGAACGATTTTTCCGGTAACACGGGGAGCAACGCCTGGTACAACAAGTCTAATACAGTGGTGTTGGTGGGTAAGCAGGGTGGTACCGGCACGCTGCTGCCGAAACTGGTTTTAATGCCTCATCGATAAATATTTCTTTCCGATCAGTTTTTAATTCATCCATTACATATTATGAGTACAGTATTAAAAGTGGAGAACCTCTCCCATAGGTATTCCTCTGCCTGGGCTATCCGTGACATAAACTTCGAGATCAGCAGTACAGGTGTAATTGGTTTGCTCGGATCCAATGGAGCTGGCAAATCCACCACCATGAATATCATTTGTGGTGTACTGAAGCAAACAGAAGGAGATGTATATATCAACGGCATCAATAAGAAAGATGATCCCAGGCTGGCCAAGCGCCAGTTGGGATTCCTGCCGCAAACGCCACCACTCTATGCTGATTTTACTGTGAACGAGTACCTGACCTATGCAGCAGACCTGCGTTTCATAGATAAGATGCAAGTGAAACGCGCGGTGGCTGAAGCCATGGATAAGACCGGCATTGCCCATTTCAGTTCCAGGCTGATCAAGAATTTATCAGGCGGTTACAGGCAGCGTGTAGGCATAGCGCAGGCCATCATCCACAAACCCAGTGTGGTGATCCTGGATGAACCTACCAATGGACTTGATCCTAACCAGATCATCGAGGCCAGGAAACTGATCCGTGATATCGGCAATGATCATATCGTTTTGCTGAGCTCACATGTGTTGAGTGAGATCAACCTGCTTTGCCGTGATATCATTATGATCGAAGGCGGCAGGATCGTGTTCTCCGATTCTATGGATTCTTTCAATAATTATCTGCAACCTACCAGCCTCATTGCTGTGATGGAAAATGCTCCATCGGAAACAGATTTGTTGAAGATTCCCGGAATTACCAGGGTGGAATTCCTGACGGCGAAACAATGCAGGTTATTCTTCAATGGCAACAATACCATTGCCGAGTCTGTGATTGCCGCCAGCATGCAACATGGATGGAGACTTCAGGAGATCAACCTGGAAAGGTCCCTGTTGGATGATGTGTTCAAACAATTGTCCATGCAATCTTAAAACCGGTAACCATGAAGATCATTTATAAAATAGCCAGAGCAGAGCTCAGATATCTTTTCTTTTCGCCGGTTGCCTGGTTTGTATTGCTTGTTTTCTATGTTTTTGTGGCGGCTATCTTTTTTATTCCACAGGAAAAAGCCACCATGCTCCAGGAAGTGCTTATGGACTTGGATCCCAACTGGCTTGGTTTCAATGAGGGCTTATTTGTACGACTGATGCCTGAGATACTGAAGAATTTAGCCGGCAATCTCTATATGTTCATTCCCCTGCTGACCATGGGACTTATCAACAGGGAGGTGACCAGTGGTTCCATCAAATTATTGTATTCTTCTCCCATCAGTTCACGTGAGATCGTTCTCGGAAAATACCTGGGAATGGTATGTTTCAATATGCTGCTGTTGTTGGGATTAGTGATGGTGATCCTTACAGCATGCTTTACGATGGAGCATCCGGAAACAGGTTGGTTCCTGTCTGTATTAACTGGTTTCTTCCTGCTCGTAAATGCTTATACGGCCATTGGATTGTTCATCAGTTGCCTCACCAACTACCAGATAGTGGCGGCAGTGCTGACCTTTGCTACTTTCTATTTGCTGACGGCATTAAGTGGCCTCTGGCAGCAATATGATCTTTTTCGCGACTTCACTTATGCGCTCTCATTAAGTGGAAAGATCGGCGCCATGATGAGAGGTATGATCACCAGCAGGGATATTATCTATTATTTGCTGATCATTGTCCTCTTCCTTGGATTTGCCATCATCAGGCTGAACAGTAAGCAGGAGCCCAAAAAATGGACAGCAAATTTTTCCAGGTATGGTCTTCTGTTCCTGTTGGTGCTGACTGTAGGCTATTTTACTTCAAGGCCCGGCTTCATCGCTTACGCAGACATGACAAGGAATAAGATCAACACGCTGACACCGGACGTACAGGATGTGCTCAAAAAACTGGACGGCTCGCCAGTTACTGTAACCTTGTACACCAACCTCTTCCACCGCCGTGCCGTGTCAGGTTTGCCTCAGAACAGAAATGAGTATATCCTTCTTTTCTGGGAAAAGTATATCAGGTTCTATCCTAACCTGAAATTCAGATACGAATATTATTATGATATCCCCAAAGGCGACAGTGCGCTATATAAAGAGTATCCGAAAAAGAGCATGGATGAGATCGCCGCTATCAGGGCAGAGGTCATGGGTATCCGTCCATCCCTTTTCAAAAAGCCTTCCGAAGTGAAGAATATCGAAATGCTGCGGGCTGAAGATCTGCGACTACTGATGGAGCTGGAATACAAGGGACGTAAATCTGTGCTGGGAGCATATGAGGATGGTATGACCTGGCCTGACCCTGACCATGTTGCAGGCTCATTCATGAAACTGGTAAGGGAAAAAGATGTAAAAGCAACCTTCCTGACCGGTCATTTCGAGCGTAACCCGATGCGTTTCACGCCAAGGGATTTCGGTAAACATGCTACCCTGAAGAGTAACCGAAAATCCCTGATCAATAAAGGGATTGACTCAGATACCATCTCGATAATGGATAAGGACATCCCGGCCAACCTCGATGTGCTGGTTGTGGCCGACCCCAGATCTCCCTACAGCGAAGCTGAAATAGCGCGCATCGATAAGTACATAGCCAATGGCGGCAATGCTATAATTTATTCCGAACCAGGCAAGCAGTTCATTTTGGCCCAGGTACTGAAAAAGATCGGGATACAGGTAGACAGCGGCATGATAGTGCATCCCGATCCACATGAGAGACCCAATGTGTTCTTCAACTATGTTACCAAAGAGGGGAATTATATGTCTGATGAGCCTGAATTCAAATTATTCCAATGGTATGGCAAATTCGGAGGGAATGCGGTGAACGAAGGCGCAGCCAATATCACAGCCACACCTGTTGATGGTTTCAAGGTAGAGCCTGTGATCTATATGCCGGGTGATAATAACACCTGGATCGAGAATGGCTTGCTGGTGCTGGATTCTGCCGCACCCGTGTTCTCAGCCAGGGAAGGCGATGTACAAAAAGAAGGATACAATATTGCGGTGAAACTGTCGAGAAAAATAAATAATAAGGAACAGCGGATCATAGTGGCCGGCGATGCAGATTTCATGTCGGGCAAACTGATAGATCAGGGCAAGATGGGCCTGGCATTCTACAACTGGTGTTTGTACAATAAATATCCGGTGTATGCCAACTACAGGTTGCCGGAAGACAGGAGGTTCAGGATCAGTAATAGCACGGCTACCATGATGATCAATATTTATGTGTACCTGATCCCGGCAATCTTGCTGGTTACCGGGAGCATTATCCTTGTGCGGAGGAAAAGAAAATAATCACAGAAAAATTACAAGAAGATGTTCCTGCAAACAGACGATCAAACAATCGGGGATCTCAGGCTCTTTGCCAAAAGAGAGCAGAAAGGTATTTACGATATCTACAATAATGCGGCCACCCGCGGCGGAGAGCTGCTGCTGGAAAAAATGTTCAGGAATCCATTGTCGGATCTGGAAGCGATCACTGAGCGGATAGAGATCATCAGTGCATTTGCGAAAATGAAAACAGCCTTCCCTTTCACGCCGGCCCTGCTGGATAGCGTGGAGAAATACATGAGCCAGGATCAGGAGAATAAGGACGGTCAAAGATCCGGCATGGGAGAAAAGGAGATCGCCAATGGAGTTTCTGCTATCATAGAGCTGCTGCATGCCCTCTTCGATTTTCTGAGGCAGGGCGATATTACCAAGGTAGACAGATTGAAAAGGGAAAGTACAGCCATGCTACACCTGTTACAAGAACCCGGTCTGGAGCCCGTTTTCAAAGAAAGACCGGCATCGAAGCTGTCGTACGCCGCTACGACAGCCTTCGATATCCTCTTCCGTGTGAAAGTAAGGCAGGAGTTGATGAAGGCGCTGCATTTCATTTACGGGCTGGATGTTTTCATTGCAGTAGCGGCAGTAGCAAATAACAGGAACTTCACTTTCCCGGTTGTAAGGCCGAAAGGCAGCAACGTGTTGAAAGTGGAAGGCGTGTACCATCCTGAACTGAAAGAGCCTGTGCCCAATAGCCTGGAGATGCATGCGGGCAAATCTGTTGTATTCCTTACCGGGGCCAATATGGCAGGTAAGTCCACTTTTCTGAGGTCCTACAGTACAGCTGTTTATATCGCGCACATGGGATTCCCTGTGGCGGCGTCAGCTATGGAGTTTTCGGTTATGGATGGGGTATATACTACCATTAACCTGCCGGATAATCTCGGTATTGGTGCAAGTCATTTTTATGCCGAAGTGTTGAGAGTAAAGAAAGTGGCTGCTGAACTGGGTGCGGGTAAATCCCTCTTCGTGCTGTTTGATGAGTTGTTCAGGGGAACGAATGTAAAGGATGCGCATGAAGGCACAGTGGCCGTTACCCATGCTTTTGCGAGAAAGAGAACAAGTCTGTTCATCATTTCTTCCCATATAGTGGAAGCGGGGGATGAGTTGAAACAGAAGAACAATATCGCTTTTCATTATCTGCCTACCCGTATGAATGGCACTGTGCCGGAGTATACCTATAAACTGGAGACTGGCATCACAGACGACAGGCATGGTATGATCATCATACGTAATGAAGGCATTTTGGACACATTGAAAAATGGAAAGAAAAATTAAGCGATCATGAATTTTACAATCGATAAACAATCCCTTGATGAGTTGAACCTGATGGGGAAGTTCAGGCAGGGATCCGTATACTACCTCTTCAACCAGGTGAAGACCCGTGGCGGCGAGCAATTGCTGGATCAGCTGTTCAGAACACCGTTAACGGATGCTGTTGTTATCAATCAGCGTACTGAGGTATTCCGTTTTTTCCAGGAAGAACAGTTGCAGTTCCCCTTCGACCCGCAACAGGTGCTGCTGATGAGAGAATATGTGGATGCAGCGGCAAGCAGCGGAAGGCTGCAGGTTCTGGCGGGCGTCCTGCTGAAAAAGACATTAAGTTCCCTCACGCGCGACGACCGGTACAAGATGCTGATACAAGGGTTGCAGGCCACCATCGTTACGTTAAAGAAGTGTTTCAGTTTTGCTTCAGGATTGGCTGCCCGGAAGGGACCGTATCAGCAACGGGCTGCTGAAGTTATAAAGGTCTTTCAATCACAGGAAATAAGTAAATTAATCGATACCGATATCTATTCAGATATTCCCGTGGGCACTATCGCATCCTATGATCACCTGCTGAAACAAAAGCTGAACAAGCAAATGCAGTTCATTCTTCACTTCATTGCAGAAACAGATGTGAATATTGCCGTAGGGAATGTGGCCGCTGCAAGAGGGTTGACCTATGCAAAGGCCCTGCCCAAAGAAGCGAATGTTTTGTATGCCATCGATCTGAAACATCCAGCCATAGACAATGCCATCGGGAACGATATCCAAATGACCGCTCAAAGCAATGTGATCTTTTTGACGGGAGCCAATATGGCCGGCAAATCCACCTGGATGAAATCCATCGGTATTGGTTTGTACCTGGCGCATATCGGATTCCCGGTGGCGGCAGCATCGATGGAATTTTCAGTGAGAGAAGGCATCTATTCCAGCATCAACGTGGCTGATAATATTGCCCTGGGGTATAGCCATTTCTATGCTGAAGTGGTGCGTGTGAAAAATGCAGCAGACGCTACTGCCACAGGCAAACATTTGCTGCTGATGTTCGATGAATTGTTCAAGGGTACGAATGTGAAAGATGCCTACGATGGCACGCTGGCCGTTACAGAATCATTTGCCGATTACAGGAATTGCCTGTTCATCGTAAGCACCCATATCATTGAAGTGGGAGAAGCATTGCAGGGGAAGGAGAATATACAGTTCAACTATATGCCAACAATACTGGAAGGCACAGTACCCCGGTACACTTACCGGTTACAGCATGGAATAACCGAAGATCGACAGGGAATGATGATCATCAGGAATGAAGGCATTCTTGAATTGATCGGTCACTAATATCAATCTTAATTATTACTGAAATGAAAATCATATTTAAAATCGCAAGGGCGGAGCTCAGAACTTTATTTTACTCACCTGTTGCCTGGGTGATACTGGTTGCGTTCTTTGTTGTTACCGGGATTGAATTTGTAACGCCGCTCATGAATATGGCCAGGGCGCAGCAGGTTCAGGAGGCAAATAGCCCGGGTTGGCTTGGACTGGCCGGCCCGCTTACATTTACGCTTTTCAAGGGAACCATTGTTCGCGTGATGTCTTATTTGTATCTCTTCCTTCCTTTGCTGACAATGGGCGCCATCAGCCGGGAAGTGAATTCCGGATCCATGAACCTGCTGAACTCATCTCCCATCAGGGTGAGGGAGATCGTAGCGGGTAAATACCTGGGTCTGCTCATCTTCAATATGGTATTGATGTCTGCCCTTGCCCTGCTGCTTTTCACAGGCTATTTCTGCATAGAGCATGCCGAGTTCAAATGGTTCTTGTCTATGCTACTGGGCTTCTTCCTGCTTTCGGGGACCTACCTGGCCATTGGTCTTTTCATTTCCTGTTTGACCAATTACCAGATCCTGGCGGGGATCGCCACCTTCGTATCCTTCTTTGTGATAGGGGCTATGAATAAGATGTGGCAGCAGTATGACCTGGTGCGGGATATTACCTGGTTCATCTCGTTTTCCGGAAGGACCCAGACCATGGTGAAGGGATTGATCACCACCAATGATCTTTTCTATTTTCTACTCATCATCATCTTATTCCTGGGACTTACTGTGACCAGGTTGAAAACAAAGCAGGAATCAGTTCACTGGACAGTTCCCTTTTACAGGAACCTTGCCTGGATAGCGCTGATCCTCACGCTCGGTTATTTTTCATCACGACCCGGAAAGATTGGCTACCTGGATGTTACCAGGGATAAACTGAATACTATCGATACTGCAACACAAGCCGTGCTCAAAGAGCTGGATGGTTCTCCCATCACCGTAACCTTGTACGCCAACCTGCTGGGCAGTAACCTGAAGCAAGGACTCCCGGAAGAACGGAATGCTTATGTCTGGGGACTCTGGGACAAGTATATCCGCTTTTATCCCAATATCAATTTCAAATACGAGTATTACTATGATATCAAGAAAGGCGACAGCTCAAAGTACAAGGCCAACCCCAATAAGACCATGGTGCAGATGGCAAGGCAATATGCGAGGATCGCCAAAAAGGATCTCAGTGAATTCAAGAATCCTGAAGAGATCAATAAGATTGTTGATTTTGCCAATGAGCCATTGAATCTTTTGATGCAATTGGAGTATAAGGGTAAGAAGGTGTTTTTACGGACTTTCTTTAGCAATGATATATGGCCCGACGAACGGAATGTTTCCGGCTCCATCAGACGGCTGGCGAGGAATGCAGTTCCCAATCTCAGCTTTGTAACGGGGCACTATGAGCGAAATCCCTGGAGAAATGGATCGAGGGAGTATGGATCACATACCAACAATACTATAGAAAGAACTGCACTGATCAATCAGGGTGTGAATTCAGATACGGTATCCTTACTGAATTCCGATATCCCTGCTTCTACAGATATCCTGGTGGTGGCCGATCCCAGGTCTGCACTCGATATTACAGAGCAGCAGAAGATCCTGGATTACCTGAACAAGGGGGGCAATGCAATAATCTATGCAGAGCCGGGAAAACAGCAAATGCTGAATCCTGTTTTCAATCAGATAGGTGTGAATATAGACAGCGGCATCCTTGTATCTCCAAGGACTCACGTAGAGACCAGCAGCTTCCTGAGCTCCATGAATAAGGCGGGGAATTATATGGCAAAGGAAGTGGCGATGCAGGTGTATCAAAAGCTCGGTAAGAAAGGTGCGCTTGCAAACTTCGTAGGCAACAGTAACATCAGCTATATTGAAAAAGATGGATTTCGGATCGAACCGGTTGTAACAGTGCCGGGAAATGATAATACCTGGATCGAGAACGGGATCTTTCAATCAGATTCCGCTGCACCGGTATTTGCAGCCAGTGAGGGGGATATCAAAAGAGGAGAGTACGTGCTGGCAGTAAAAATGACCAGGAAGATCAATAATAAGGAACAGCGCATAGTGGTTGCCGGTGATGCAGATTTTATGAGCTACTCACAAGCCAGTGGTAGTATGATCGGTGTAGGGATGTATAGCTGGCTCCTGAATAATGAATATCCTGTTTATACCCAAATGGCATTCCCGGAAGACAGGAAGTTGACGATTGGAAAGAATGCAGGGAATATTATCTGGTATACGTATGTGTATGTAATTCCGGGACTGTTGCTGGGCCTCGGCACGGTGTTGATCGTAAGGAGGATGAGGAAGTAATAAGTCTGGTTTGTTTATTGTAAAGTCTATCGAATGAAAAAAGAGGGTGTCTCAATTACTTTTGAGACACCCTCTTTGTATATAGATAATTTCGTATATACCTGCGATCGGATACCCCGATCAGATATGTTGTTGGATCTTTTTCACGAAGTTCGCTTTCGGTTGGGCGCCTACCAGCTTATCTACCACCTGGCCACCTTTGATGAAAAGGATGGCAGGAATGGAAGTGATACCATAATTGATGGAGATCTGCGGATTGTGGTCAACGTTCACTTTACCCACATTCACTTTATCTACATATTCTTTCGACAGTTCTTCAATGACCGGTCCGATCGCACGGCAGGGTCCACACCATTCAGCCCAAAAATCTACTACGGTCAGTTTATCGGAGGAAATTACTTTCTCCTGGAAGTTCGCATCAGTGAATTCTAAAGCCATAATACAAATTTTAATGTAAATTAATTACTTTAAACCCTATAGAGTACACAAATTTATGACCAATCCAAATCCCTACACGAATTGACATTTCCACAGTACCTGCGTTTAGAAGATTGTCTACCCCTTGCGGAATACCAGTGGTTTATACCGTGACAACCTGTACCTCCACCTCTGGTTTATCCTGCAACCAGGCCGTCATTTCGTCATTCATTTCGAAACCACCTTCTAAAGAATACAAACTGATCTTCAAATGGTTCTTGGGCTCGGAAATATTGAATTTGAGCCCCGCCCGGCCCGGGTGCGATTTAACATTCTTTTCGATAAAGCTGATCATCTCCGGGGAGATATGCCTGGCCTGCACATCCACGATCAACTGTTTGGTAAAGTGCTGCTTCACTGTTTCCAGCAAGATGATAGAACTGGCTTTGAACTCGAAGCCATCCTGGCGCAATTGCTGGTCCGGTGCATAGCGCATCCTTGGCTGGAAACTGCCGGTGATCAGCAGGTTGAGCCCGTTCTGGAAGAAAGAATTGAATTTGGGATAGTCATTGCTCCAGAAAGTAAGCTCTGTATTGGAGGAATAATCTTCGATAACGAGCTTGGCGAAATTTTTTCCTGTTTTGGTAACCCGGTGCTGTGCATCGGTCACCAGCCCGGCAATACGCAGGGGTTTATTCGCATTGGCCGCCAGCAATAATTCCGAATCGCGGATCTCGTTGTATTCACTCAGTGTTTTGATACCATAATGTTTCAGCTCGAACCTGAAATGATCGAGCGGATGGCCGCTCATGAACATGCCCGTCACTTCCTTTTCGTGGTTGAGCAATTCCGTGAGTGTCCAGGGCTCGCAGTTGGGGACCTTGGGTGGTTGTATATCGAGTACTTTGGGCAGATCGCCGAACAATGTATTGGCATTGCTGGTACTTTCTGCCTGGAGGATATTCCCGTATTTGATGATCTTTTCAAGCCCGGTGGAAGTATCTCCGGCCGGCATGAAAAAATATTGGGCGCGATGTAATTCTTTGAAGCAATCGAAAGCGCCGGCGTAGCAAAGGCTTTCCAGTGTTTTCTTATTGACCGAGCGCTGATTGATGCGTTTGATCATATCGAAGATGGAATTGAACGATCCTTCCTTTACCCGGTCTGCGATGATGCTTTCAACAGCAGCTTCACCAACGCCTTTTAATCCACCCAGGCCGAAACGCACGTCCCCGGCCTTGTTCACGGCAAAGCCTTTTTTCGATTCATTGATATCGGGGCCCAGCACTTTCAATCCCATCCGTTTACATTCTTCCATGAAGAAGGTGATCTTTTCGATGCTGCCTGCGTTGTTCAGCACTGCAGCCATATATTCGGAAGGGTAGTGTGCTTTCAGGTAGGCGGTCTGGTAAGCCACGAATGCGTAGCAGGTGGAGTGCGACTTATTGAAGGCGTATTGTGCAAATGCTTCCCAGTCGGACCATATCTTTTCCAGTTTTTCGGCAGGGTGTCCTTTCTTCGTGGCGCCGTCGATGAACTGTGCTTTCATTTTATCGAGCACTGCTTTTTGTTTCTTGCCCATCGCTTTCCGCAGTACGTCGGCATCTCCCTTGCTGAAGCCTGCCAGCTTCTGCGCCAGCAGCATCACCTGTTCCTGGTATACGGTGATACCATAGGTTTCCTGCAGGTATTCTTCCATTTCAGGAAGATCGTAGGTAATGGGCTCGCGGCCATGTTTACGATCGATGAAGTTGGGGATATAGGCGAGCGGCCCGGGGCGGTACAGGGCGTTCATCGCAATGAGGTCGGCGAACTGGTCGGGCTTGAGATCGCGCAGGTATTTTTGCATACCGGTACTTTCGAACTGGAACGTGCCGATGGTATCGCCGCGCTGATATATTTCAAAAGTTTGTGGATCATCGAGGGGGATATCGTCGATCTCTATATCGACGCCATGGTTCTCTCTGATCAGCCGCAGTGCGTTCTTGATGATGGTAAGGGTCTTCAATCCCAGGAAGTCCATTTTGATAACGCCTGCATCTTCGATGATACTGCCTTCGATCTGTGTAACCCAGAGGGAAGAATCTTTGGCCGTACAGACAGGGATCAGTTCAGTAAGATCTTTGGGGGCAATGATGATGCCGGCGGCATGAATGCCTGTATTGCGTACGGAGCCTTCCAGGCGTTCTGCCTCATGCAATACCTGGCTGTTGAGATTATCACCTTTATATACTTCGCGGATCCTTTTCACCATTTCGAGATCATCGGGGCCCAGACCGTCTTTCTCTTCGAGCGATTTCTCGCCTTCCTTCGATGTGAGTGGGGCATGCAATACCCTTCTCAACTCGATACCGGGCCGCTCAGGCACCAGCTTGGCCAATGCGTTCGATTCGGCAAGCGGCAGATCGAGCGCGCGGGCCACGTCCTTGATGCTCATCTTGGCAGCCATCGTACCATAGGTGATGATCTGTGCTACCTGGTTCTTGCCATATTTTTCTACAACATAATCGATCACTTTCTGCCGGCCTTCATCGTCGAAATCGGTATCGATATCCGGCATCGATTTACGGTCGGGGTTGAGGAAGCGTTCGAACAGCAGGTTATACTTGATGGGATCGATATTGGTGATACCGATGCAATAAGCCACCACGCTGCCGGCTGCGGAACCGCGGCCGGGGCCGATGAATACGCCCTGTTCGCGGCCGGCCTTGATGAAATCGCTCACGATGAGGAAGTAGCCGGCAAATCCCATCGTTTTGACGGTGAAGAGTTCGAAATCGATCCGTTCCTGTATGTCGGGGGTAAGATCGGAATAGCGCATCTTCGCGCCTTCATAAGTGATATGCCGCAGGTATTCCCACTGGTTCAGGTTGCTGTCCTCATGGATCTGGAATTCCTTCGGGAGCGGGAATGCGGGCAGCAGGATATCTTTTTTCAGGTTCAGTACTTCCACGCGGTCTACGATCATATTGGTATTGTCGATCGCTTCGGGCACATCGCTGAAAAGCGATTTCATCTCTTCGGAAGTTTTGAAATAGAACTGATCGTTGGGGAATTTGAAGCGGCGGTCTTTGAGATTCACATCATCGTTCACGAAATCGTCGTATCCCGGCGTGCTTTTCTTTTCGCCGGTATTGATGCAGAGGAGGATATCGTGGGCGTTGTAATCATCGCGATCTGTATAATGGCTATCGTTGGTGGCGATCACCGGCACATTGAATTTTTTGGCGAACTTCAGCAGGGTATCGTTGATGATCACCTGCTCTTTGATATTGTGCCGCTGGATCTCGATGAAATAATCTTCCCCGAAAATATCGAGCCACCATTTGAATTCTTTTTCTGCTTTTTCTACACCGTCATGCAGGATGGTTTGCGGCACATAGGCGCCGATACAGCAGGTGGTGGCGATCAGCCCTTCGTGGTACTTCTCGATCAGTGATTTATCGATCCGCGGATATTTGCTGTACATGCCTTCGATATATCCCAGGGAAGTGAGTTTGATGAGGTTTTGGTAACCTGTTTTATTTTTAGCCAGCAATACCTGGTGGTAACGTTCATCTTTCTGTTCTTTGGAAAAGACCTTGCGATGGCGATCTTCTACCACGTAAAACTCGCAACCCACGATGGGTTTCACTTTGAGGGTGCCATCATCGTTCTTATGTTTATAGGCTTCGGATACGAATTCGAAAGCGCCGAACATATTGCCGTGGTCGGTAATAGCGATGGCCGGCATATTGTCTTTGATGGCTTTCTTATACAGGCTCTGGATAGAGGCTGCTCCATCCAGGAGGGAGAATTGGGTATGGACGTGTAGATGGGAAAATTTGCACATAGTCTGGTCTCTTTAATGGTCGATTGAACCTGCAATTAACACCACAAAGTTCTTGGAACAATAGCGAAAATCGTCACAAAATTTCCACAGGCATTTTTGGCAATGTATTTGTTAACTTTGCGGCAATTACTAACCCAGATCGCTGATGTCCAATAGCGCGAAAAATCTATTGATAGGATGCTTCATTATGGGTACTGCCACCAGTTGCAGCACCCTGAAACGATCTACCGGCGCTAAAGCGCCGGAACGGGCGCCGGCAAGCAGTTCCAGGTCGGCCACTTCGCCCCGCTTCATCGAAAATATCGCCATCAACAGCCGTGATTTCTCGCAGGGTAAATCAAGCGGCGACGGTTACTACACCCCTCCCAAAGTGGAAGGGGCCGGTAATGTGGAACTGGTATCCCCACTGGCTTTCAAATATGCCATCCTGCTCGATGCTCCTGTTGAAACAATCACCGACGTGAAAATGTTTGAATTCATCGAAAGCTGGTTTGGCACCCGCTATCGTTATGGCGGGAATGACAGGAGCGGGATCGATTGCTCGGCATTTGTTCAGACCTTCATCTCGGCCAATTACAATGTGCAATTGCCCCGTACTTCAGCCTCACAATATGAGTTCAGTAAGCGGATCGGCAAAGACGATCTGCAGGAAGGTGACCTGGTATTCTTCAAAACGATGGGCCGCCGGCGCGGTGTTTCGCATGTAGGGGTTTATTTGCGGAACAATAAATTCGTGCATGCTTCCACATCACTGGGAGTTACCATCAATGATATGAATGATACGTATTATTACCAGCACTATGCAGGAGCGGGAAGAGTGCGCTAATTTACCTTTTTCGACTTCACATAAAAGTTTCTGTCAACTGTAAATTCATTGCCTGTATGCCAATCGGCCAGTGCTAAATTTGTCCACGCGGTGGTGGGCGTGATCCATATTTCTTTCCCCACATTCACTTTCACCGGCATATTGAAACCTTGCACGCAGTTGGTCCAACGGAAATCGATAGCGCCAGGTCTCGTTTTATATTCCAGCACAGGCACCTGTGTGGTGCGTAGATATTGATCGAAAATTTTGGAAAGGTCTTTACCGGATTTTTGGCTGATATAATCTTCCACCTGTTTCGAATCGACTGTTTTGTGGTAGAAATCCCTGTTCAATCCTCTCAGTATTTGCCTGAATGCATCATCATCATCGATGATCTGGCGGATAGTGTGCAGTAGATTACTGCCTTTAAAATACATATCCCTGCTACCTTCTTCATTCACTCCATAATGGCCGATGACGGGCTTTTGGTTTGCGATCTGGGCGCGTGTGCCGATGCAATATGTATTGCCGGCCTCTACACCAAATTGACAGGTAGTGAAGAGCGTTTCCGAATAACTGGTGAAGGCTTCATGCACCCACATATCAGCAATATCATTGGTGGTGATGCTGTTGCCGAACCATTCATGACCACTTTCATGAACGATGATATAATCCCATTTTTTACCCCATCCTGTGCCCGACCAGTCGCTGCCCTGGTAGCCATCCTGGTACCCATTGCCGTATGCAATGGCGCTCTGGTGCTCCATGCCCAGGTGTGGAGCTTCTACCAGTTTGTATCCATCTTCATAGAAAGGGTAGGGGCCGAACCAGTATTCAAAACATTTCAGCATTGTGGCTACCTGTTTGAATTGCTGTTTTGATTCTTCCAGGTTGTAGTCGAGCACCCAGTAGTCACAATCGAGCTTGCCCTTCTCCCCATTGTACGTCTCGCCCCAATGCACGTATTTGCCGATATAGGGAACAATGTTATAATTGTTGATGGGGTTTACTACAGTCCAGGTATAGGTAGTCGTACGTTTTCCATTGGGCTTGCGGTCGGTCAGTCTTCCATTGGCCACCGCTACCAGGTTGTCCGGCACCGTTATACTGAGTGAAGCACCATTGTCGGGCTCATCGCTTTGATGGTCTTTACAGGGATACCATACACTGGCGCCCAGTCCCTGGCAGGCCACGGTCATCCAGGGATAACCACGTGCATCTCTCTTCCAGATCCAGCCGCCATCCCAGGGCGGGCGTACGGCTGCATGCGGTTTACCGGAGAACTGTAATTGCAGTTGTTGTGTGCTGCCTTCAGCAAGTGTTTGAGGGAAACGGAGATGATAGACATTCCCTTCCCTCGTATATTCAACGGGTTGATCGTTCCAGGTGGCAGACAGCAGGTTCATTGGTTTCTGCAGGTCGATCTGCATTTGCTTTCCTTCATTCAGCACCTTAAAAGTGATGAGATTGCTGCCCTTGATGGATTGCCGGATAAAATCCGGCTCAACCTGGATAGCATAGTGCAATACATCCCACCAGGCTCTCTCGGGGTTGATAGAACCGCGCAAGCTGTCCTGGTGTGTGAATTTTTTCTCACCAGGTGTTTCCTGGGCTGTACAGGAGATGCAGAAAAGGGAACAGGCGCCAAGAAGGCCCACCAGTAACCTCAGGCATTTTATTTTTCCCGGTAGGACCACTATGGTATGTTTTTGTTTTGCTAATTTAGTTCGGTGAATAAGGACTACCTGCGAGGTTACATCCTTCCCCACTAAAAAAATATCAAATACCGGATGAAAGGTACAATTATAATTTTTGCGGGCTGCCTGGCGTGCCTGTTCCTGTTCAACTCCTGCGGGCATCGCGGAAAAGGCAACAAGCAGGTATTCCGGTATAATGAATCTTCAGGTATCGCTACGCTCGATCCTGCATTCGCCAAGAACCAATCGATCATCTGGCCTGTTCATCAACTCTACAATACACTGGTTGAAACAGATCCCGAATTGCGGATCGTTCCTTCACTGGCTTATCGGTGGGATGTATCGCCCGACAGGAGAGTATATACATTTTATCTCCGGCAGGATGTACTGTTCCATGATAATGATGCTTTCCCTGGCGGCAAAGGGCGTGCATTCACGGCGGGCGATGTGGAATACAGTTTCAGGCGTATCATCGATCCTGCCACGGCCAGCAGCGGCGCCTGGATATTCAACGACAGGGTAGATCCCTCCAATGGATTCAGGGCATTGAACGATTCGGTATTCCAGCTTACGCTGATCAGACCTTTCACACCGGTACTGGGATTGCTCAGCATGCAGTATTGCTCCATCGTTCCGCGTGAAGTGGTTGAAAAGTACGGTCATGATTTCCGCAGCCATCCCTGTGGTACTGGTCCGTTCATGTTCAAATCATGGGAAGAAGGGCAGGCCCTGGTCCTGCAAAAGAATGAACACTATTTCGAAAAAGACCCTGCAGGCAACCGGCTACCCAGGCTCGATGCGATAAAGATCACTTTCTTCGACAGCAAGGCCACGGAGTTCCTGCTGCTCCAGCAGGGGGAGCTGGAATTCACGAATGATATCGATCCATCTTTCAAGGATGAAGTACTCACTAAGAAAGGAGTGTTGCGAAAAGATTGGGAAGGTAAGATCAGGTTGTCCAAACATCCTTACCTCAATACGGAATACCTCGGTATCCTGGTGGATAGTAGTAATGCCCTGGTGAAAAATTCTCCGTTGCGGATGCGTTCCATCAGGCAGGCGATCAATTATGGGTTCGATAAAAGAAAGATGATGATGTACCTGCGCAATTCGATCGGCACACCAGCGGAGAGCGGGTTCATTCCGGCCGGACTGCCCTCCTTCGATCCGGTGGAGGTAAAAGGATATCACTACGATCCTGCCAAAGCGCGCCAACTACTGGTGGAAGCGGGCTTCCCGGATGGGAAAGGATTGCCGGTGATCAAATTGCTCACGGTGGCCATCTATGCCGACCTGGGTAGTTTTATAGCGCGACAACTCGAAGAGATCGGGATGAAAGTGCAGGTGGAAGTGGTACAGAAAAGTTTGTTGCTGGAACAAACGGCCAAATCGCAGGTCCTGTTCTTCAGGGGAAGTTGGATAGCCGATTATCCCGAAGCAGAGAATTACCTCAGCGTTTTCTATGGGAAGAACCCGGCGCCCCCGAACTATACACGGTATAAGAATCCACTGTTCGATCAGTTGTATGAGCAGTCATTGATCACGGAAAATGATTCATTGCGGTACAAATTGTACCGGCAGATGGACCAGCTCATTGTTCGGGACGCGCCGGTAGTGCCATTATGGTATGATGAAGTGATCCGTTTGGTGAATCTCCGTGTTCGCAATTTTCAACCGAATGGTTTGAACCTGCTCGAATTAAGGAATACCTATATAGCAGATTAAAACCGGTTTGTAGTTTGTTGTTTGTCGTTTGGGCCGACAACAGGCAATACGTAAATTCGCAAAAATTTTATTATGGGAATAAGCTAATGAGTTGACAAGTTGAAAGGTTGACAGGTTGTTTGAGAATCGGGTATCTCCTTTTCAACCTTTCAACTTGTCAACTTATCAACCACCCATTAGTGTTTCAACTTACTCTTGAACACTTTCTGGAATTTTTCCAGCTTGGGCCTTATCACATAATAACAGTAAGGTTGTGATCCATTGAGGTTATAATAATCCTGGTGGTAATTTTCAGCCACGTAAAAAGTGGAATAGGGAGAGATCTCCGTTACGATAGGTTTGTCGAACGCTCCACTCTTATCCAGTTCGGCCTTATATTTCGAGGCTTTCTCTTTTTGTTCATCATTGTGATAAAAGATCACGCTGCGATATTGCGTGCCCACATCATTGCCCTGGCGGTTGAGTGTGGTAGGGTCATGCGTTTGCCAGAACACTTCCAGCAGCTCATCGTAACTTATCTTCGAAGGATCGTACACGATCTGCACACATTCCGCATGGCCAGTGGTTCCGGTACAAACATCTTTATACGATGGGTTGGCCACCTGGCCGCCGCTATAACCTGAGGTAACTTTCAAAACGCCGTTCAATTCCTGGAAAATAGCTTCCGTACACCAGAAACAGCCTGTACCGAAAGTGGCGGTGTCTGTTTTGTATATCGTATTCTGGCCTGTGGAAGAAGTGAGTGAACTCGATAGATCGTTGCTCATATGTTTTGATGGATTTTCTGTCAATGCGCAGGACAACAAGGTCATGGACATCATGGCCTTTGTGATCAGTATTTTCATACCATTGCTTTTTAAAAAATCACTCATTCAACGATTCAAATTATATGCAAGTTAACCCGGCCCGACGACCTGTCTTGGTTAACGGGCAGTCAAGTCCCGGCTTTTACCAATTAGTTAACATATAACGGGATGGATACGATGATTTTGGCAGGGTGCGACCGATCGAAAGGGTGTTCTCATGCCAATAATACATAGGAAAAACAAATCCGTCAAGGAAAACTTTGGGTGTACCTTTGCGCCACGTAAAAGTTTTACATTAGTACTATGAAATTTTTCCCGGAATCAGCCCTTGTGCAACTGGAATTCGACAAAGTAAAGGCCCTGCTGGTAGAGCACTGTAAAAGCGTGTATGCCAAAGAAAAAGCCGGTGATCTGCGTATCCATACCCGTAAGGAATTTATCGAGCTTGAACTACAGCAAAGTCATGAATATAAATTGCTGGTGCAGCATGCCCAGTACTTTCCCAATGACCATACACTGAACCTCTCCAAAGAACTGCGGCTGCTGGGCATACCCGGGGCCGTACTGGCCGGGGAGCAATTCGTAGCAATACGGAAACTGGCCGAAAGCCTGCAAAGCATTTTCCGTTGGTTCGATAACGACCGCCGGCTTGCCTACCCCGCCCTGGGCAAAGTGATCGCAGAGACCTATTTTGAAAAGGCAGTGCTGGAAATGATCGATGAAGTGCTGGATGAAAGTGGCAATGTGAAAGACAATGCCTCCGAAGCCCTGGCCTCCATCCGGCTCAACCTGTATAAAAGACGTAATGAATTGCGTCGTCTGTTCGACAGGATCGTTCAAAAGCTCACCAAGGCCGGGTATGTGGCCGATATAGAAGAATCCTTTCTCAATGGCCGCCGTGTAGTGGCGGTCTTTGCCGAACAAAAGCGGCAGGTGAAAGGTATCCTGCATGGAGAAAGCGATACCCGCAAAACTGCTTTCATCGAACCTGAAGAAACTATCGAGCTGAATAATGAGATATATGCCCTGGAGAATGAAGAAAGCCGTGAAATATACCGCATTCTTCGGGAACTGACGGCTAACCTGTCCGTGTATGCCCCCCTGCTGAAAGTGTATCACGAGATACTGGGTGAATATGATTTCATTCGCGGAAAGGAGAAACTGGCGGTAGATATGAACGGCAATTACCCGCTGCTCAATGAAAAAGCGCATATCCATCTGGTACAGGCCAGTCACCCGTTATTATACCTCTATAACCTGCGCGCCAAAAAGCCTACTATTCCTGTGGACCTGAGCCTCAATGAAAAAGACAGGATACTGGTGATATCGGGCCCCAATGCCGGTGGTAAAACGGTCACCCTGAAAACGGCCGGGCTCCTGCAACTGATGGTGCAAAGCGGGTTATTGGTGCCGGCACATCCTACCAGCGAGTTCGGGATATTCAAGCAGATCATGATCCATATCGGCGATACGCAGAGCCTTGAATTCGAGCTGAGCACTTACAGTTCGCATCTCAAGAACATGAAATACCTGATCGAAAATGCGAATGGCAAAACATTGTTCTTCATCGATGAACTGGGCAGCGGCAGTGACCCCAATCTCGGCGGCGCTTTTGCCGAAGTGATCCTGGAAGAGCTTACCCGCAAACATGCCATGGGTATCGTGACCACCCACTATCTCAACCTGAAAGTGATGGCCAACAAAACCCCGGGCATCGTCAACGGCGCCATGGCCTTCGATGAAAAGAACCTGTTGCCGATGTACAAGCTCATCATCGGCAAACCTGGCAGTTCCTATACATTTTCCATTGCCGAGCGTATCGGTCTCGACCCGGCCCTGATAGCCCGTGCGCGAAAGCTGGTAGACGAAGAACATTTCAGGCTGGATAAACTGCTCAACCGTACCGAACAGGACCTGCGCGAAATTGAAAAGAAGGAAAAGGAATTGCACAAACTCATCAAAGAGAACGAGCGACTGAAAAAAGATATGGAAACGCTGATGGATAAAGAAAAACACCATCAGCAGGTGGAACTGCTGAAGCACCAGAACAGGATCACGGAAGACAGGATCGCCTATCTCAAGGACATGGAGCGCAAGCTCAGGCAGATCGTGTTCGACTGGCGGAAGACCGAAAGCCAGGAAGACAAAAAGGAGCTCATCAGGCAGATGCAGGTATTATTGTTCAAACAAAACCAGCAACAGGCCAATGAAAAAGTGAAAAAGAAGGTCGGCTCCAAATATGAGGAAGTGGGTGGAGATATCGTGATCGGTAATAAAGTGCTCATGAAAAAGAACCACCAGGTAGGAGAGGTAAAAGAGATCCGTGGCAAAAAAGCGGTGGTGCAGTTGGGATTGATGCCGATCACGGTGGACCTGAAGGACCTGATAGTGGTAACGGAAAAAAGTGTTGACAAGTTAACAAGTTGAGAGGTTGACAAGGAGTTGCAACCTCAGAGATTCCCTTCTCCACCTATCAACCTGTAAACCTGTCAACAAAAATACCTTCACCAGTTCAACTGATTACAATATTATGCTGTACGGTCTCCTTTCCGGGAATGACCGGCAAACTGACCTGCAATACGCCATCTACATACTTGGCCGAGATGGCGGTCGTGTCGATGGTGTCGTCCAGTGTAAATGTCCTTACGAACCCTCCGCGACTGTATTCCCGTTTGATCCATTCCGGACGTTGGAACCCTTCGGGTGGCGTGTAGGAAACGATCAGCTCATTTCCTTTCACTTCCACATTGAAATGTTCCCTGATGCGGCCTGGAGCAAATACCAGCATTTCATAACTGCTGTCTGTTTTGTAAACATTGACAGCGGCCCTTTCCATGGAGCGGACATACAGGTGCCGGTTCCTGTATCCGTAATTGCCTTTTGCGGCAGATGACTGATAGTAGTTCATGTTTCTCTTTTTTAAATGAAAAAATACACCTATCAGTATGGTAGACGGATGGGCAGGAAGAATATTGTAAGCCCGGTATGAAAGGGGAGCGGGACCCTACATGCTCGAATGCAGATAATCTTTCAATTGGGTGATCGTTTCTTCGTGTGAAAGGATCGTCTCCTTTACCACGTCATTGATAGAGATGATCCCTATAACCTGTTCACCTTCAAATACAGGGAGATAACGGATATTCCTGTCGGACATCAATTGCATGCAATAGTCGATCGAATCGGCCGCAGTTACCCGCGGGAAATCGGATGTCATAATATCTTTGACCTTCGTATCGGTAGATGATTTTCCCTTCAGGATGATCTTTCGGGAATAATCGCGTTCTGTCATGATCCCCAGGTACCTGCCATCCTCCATGACCATAACCGAACCGATATTCTTGTCGGCCATGATCCTCAATGCGTCGAGTACAGAAGCGTCGGGCGTTACCGTAGTGATATTGCTGCCCTTTCTAAGTAAAACGTCAGCTACTTTTTTGTTCATACAGCAAAGTGTTTTGGTGAGGCAATCGTACACTCGTAATATACGACAATCGGCCTAAAAAAACAAAAGAACAGGAGAGGGTCCGGCACATTGATATTTTTTTCATAGATTTATAAATTCCTGTACCGACTCATTTACCTTATCATCACCTTACCTATCATTGTCATGCGGCCGTCATGGCAATCGCATTTATTTGGCCACAACAGGAAGTGACCGATCACCAATTCGTAGCGAATAATCCCCAATCATGGTAGCCCTCGATACCAATTTCAATATCATTGATTTCCAGCAGGGAAGCCCGGAAGCGATCAGTTTTTTGTTCGGGCAGTTCTATCGTCCGCTTGTTTATTTCGCGGATTCTATCGTCGATAACCGCAGTGAGGCGGAGGATATCGTGGTGGAAAGTTTTGTGAAACTGATGAAGAAGACCCACGATTTCGATTCTCTGCCGAATATCAGGGCCTTCCTCTTTGTGGCTACCCGCAATGCCTGTTATAATTATTTGCAATCGCTGAAAGTAGGGGCCCGCTCCCAGAAAGAATTACAATACCTGCATGATCCGCTCGCGGATAACCTGAATGCCGAATACGCTATGATGGACACCGAGATCATCCAGGTGATCCTTGAAGAAGTGGAGAACCTTCCTCCCCAATGCAGGCAGATCTTCAAATATCTTTTCTTCCAGCATCTGAGCACGCAGGAGATCGCCGAAGTGATGGGACTTAGTGTGAAAACAGTACGCAACCAGAAAGCGCGGGCCATCCAGATACTCCAAACGATCTTGCTGAAAAAGAACCTGTTGACTGCGGCCATTTTCCTCAATATCCTGCTGGAATTGAGATCGGACGCATGAGGTAGGAAGCCTGAAGTACCTGTTTACGGGAACCTTAAATTAACTTGAACCTCCTACCTCCGACTTCCTACCTCGTACTTCATAATTACCCCTGATTTTTTTTGGGCGTTTTTTGCCCAACCTTGTTATGTTAATGGGCTTTGCCAAAACCGGCAACGGCTACCGATCATTTTGAAAAACCGGTTCTATGAACAGGATTGCAGCACTGATCATTAAACAGCTTCGTTCAGCAATGACCTCCGAAGAAGAGCAGGAATTGCGCGAATGGATGGAGCTATCGGAAACGAATAAACGCTTTGTTGAGCAATATACCCAAGAGAATGTTTCGGCAAAGCTGGAGAAGATGGCATCCATCGATTGGAAGAAAGGATACCGGCAGTTCCGGCAAAAGAGTCCTCTCTTGCGCCAGGAACCGGAGCAGATCGCCCTGCTGCCGAATCGGGAGAGGTACTGGAGACGCTGGATCGCAGCAGCAGCAATCCTGGCGATCATCGGTACGGCCGCTTTCTTTTTATGGTTCAATTCACCAAAGCCTTCATCCCAAGCCCCTGCAACGACCGGAACGGGACCTTATAAAAATGATATAGGCCCGGGCGGATACAAAGCCCTGCTGTCTTTGGGCAATGATAAGACCATCGTTCTCGATACAGCCAGTTCAGCCACCCTGGCCGGTGAAGGCAGCAGTGCCCGGAATGAAAAAGGGGCCTTGACCTATCAGCCTGTTTCCGGCGGAGATCATTCAATTCTTACTTACAATACAGTCACTACACCCCGCGGGGGCTATTATCGTGTGGTATTGCCGGATGGTACCAGGGTATGGCTCAATGCGGCCTCTTCCATTCAGTTCCCGACCGTCTTCACCGGCAGCGAACGCAGGGTATCCATCACCGGAGAGGTCTATTTTGAAGTGGCGAAGAACAGATCAAAACCATTTATAGTAACGACCGGGCAACTATCAGTGGAAGTACTGGGTACCCATTTCAATATCAATGCCTATGATGATGAACCATCGGTCAATACTACTTTATTGAAAGGAAACGTGCGTGTGAGTTCGGGTCCGGGAACCGTCACGCTGAACCCAGGTCAGCAGGCCCGTCTCACATTTGCTTCCCCATCCGCACCATCCTCTTCCATCAAGGTGGAAACGGATATCAATACCGAAGAAGTGATTGCCTGGAAAGAAAATCATTTCAGGTTCGAAGGCGCTCAGATAGAAACGGTGATGCGACAGATCGCAAGATGGTATGATGTGCAGATCGTATACCAGGGCCGCATTAGCACGCAGGAATTCGTTGCCACCATCGATCGCGATGAACCCGTGTCTAAGCTACTGAAGCTGCTGGAAGCCACCAATGAAGTGCATTTCAGTATTGAAGGAAAGACCATTTACGTACGACCCTGATTGATCAACGCCCTTCCGATAAAAATACCACCATTAAACCTGCCTATAGTGTTGCCAAACTGGTTTTCTTCGCCACATGAAAAAGCTATTGTTGCCACTGAGGCAATATAATAGCAACCTGAGAAACCACAATTATGCTCTTTGCCGGCCTTTCTCATCAGGCTCCTGGTGTTAAAGCTTTTGTACCCGTTCGCCAGCATCCGGAGAAAGCCGGTAAAGTGCAGTTGTTGAGGAGATGAAAATATTATCAACATAGTTTGGGCGTTTTCTCCCCCTCCCTGTTATGATAGTGTGCCCTGTTCCCGAATGGTATCAGATTTGCATCCAACCGGACAGGGAATAACACCATTCAACCTTCCTGGAAAAAGGGTATCATCCCATTGATACCTTAACCTTATCACTTTATGACACGATACTCATCGCAGGACAATCTGCCTTGAACCGATATTAATCCCAGAACCAAATATGCATTCAATGAACCTTTTTCTCCTGCACCATACTTATCCTTCACGAATCAGATCCGGGAAACTCCATTGTCAATTGGTCATTCCATTATCAGATGCCATCAGCAGCTAATGGCGCTACATTAATCCTTCGTATTCAGACCTCCGGTCTGCCATGATTTTTTAACCATTCCAACAAGGAATTATGAAGTGGAATTTTATTATTAAAGCACGGTTACGTTACCGGTATTTTTTTGATGCCGGCCCTCATCACCATGTCCATTCAAGATGGGCGAGAATGATGTTTTTGTTTCTATTGATCGCTTGTCTGCAGACCAATGCTGCTGTAATTGCACAACCCATTACACTTTCCCTGAAGAATGCTTCCCTGGAAACAGCCATTGCTGCCATCAAAAAACAAACAGGCTACAATTTTATCTACACGAAAGAGCTGATGCAGCATACGAAGAAGGTCAGTCTCGACGTGCAGCAGGAGAGCCTTGAAAAAGTGTTGGAGCTGATATTTAAAGAACAGCCCGTTACCTACGCGATCATCGACAGATATGTGGTGATCAGGAAAAGAGCGGATGATCGGGTAGCCGTACAGGATGGACCGATAACGGTGAAGGGTAGGGTCGTCAATGAAAAAGGAATGCCCCTGGCAAGCGCCACCGTTTCGGTGAAAGGTAGTAGTAAATCGGCCGCCACTAATGAGGAGGGAGAGTTCATATTGAAAAATGTGGATGAACATGCGATCCTGCTGGTGAGCAGTGTAGGGTACGAATATTCTGAAATACCTGTGAACGGACAGGGGCGGGTGAATGTACAACTCAGACAAAAGATCAATGAGCTTAGCGTTGTATCCGTAACGGTGAATACCGGGTACCAGCAGGTACCCAAAGAAAGGGCCACCGGCTCCTTCGTCAAGATCGATAATAAATTATTCAACCAGCAAGTGAGCACCGATGTGCTTGGCCGTCTGGAGGCAGTGGCCAATGGAGTAACGGTAGACAGGTTAACCACTTCTCCCGGTATCAGGATCCGCGGCCTCAGCACCATCAATGGCCCCAAAGACCCGCTGGTAGTAGTCGATAATTTTCCGTATGAAGGGAATATCAACAATATCAATCCAAATGATGTGGAAAGCATCACTATCCTGAAGGACGCCGCCGCCGCTTCCATCTGGGGCACCAGGGCAGGCAACGGCGTTATCGTGATCACCACCAAGAAAGGCAGGCTCAACCAACCTCTGACCGTTGAAGTGAATGCCAACCTCACAGTCGTGGATAAACCAGACCTGTTTTACCTGAAACGGATGTCCACTTCCGACGAGATCGATGTGGAACAAATGCTTTTCCAGAACCAGTATAATTTTTCAGATACTGCGAATACATTCTATCCACCTTTTTCTCCTGTTTATGAGATCCTTTTTAGACAGATGAATGGAAAGATTTCGATGGAAGAAGCAAACAACCAGGTCAACACATTGCGAAAAATAGATTACCGAAGCGACCTTCGAAAGTATTTCTATCAGCGGGCAGTGAACCAACAGTATGCTGTAAACCTGAGGGGAGGTTCCAACAATTTCGCCTGGATATTTGCAACCGGCTATGACAGGAACCTGAATGAACTGAACGCAAAATATGACCGGCTGAATCTCCGGTGGAACAGCGTCTTTAAACCAGTCGAGAATCTTCAGATCACTACGGACTTTTATTTTACCCGATCAGAGAATAGATCGGGTAAACCCGGAATAAAAGATATTACTACCTATAATGGGAATATTTTCCCCTATGCACAATTGGCAGATGTGAAAGGCAACCCGTTGCCGTTGATCAAGGATTACAGGCAAACATTTGTCGATACAGCAGGTGCGGGCAAATTGCTGGATTGGAAATATTCTCCTCTCGAAGATTATAAACATGCGCGGAGCAAGGATAAAGTTCAAGACATTTTGATCAATCTGGGGATTGATTATAAACTGTTCGAAGGACTGTCTCTTGGCATCAAGTATCAGTATGAAGAGCAACAATCCGATACACGAACCCTATTCGATCTGAACAGCTATACTGCTCGAAACCTGGTCAATTTTTATACACAGATCGACTATTCCACTGGCTTGCCTGGCTATATCGTTCCGCGAGGCGGGATCCTGGACAAGTCGGAAAACACGCTCACATCTCATAATGTTCGCGGCCAGATCACCTTCAACAAACGATGGGGTTTACATGAGGTCAATGCCATCGCCGGAGGAGAGATCAGGAACAAACATACCATGGCTTCTTCCCATCGCCTCTATGGATATGATGATGACAGGCTCACTTTTGCAAATGTTGATTACGTAAACTATTATCCAACATTTATAGGAGGTGGCATGGCCACTATTCCCAATCTCGATTACATCGACGATCAGCTCAATCGCTTTGTCTATTATTTTGCCAATGCCGCCTATACTTACAATAGCAGGTATACTGTATCGATTAGCGGCCGACGGGATGCCACCAACCTTTTTGGCGTTAAAACGAACGAACGATGGAAGCCTCTGTGGTCCGCGGGAATCGGCTGGAATATCTCGGAAGAACCTTTCTACAGGACCCCATGGATTCCTTATCTGAAATTAAGGGCCACCTTCGGTTATAGTGGTAATGTGGAACCGAACCGTCCGGCTATTACCACTATTCGTTATGCCGGTATCTCTTCTTATATCAATACTCCATACGCTGATTTCGAAAATTTTTATAACCCTACCCTTACATGGGAAACTTCGGCACAATTCAATATAGGTCTCGACTTCAGAACAAAAAGCGATGTGTTGACCGGTAGCATAGAGTATTATCATAAGAAGAATACCAATCTTTTCGGGCCGGCCCCGCTGGACTACACTTCCGGGATTACAGACATCACGGCCAATGTGGCCAGTATGTCCGGCCATGGATTTGATCTTGAATTGAACTCAAAGAATATGAACCGAAAGATCAAATGGACTACCAACCTGAACCTCAGTTATTATAAAGACAAGGTCACTGATTACTATCTTTCCTCCAAACAGGCCAGTAACTTTATCAGCCCAGGCATCATCGCGGGCATAAAAGGATCACCTGTATATTCAGTGTATTCCTACAAATGGGCAGGTCTCGATCCTGCCACCGGAAATCCACAGGGATACCTCAACGGCCAGATAAGTACAGATTACATCCAGCTTACAGGCCCCGACAGGACTATCGATGATCTTGTATACAACGGACCTGCCACTCCCACATTCTTTGGGTCATTGGGCAATACATTTTCCTGGCAAAACTGGTCATTGACCGCCCGGTTCCTTTTTAAGGTTCGCTATTATTTCCGCCGGGAATCCGTTTTATATGGTGGGATTTTCAGCACCTGGACAGGCCATTCCGATTTTGCAAAACGCTGGTTGAAACCAGGCGACGAACAGCATAGCCAGGTACCCTCGATGATGTTTCCCAATATTTATGGACGAGATGATTTTTATAATAATTCGTCGGTTTTGGTAGAAAAGGGGGACCATATCCGCTTCCAGTATATCAATATCAATTATAATCTTCCTGTATCTCAGTGGAAAAGAACGCCTTTCAAGAGCATCGATCTATATATCAATATTAATAATGTCGGCATTATCTGGAAAGCCAATAAAGAAGGAATAGATCCTGAATATCAAAACTCCATTCCGCCGGCACGGAGCATTGCAGCAGGGGTAAGAGCCAATTTTTAATTAGTATTCGAAGTTATAAAAGACACAATATGAAAACCAGCCTGAAGTTGACGTCCCTGGAGAGAAACATGTCAGTAACATGCCTGATGTTGACTTTTTGCCTCCAGGCCGGGGCCCAGACATCGATAATGAACCCACTTACTATCACACCCCGGCAGGAAAATGTTTGGTATTCGAGATTATCGGTCGGAGATAAAGTGCCTGAAGTAAAATTGGAGATGATCAATAGTGCCGAACCTATGAAAATGCTATCCGATTATAAAGGAAAATTCATCATCCTTGATTTTTGGGGTACCTATTGTACTGATTGCATAAAGCATTTTCCATTTCTCGATTCGATGCAGAGAAAATACGACAGGCAATTGCAGGTGTTATTGGTCAGTACCATCTACGCAGCAGAAAAGAAGGAGAAACTGACCACCTTCTTCGGGAATTACTACAAAAGAAAAGGCGAAACCCTCTCTTTTCCCTGCGTTGTCAATGATTCAATCCTGTTTTCCTATTTTCCACATACCAGTATCCCTCATGTAGCGATAATAAGCCCTGAAGGAATAGTGAAAGCCATTACCGGGGCGAAAAACGTGACCGAGGAGAACCTCGTCCGGTTATTGAATCACCAGGACCCCGGTATGCGGTCCAAAAATGATGTGATGAATTATGACTCCAAAAAGAGCCTGCTGGAGAACGGCAATGGTGGCGATACAAGAAATTTACTGTTCCGGACCAGCCTGACAAAGTATCTCGATGGAATGGGGGGTACGAAACATGATATCATCGATGGGAACCTGCAAAAGATCACCTACCTGAATAAACCTGTATTGGGCCTGTTTGATATCGCTTTTGGGTATCCTCCCGGGAACAGAACGATCTTTATCACAACAGATTCTTCAAAGTATTATGAATATTTATCTACGCCTGAAGAATGGGAAAAGCATTTATACTGCTATGAAATGGTATATCCGTTAAACACGCCTGATAGCGTGGCCCTCCAGGCAATGCAAAAAGACCTTAACCAGTTCCTGGATATAGAAGGCCACTATGAAACAAGAATAATGACATGTTGGACCGTTACATTACCTGAAAAAAACAGGTTCAGGAAATCAGGTGAGAAAAAGTTTACTCTTGAAAAAGATTCATTGGGCAGAAATCTCATTTTTCAGAATGTGCCGCTATCTATGATGCTTCGGGAATTGACATACAATAGCCAAAAGAATATTTATGTAGATGAAACTGGCATAGAGGAGCCTATCGATTGTATTATACCCATCGAGGTCTTGCAGGATCCCGAACAGCTCTCAAAAATATTGGCTCCTTATGGCCTGAAAATTGGAAAGACAACCCGCCCGATCCGGATGTTCATTTTAAAGGAAAAGCAGGCAACTGCTCATTAAATACAGAATTATAATAAGAATATTGCGATGAAAAATCATATTGTCATTGTCCTGATCACTTTGTTTGCAGGCATGTCTCCTTCCTGCAGAAAGTACCTGGATGCCAAGCCGAATGGTAAATTAGTAATTCCAAATACTTTACCTGATCTCCAGGCATTGCTGGACAATGACGCTAAAATGAATAGTAAGGATGCCGGCTCTGCCGAGGTCAGCGCCGGAGATTATTTTCTCACAGATGCAAATTATGCAGCCCAGACGGAGACCTATAAAAGAATGTATACCTGGCAAAAGGATTTCCTGTTCGATCAGGGGTACAATGACTGGTCAAATATTTACCGGGTAGTATATACCGCCAATACCATACTCGACAATGTTGAAAACATCGATAGAAATGTAAACCCCGTGCAATGGGATATGGTAAAAGGACAAGGGTATTTCCATAGGGGTAGGGCACTGATGCAGGCGTCCTTTATCTGGGCATTGGCGTATGATGAAAGTAGCGCTGTCTCCGATATGGGCTTGCCTCTTCGGCTCAACCCCGATTTTCATGAAAGATCTACAAGAGCGTCCGTTCAACAGACCTATGAACAAGTGATCAATGACTTGCGCCTGGCCGCTGCATTACTGCCGGTGCATACAATCCATCCATTGAGGCCTTCAAAACCTGCTGCCTTTGCCTTGATGGCAAGGACCTATCTTTCCATGAGGCGTTATGACCTCGCCGGTCAATATGCCGATTCATGCCTGCTATTAAAAGACACCCTCTTGGATTATAACGACAGCAACAGCGTGCATCCGGATGATTTCTTCCCCTTTGGTCAATTGAAATATAGCAATCCTGAAATGTTATTTGAAAGCAATATGAGTAGCCCTTTTCCCATCAATCCCAGTATTGCAACGATAGATACGGCCCTGTACAATTCCTATGATGCGAATGATCTGAGAAAAACTATCTTCTTCAAAAGCAAAGGTAATGGGACTTTTGAGTTCCACGGAAGCTATGAAGGTACCTATTCACTCTTTTCAGGGATCGCTACAGATGAAATTTACCTTATCAAAGCTGAAGTATATGCACGGGGAGGAGACTATGATGCAGCCATAAACGTTCTCAACAGGCTCCTGGCGAAAAGATGGAAAAAAGGTAAATTTCTACCATTGACGGCATCCAATGCACAGGAAGCTATCAACATTATTTTAAAGGAAAGGAGAAAGGAGTTGCTGATGCGCGGGCTTCGGTGGGTGGATATTAAAAGATTGAACAAGGAAGGCTCGAATATAACCCTTGTTCGCCAGGCCAACGGGCAAAACTACACGTTGCCTCCTAATGACCTAAGGTATGCACTACCTATCCCGGAAGATGTTATAAACCTGTCTGGTATGCCACAAAATACGAGATAGAAAATATTCTGAAAAAAGGTTAGATGACAATCTCTGCCATCTAACCCTTATGCCTTCTTTTACAAAGGAACTATTATTGAACGCTCTTGGTGCGCAGTGACGCGCTGAGAACAGCAGCGTCATTGGCCAGGGAGTTCAGTTCAGTTTGCAACCCTGCGGAAGTGCTGATACTACCTATTGCTTCTTTGTAAACACAGGGGCGTTGCTGTGTATTCGCACAGCCTGGTTGATCCGGGTTCAAAAGGAATTGCTGCACATACTTGGTTGCGTCCCTGAATCCGGAGTTAGTGCTGGATGTATATACCCAGTAATTAGCTGCCACTTTTTTCACTGGTACTGTAAATGCTACCGTTGCAACTGCCATTACAAGAGCTACCAACCCAAACAAATACTTTTTCATAAAATAAAATTTTAAGAATTGAAAGATGAAATACCTACTCTGTTAAAGGTTTTCGGTTTCCCCTTTCCTGTCGGTTGACGGACAAACCAGTTTGTCCACCGGCGGTGACAGGCCGCCGCCTCCGGCCATTATTGCAATTCAGGCCGGTATGCTGTATACAACAATATTTTTTGTTAAGTGATCACTACAGTTGGGCCATGATCTTGTTTTTGCCTGCCCTTTCTTCTGCTCAGCCAAATACCCGATAGGGCAAGCATCGTGAAGAAAATATTGAAGATGAAATGTTGTGGCCAACTCATCTGTTGTAAGACGCCCCCACATGAGCAGGGTAGGTTAGGCGTGAAGGCCAGCATATATCCAAGATAGATCGTAAAGATCAGCATTAGTATGAATGAACTGTACAATCCGATTGACCTCGTACGTGGAATGAATAGAAGTCCGGCAATGAATAATTCAGTAATGGGCAATACCCAGGCGATCAAAGAAGAAACTTTACCGATCAATGGGGATTCACCGAGTACATGAATGAAACGATCAATCGTCAGAAACTTGCTGACCCCTGTATACACAAACAATAATATCAGCAATGCGGCGATGATCTCAACAATCGTGTTCTTTTTCATAGAAGATAAGGTTTAATGGCAATTTTCCGGTCTAATGGTACAGCATTTGTAACCTTGCACTCACCAGCTACCCGGTTATTCATATCATGTTCAGGATTCCGGGACAGCTATATCATTGGTTGGTTGCCGGTTGAGAAGGTTGCCGGTTTACTACCGGCAACAGGGCTCAACCGGTTTTTTTGCGGGTTATGATCCCGTTTTACCAATACAGAACACTTAACCACCTTTCGCAAGATCTTAGCGAAGGCATGGACTTACAATCACAACGACTTCTTGTGAAGAAGTGCATTGTTAGTTTTGGTTAAACAAAAAGTTTAATAAGAGGTTTATGGCCTGGATTTACTGTTCACTTACAGGTACATGCGTACCGGGATAGTAGTGAAGAAAATAATTCCATGATTTAGACTTGCGAAAGAAGAGGTCAGGAATTGGTGAACGATGGACCTGTAGCACTTTTGCCATCGTAATACAAAGCAAATATAGAACCGTAATTAAAAATCTTGTTATGAATTTGGGATAATCTTTTTTGTTTTACGATAAATTTCAGTGGGGAATTCTCTGCCCAAATATTGGTTACCGGTCACATCTTAAATCTTTTTCTTCAATGATTGTGCTTTCTGATAATTACCGGCATCGGCATTGATCCTTTCCAGCCACCTGGCACAATTCTCCCTGTCCTTTTCTTTCAGATAGCTCAATGCCATATAAAAGGCCGCTTCATATTTAAAAGCAGAGCTGCCATCGAAAAGCTGCGTAAACATTTTTCTTGCTTCCTCCGTCCTTCCCGTCTGCATCAACGCAACCCCATAATAAAAGGCCGCAAAACTATTATCAGGCTCTTTAATGGTCACCATCGCCAATAGCTTTGCCGCCTGGGTGAAATCTTTTTTATTGAAAACCACCGTTGCCTGCTGAAGGATACTATCCGTTTCACCGCCCCGCTCGACAGAGGCGATCATCCTGGTCTCCGAATATTCCTGGTACAAGTCCGTTTTCCAGGGTTGCCATACAAACAGGGCTATGATAGCAATGGCCGCTACAGCTACTGCACTGCGTAAATAAAACCTGAGCCTGACCACACGCGCGCCGGCCTGCTGCGGGAAGAATTCCTGCCGCATCGATTGCAGCGTGGCCTGCAATGCTTCCTGCTCCTTGTTCCTGCCGAACTGGCCCGACATTTTCGAATGCACTTCGTGGTACAGCGCCAATTGTTCCTGCAGTGCCGGATCACTGTTGAGTGCGGCTTCGAACAACTGCCTTTCGGTAGTCTCCATCAGGCCTTCCGCATAACGGGCAATATCATCAAAGGTATACTGGCTCATATCATTCTTGCCATTTGGATATTTGTGAATGGATCATTTTGGTGAGTGCTGCCATACATTCACTCTTTTTCTTACGGAGGTACCCATAGCTTACTTTCAATTCCGCAGCTACTTTTTCCTGGTCATCCCCGCTCAGGCATTTCCGGATGATCTCCTTACAGGATGATCCCAGCTCTTTGAAGCAGTCCATGAATACCTGCATCTTCTGGTCGCTCTGCTGCAGTTGCTCTGCCTTGGCAAATACGTCCTCACCAATATATACATCATCCGTCTCTTTTGTTACCGGTTCACGTCCTCTTTTTTTCAATTGGTTAAGCCATTTTCTTTTGCAGATCAATAAAAGGAAAGGCTCGAAAGGGCAGGAGAGCTTCAATGCTTTTTCCTGTGCCTGTTTATAGATATCGATGAGGGCTTCCTGGAAAATATCGGCGGCATCGTCCATACTGCCGCTGTTGGCCATTATATAATGGCGTATGCTGCCGGAGAACCTGGTGTAGATCTCCCTGATCGTTACGGTATCATTGTCCAGCAGCCCCTGGACATAGCGTTGGTCGGTATGGATAATGGCAGTGATAACAAGGCATTTATAAGTGAGCAATAAAAATAAATAAAAAAACTCCATTCCGGTGGGGTAACAAAAGATCGGGCCTGCTGATATACTTCTGAACGGGCGGAAGCCGAAAAGCCCCAACAGAGTAGGCCTTATCAAAAACTTTCGTTATGAAATGCAGATTATTCTCAGCCGCTATACTGGCTGCCGCTATTGCAACCTTCTCAGCTTGTAAGAAAAGCCAGGAAAAACCTGCCTATGCCAAAGCTGATGATGTGTTTGCTGCTCATGCTATCCTTACACAAACTTTTTCCGGTGACGCTTCAACAGGTTTTACCATCACCGGTGCAAAAGGCACGAAGATCATTTTCCCGGCTAAAGCATTCCGTGATGGAAACGGTAATGTGGTGAGTGGGAACGTGACCATCAAATTGAAAGAAGTACTCAGTAAGAAAGATGTCATGTTCTCAGGTGTCATGACGGAATCCCACGGTCAGTTGCTCGAATCGGGTGGAGAATTGGAGGTGAAGGCGCAGAAAGATGGAGCCGACCTGCAGATCATGCCAGACACGCTGGTCCGTGTGGAAGTGCCAAAGGTGATGAACAATAAAGATATGCAGCTTTTTGTACTGGGTAAACGCGACCAGGGCCAGGGTGGTTCCGGAGGTCAGCAGCCCCCGGCCAATCCCAATACATGGGTACCCGCTCCTTATGCGCCTTTCGGCAATGGTCCCAATAGCTATACTTTCTCGCTGCCTGGTTTTACCTGGGTCAACTGCGATCGTTTCTACAGCGATCCCAATCCCAAGACCACGATCACGGTTTCACCCGTATTCCAGGATAATAACCAGGTGAACAACCTGCAGGTGATGCTGGTCTTCAAATCCATCGCCACCGTGATCACCCTGCCGTTCGATTATGGTTCGAATAAATTCCAATCATACCAGAATTCATTACCGATAGGCCTGCAGGCTGATCTCGTGATCGTCGGTAAGGACAGCGACGGTTATATCCAGTTCGGCACACAGCTCATCACTATCAGTGCCAACCTCCATGTTGATGCGCCCATTCACCGGGCAACCCAGGCTGAGGTAGATGCCTTCCTCTCTACCGTTCAATAGTGGCGCCTCTGAAGCATGAAGTCTGAAGTCGGAAGTCTGAGAATGTTGAAGAGCCCGATTAGTCGGGCTCTTCCGACTTCCTGCTTCCGACCTCTTACTTCCTGCATTATTTGTTTTTTACAAATAAAGACACGAGCTTAGATCACCGTTGCCCATTACCGGTGATCGCCAATCTCCGGTATAAGAATCAATAAAGTCTATGAAACTGTACAAACCCTTACTGTTGACGGGCGTATTGCTGGCCACGATGGATTGGGCGAATGGACAGGTAAGTGATACGATACCCGCGCAGATCGAACCTCAGATCGACAGCAACCGCGTGAAATTCACGTCAGTCCTGCGACCCCTACGGCAGATCGCCGGAGCACCCGAAGCCTTTTACAGCTATTTCTGGGAATTCGGGGATGGTACCTATAGCTTCGAGAAAGAACCGGTACATCATTACAGGGATACCGGTTATTATGATATCCGGTTATTTGCTACCAATAATTATGACGACGGCAGAAGACCTCCTACGAGGTTGAAACGGGTGAGGCTGGAAAAGAAAAGGCCCTTGCTTGCATCCAACAACGCTCCTTCATTTTTCAAAGGGGAAGGCTCGCTTGAAATGAAGACCAACCAGATGCCAAGGCCGGGAGAAGATATGGTGCTGTTACTGGGGTATCGCAACAAACCTGGTGCTCCCGTCGCCTCCGTAAGTGGCTCGGTGATGTTATTGTACAATGAGAAACAATTCAGCCAGAATAGTTTCGAAGTGGCAGAGGCCAGGGCCTATCATGAGGAAAAAACTATCGGCTTCGATTCCATGCTGGCCATGGCCCCGTCCGATCCGGGCCCCTGGGCCATCCGGGAAATCAGCTCGAAAGGGCTTTTCGAACTGAATGCCGCCGGACCATACGCAATATCCAACAAACAACAACTGATGCAATGGCTGAAACAGGAAATGGCCGGCTTCCGGCAGCACAGGATCTGGCGTATACAAAACATGAAGCCCGGTGAAGAGCAGTTCCTGTTCCTTACCATCAACACTTTGCCGGAAATGATCAAAGATACCAATGCAGTGGTCACCATTTCCGGACTTTTCGTTCCGGATGATCCGTCCATGGATGCTGAAAAGTTCAATCTCGAATTACAGATCGTAGCCTCCCATGATCCCAACAGGATGATGCTGAAACATAAAAGACTGAATTACCGGTTTACCGGCAGGAATAAGGACAATATCTACAAGGTACAATTCCAGAATACAGGCAAGGGGCCTGCTAAACAGGTAGCCATCACCGTTACCATTCCCGGAATGCTGAATACGGCCAGTATAAAAGTGGTAGACATGAAACCCAAATGTAACTGGTGCACCACTGCCTATCCCAACCAAAGTTGTATCGATACGCTCATTACAGCAGACAGCATCCGGTTCATCTTCAAAAATATTTACCTGCCCGGCACTCAGCAGGATGGTGTGAATGATCCCGATTCTACCATGGGCTTTATCAAATACAGCCTCAACTTCGACCGGAAAATGAAGAAGCTGCCATTTACCAGCAGGGCGGCTATCGTATTCGATAAGAATGAGCCCATCTATACCAACCGTTCGGTCGGCAGGTTCAGGAAGGGATTATCGCCCGGTATAATCATCGGCTACAGCAGTACGCTCGGATATTCTTTACAAGAACTGGCGCGGCAACAATACTCATTGGGCTTTACACTATCCGAGTATGCAGCGTACAAAAAATATTTTCAATGGGAACTCTACCTGCAAGGGTTCCGCGAAACGGAAACTTTCATCGGCAGGCAACAGGGAGGTGATACTGTTATCAATGGAGTAGGATATAAGCTTGAATACCGTGATCACTATAAAAAGGTAAAAGTATTTGCCCTTGAAGCGGTGCCGCTGGAATTCCGTTACAATATCGCATCCTTCGCCTCTGCAGGCGCCGGAGCACTGGTGGCGGCAGAGATCAATCGGACCACCACGCGTGTCATTCGCGCCAGCGCTATCAGGGGTGGTACACCAAATGCGATCATGCTGGAAGGGGAGCAGGGGAGCAATACAGCATCATTCGCAGATTGGCGCGGTGCGGTATTTGCCGATGTGCAATTAGGCCGTGTTCGGGTAGGGCCCGCCATTGGAGCCAGGTTCCTGCAATACGTCAATCCCTCCCACCAGCGCATTTTCCTGTATGCTACCTGGAAATTTTAAGTATTTTTAGGCAAATACAAGCTGATGCATCACTGCCTGTGCCGGGTAGTTGTACATATTGCCATTTGCTTCCTGCTGTTCATCGACCATACACGGGCTTCGTCCGATAGCACTTCACTGCCTGCATTACTTACACAACAGCTTGAAAAATTCCAGCGCAATGATGATCTCAGTAGCTGGATATATGCCCGTATCGATTATGCAGATAAAGATCCATTTGAAAGGACCGGCTTTCTCATGGCCACTCAAAAAGCCTCCTGGCGCAGTTGCCGTACGTTCACTGAGAAAGAGGCATGGTTGAATCTCCTGATCCTGCAGGGATATTTTCAATTGCAGACCGGCAATATCCTTGCATCGATCGATGCGTATGAGTCGGCCATGCAATTCTATGAGGCGAATGAGCAACCTCAACCCCTGGCCGCTATTGAAGAGTATGCCGAATTTGTGTTGAGGCCGCTCGGTAATAATTATACAAGGCTTGCTGATTACAATACTGCCTTTTTCATTCATGAGAAAACGCTCGCCATCGCCCTCAGGAATAAGGACCGCCGGGAACAGGCATCCGTGTACCTGAATATGGCCGTTTGCGCGCGATGGAAAGGCGATTTCGATGCTGCCACACGATACTGCAGGGCCGGAATTCAACAGACCGGCAGGGACCAGGCCTTTTATGGTTTGTTGTTGAATACCTATGCCGATGTGCTGTTGGAGCAAAACAGAACGGATACGGCCGCCATCCTTTCAGCACAGTCATTGCGGCTCCTGGAGAGATGGAAGAATAGTACATCCGATGACCTTCCCCTGTATTGGTATACAAGCGCGTTGCAGGTCGCCGCACAGATCGCGCTGCAACAAGGCAGGTATCCTCAGGCCACTGGTTTCGGCAAACAGGCATTGAAGATCTTCAACGAACGTTTCCCGCTTACCAGATCGAGGGAGAAGGCAAAAGTAAATGTGCTATTGGGTGATATCAGTTCGAAGGCAGGCAATGACCGCGCAGCTTTCAATTATTACCAGCAGGCATTGCGATGGCTGTTACCTTCCTGGCATCCGGAAAATGACCTGGCCATCCCGAACGATACCCTCCTGTACAGCGAAAATACCATCGGGGATGCATTGACTGGAAAAGCGGCTATCCTGGAACGCACAGGCCAGCCCGCTCTTGCATTGCAATACTATGCAGCCGTCTTCAAAGCCGCACGCAGGTTGCGCGGCAGTTTTTATCATACCGAATCGAAGTTGAAAGAGCTGGCTCTGTTACGATCGAGGTCCGATGCTGCCATGGCGCTTGCCTGGCGTTTGTGGAATACCACCAGGCAACCTGAATACAGGGACCGGTTATTGCTCATTGCTGAATGGTCGAAGGCCCAGTTATTGCTCGATGAGCGATCTGCACGGGCACATGCGGCAGGAACTGCTACATCGAACGACAGCCTGGCCAAAAAAATGAATAAGCTACAGCATGCCATCATTTATTATCAGCATGAACTGATGAATTTTCAGCAGGGGACCACAACATACAAAGACCCGGCAACGGTCCGTGGGCTATTGCAGTCGGCCGAATACGAGCTTTCGCTGGTCAATAAAACGATACAACGGAGATCAGTAAACGAAAAAAATGAACGTATCCTTACTGCCGGTGAACTTCCGTCAATGCTGGCACTTATACCCGCCAATACGAGTATACTTGAATTTTTCGAAGGGGCCGATAACAGTTATATACTGGAGTTGAGCAGCCGGGGGCTGCAGGCAGTCCACCTGGTGGAAAATACATCGCAGCTCCGGGCAGTGATCCCAACCTTCATGCAACAATGGTTTTCTCGCGGCCCTTCAGCCATGATCAATAACCCCGCTGGCTTTTACCGGCAATGCGCTTCCCTGTATAATGCTATATTCCATCAATACAGTTGGCAAAAGGGAAAACATTATATCCTGGCGCCCGACGGTATTTTCAATTACCTTCCTTTCGATGCGCTCCTCACGGATACTTTATATAAAGCCGATATCAATGCATGGCCCTATCTTTTCAAACAGGTATCGCTCTCTCAGGCGTATTCGCTGCAGACCTGGTATGAACAGCAATCGGCCCTATACACACAACCCTATTTTGGGGCTTTCTTCGTTTCGAAAGGTCAGCAGGGTAATCAACCGGCCCTGTCGGTGGAGAAAGAATATAGCATGCTTCAGCCGATGATGCCAGGTCGGTATTTTTACAATGCTGCCAGTACATGGCAGGCCTTCAACCAGGTCACGGACAGTCTCCGCATATTACATATTGCCACCCATGCTGTTTCATCATCAGGCGATTCATTTCCTTATCTTCAATTGTACGACCGCCCCTTCTACCTCTTCGATCTGCGGTATAAAAATTTTTCCCCGGCATTGGTAGTACTGGGCGCCTGCAAAACGGCTGATGGAAATTTGATGGAAGGAGAGGGCGTGAACAGCCTGGGCCGTGGATTCGTGGCTGCCGGCGCAGGTGGCGTGGTATCCGGGCTTTGGAACCTCAACGATGAAACGGCTATCGCTATCGTGCAGTCGTTCTATGAGAATCTTCACAAGGGGCAGAGCCCGGCATTAGCGCTATATCATGCCAAACAGCAATGGCTGGAAGCGCATGTGAACGACCCCATCCTGCAATTGCCTTATTACTGGGCCGGGTTCATGTACAGCGGCCACCTGCAACCAGTAAGCATGGAAGGGTCGAAAAGAGCCTGGCCTTATTACATGGCAGTTGCATTACTGATGGTTGCTATCGTCGTCATCATCATCAACAGTTATAATAAAAAAAGAAGAGGCTATAGTTAGCCTCTTTATGAATCTGGTACGGATGGTTTTTCAGTGAACTATGTTGAAAGAGGGTTGATGACCTCCATGATCCTGAAATGTTTTTCTCCTGCAGGTACTTCCCATTTAACGGATTGTCCTTTGCGGTAGCCGAGCAGGGCCGTGCCGATGGGAGCCATGATGGAAACCCTGCCATCGCTGATGGCCGCTTTTTCCGGGAGCACCAGTGTCAGTTCCAGCAACTGACCTGTGGCTTTATCCTGGATTTTAACCAATGAGTTCAGACGGATCACATCAGCCGGAAAATCTTCCTTCTGCAGTACAGTGCCCCTGTTCAATTCCGCTTTCAGCCTGTCGGCATTTTTTTTATCGAAGGAAGTCAACTGGCTACCTCCTTTGATATAGGTATGGAGAAGTTTTACATCTTCATTCAATAACAGCAATTCATCTTTCATGATATATAATTTTTTATAGTGATAGTACAAGGCAAGGACCAATAAAGGCAGTGTGATGATCAATGCCTGGTGCCAGTACCCATCACTGACGAATGCGGTACGGATGATAATAGCATTGACCAATACCAATACAAGTATCATACTGCCACTTGCCGAAACCGTCGATCGATTCCGATACATAGCAATACAGATTTAACAATAAATAATGATCGAGTAAATAGAGTAGATGAGATTAGCCCCCGGTCAGGTAAATTCAGGCCGGGGTAAACGTATTAAAGTCCTTAAAGCTGGAAAAGAAGTAAGTCATTCTTACAAATATACCTATAATATGTTATATACGGTCTCTAAAAACGTTAAAAACCCACTGCTGGTACAATAGAAGCTTATCTCAATTCTTCGAAATGGCCTGTTTGTTTGTTCTTCCGGACATTATCCCAGTCGAATGCCCGTCCGTTCATAGCCACGTATATGCCGGGAGGCAATGATTGGGCAAAGGCGAGTGCGCTGCCGAGGTTGAAGAAACCGTCGGAGCTGCCGAATTTATAGGGGATCATAGCGCCGGTGATCACGATGGTCTTGCCGGTCACTTTTTCCGCCAGCACTTTGGCGGTGACGGTCATGGTATCCGTACCATGTGTGAGCACGATCTTGTCTTCCTGGGCGCTGCGGATCTGGTGTACGATCAGCTCACGGTCTTCATCTGTCATCTGTAAACTATCGATCATCATCAGGGTGCGTACCGTAACGTCGAGGCTGCTGCGGCTGCGGTTCAGCATTTCGGGAAGGTGGGTCTCCTTGAAAAACAATTCACCGGTAAGCTCATTGTATTCCTTATCGAAAGTACCACCGGTTACGAAGATGCGGATAGGTGACATAGCTGACATTTAAAGGCAGCAAAATTAAGAAAGTAATCCAATATTGAATGGACCATTTTCCACACGGCGGCATTCATTATCACGGTCTTACCATGATCAGGGTGCCGGGAAAAAGTACCGATCGAACCCTTTTTGGATGCAGGTAGTACCAAAAAAAAGTACTAAATAAACCAATTTGCTGAGTGAATCATTCTATTGATTTTCTTTGAATATGGCCAGAGATTCCCGCTACAAGTCTGTGAAGGCACTTATCGAAAATGGCACTATTACCCATTTCAATCAGATGTTCGAATTCATTCCCAAAAGCATAGTAGCTGCCGATATGGGAAAACAGAATATCAGGTTCACACGGCTTATGGGCCATGTTGAAAAATTCACCCTGGAGGATATTTATACGCTGGCAAAATTTCTCGAAGTACAGGATAACACCGTTTATGAGCTTGCCTATAAAGAATATCTCCATCAGAAAGGAAAAAAGAAATCGTAAAGACAGTATACGCGCCGCCTCACTTGCACTATCATGACCATTGCCCTATCCTTGCTCACGCATGAGAAATCTGCATGTAAATGATTAGTAGCTCTGAACTCAGCGAGCTGCCCCGAAAGCCTTCGGGCAGCTTTTTTTGCAAATACAATTAGATATATTGTAACAGCCATGAACACAAACCGTATCAAAAGCGGACATTTCCTTCTGGCATGAGATTTCTATTCGATTGGTTTTCAGAAAATAAACGAATGGCATTGTCTTGGCAGGATACCCATGCGATCTTGCAACAGTATCAATCGTTTGGATATGTTCAACCAATACCTCAAGACAATGTTCCGTAATCTATGGAAAAACAGGTCCCATAGTTTCTTGAATATGATCGGCCTGGCCATAGGTATTACCTGTGCCGGGCTGATCTTTTTATGGGTAGAAGATGAAATGCACTACGATCGGTTCCATGGCAAGAAAGACCGGCTCTATCTCATCCTCACCAATTCGAAACTCGATGGCAGGATATTTACGCATTCATCCACTCCTTGTTTATTGGGGCCTGCATTACAGGCTGAGGTCCCCGGTATTGGCCAGTCATGCCGCGCCACGGAAGGAACTACTTCGATCCTGTTCAATTCAGGTGACAAACCTGTGTATGCCTCCGGCAGATATGTCGATCCTTCCTTTTTCACTATGTTCACCCTTCTCTTTGTCCAGGGCAATGCACGGGACGCTTTCAAAGACCTTTATTCCCTGGTGATCACCGAGCAGGCAGCCCGCAAATTTTTTGGGAATGAACGGCAGGTATTGGGCAAGACTATCCTGGTCGACAACAAACAGGAGTATGTGATAACCGGTGTATTGAAAGACCTGCCGGAAAATTCGAGTCTCCGGTTCGAATGGCTTTCTCCCTTCAAGATCTTTTATGATCAAAATCCCGGGGCCAGGAAATGGGGGAATTCCTGTATCAATACTTATGTGGAGCTGACATCGCCGGCCAAAGAAGTAACTGTCGATAAGCAATTGTCGGCTTTCATGAAAACAAAACAAACGGACAACGACAACGGGTTATTCTTATTTGGGATGTCCAACTGGCGACTATACGATCAGTTTGAAAATGGTAAATCCACTGGTGGTGGCCGCATCGAATATGTACGTTTATTCTCCGTGATAGCCTGGGTGATCCTTACGATCGCCTGTATCAACTTCATGAACCTGGCGACGGCACGCAGCGAGAAACGTGCCCGCGAAGTGGGTGTAAGAAAAGTACTGGGCGCTGGAAAAAAACGCCTGATAGGCCAGTTCATCGGAGAAGCAATATTCATGTCGACGCTCGCGGCTCTATTTGCCGTGGTGCTGATCACACTGGTGTTGCCTGCTTTCAATTTCCTGGTGCAAAAAAATCTTTCGGCCGGGTTCGGTCAGCCGGTGCACCTGCTGGTGCTGGCCGGTATAGCCCTGATCTCCGGACTGGTGGCAGGTAGTTATCCGGCTCTTTACCTGTCGTCGTTCAATCCTGTATTCGTACTAAAAGGAGTGAAGCTGAAAACAGGCAGCGCGGCCTTCATCCGGAAAGGGCTGGTAGTATTACAGTTCACTGTTTCGATCATACTGATCATCGGGACTATCATCATCTACCAGCAATTACAGCATGTGAAGGACAGGAACCTTGGTTTCAGGAAAGAAAACCTGGTGCAGATCGAAATGCGCAATGCTTTGATCGGCCATTATGCATCTTTGAAACAAGACCTCCTGAATACGGGTTACGTGGAGAACACGGCACTGGCCGACCACGGAACGATCTACGCCGGGAACAATACCACTGGTTTAAGCTGGGCAGGCAAAGACCCCGGTAGCCAGATACTGGTCTCCCAAAGATTGGTGAGCTACGAATTTATTGCCACTTCTGCTATGCAGTTGATATCCGGCCGCGACTTCAGATCGACTGATGCCATAGAGATGGGACCTGATTTCAGACCTAAGGACCCCAACGGGATATTCAATGTAGTGGTCACTGAATCGATGGGGAAACTCTTGGGCAAAGACGATCCGGTAGGAAAGGCATTGTTGCTGCCCGGCGACACGAACGGAACTCCCTACCACCTGAATATAGTAGGCGTAGTGAAGGATTACATGTATGGCAATATGTATGGAAAGCCGGACCCTGTAGTATTCTATCCCATTCCGCAGGCGACGGACCGGATGTACGTGCGGATCAAACCAACCGATGGCCTGGAAAAAGCGCTGGCCGCTATCGGAGGCGTCATGCACAAATATAATCCTGCCTATCCTTTCGAATATGTATTCGTAGATGACCAGTTCAATGCCCTTTTCACCAGTGAAATGCTGATGAGCCGTCTCTCGCGTGTATTCGCTATGCTGACTATTATCATATCCTGCCTGGGTTTATTTGGTCTTGCCGCCTATACCGCAGAGCGAAGGACCAAAGAGATCGGTATCCGGAAAGTGCTTGGCGCCAGTGTGCCCGGTATTACCGGGTTACTGACCAAAGACTTCCTCAAGCTGGTAAGCATATCAGCGATCATTGCATTTCCCATTGCCTGGTGGACGATGCATAGCTGGTTGCGTGGATTCGAATACAGGGTAGGGATCAGTTGGTGGGTATTCGCTGCGGCAGGCGTACTGGCTTTGCTGATCGCGCTGATCACGATCAGCACACAGGCCATCAGGGCAGCGGTGGCCAACCCGGTAAAGAGCTTGCGAACGGAGTAATATTCAGTGGTTCGCACAAAACACGTACATCAAACAGATTTAACCATTCCACAATTAAATTTCTGTTTTACACCCGGATAGGTTTTCCTATTCCGGGTGTAATCGTTCATTCAGTATGCGGTAGATGATCGCTTGACTATTGTCAATACATCGTTTTATTCTTATGGATAGATATTTTTGAGGAATTATTGTTGACAAGCTGATAGTTTTCGTATATTATATTTAGTTACTAACAGCCTTATCCTTATTCCCCATGAGCGACTGGTATGTAAGCTTCCTCTATCACCGCGTTCAATACGTGTAAAATGGTCATTACCGAAGAACAATTCGAGAAAGCATTCCGGCATGGGGATAAGGAATCCTTTGATCTTATATTCAACAGGTATTATCCACAATTCGTTAATTACGCAAAGGCATTCCTCAACAATCTTCATGATGCAGAAGATATAGTGGCCGACATTTTTATGAAGCTTTTGAGTTCCGGGAAATGCTTCAGGGATGAGCAACATTTCAAAGGCTATATGACAGAGGCAACAAAGCATACCTGCCTCAATCTAATGGGAGCAACCGAGTTTCACAGAAAAATATTGAGATTGTTGAGGAGACGAACCCCGGTTGCCGGCAATAAGACCGAATGGATCGAATGGCGGATCGATATTTCCAGGATCATGTACAGCCTGATCGGGAAGCTTTCCCCTGGTGAAGAAAAGATCTTTAAAATGGCCGTCATCGAGCAGATGAGGCCCAACGAGATCGCTGCTTCACTTGGCATCAGCCGGTCGGCGGTCGATGCTCAATTGAAAAGGGCCGCAGAAAAATTAAAGTCAGGATCACTGGGCAATTTGCTCAGAGATTACCTGAATTCCCATGAGGGGGACTGATGCCGGCTACATACAAAAGGTTGATAATGATGGGCTGACTCGCCCCTCTAATTTATGAAACAATGTTGCAATAAAATTCCTCATTTTTTGTAGTGATTTTCTTCCTCCCATTTGCTTTATATATGTGGCTTCAGGATACTCATTCATCCGGAGCCGATCAATACCATTAACCTTATACTTGCTTAGTTATGATTGAACATCATCAGGAAGTTTCTGCCCTGATCCTGAAACACCTGCGTCATGAGCTTACAGAAGAAGAGAATGTTACATTGACCAATTGGGTTTCAGACTCGGCGATCAACTTTGAATTTTTCATGAAATGTATCGATACAGAAAAATTATATGACGGGCTTTGTCAAATTCACAGGGTAAACAAGAGCAGAGGCTGGGCGCAGGTCCAGGCAAGACTGGCGGTAATGAGAGCAGACGTGGCTTCCGTGGTTAAGCATCCGGACAGGTCATCCAGCAGCGTTATAAGAATTACCAGGTACCTTCAACCCCTTTGACCCGGCCTGGAATAAACAATGTACAATCAAAACGCGCATTATGAGTGTCTATGAAACCAAAAAAATGTGGATCGGTAGTTTGTTTCAATTAAAGAAGAATAAGGTCAATGATCCCTTATTGTATTTCGATGAATTTTATTCACCGCTGGTTGTTTTTGCACAAAGAGTGATCGGCACGCAATCGATCATGGCCGAGAAATTCGTAGTGGATTGTTATGTAAACCTACTCGAAAAGAAAACTGCTTTTAAATCTATTCATGAGGTAAGACAATATTTATTCGATACGGTAGGACTGGATTGTACCAACTATCTCATCACACAGGCCGTGCTGAATGGAGGCAAAGAAGCGGGCAGGGAGCAGCGTGCGCGGAATGAGAAGATCAACCTGGAAGAACTACAAACGGAAGTATTGTTGTGGCACAGTATATATTCCGAGATCGACAGCCTTCCTTCCCCATGCAGGGAGGTGTATAAATTATCGCTTTTTGACAAGCTGGATAATAGGCAGATCGCCTGTCTGCTGAATATGCCACTGGTAAAGGTAGGATGGTATAAATTGCTTGCATTTTGCTTATTGAGGACGATGTTTCTGAAAAAGATCTTTCTGACCGTTCCCTCTATTCTTTATTTCACTCAATCAAGTTTATGAAAAAAAGTAATACAAGGATAGTGGAGCTGATCGTCAAATACCTGAATGACGGGCTGACAGACACAGAAAGAGAAGAACTTTTTGCCTGGAAATCCGCCACTAAAGAAAATAATTCATTGTTTGAAAGTCTCACCAATGAAAAGCAGTTGCTGAAAGGATTACAGGAGATCCATGCTGTCAATAAAGAACGCGGGCGATCGAAGATCGAAAAAGCATTGGAAGACAGGGCTGCTCACCCTTTGCACAGGAATAACAGGTATATGTACCTGAAAGCTGCTGCCGTTCTGCTGGGCTTGTTAGGTATCGTTACACTTGTGCTGACCATTCCCTGGAATAAAAGAACGCAGGAAATAACAACGGATGCCCAGAAACAGATGGTCGATGCAAGGATCGGGTTAACATTAGCGGATGGGACGACCATAAAACTCGACAGTGCCAATAACGGGGTCATTGCCAGGCAGGGAAATGTAGAGATCATAAAACAGGATTCTATGATCAATTACAGGGTCCTTCAAGAAGAAAGCGCTGCGAAAGCGGAGAATTTCATGAATATACTGAAGCTCGGAAGGCAGGATAAACGGCTGCTTGTATTTCCCGATGGCTCCAGGGTATGGGTAAACGCTCAATCGGCTTTGAGATATCCCACAATTTTTAGTAATTCAGGCAGGTCGGTAGACCTCAGTGGGGAGGGTTATTTTGAAGTGAGCAGGAAAGGACAGACCCCTTTTTTTGTCCACGCACAGAAAGCGACGATTGAAGTGTTGGGCACGCATTTTAATGTGGCAGCATACACCGATGACAATATTGTAACCACAACACTCGTGCAGGGAGTGGTAAAAGTGACCGATGGACAGGAATCGAAGACCATCCTTCCCAGGCAACAAGTGGTCTTTTTTGATACCGGCCGGGCAACAGTCAATGAAAATATCAATCCGGATAAATTTGTTGCCTGGAAAGATGGGAACTTTCTTTTTACCAACGACACCATCGAAACAGTTGTAAAACAAATAGCCCGCTGGTATGGTCTGCAGCCTGATATCAGGGTCAGGGATACCAGCCATATTGAAGCAATATCACTTTCAAAAAGTCTTCCGATCGAAACAGTACTGAAAGTGTTGAACTCGATGAAAATAGTAGAATTTGAGAAGAATGGTAACAGGATAATCGCGAAGCCCAAATCCAAACCATAAAAATATTGCCTCACCATTGGCCTTATCCTTCATCATTAAAAGAGAAATACCTCCGGGTATTTCTCTCCTGATCATCTATTGATGTAACAAAACAGCAGATAAAAAAACGGAGTATTCATTTTTTAATAATGGTTAGCACAAAAAACCAGAAACGCTGTCATCGTTTCTGGTCAGATATGGGCTGATCATAAATTGTCGTCCATGATAGCAACCCTTTCGGCTACGACCGGGTGCAGACGCGGTCTGCGCTTCGATCGGCCATTGATAGTTAAGGTACGTGAACCAACTTGTATGGCAAAAAAAATATATGCAGTTGGCATTTTTATTTTGGAGAATTCCCGAAATGAAAAACTATTATTCGTCTCCCTACGGAAACATATCTGCTCACAGGATCCCGCAAAATTCAATTAAATATGCAACCGATTCAATTTAAGGCTTCAACGATCATCGCAGTAGTTTCGATCACCAGCATCCTGCTTTTCGCTTCGGTATTATTGGTAGAACAAGCTGTTACCTGGAAACAGGTAGGAGAGATACTGATACATATCGGCCTGTTCAATCTTCTACAAACCTCTGTATGGTTCCTTATTAAAAATATAGGTTGGCGCGTCACCTTTATACAGGACAATCATGATCTTTTTCCGGTACCGCTCAATATTGGTGGAAGATATATCGGGAAGATCATTCGTGAGGGGGAGCGCACTAAGTCTTTTGTTCTCGAGGTCGTGCAGGATTTTACATCGGTCACGGTCTATACATATTGTAAACATAGTTCTACCAAAAGTGTCATTGCCAATATTACTATCGACAAGGTCTCCAGGAAACAATATCTATGTTTTTTCTGGGAAGGACTGTACAAACTCCATTACGAGCCCGGCTCTGCAAAACATAATTTCATGGGATATACCATCCTGGAGATCGCAAATGAAAATGGCATCATTCATATCAGTGGTAAATTTTTCAGCAATAAGGAAGGCTCAGGCTCCCGTGGAAGGATAGACCTTCGCCGCGCTTCCACCAGGATCAAGGGAAGTATGTAAATGCAGCAATACATCCGATCTCGTATTATCATATTGTTTATTTCATAGTTCTGCAACGATGCCGTATTTTTACAGGTCAATGCTTGTATGCTAAGAGGACTTGTTTGGCTGTTGGTGATTTTCATATCCGCTGACCGGGTAGTTGCGCAGACCTGTACTACCCTGGGGCAAACTCCATCCACTGCCTTTCCGGTATGCGGTACGTCGACCTTCGACCAGGTCAATGTTCCGATCTGTAGTACACATTCCCTGATCGTTCCCGGTTGCGCCGGAGGAGGTGCGGCCTATGCCGATAAAAACCCTTTCTGGTATCGCTTCACCTGTTATACTGCCGGCACGCTTGGATTCCTCATCACCCCAAAAGATCTGGGCGATGATTACGACTGGATGCTATACGACATCACCGGTAAAAATCCCGATGATGTGTTCACCGATGCTTCCCTCATCGTTACCGGCAACTGGGCCGGTACTTATGGAGTTACCGGCGCCAATGCTTCTGGCGTCAATTATATCCAATGCGCTTCAGACCCGGCACAGAACCTTCCATCTTTTGCCGCTATGCCAACGCTGATACAGGGGCATGAATACCTGCTCCTGGTAAGCCACTTTACAAACTCACAAAGCGGATACAGCCTCTCGTTCGGTGGAGGCACGGCCGTGATCACCGATCCCAAACTACCAGCCCTCGACAAAGCAACTGCAGGCTGCGGCGGAGTAAGCGTTACCGTTACACTCAACAAGAAAATGAAATGCAGCAGCCTTGCTGTCAATGCCAGCGATTTTAGTTTATCGCCTGCTGTTGCGAATATCGTATCAGCTTCCGGCACCGGTTGCAGCAACAGTTTCGATATGAATGAAGTGGTACTCACCATGAGCAATCCGCTTCCTCCCGGCAATTATACGCTTACCATGAAGAATGGGACAGATGGCAATACACTGCTCGATAATTGCAACAGGGCAATTCCGGTGGGCGACAATATCGGCTTCACTGTGGCGCCTATCCAGCCGACACCGATGGATAGCATTACACCTGTGAAATGCGCTCCCAACACATTGGAGCTTGTTTTCAGGAAGAATATCCTCTGCAATTCCATCGCCGCCAATGGGAGCGATTTCATCGTGACAGGCCCTACGCCTGTTACTGTATCTGCTGCCGACGCCACCTGCGTGAATGGCGGCACCAGGATCATCAAAGTACATTTATCGGCCCCTATACAAACCGGCGGCACCTACCAGGTTAGACTGGTAAGAGGCTCCGACGGCAATACCCTCATCGATGAATGCGGACAGGAAACACCGGCCGGCTCCACCATCAGTTTTATTGCAAAGGATACCGTGAATGCCGATTTCAGCTACCAGTTGCTATATAGTTGTACATGGGATACAGTAGCGGTGAGCCATGATGGCCGCAACGGCGTCAATCAATGGGCCTGGGCATTCGATACAGAAGGCAGCAGCAGCCTGCAAAGCGACCGCTTCGTTTTTCATAGTTTCGGTCCCAAGAAGATCAGCCTGATCGTTTCGAACGGGGTCTGTTCCGCCACCTCCTCCGTGATCCTCAATCTCGATAATGAGCTGAAGGCCGAATTTGCTTACCCGGATGTATTGTGCCCGGAAGACAAGGCCGTGTTCACGGATAAAAGCATCGGCAAGATCATCGATTGGAAATGGGATTTCGGCGACGGCACTTCCGGCTCTCTGCAACAACCGGCGCCCAAATCATATCCAAAGATAACGGTAGGCCGTACACTGTTGTACACGGTGCAACTGATAGTAGAGAATGATCATCATTGCCTGGATACGGTGAAACACCAGGTGAAAACGGTCAATACCTGTATCATTGCGGTGCCCAATGCATTTACCCCCAATAATGACGGGCTCAATGATTATTTGTACCCTCTCAATGCCTACAAGGCAACGGACCTGGAATTCAATGTTTATAACCGTTATGGTCAGTTGGTATTCCATACCAACGACTGGACCCGTAAATGGGACG
>OFTY01000068.1_pt1 | contig 120306 bp, 118 predicted proteins | sample 1775061 | NCBI WGS metagenome assembly OFTY01 (sample SAMN08195773, study PRJEB24354) | sludge metagenome | isolation source: sludge from phenol fed wastewater aerobic bioreactor B | place: India: Nagpur | collected 2016-09-16 | reverse complement strand
TGGTGCGCGTGCCGCCGGTGCGCACCTCGGCCGCGGCCGAGGCCAGGGCCGCGCGCCCGGCCCCCGCGCGCGAGTTCGCCGTGCTGCTCGAGGACGAGCACCTGCTCGCCATCGACAAACCCGCCGGCGTGGCCGTGCACGGCGGCTCGGGCGTGAGCTTCGGCGTGATCGAGCAGTTGCGCCAGGCGCGGCCCCAGGCGCGGTTTCTCGAACTCGTGCACCGGCTCGACCGCGAGACCAGCGGCATCCTGCTGGTGGCCAAGCGGCGCAGCGCGCTCACACACCTGCAGGAGCAGTTTCGTGGCCGCGAGACGGGCAAGACCTACCTCGCGCTGGGGCTGGGCGAATGGCCCGAGCGGCTCAAGGTGCTCGACGCCCCGCTCAAGCGCTACCTGCTGCCCACCGCTGACGGCGGCGAGGGCGAACGCCGCGTGCGCGTGGCCGCCGCGGGCGACGCCGATGCGCAGCGCGCGCTCTCGCTGGTGCGCGTGCGCGAGCGCCTGCGCGGCTTCACGCTGCTGGAAGTGACGATCAAGACCGGCCGCACGCACCAGATCCGCGTGCACCTGGCCTCGGCCGGTCACCCCATCGCCGGCGACGACAAGTACGGCGATTTCGACACCAACAAAGCCTTGCACCGGCAAGGCCTCAGACGCATGGCGCTGCACGCCTGGCGGCTGCAGTTCGACCATCCGGCCCGAGGCGAGCGCATCGAACTGCTGTCGCCGCTGCCCGCCGACCTCGAGGAGTTCCTGACCCATGTCCGCACCGCGCCGCTTTGACCTCATCTGCTTCGACTGGGACGGCACCCTGTTCGACTCCACCGCGCTCATCGTGCGCTGCATCCGCGCCGCCGTGGCCGACGTGGGTGGCACCGTGCCCGACGAGACGCAGGCGAGCTGGGTCATCGGCCTGGGCCTGGCCGAGGCCATGGCCCGCGCCGCCCCCGACCTGCCGCCCGAGCGGGTGCCCGACCTGGTCGCCCGCTACCGCCACCACTATTTCGCCGCGCAGCACGAGGTGAGCCTGTTCGAGGGCGTACGCCCCCTGCTCGACGAACTGGCCGCGCGCGAGCACCGGCTGGCTGTGGCCACCGGCAAGGGCCGCCGCGGGCTGGATGCCGCGCTCGACGGCTCGGGCCTGCGCGCGCGCTTCGACGCCACCCGCACCGCCGAGGAAACCGCGGGCAAGCCGCACCCGCAGATGCTGCTCGAACTGATGGAGGAGCTCGGCGCCTCGCCCGAGCGCACCCTCATGATCGGCGACACCACGCACGACCTCGAGATGGCGCGCAACGCAGGCTGTGCCGGCATCGCCGTGGGTTACGGCGCGCACCCGGCCGAGGAGTTCGCGCCCTACGCGCCGCTGCTCGTCGCCCACAGCGTGCCCGAACTGGCGCAGTGGCTGCGCGTACACGGATGAACCCATCGAACCCCCCGACCCCACCCACCGTGGCCGCCGCCGATGCCGGCGACGCGCCGGCCGCCGTGCGCCGCATCCCCCTGTGCGCCAGCGCCGACCTGCGCGAGGCCGGCGAGGCCGTGCCCTTCGACGTGATCTGGCGCGGCCAGACCTGCCGCGCGTTTGCCATCCGCTGGCAGGGGCGGGTGCATGCCTACCTCAACCGCTGCAGCCACATTCCGATGGAAATGGACTACCAGCCGAACCGGTTTTTCGACGACAGCGGACAATGGCTGCTGTGCGCCACCCACGGCGCTGCCTACCGCCCCGACACCGGCGCCTGCGCCGCCGGCCCGTGCCGCGGTGCGCTGCAGCGTGTGGGCGTGAGCGAGGAGGGCGGCGTGGTCAGCTGGCACGCCGAGTCGCATGTCCAACCCGTGGAGTTCCTGTGATCCACCCGTCGTCCCAGGGCCCTGAGCCCGCCGCCAACCCCGATTCCGAACAAAACACCGGGAACCCCAGCGCGACCCGGTCTGATGCTGCTATGAAAAACGAAGTCAACGACGACCCCACCCGCACCCCCGGATGGGAGCGGGCGACCCTGGAAAAACTCGCCTTCGCCGCGCTGGAGGAACAGCGCGCCGCGCGCCGCTGGCGGGTGTTCACCCGGCTGGCGTGGCTGGCCCTGTTCGTCGCGATCGGCTGGATGGTGTACGCGCAGCGCAATGCCGCGAGCAGCCCCAGCACGCCGCACACCGCGGTGGTGGAGATCAAGGGCGAGATCGCCTCCGGCGCCGAGGCCAGCGCCGACCAGATCGTGCCGGCCATGCGCAGCGCGCTCGAAGACAGCGGCTCGCAGGCGCTGGTGCTGCTGGTGAACTCGCCCGGCGGCAGCCCGGTGCAGGCGGGCATCATCAACGACGAAATCGGCCGTCTGCGCAAGCTCCACGGCAAGCCGATCTACGTCGTGGTCGAGGAAAGCTGCGCGTCGGCGGCCTACTACATCGCCGCTGCGGCCGACAAGATCTACGTGGACAAGGCTAGCATCGTCGGCAGCATCGGCGTGCTGATGGACGGCTTCGGGTTCGTCGGGCTGATGGACAAGCTCGGCATCGAGCGCCGCCTGCTCACCTCCGGCAAGAACAAGGGCTTTCTCGACCCCTTCAGCCCGCAGACCGAGACGCAGCGCGCCTACGCGCAGGCCATGCTCGACCAGGTCCATGCGCAGTTCATTGACGTGGTCAAGAAAGGCCGCGGCGACCGCCTGAAGGAAACGCCCGAAATGTTCAGCGGCCTGTTCTGGACCGGCCAGCAGGCGGTGGACATGGGCCTGGCCGACGGCTTCGGCAGCCTCGACTCGGTCGCGCGCGACGTCGTCAAGGCCGAGGACCTGGTGGACTACACCCGCCGCGAGAACGTCGCCGAGCGGCTGGCCAAGCGCTTCGGCGCTGCCATCGGCGAAGGCGCCGTGCGCGCCCTGCGCACGCTGCCGCCGCTGCACTGAGCGCCGCGCGCTGAGAGCGCCGGCCGCTGCGCGTCGCCTGACGCAGCCGCCCGCGTTTCAGCGGCCGATGGCGAACACCGCCGGCGTGCGCTCGTTGGGGCCGGCGTCGGGCTGCTGGCGCCACTGCGCCACGCGCAGGCTCCAGGTGCGGGCCGTGGGCAGGGTCAGGCCGGCGCTGACCGAGAGCTGCGTCTCGGCCTTCAGGCTGCGCAGCAAGGCCTGCAGCAGCGCGCGGTTGCGGTAGGGTGTTTCGATGAAGAGCTGCGTCTGCCCGCTGCGCAGCGCCAGGCCCTCGAGTTCGCGGATGCGCGTCTCGCGGGCCGCGGCGTCCTGCGGCAGGTAGCCGACGAAAGCGAAGTTCTGCCCGTTCAGTCCGCTGCTGGCCAGCGCCAGCAGCAGCGACACCGGCCCCACCAGCGGCACCACCTCGATGCCAGCCGCATGCGCGGCGCGCACCAGCGCGCTGCCCGGGTCGGCCACCGCGGGCATGCCGGCCTCGCTGAGCAGGCCCATGTCCTGCCCCTGCAGCGCCGGCGTCAGCAGGGCGGTGGCGTCGTAGCCCGCTCCGGCAGCCCCGGCATGGTCGCCTTTCTTGTGCGCCGCACGCGGCAGTTCCACGATGTGCTGCGCCTGCAGCGGCGCCGCCAGCGGGACGAGTGCGTCGATGCGCTTGAGTACCGCGCGGGCCGAGCGCGCGTTCTCGCACACCCAGTGCACCAGCCGGGCGGCCGTCTCCACCGTCGCGCGCGGCAGCACCTGTTCCAGCGGCACGGGCTGCGTCGCGCCATGGTCCAGCGGCGCGGGCACCAGGAACAGCCGGCCGCGCAGCGGCGAGGGGGGCGTCGCCGGCGTGCCGGCGGCGGGTGGGTTCGGTGCGGTTGCGCTCACGGCAGTTGCAGGCCGGCGGCGCGCAGCAGGCGGCAGGTGCGGATCAAGGGCAGGCCCACGAGCGCGGTCGGGTCGTCGCTGTCGATGGCTTCGAGCAGCGCGATGCCCAGCCCTTCACTCTTGGCACTGCCTGCGCAGTCGTACGGGGTTTCGGCACGCAAATAACGTTCGATGGCCGCGTCGTCCAGGCCGTCGGCCTCGCTGCGAAAACGCACCCGCACCCGCGCCAGCTCGCTGTGCGCAAAGCCGCTGGCCGCGCACACCACGGCCACCGCCGTCTCGAACACCACCGTGCGCCCGCGCATGCGCCGCAACTGGGCCAGCGCGCGCTCGTGGGTGAGCGGCTTGCCCAGCGGCTCGCCGTCGAGATCGGCCACCTGGTCCGAGCCGATCACCACCGCCTGCGGCTGCCGGCGGGCCACGTCCTCGGCCTTGGCGCGCGCCAGCCGCAGCGCCAGCGCCTGCGGCGCCTCGCCGGGCTGCGGGGTTTCGTCCACCTCGGGCGCGAGCACGTCGAAAGGCAGGCGCAGGCGCTCGAGCAGTTCGCGCCGGTAGCGCGAGGTGGAACCAAGAATCAGGCGGCGAGAGGGCGGGGTCATGCGCCGATTCTCTTACACTGCCGCCATGGTCAAACCCCTGGACCCGCACCGCCTCGACATCATGGCCTTCGCGCGCGCCGCCGGTGCGCTCGAGGGCACGCTGCCGCTGGCCGCGCTCGAGCGGCTGGCCGAATCCTCGCAGCCGGCCGCCGAGGTGCCGCCGGTGCGCTGGCAGGCCCGTGCCGAGCTGCGCACGCCCACGGGCGGCGCGGCCCAACCCTGGCTGCACCTGCAGGCCCAGGCGCAGGTGCAGCTCACCTGCCAGCGCTGCGTGCAGGCCATGCCGGCCGCGCTGGAGGTGGACCGGTGGTTTCGCTTCGCACCCGACGAGGCGGCTGCGGCCGCCCTGGACGACGAGGTCGAGGAGGATGTGCTGGCCGTCTCGCGCGCCTTCGACCTGCTGGCGCTGGTCGAGGACGAACTGCTGATGGCGCTGCCCCTGGTGCCCCGCCATGACCACTGCCCGGTGGAGGTGCCCCTGCAGGCGACGGACCCCGGATTCGAAGCCGCCAATGCCGAGCAGGCGCACCCCTTCGCCGCGCTGGCCCGTCTGCGGCTCGATGCCGACAAATCCTGAATTGCGCGGCGCAGGCGCGGACGGCCAGGGTCGGCTATAATGGCAGGCTTCGCGCGGCTGGCCCTTGGTGCGGCTGCGATGAAACGTCTCACCACCCAACCGTCAACGTCGTAGAGGCTGCGCCAGTTTTTGGTTCTCGCGGCTTCGCGGGTCAGCCCGGAATCGAAAAGGAGCCCACCATGGCCGTTCAACAGAACAAGAAATCGCCGTCCAAGCGCGGCATGCACCGTTCGCACAATGCGCTCAGCGCCCCCGGCATCGCCGTGGAGCCCACCACCGGTGAAGTGCATCTGCGTCACCACATCAGCCCCAACGGCTTCTACCGCGGCCGTCAGGTGCTCAAGAACAAGTCGGAAGCCTGAGAGGTTGCGAACAAATCCTCCGCGCCCGCTCATACCGCCCAAAAGCCCCCACTCGGCGTTGCAAATGCTCGCCGTAGCCCGTGCTACGGCTGTGCTTTGCGTCTTGATTGGGCGCTTTTGGGCGGCCTGCTCGGGCGCGGCCGATTCATTCACAACCTCTGAGTCTTCCGTGCGGCCAAGGCCCGTGGCTACCGTGCGGTAGCGCGGGCCTTTTTCTTTGATCGTCGGCATCGGCGTTCCCGATCGCGTCCGCTGCCGACAAGGTCCTCGTCTTCATGAGCCCTGCGCCCATCACCCTGGCGGTCGATTGCATGGGCGGCGACTTCGGTCCGTCCGTCACCGTGCCGGCCTGCCGTGCCTTTCTCGACCGTCATCCGCAAGCCCGCGTCATCCTGGTCGGGCTGCCGCAGGCGCTGGCGGGCCTGCAGATGGAGCGTGCGCAGGTGGTGCATGCGAGCGAAGTCGTCGACAGCGACGACCCGGTCGAGGTGGCCTTGCGGCGCAAGCGCGACTCCTCGATGCGCGTGGCCATCCAGCAGGTCAAGGACGGCGTGGCCGACGCGGCGGTGTCCTCCGGCAACACCGGCGCGCTCATGGCCGTGGCGCGCTACCTGCTGAAAACGCTCGAGGGCATCGACCGGCCGGCCATTGCCACCCAGTTGCCCAATGTGCGCGGCGGCGCGACCACCGTGCTCGACCTCGGCGCCAACGTCGATTGCACCGCCGAACACCTGCTGCAGTTCGCGGTGATGGGCTCGGCCCTGGTGTCGGTGCTCAGCGGCCAAGCGGCGCCCAGCGTGGGCCTGCTCAATATCGGCGAAGAGATCATCAAGGGCAACGATGTCATCAAGAAAGCCGGCGAATTGCTGCGAACGGCTGGCAACAGCGGCGATCTGAACTTCATCGGCAACGTCGAGGGTAACGACATCTTCAAGGGTGTGGCGGACATCGTCGTGTGCGACGGTTTCGTGGGCAATGTGGCGCTCAAGACCAGCGAGGGTCTGGCCAGCATGATCGGTGAGTTCCTCAAGCAGGAGTTCTCGCGCAACATCTTCACGAAAATGTCGGCATTGGTGGCTTATCCCGTGCTATCTGCATTCAAAAAGCGGGTGGACCATCGGCGTTACAACGGCGCGGCGCTGCTCGGGCTGCGCGGGCTGGTGTTCAAGAGCCACGGCTCGGCCGACGAGCTGGCATTCGGCTTCGCGCTGGAGCGGGCGTATGATGCCGCTCGCAATCAATTGCTCGGCCGCGTCCAGGCCCGCATCGCGCACGCGGCGCCTCTGCTGGTGCCGGCGTTGCCGCAGGCGGCCGCGGCACCGAGCGCCGCCACGGACTCATGAGCATCTACGCCCGCATCACCGGCACCGGCAGCGCACTGCCGCCCAAACGCCTGACCAACGCCGACCTGGTTGCGCAACTCGCGCAGGACGGGGTCGAGACCTCGGATGACTGGATCGTCGAGCGCACCGGCATCCGCGCCCGGCATTTCGCCGAAGACGGTGTGTTCAGCAGCGACCTCGGCGCCGAGGCCGCCCGCCAGGCCCTGCAGGCCGCCGGTCGCCGGCCCGAGGACGTCGACCTGATCATCGTCGCCACGTCCACGCCGGACATGGTGTTCCCGTCCACCGCCACCATCGTGCAGCGCAAACTCGGCATTGCGGGCTGCCCGGCGTTCGACGTGCAGGCGGTGTGCACCGGCTTCATCTACGCGCTCAGCGTGGCCGACGCGATGGTTCGCGCCGGCGGCGTGAAATGCGCCCTCGTCATCGGGGCGGAGGTGTTCAGCCGCATCCTCGACTTCAAGGACCGCACCACCTGCGTGCTGTTCGGCGACGGCGCCGGGGCCGTGGTGCTCGAGGCCGGCGCCGCACCGGGCATTCTCGCCACCGACATCCACGCCGATGGCAAGCATCTGGAAGTGCTGTGCGTGCCGGGCCACGTCAGCGGTGGCCAGGTGCTGGGCGACCCCCTGCTCAAGATGGACGGCCCCGCGGTGTTCAAGCTTGCGGTGGGCGTGCTCGAGGAAACCGCGCGCGCCGTGCTGGCCAAGGCTGGCAGGACCGAGGCCGACATCGATTGGCTCATTCCGCACCAGGCCAACATCCGCATCATGCAAGGCACGGCGCGCAAGCTCCGGCTGAGCATGGACAAGGTGGTGGTCACCGTGGACCGGCATGGCAACACCTCGGCGGCGTCGATTCCGCTCGCGCTCGACCATGCGGTGCGCGCCGGCCAGGTCCAGCGCGGCCAGACGCTGCTGCTCGAAGGTGTGGGCGGCGGCTTCACCTGGGGTTCGGTGCTTCTTGTTTTGTAGCAGCACCTGACCGGTTCGCGCTGGGGTAGCCAGTGTTTCTTCAATTTTTCCGTTCCAACGCATGACGTCTTTTGCCTTTGTCTTTCCGGGTCAGGGTTCGCAGGCCGTGGGCATGCTCGACGCCTGGGGTGCGCATCCGGCGGTGATGGAGACCCTGCGCGAAGCGTCCGACGCGCTCGGCGAGGACGTGGGCCGCCTCATCCACGAAGGCCCCAAGGAAGCCCTGGCGCTGACCACCAACACCCAGCCGGTGATGCTGGTCGCGGGCGTGGCCGCGTGGCGGGTCTGGCGCGCCGAAGGAGGTGCTCTGCCCGCCGTGCTGGCCGGGCATTCGCTGGGCGAGTATTCGGCGCTCGTGGCGGCCGGGGCGCTCACGCTGGCGCAGGCCGCGCCGCTGGTGCGCTTTCGCGCGGCGGCCATGCAGGAGGCTGTGCCGGTCGGCGCAGGCGCAATGGCGGCCATTCTGGGCATGCCGGCCGAGGGCGTCGTGGCCGGCTGCGCGGCGGTGCAGGCCGAATTTGCGGCCGACGCGGGTGAGGTGGTGGAGGCGGTGAACTTCAACGACCCGATGCAGACGGTGATCGCCGGCAGCAAGGCCGCTGTCGAGCGCGCCTGCGAGGTGCTCAAGGCCCAGGGCGCCAAGCGCGCGCTGCCGCTGCCGGTGTCGGCGCCGTTTCACTCCAGCCTGATGCGGCCCGCAGCCGAGAAGCTGCGCGAGAAGCTCGCCGAAACGGCGTTCGCCGCACCGCAGATTCCGGTGCTCGACAACATCGACGTCGCCGTCGAGACCGACCCCGCGCGCATCCGCGACGCCCTCTACCGCCAGGCCTTCGGCCCGGTGCGCTGGGTGGAAACCGTGCGTGCGATGAAGGCGCGCGGCATCGCTCTGGTGGTCGAGTGCGGGCCGGGCAAGGTGCTTGCCGGCATGGTCAAGCGCATCGACGCCGAACTCAACAGCGCCGCGCTCTACGACCCGGCCACGCTGGCCGAACTCAAGGCCAGCCTTGCCGCCTGAGGGCCGCGCGGATCCACACCCATACCACGACATCCGGAGGGAATCCCCATGCCTGACACCCGATTCGAAGGCCAGGTGGCGCTGGTCACCGGCGCCTCGCGCGGCATCGGTGCCGCCATCGCCCGCGAACTGGCCCAGCGCGGCCTCAAGGTGATCGGCACCGCCACCACGCCCGAGGGCGCCGAGCGCATCAGCGCCGCTCTCGCCGGCCATGCCGACTGCCGCGGCGCCTGCCTCGACGTGAACGACGCCGCGGCCGCCGAAGCCCTGATCGACGACGTCGTCAAGGCCCACGGCGCGCTGCACGTGCTGGTGAACAACGCCGGCATCACCCGCGACATGCTGGCCATGCGCCTCAAGGACGCCGACTGGGACGCCGTGCTCGACACCAACCTCAAGGCCGTGTTCCGGCTCAGCCGCGCCGCCATCCGTCCGATGATGAAGCAGCGCTACGGCCGCATCATCAACATCACCAGCGTCGTCGGCGCCTCGGGCAACCCCGGGCAGGCCAACTACGCCGCGGCCAAGGCCGGTGTGGCCGGCATGAGCCGCGCGCTGGCGCGCGAACTCGGCAGCCGCGGCATCACGGTCAACTGCGTGGCGCCCGGCTTCATCGAGACGGACATGACCGCCGCCCTCGGCGAGGAGCAGCAGAAGGCCCTGCTCGGCCAGATTCCGCTCGGCTATCTGGGCAAGCCCGCCGACATCGCGCATGCCGTGGCCTACCTGGCCAGCCCGCAGGCCGGCTACGTCACCGGGCAGGAGCTGCACGTCAACGGCGGCATGTTCATGGCCTGACGCTGCCCGACATTCTTAGGGCAACGCTGATCAAGTCCCTCGCGCGCCGCGCATCCCGGCGGCGGGCGGTCTGCTTCGTTGCAAATGCTCGCCATAGCAACCGCTATGGCTGCGCTTTGCGCCTCGCATCCCATCCCGCGGCCCGGCGCGCATCATCGCGGGGACTTGTTCAGCGTTGCCTTAGGGCGGCCCCCCTAGGCCGGTTAAAATTCAGCTTTTCACAACCCTCAGAGGGAACCCATGAGCGATATCGAAGCACGTGTCAAAAAGATCATCGCCGAGCAGCTCGGCGTGGAAGAGTCCCAGGTCACCAATGAAAAAGCCTTCGTGGCCGATCTCGGTGCCGACTCGCTCGACACGGTGGAACTGGTGATGGCGCTGGAAGATGAGTTCGGCATCGAGATTCCCGACGAGGACGCCGAAAAGATCACCACGGTGCAGGCCGCCATCGACTACGCGAAATCCAAGCAGGCCTGATCGCACATGACCCGTCGCCGCGTTGTCGTCACGGGTCTGGGCTGCGTCAGCCCCGTGGGCAACACGGTGGCCGAGGCGTGGTCCAACCTGCTCGCCGGTCGCTCCGGCATCGGCCCCATCACCCGCTTCGACGCCTCCAGCTTTGCCTGCCGCATCGCAGGCGAGGTCAAGGGCTTCGACCTCGGGGCCTATGTGTCCGCCAAGGAAGCGCGGACGATGGACACCTTCATCCACTATGGCATCGCCGCCGCCGTGCAGGCCGTGGCCGACGCCGGCCTGCCCACCGGGGAGGCGCTGACCGAAGAGCAGGCGGTGCGCATCGGCTGCATCATCGGCTCGGGCATCGGCGGCCTGCCGCTGATCGAGGACACCCACGCCGAGTACGTCGCCCGTGGTCCGCGGCGCATCACCCCGTTCTTCGTGCCGGCGTCCATCATCAACATGATCTCCGGCCATGTGTCGATGCGCTTTGGCTTCAAAGGGCCGAACCTTGCCGTCGTCACCGCCTGCACCACCGGGCTGCACAGCATCGGTGAGGCCGGCCGCATGATCGAATACGGCGACGCGGACGTGATGATCGCCGGCGGCGCCGAGGCCACCGTCTCGCCGCTGGGCGTGGGCGGTTTCGCCGCCATGCGCGCGCTCTCCACCCGCAACGACGAACCCGAGCGCGCCTCGCGCCCCTGGGACCGCGACCGTGACGGCTTCGTGCTCGGCGAGGGTGCCGGGGTGATGGTGCTCGAATCCTACGAACACGCCAAGGCCCGTGGCGCCCGCATCTATGCCGAGCTGGCCGGTTTCGGCATGAGTGCCGATGCCGGTCACATCACCGCGCCCAACATGGACGGCCCACGCCGCGCCATGCTCAACGCGCTGGCCAATGCCGGCGCCAATGCCGATGAGGTGGACTACCTCAACGCGCACGGCACCTCCACCCCGCTGGGTGACGTGAACGAGTCCAATGCCATCAAGGCCGCGCTGGGCGAGCATGCGCGCAAGGTGGTGGTCAGCTCCACCAAGTCCATGACCGGCCATCTGCTCGGCGGCGCCGGCGGCATCGAGAGCGTGTTCACCGTGCTCGCGCTGCACCACCAGAAGTGCCCGCCGACGATCAACCTCGACAACGCCGACCCCGAGTGCGATCTCGATTACTGCGCCAACACCGCGCGTGACATGAAGATCGACCTCGCGCTGAAGAACAACTTCGGCTTCGGCGGCACCAACGGCTCGCTGGTCTTCCGCCGGGTTTGAGCCGCGCCGCCGCCCCCGCGGGCAGCGAGGCGGCCCGCAATCCCGTTCCTCCCGCACGGCGCGCCCACCACCAGGTGAGCGCCGTGCGCTACGCGCTTGGCGCGCCCCGGCTGCTGCGGCGCGGCGTGCATGCCGCAGGCGGGCTGGCGCTCGCGTTCGTGCTGCTGGCGGGCTGGGCTGGCCTGGGGCTGGCGCGCAGCCTGGTGCTCGGTGGCCTGACGGTGCTGATCACGTTCGCTGCGCAGCGCTCGGTGAAGCGGCTCGGCGCCGAGGGGCTGCTCGTCTGGGATGGGCAGCTCTGGCACGGGCCGCAGGGCCGCGCCTGGCGCGAACTGCGGCTGGGGCTGGACCTGCAGCGCGCGCTGCTCATCGAACTGCGCGCCCCGGCCGACGGGGCTTCCCCGCGCACGGCCTGGCTGTGGCTCGAATCGTCGAGCGACCCGGGCTTCTGGCGCGCGCTGCGCCGTGCGGTATATTCGCGCGCCGCTGCCGTGCCGCAGCGCCACAACCAGCCGTGATGACACAGGCTGCAGTTCCAGGATGACCGAGCCCGAACACCCGCCCGAGGAGAGCGCGCGCGCCGACCACAGCGACCACGAGCTGGTCGCGCGCACGCTCGCGGGTGACGCCCGGGCCTATGAGCTGCTGGTGCTCAAATACCAGCGCCGCATCGAGCGGCTGATTGCCCGCATGGTGCGCGACGCCGACCTCGTCGACGACATCGCCCAGGAGACTTTTCTGCGGGCCTGGCGCGCGCTGCACCAGTTCCGCGGCGATGCCCAGTTCTACACCTGGCTGTACCGCATCGCCGTCAACACGGCCAAGAAGGCCTTGATGGATCTCAAGCGCCACCCCAGCGTCGGCGGCAGCGTGAGCGACAGCGAAGAAGATGAAACTTCGCCGGCCGAGCGGGAACAAACCACGCACGAGACCCCCGAATCCGAGTACGCCGCGCGGGAAATTGCCGAGGCAGTCAATGCCGCCATGGAGGCGCTGCCCGAAGACTTGCGCCAGGCGGTGACGCTGCGCGAGATCGAAGGCATGAGTTACGAAGACATTGCCGAAGCCATGGGTTGCCCGATCGGCACCGTGCGTTCGCGCATTTTTCGCGCCCGCGAAGCCATCTCGGCGCGCGTGCGCCCGCTGCTGGAACACCGCAGCGGCAAGCGCTGGTAGGTCCGGGGCGGTGTGGGGTGGTGGGTGAAGGTTTGCATGCAGGAGTTGCCATGAAGGAACACGACGCAATCGAGCGACACGGCGCGGGCCCGGACGCCGCCCGCGCACAGGTGTGCGCGCTGGCCGACGGCGCGCTTGCGGGCGACGAACTGGCGCAGGCCATTGCCCTGGCCACCACCGACGAGGACGCGCGCGCGAGCTGGCATGCCTACCATGTGATCGGCGACGTGCTGCGCTCGGGCTCGGCTGGCTTCTGCGGGCGCGACCGGGCGTTTGCCGACCGGCTGATGGCCCGCATTGCGCAGGAGTCCCAGGCGCAGCGCGCAGTCTGGGCGGTGGCGAATGCTCCTGAAAATGGAGCGTCACCTGACCGTTTGGCGATGGGGAACGTGCAAAAACATCCAGAAAACCCACCCGCAGCCAACGACGAGGTGTTCCGCTGGAAGCTCGTCGCGGGGCTGGCCTCGGTGGCGGCGGTGGCGGCCATCGGCTGGTCGGTCGTCGGTCTGGGTGGGGCTGAATTCGGCAGCGGCGCGCAACTCGCCCGCGCGGGCGCCGGGGCGGCGGCGCCGGCTCCGGTGGTGGCGCAGACCCAGAGCGCACCCATGACCGCGGTGCAGCTGCAAGGCCCGATGATCCGCGACCCGCAGCTCGACGAACTGCTGGCCGCGCACCGCCAGTTCGGCGGCACCACCGCGCTGGAGAACGCCTCGGGCTTCCTGCGCAACGCCACCTTCGAGACGCCGGTGCGTTGAACAACCCGGCTGCCCGCATGACCTTCTCCCCGGTTCGCTCCCGCGCCGACTGGCTCATCCGCTGGGCGGGCGCCGCGGCGCTGGCCTGCGGTCTGGGCGCGCTTGCGGTGGCGCCCGCGCAGGCCCAGGTGCAGATCCGCATCCAGTCCGGCGTGGTGGCTGCGCCCGGTGCGCCTGCATCGGTGGCCAACCCGGCGGGCGAGATGAGCGAGCGTGAGCTGGCCGCCTGGCTCGCACGGCTGCGCGAGGCCTCGCGGGGGCGCAGCTTCCAGGGGGTGTTCGTGGTTTCCTCCACCGCCGGTGCGCTGTCGAGTTCGCGCATCTGGCATGTGTGCGACGGCCAGCAGCAGATGGAGCGGGTCGATGCCCTCACCGGCGTGCCGCGCACCACGCTGCGCCGCGACGACCAGGTGCTGACCTTCTTTCCCACCGTCAAGCTCGCCCGCAGCGAGCGGCTCGAGTCCCCCGGCCTGTTCCCGGAGCTGCTGCGCCCGGGCAACAACGCCATCGCCAGCTACTACAGCGCGCGCCGCATCGGCGGCGACCGCGTCGCCGGCCTCGAAGCCGATGGCGTGGAGCTGATGCCGCGCGACCTCATGCGCTTTGGCTACCGCATCTGGAGCGAGCACCAGACCGGTCTGGTCGTCAAGCTGCAAACCCTCGATGCCGCCACCGGGCAGGTGCTGGAGCAGGCGGCGTTCTCGGAACTTTTGCTCGACGCGCCGGTCAGCATGGACAAGCTCGCGCAAATGATGAACGCCACGGCGGGTTACCGCGTCGAGACCCCGGCGCTGGTGCGCACCACGGCCGAGAGCCAGGGCTGGGCGATCGCCTCGCCCGTGCCCGGTTACCGGCCGATGAACTGCTACCTGCGCGGCAGCGAGGCGGTGCTGCAGTGCATCTTCTCCGACGGGCTGGCCTCGGTGTCGGTGTTCGTCGAACCCTGGGATGCCAAGCGCCATGCGCAGGAGGGGGTGCGGCGGCTCGGCGCCACGCAGACGCTCACGCGCCGGCTGGTCGACCGCAGCGGTGCCGCGTGGTGGATCACCACCGTCGGCGAAGCGCCGCTGCGCACGCTGGCGGCGTTCTCGCAGGCGCCCGAGCGCAGGCCCTGAAGCGCCGCGCGGTCGCAAGCCGCGCCGGTGCATCCCTGAGACCGTGTTTCGCAACGCGCGCCGCAAGGCGCCCCAATCCCAACCTGAGGACCCGACGATGACGACCCCGCTTCACCCCGCTTCCTCGCCCCGGCGCGCGCGCCTTGCCGCGCTCGCGCCCATGCTGGCCGCGCTGGCCCTGTCCGTGGGCCCGCTCGGCGTCAGCCCGGCGCTGGCCCAGCCCGCCGCGGCCGCGCGCGCGCTGCCCGACTTCACCGACCTGGTCGAGCAGGTCGGCCCCTCGGTGGTGAACATCCGCACGCTGGAGAAGGTGCGCACCCCCGACCCCGGCGAGGCCGATGCCGAGATGCAGGAGTTCTTCCGCCGCTTCTTCGGCGTGCCCATGCCCAACATCCCGCGGCAGGCACCCCGGCCCAACGGCCGCCCGCAGCCCGAGGAACAGCCGCGCGGCGTAGGCTCGGGCTTCATCCTCAGCGCCGACGGCTACGTCATGACCAATGCGCACGTGGTCGACGGCGCCGACGAGGTGGTCGTCACCCTGCCCGACAAGCGCGAATTCAAGGCGCGCATCGTCGGCGCCGACAAGCGCAGCGACGTGGCGGTGGTGAAGATCGAGGCCAGCGGCCTGCCCGCGGTGAAGATCGGCGACGTCAGCCGCCTCAAGGTGGGCGAATGGGTGCTGGCCATCGGCTCGCCGTTTGGCCTGGAGAACACCGTCACCGCCGGCATCGTCAGCGCCAAGCAGCGCGACACCGGCGACTACCTGCCCTTCATCCAGACCGACGTGGCCATCAACCCCGGCAACTCGGGCGGCCCGCTGATCAACATGCGCGGCGAGGTGGTGGGCATCAACAGCCAGATCTACTCGCGCTCGGGCGGGTTCATGGGCATTTCCTTCGCCATCCCCATCGACGAGGCCATGCGCGTGAGCGACCAGCTGCGCGCCAGCGGCCACGTCACGCGCGGGCGCATCGGCGTGCAGATCGACCAGGTCAGCAAGGACGTGGCCGAGGCCGCGGGCCTGCCCAAGCCGCAGGGCGCGCTGGTGCGCGCGGTGGAGGCCGGCTCGCCCGCGGACAAGGCGGGCATCGAGGCGGGCGACATCATCCTGCGCTTCGACGGCCGCGCCATCGACCGCGCCAGCGACCTGCCGCGCCTGGTCGGCGCCACCAGGCCCGGCACGCGCAGCAGCGTCACCGTGTTCCGCCGCGGCGCGAACAAGGAGCTCACCGTCGTCGTGGCCGAGCTCGAGCCCGACAAGCCCGCCGCCAAGAAAGGCCCCGCCAAGCCGGAGAAGCCCAAGTCCGGCGCCGTGCTGCAAGGCCTGGGCCTGAGCCTGAGCGACCTCACCGACGCCCAGCGCAAGGAGCTCAAGCTCAAGGGCGGCGTGCGGGTCGATGCCGCCACCGACGCCGCCGCGCGCGCCGGCCTGCGCGAGGGCGACGTGATCCTGCAGGTGGGCAACACCGAGGTCGCCTCCGTCGCGGAGTTCGAAGCCGTGCTCGCCAAGCACGACAAGAGCAAGCCGCTGAGCGTGCTGTTCCGCCGCGGTGAGTGGGCGCAGTACGCGCTGATTAGGCCGGCGCGCTGAGCCGCCTGGGCCGTCGGTTGGCCGGTGACGGGGCCGGCGGCCGAGCGGCCAGTCGGCTGATCGCGCCAATCAACCCGGGTGGGCTGGCGGGTCTGCCGGCGGGCGCGGGGAGTGCGCACCGTGCGAGGGAGACGTTCAGCCTTGCCTAGGGCAACGCTGAATAAGTCCCTGCGATGACGCGCGCCTGGCCGCGGGATGGGGTGCGAGGCGCAAAGCGCAGCCATAGCGGGGGCTATGGCGAGCATTTGCAACGACGCAGACCGCCCGAGGCCGGGATGCGCGGCGCGCAAGGGACTTGTTCAGCGTTGCCCTAAAATGGCAGGTTGCCTTGTGGCGCGTGATGGCGTGCCTGCGCCCGCGGGTGCAGGGTCGGTCGCTCGTCCTGCGCCGTGCGCCCTCGAGCAGGGCGCGTTTCTTTTTCTGCCGCACCCACGGCCCCAGCGGGCCGATCGGCACCCCTCAGCGATGAAACACATCCGGAACTTCTCGATCATTGCGCACATCGACCACGGCAAGTCGACGCTGGCCGATCGCCTCATCCAACGCTGCGGCGGCCTGTCGGACCGTGAGATGAGCGAGCAGGTGCTCGACTCCATGGACATCGAGAAGGAGCGCGGCATCACCATCAAGGCGCAGACCGCGGCCCTGCAGTACAAGGCGCGCGACGGCCAGGTCTACAACCTCAACCTGATCGACACGCCCGGCCATGTGGACTTCTCCTACGAGGTGAGCCGTTCGCTCTCGGCCTGCGAAGGCGCGCTGCTGGTGGTCGATGCGAGCCAGGGCGTGGAGGCGCAGACGGTGGCCAACTGCTACACCGCGCTCGACCTCGGGGTGGAGGTCATCCCCGTGCTCAACAAGATGGACCTGCCGCAGGCCGATCCCGAGCGCGCCAAGGCCGAGATCGAGGACGTGATCGGCATCGACGCCTCCGAGGCCATTCCCTGCTCGGCCAAGACGGGCATGGGCGTGGACGAGATCCTCGAAGCCATCGTGGCCAAGGTGCCGCCGCCGCGCGGCCAGGCCGACGCCCCGCTGCGCGCCATGATCATCGACAGCTGGTTCGACAGCTACGTCGGCGTGGTGATGCTGGTGCGCGTGGTCGACGGGCATCTGAAGAAGGGCGAGCGCATCAAGCTCATGGCCACCGACGCCACCTACGAAGCCAACCAGCTCGGCGTCTTCACGCCGGCCAACCAGCCGCGCGACGCGCTCGAGGCCGGTGAGGTGGGCTACGTGATCGCCGGCATCAAGGAACTGCAGGCGGCCAAGGTGGGTGACACCGTCACCTCCGTCAAGACGGCCAGCGGCGCCAACCTCACGCCGGCGGCCGAGCCGCTGCCGGGCTTCAAGGAAATCCAGCCGCAGGTGTTCGCCGGTCTTTATCCCACCGAGGCCAGCGAATACGACGCGCTGCGCGATGCGCTGGAAAAGCTCAAGCTCAACGACGCCTCGCTGCACTACGAGCCCGAGGTGTCGCAGGCGCTCGGTTTCGGGTTTCGCTGCGGGTTTCTCGGCCTGCTGCACATGGAGATCGTGCAGGAGCGGCTCGAGCGCGAGTTCGACCAGGACCTCATCACCACCGCGCCGAGCGTGGTCTACCAGGTGGTGAAGTCCGACGGCACGGTGATCATGGTGGAGAACCCCTCCAAGATGCCTGACGTGGGGCGGCTGGCCGAAATCCGCGAGCCCATCGTCACCGTGCATCTGTACATGCCGCAGGAATACGTGGGCCCGGTGATGACGCTGGCCAACCAGAAGCGCGGCGTGCAGATCAACATGGCCTACCACGGCCGCCAGGTGATGCTCACCTACGAGATGCCACTGGGCGAGATCGTGCTGGACTTCTTCGACAAGCTCAAGTCGGTCAGCCGCGGTTACGCCTCGATGGACTACGAGTTCAAGGAATACCGCGCCTCCGACGTGGTGAAGGTGGACATTCTGCTCAACGGTGAGAAGGTCGATGCGCTGTCCATCATCGTGCACCGCAGCCAGGCGCAGTTCCGCGGCCGCGCGGTGGTGGCCAAGATGCGCGAGATCATCGCCCGCCAGCAGTTTGACGTGGCCATCCAGGCCGCCATCGGCGCCAACATCATTGCGCGCGAAACCATCAAGGCGCTGCGCAAGAACGTGCTGGCAAAATGCTACGGCGGTGACATCACGCGCAAGCGCAAGCTCCTCGAAAAACAAAAAGCAGGCAAGAAACGCATGAAACAGATCGGCTCGGTCGAAGTGCCGCAGGAAGCCTTCCTCGCCATTTTGCAGGTGGAGGAATGATGCCCGCCCTCACCGCCGCCGTTCTCGGCGCCTTCGTCGCCTACGCCGCCGCCTGGTACTTCGGTGCCGTGGAGGGCAACTTCGCGCTGCTGCTGCTCATGGCCACCGTGGTCACCGGCCTGTACTGGCTGGCCGAGCGCTTCTATTTCCTGCCGCAGCGCCGTGCCGCCGCTGCCGCGCTCGACGCGCAGGCGCAGGCCCGCGGCGAGGAACTGCAGCGCCTGGGCATCGCCGCGCCGCCGGCGGCCGAGACCGAACAGGCCAAGCACAAGCTGCTGATGCAGCCCTGGTGGCTGGACTGGACGGCCGGGCTGTTCCCGGTGATTCTGGTCGTGTTCGTGCTGCGCTCCTTCCTGTTCGAGCCGTTCAAGATTCCCTCGGGCTCGATGATTCCCACGCTGCTCGTGGGCGACCTCATCCTGGTCAACAAGTACACCTACGGCCTGCGGCTGCCGGTCCTCAACACCAAGATCACCGAGGGCACGCCGCCGCAGCGCGGCGATGTGATGGTGTTTCGCTACCCGCCCAAGCCCAGCCTGGACTACATCAAGCGCGTCGTCGGCGTGCCCGGCGACGAGGTGGCTTACCTGAACAAGCGCCTGACCATCAACGGCCAGCCGGTGCCCGAGTCCGCGCTGCCCGAGTTCTTCGACGAAGACGCCATGCGCTACTTCCCGCAGTTCGAGGAGACGCTGGGCGAGAAGAAGCACCGCATCATCGTGGACCCCGACCGCCCTGCCATGATCCAGGGCGCCAGCGACTTCAAATACCGGCAGAATTGCCGCTACAGTGTCGAAGGCGTGGTGTGCAAGGTGCCGCCGGGTCACTACTTCATGATGGGTGACAACCGCGACAATTCGCTCGACTCGCGCTACTGGGGCTTCGTGCCCGAGGAGAACATCGTCGGCAAGGCCTTCTTCGTGTGGATGAGCTTCAGCAAGCTCAACCGCATCGGCTCGTTCCAGTGAGGGCGCGCCGCCAACCGGATCTGACGTGCAGGAGGAGTAGGTGATGAACAAGGTGCAGGCACGCAAGCCGTCGGGCCGCCGCGCGCAGCGGGGCATGACGTTTCTGGGCATGTTGTTTCTGGCGGTGGTCGGCGGCAGCGTGATGATCGTCGGCGCGCAGGTGTTCCCCACTTATGTGGAGTACCGCGCCATCCTCAAGGCCGCCAAGAAGGCCAGCGAGGGCGCCACGGTGGCCCAGGTGCGCGAGATCTTCCAGCGCGCCTCCGAGGTGGACGACTTCACCTCGGTCAAGCCCAACGACCTCGAAATCACCAAGAAGGGCGACCAGGTCGTCGTCAGCTTTGCCTACCAGCGTGAGATTCCCCTCGTCGGCCCGGCCTACCTGGTCATGAAGTACCAGGGCAGCAGCGAGAAGTGACGGATTCGCCGGCGTGGGCGGCGCTGCAGCACCGCCTGGACTACCGCTTCCGTGACCCCTCGCTGCTGGTGCGGGCGCTCACGCACCGCAGCTTCTCGGCCGACCACAACGAGCGGCTCGAATACCTCGGCGACTCGGTGCTCAATCTCGCAGTGGCGCATCTGCTCTACGAGCGGCTGAGCGCGCTGCCCGAGGGTGATCTCTCGCGCGTGCGGGCCAACCTGGTCAAGCAGGACACCTTGCACGGCATCGCGCGTGGGCTCGAGCTCTCACCGCTGCTGCGCCTGGGCGACGGCGAGCAGCGCTCGGGCGGCCAGCAGCGCCCCTCCATCCTGGCCGACGCGGTCGAGGCCTTGCTCGGCGCGGTGTACCTCGATGGCGGCTTCGACGCGGCCAATGCGCTGGTGCGCCGGCTCTACCGCGACATCGACATCACGCCGCAGATGCAGGCAGCCGCGCGCGACCCCAAGACCGGCTTGCAGGAGTGGCTGCAGGCGCGCAAGATGGCGCTGCCCGTCTACCGGGTGCTGGCCACGCACGGCGCAGCGCACCAGCAGACTTTCGAGGTGGTGTGCGAGGTGGCCGCGCTCGCGCGCAGCGCCAAGGGCACCGGCCCCTCGCGCCGCGCCGCCGAGCAGGCCGCCGCCGCCGCGCTGCTCGAACGACTCCAGAACCGCAAGCCATGAACCCAGACGCTTCAAAAAAAGAAGCACAACCTGACCAATCCACGCTGGGGTTGGCGGGAAAAGCATCGGAAAGTCCGCTTTCCACCGCTCCGCAGACGCCGACCGAGCCCAGCCCCGCCGCGCCAGGTGCCGTGGGCGGCGCCGAGGTGACGCCTGGCGCGCCCGAGGGCACGCGCTGCGGGCTGATTGCCATCGTCGGAAAGCCCAACGTGGGCAAGTCCACGCTGCTCAATGCGCTGGTGGGGCAGAAGATCAGCATCACCTCGCGCAAGGCGCAGACCACGCGCCACCGCATCACCGGCATTCGCACGCGCGGGGCCACGCAGTTCGTGTTCGTGGACACGCCGGGCTTCCAGACGCGGCACCACACGGCGCTCAACCGCTCGCTCAACAAGACGGTGCTCGGCGCCGTGGGCGACGTGGACCTGGTGCTGTTCGTGGTGGAGGCGGGCAGCTTCACGCTGGCCGATGCCAAGGTGCTTGCGCTGCTCAAGCCCGAGGTGCCGGTGCTGCTGGTGGCCAACAAGCTCGACGTGCTGCACCGCCGCGCCGAACTCGCGCCCTGGCTCAAGTCCATGCAGGAGCGCCACCCGTTCACCGAGTTCGTGCCCATGTCGGCCAAGAACCCCAAGGACATCGAGCGCCTGTTCGACATCTGCGAGCACTACCTGCCCGCGCAGCCCTGGTGGTACGGCGAGGACGAGCTCACCGACCGCAGCGAGAAGTTCCTCGCCAGCGAGATCGTGCGCGAGAAGCTGTTTCGCCTCACCGGCGACGAGTTGCCCTACACGTCCACCGTGGTCATCGAGAAGTTCGAGGAGGAGCCCGGCCGCAGCGCCAGCCGGCTGGTGCGCATCGCCGCCACCATCGTCGTCGAGCGCGAGGGCCACAAGGCCATGGTCATCGGCGAGAAGGGCGAGCGGCTGAAACGCATCGGCACCGAAGCCCGGCAGGAGCTGGAGAAGCTCATGGACTGCAAGGTGTTTCTCGAACTCTGGGTCAAGGTGCGCTCGGGCTGGGCCGACGACGAAGCGCGCGTGCGCGCCTTCGGCTACGAGTGAAGTTGTGAACGAATCCTTCACGCCCGCTCATCCCGCCCCCAAGCGCCCACTCGGCGTTGCAAATGCTCGCCGTAGCCCATGCTACGGCTGCGCTTTGCGCCTTGATTGGGCCCTTTGGGGCGGCCTGCTCGGACGCGCCCGATTCATTCACAACTTCTGAGCCGCGCGCGCGGTGGCCGGCCGGCAGGGTGCCGTGAGCCAAATCGCAGCGCAGCAGTCGCCGTGTCCCATGCAGTGACCCCATCCGAGCGCCGCCCCCGATGAAGCGCATCCACGACGAGCCCGCCTATGTGCTGCACCGCTACGACTGGAGCGAGTCCAGCCTGATCCTCGAGGTGTTCACCCGCCATCACGGGCGCGTGGCCCTGGTGGCCAAGGGCGCCAAGCGGCCGAGCTCGAACTTCCGCCCCGTGCTGCTGCCGCTGCAGCCGCTGCGTCTGAGCTTCGGCGGCGATGCGGAGATCCGCACCCTCAAGGCCGCCGAATGGGTCGGCGGCCATGTGATGCCCACGGGCGAGGCGCTGCTCTCGGGCACCTACCTCAACGAGCTGCTGCTGCGCCTGCTCGCCCGCGACGACGCCCACGCCGCCCTGTTCGACGCCTACGCCGCCGCCGTGCGGGTGCTGGCCACGCCGGGCACCGAGCTGGTGCAGCCGGCCCTGCGCGCTTTCGAGCTGCTGCTGCTGCGCGAAGTGGGCGTGCTGCCCCAGCTCGATGTGCAGACCGCCACCCTCGCGCCGCTGGACGCTGCGCAGGCCTATGTGCTGGTGCCCGAAGGCGGCCTGCGCGAGCGCCACGAGGACGACGGCGCCGGCGCGCTCGCAGCCGGGGAATGGGCCGCACTGCAAGCCGCACTCGACGCCGACGCGCCCTTCGCCGCGCTGCTGCCGGTGTGCGCAGACCTGCCCGCAAGCGCCTTGCGCACCCAGTTGCGCAGCCTGCTCCACTACCATTGCGGGGTGGGCATGCTGCGCACGCGGCAACTGCTCATCGACCTGCAACGCCTCTGAGACGCTGTGAACGAATCCGCCGCGCCCGCTCATCCCGCCCAAAAGCGCCCACTCGGCGTTGCAAATGCTCGCTGTAGCCCGCGCTACGGCTGCGCTTTGCGCCTTGATTGGGCGCTTTTGGGCGGCCTGCTCGGACGCGCCCGATCCATTCACAACTTCTGACCCCTCCCGCCGCCACCGTCACGCCGCCATGAACACCGCGCTGTCCGTCAACCTCAACAAGGTCGCCCTGGTGCGCAACTCGCGCCACCTGGGCATTCCCAGCGTCACGCGCGCGGCCACGCTGTGCCTGCGGGCCGGTGCGCAGGGCATCACCGTGCACCCGCGGCCCGACGAGCGCCACATCCGCGCGCACGACGTGCACGACCTCGCCGCGCTGCTGCAGGACTGGCCGGACCGTGAATACAACATCGAGGGCAACCCCTTCCACAACCTCATGGACTTCGTGCGCGAGGTGCGGCCTCACCAGGCCACATTCGTGCCCGACGCGCAAGGCCAGTTCACCAGCGACCACGGCTGGAGCTTCCCCGAAGACGCCGAGCGCCTTCGCCCGCTGATCGCCGAATGCCAGCGCCTGGGCGTGCGCGTGAGCCTGTTCATGGACCCCATCCCCGAGCAGATGGCCGCCGCGCGCGCCACTGGCGCTGACCGGGTGGAGCTCTACACCGAACCCTATGCCGCCGCCTGGGGCCACGCCACCGAGCGCGAGCAGCTCGCGCGCTATGCTGCGGCCGCGCAGGCCGCGCTGGCCGCCGGCCTGGGCGTGAACGCCGGGCACGACCTCAACCGCGACAACCTCACCGACTTCCTGCGCGCCGTCCCCGGCGTGGCCGAGGTCTCCATCGGCCATGCGCTCACCGCCGACGCGCTGGAGCTTGGCTTCGAGGCCACGGTGAAGGCCTACCTCGACTGCATCGCCCGCGCGGCCGCCTGATGGGCCGAGGATGATCTACGGCGTCGGCACCGACCTGTGCGACGTGCGCCGCATCGCCGCCGCGCTGGAGCACCACGGCGAGCGCTTCGCGCAGCGCATCCTCGCCGCGGGCGAACTCGCCATCTGGCGCGAGCGCACGCACCGCTGGCCCGAGCGCGGCACGCGCTTTCTTGCCACCCGCTTCGCCGCCAAGGAAGCCTTCAGCAAGGCCGTGGGGCTGGGCCTGCGCGCGCCCATGCGCTGGCGCGATTGCGAAGTGGGCCACCTGCCCAGCGGCCAGCCCACGGTGGTGCTGCATGGGGCGCTGGCGCAGTGGTGCGCCGCGCGCGGCCTGGTGGCGCACCTGAGCGTGAGCGACGAGGGCGACCTCGCCAGCGCCTTCTGCGTGGTGGAGCGGGACTGAGTGGCTGCACGCCGGAGGCACGGCCGATGCCCTGCGCGGCCCCGCCGATCCACTTTTTGGATGTTTTCTGCCGAAGCCCCAGCGCCAGACGGTCGGTGGATGCTATTGAACCTAGAAACCGCAGTTGACCGCTGTCTTCACCATTACAACCTGCATGAAATCAGCATTCATCGGCTTGGAGAGCTCTCACCGTCTGGTGAGAACGCTATGCACCCGACGGCACCGCGCTCGGGGCGCCATGCAGCGTTGCTCCTCCTTGCGGGCGCGAGCCCGCAGCGTCGTCGCGCCTTGCCTGACACCCCGATCACGGCACCGTCGGGCGCATCCAACTGCGTTTTCTAGGTTGAAACAAGAGTAAAGGATTCCCTCGCATGAGCTTCTGCTCCCCCGTCATCCTCGACATTGCCGGCACCCACCTCACCGAGGTCGACCGCGCGCGGCTGGCGCATCCGCTCACCGGCGGGCTGATTCTGTTTGCCCGCAACTGGGAAAACCGCGCGCAACTCACCGAACTGTGCGCCGAGATCAAGGACGTGCGCGAGGACCTGCTGATCTGCGTGGACCACGAGGGCGGCCGGGTGCAGCGCTTTCGCAGCGACGGCTTCACCCACCTGCCGCCCATGCGCGCGTTCGGCGCGCTGTGGATGGACGACGGCCGCGGCCCCGAGGGCAGCGGCGCGATGCGCGCGCAGGACGCCGCCAGCGCCGCGGGCTATGTGCTGGGCGCGGAACTGCGTGCCTGCGGCGTGGACTTCAGCTTCACCCCGGTGCTCGACCTCGACTGGTTGGACGAGGCCACCGGCGCCTCGCGCAGCAGCGTCATCGGCGACCGCGCCTTCCATGCCGATGCGCGCGTGGTCACGCTGCTGGCCAAGAGCCTCGCGCACGGCCTGCTGCGCGCGGGCCTGCAGCACTGCGGCAAGCACTTCCCCGGCCACGGCTACGTGCGCGCGGATTCGCACACCGACATCCCGGTGGATCGGCGCAGCCTGCGCGCCATCCTGGCGGCCGACGCCGCGCCCTACGGCTGGCTCTCCGCCACGCTCAGCGCCGTCATGCCCGCGCACGTCGTCTATCCAAGGGTGGATGCGCGGCCCGCGGGCTTCTCGCGCCGCTGGCTGGAGGACGTTCTGCGCACCCGTCTGGGCTTCACCGGCGCGGTGTTCAGCGACGACCTCTCCATGGCCGGCGCGCGGATGCTCGACGGCCGGGAGGTGAGCCACACCGAAGCGGCGCTGGCCGCGCTCGACGCCGGCTGCGACCTGGTGCTGCTGTGCAACCAGTCGCTGGGGCAGGGCGAGGCGGTGGATGCGCTGCTCGACGGCCTGGCCGAAGCGCAGCTCAAAGGCCGCTGGCAGCCCCGCGAAGCCAGCGAAGCCCGCCGCCGCGCCCTGCTGCCCAGCGCCCCGGCGCCCGAGTGGGACGCGCTGATGTGCAGCGAGGTCTACCAGCGCGCCCTGGCCCTGCTGCCGTGAGGGTGGGCCGTGGCGGACGGCGCGCAAACTTTGCCGCCTGAAGCACCAGGCCGCCGGGGTGTGCACACGCCGCTCATGCCGCCGCGCGCGCTTGCAAACCCGCGCGGTGGCCCCATCTACCGGGTTTCGTCGCTTTGCGGCTCGCCACCGCTTTGATGCCATGAATCTGATTTCCGACGCACTGGGTGGTCTGGCCCGGTTGCTGACCCGCCTGGTGCTGTGGGCCGCGGGCGCGGTGTTCGCGCTCAGCCTGCTGGTGGCCGCGCTGGTGGTGGTCGTGGTGCTGACGCTGCGTGCGCTGTTCACCGGCCGCAAGCCCGAGCCGGTGGTGGTCTGGCGGCGCTGGCAGTCGGCCGCCAAGGCCACACGCTTCGGTGCGCGCGGCGCCGGCGCCGATGCCGAGGTGGTGGACGTGCAGGCGCGGGAGGTGGGCCCGCACGCGCGCCGCAACGTGGGCGAGGCTGACGCCGAGGTCGACGCGCCCGCGCGCATCGAACATCAAAAATGAGAGCGCCCCAGCACCGGTTGGTGCTGGGGTTTCAGGGCTTTTCCTGAAAAATCAGCCGCGCGGCTGCGCAGCGGCCTCGTGCTCGCGGCGCAGCGCGGGGAAGAGGATCACGTCGCGGATGCTGGGCGAATCGGTCAGCAGCATCATCAGGCGGTCGATGCCGATGCCGCAGCCGCCGGCCGGCGGCATGCCGTATTCCAGCGCACGCACGAAGTCGTGGTCGAAGTACATGGCCTCGTCGTCGCCGCTGTCCTTGGCGGCCACCTGGGCGGCAAAGCGCGCGGCCTGGTCCTCGGCGTCGTTGAGCTCGGAGAAGCCGTTGCCGAACTCGCGCCCGGTGATGTAGAGCTCGAAGCGCTCGGTCACCTCGGGCCGTGCGTCGTTGGCGCGCGCCAGCGGCGAGATCTCGGTCGGGTGCTCCATGATGAAGGTGGGCTGCCAGAGCTGCTCCTCCACCACCTCCTCGAAGTACAGCACCTGCAGCGAGGCGAGCGAACGCGCCGAGAGGCGGTCCTTCTCCTCCGACAGGCCGAGCTTCTTCAGGCTGCCGATGAGCCATTCGCGGTCGGCCACGCGCTCGCCGGCGTCGCTGTGGCGCTCGATGGCTTCGGGAATGGTCAGCCGCTCGAAGGGGCGCGAGAGGTCCACCGCGCGTCCGCCGTAGGTCAGTTGCAGCGTGCCCACGGCTTTCTGCGCGGCGTCGCGCACCAGCGCCTCGGTGAAGTCCATGAGGTCGCGGTAGTTCCAGTAGGCCGCGTAGAACTCCATCATGGTGAACTCGGGGTTGTGGCGCACCGAGATGCCTTCGTTGCGGAAGTTGCGGTTGATTTCGAACACCCGCTCGAAGCCGCCCACCAGCAGCCGCTTGAGGTACAGCTCGGGCGCGATGCGCAGGTACATCTCCTGGTCCAGCGCGTTGTGGTGCGTCACGAACGGCCGCGCGTTCGCGCCGCCGGGAATGGGGTGGAGCATGGGCGTCTCCACCTCCAGAAAGCCGTGCTCGAGCATGAACTGCCGGATCGACCCCAGCGCCTTGCTGCGGGCCACGAAGCGGTCGCGCGCGGCGGCGTCGGTCATCAGATCGACGTAGCGCTGGCGGTACTTCATCTCCTGGTCCTGCATGCCGTGAAACTTGTCGGGCATGGGGCGCAGGCTCTTGGTCAGCAGCCGGATGCGCGTGGCCTGCACCGAGAGTTCGCCGGTGCGCGTCTTGAACAGCGTGCCCTCCACACCGAGGATGTCGCCCAGGTCCCAGTGCTTGAAGGCGGCGTACACCTCCTCGCCCACGCCGTCGCGCGTGACGTAGACCTGGATGCGCCCGCTCGTGTCCTGCAGCGTGGCAAAGCTCGCCTTGCCCATGACGCGCTTGAGCATCATGCGCCCGGCCACGCTCACCTGCAGGTTCTGCTCGGTCAGCAGCTCCGCGCTCTTGCCGCCGTGGTGCGCGAGCAGGTCCGCCGCGTGGTGGCCGGGCTTGAAATCATTGGGGAAGGCCACCGCCCCGCCGGCCTTCTGCGCCTCGCGCAAGGCCTTGAGCTTCTCGCGGCGCTCGGCGATGAGCTGGTTTTCGTCGAGGGCGGGGACGGGGGTCGGCTCGGACATGGCGGGTTGGCACCTTCTACGGCAAAACCGGATATTTTAGGCCGCCCCCCTGGGGCCGGGCTGGGCGCAGCCGGGCCCTGGGGGCGCTCTCAAGAAACCCGCCGGGCCGCCCCAAGGGTTTCTTGCACCCCCTCGGGGGGCGGGCTGGGCGCAGCCGGACCCTGGGGGCCTGGGGGGCTTCAGAACGCCACGAAACCCGTGGGCGCATCGGGGCGCCGGCCCTCCAGGCCCGTGGCCAGGCTGCGGCCATAGAACAGCGGCAGGCCCAGATCGACCAGGCCCGTAAGCGCCGCCGTGCCGCCAAGCGCGGGCAGCGCCTTGTTGCCGGTGAGGGCGGCGGCCTGCGCGTCGGCAATCACCATCGCCAGCGCCGGCCCTTCGCGGGCATCGCTCTGGCGCAGCCGCACGGTGTATTCCACCGGCCGCGGCGGGCAGTAGAAGCGCTGGCTGCACACGGGCAGGCCAGGCAGGTCCAGGAAATAGCCGTTGGAGCCGCTGTCGATGAAGCCGCGCGCGCTCGTGCCGTTGAGGCTCAGGCCCAGTTGCCCGCGCGCATCGAGCGGGTAGAGCTGCGCGCTGGCCAGCCGCGTCAGGGCCTCGGCGCTGGAGAGGCCAAAGCGCAGCGTGCCCTCCACCGACGGCAGGCCGTTGGGCAGCGGCACACCGGGCAGGGTGATGAAGTGGCCGTCGTCCAGGCCCGGCGCGAAGGCGCTGACCGGGTTGCGGGTTTGCCGGGCGAGTTCGGCGGTGCTGGGGCTGCACAGGCCGTCGCGGCAGGTGAAGTAGAAGCCGGTGTCGGCGCGTGCGGCGCAGGTCGGGCCGCAGTCCTGCCGGAAGTTGTCGATGCCGAGAATGCCGTTGGCCGTGGCGGCCAGGCTGGCAGCGAGGTCCGGCCCGCGCGCGCTGCAGCCATCGGGCCGCGGGGCTGCGCGCAAGGCGTCGTCATAGACCTGGACCGGGATGGCCTGCTGCGTCTGCGCGCCGCCTACCTGCACCCGCGCAAGCCACAGCGCGCCCCACAGCGTGCCCGAGGCAAACGGTGCGCAGGCGTGCAGCGCGCCGGCTGCGGTGCCCACGGGGCTGAGCGCGGCCAGCAGCCGCGCATCGAGCGCCGCGGCGCTCAGGCGCAGGCCCGCCGAGCCGGTGTCCACCAGCACGTCGGTCACCGTCTGGCACACGCCGCTTTCGGTGCAGATGGTCACGTCCACCAGCGGCGTGTTGATCTGTGCGCGGCCGCTGCTGCGGATGCCGACGCGAATCGTCGCGATCGGCGCAGCGGCCGGGATCGGCGCTGCGGCAGGCGGCGGGGCGGGGGACGGTGCGCTCGCGGCGTCCGAACCCCCTCCGCCGCAACCGACGAGGGCGGTCACCAGCACCAGCAGCGCAGCGGCCTTGCACCAGCCACGGCGCTCGGCTGTGCAGGCGGCCGGCACAGCCGCGCGCGCAGGTGGCGGACTGGGGCAGCAAGGGGCCACAGGGGGCAGGCGCGCGTTCATGGGGTGAGGGTGCCGGGGTCGAAGCCCGCTGGCGCGAGCGCAGGCACCCAGGCCGCACCGCTGAAGCTGCGCATGCGGCCCATGCTGCGCACCTCGACGCCGTCGCCCGAGACTTCGGCGCGGTGCAGGCCCGGCGGCGCGGAGGCGGCGCGCGCGGCCCGCAGGTAAGCGCCGAAGTAGGTGCCGAGCAGGCTGCGCACGTCGGGCTGCAGCGGGCCGTCCCAGGTGAGGGCATACACCGTGCCCTGGGCGTTGGCATGGGTGGTGATGCGCAGGCCCTGCGGCGTCTCCCAGCTCACGCTGGTGGGCTCGGCGCTGGCCTGGGCGCGGGCCACCAGCCGGTTCAGGCTGGCGCGCTGGGCATCGGGCAGCGGTGCGCGGTTCACGTTCTCGCCAAGCTGCGCGGAGGCCGTCCCCGCCCCGAGCAGCAATGCGGCCGCGACCCAGCGCGGGGCCGATCGGCGGTGCGGGGACGGAAGAGAAAGCGGCGCCATGGACGCAAGCGTAGCGCAGGGCGGTGGCGGCCGCGTGACAGCGTGCAGGAAGGCGGGCAGGGCGCGCGGAGAACGGGGCGGCGGAATCGCTGCGTGCGGTGCCCCGGCGCGGCGTTGGCCTGTCCGGGTACACGCTTGAGGCGCAACCGCCGTGGCCTCGCCTGGGATCTCGCGGCTTCGGACCGACGGTGCGCCGGGCGCGGCCACCACCACGTGCCGCGTTCGCAGGCCGTGACGGCGCGCCCTCGCGCGCGCCGGAGGACGCGGGCCCGCCTCGCATAATTGCCCCACCATGCTTCGCGCCGGCGCCATCTCCCTCGCACTGCTGCTGGCCAGCCGGCTGCTGGGGCTGCTGCGCGAGTCGGCGCAGGCGGCGGCGTTCGGCACCTCGGGCGTGGCGGATGCGGCGGTGCTTATGCTGTCGCTGCCGGACTGGATCACCGGCCTGGTGGCCGCCGGCGCCTTGTCCTATGTGCTGCTGCCGCTGTGGGCGCGTCAGTCCGCCGCCGCGCAGAGGCGGAGCGAGCGCGCCGTTGCACGTGCGCTGCTGGTGCTGGGTGCCGGGCTGGCGCTGGGCTTGTGGCTTGGGCGGGAGCCGCTGCTGGCGGTGCTGGCGCCGGGCCTGGGCGCCGCGGCGCGCGAAGCCGGCGCGCAGGCGCTGCGCTATGCCGCCGTGGCGTTGCCGCTGGCGCTGCTGGCCGCGCTGTGGGCCACGCGCGCACAGCATGCGCAGGACTTCACCGGCCTCTACGGTGCCAACCTGGTGGTCAACGGGGTGCTGGTGGCTGCTTTGCTCTTGATAGCCACTCCGCCCCTGTCGCCCCCGTGGCCGCGTCCGCCCCCGTTCCCGTCGCCCCTGGCAGCGCGCGCGTCGCGGGGCTGAGTGACATGCAGATGGCGGTGCGGCTGCTGTGGCTGCGCTGGCGCCGCCGCGCACGCTTCGACCCGCCTCCGGCGCACGATGGCTCCGGTGCGTCGGCGGCCCTGCCCGGCGCGGCCGTGTGGCTGTGGGCGGCGCTGGCGGCCGGCTTGCCGCTGGCGCTGCCGTTTGCGGCGCGGTCGTTTGCCTCGGGCGCGGGCGAGGGGGCGCTGGCCACGTTCAACTATGCGTGGAAGCTGGTGGAACTGCCGCTGGTGCTGGCCGTTCAACTGGCGGCGACCATGAGCTTTCCGCGCATCGCGGCCGCGTATGCGCAAGCGGATGCGGGCGCGCCGGCGCCGCGTGCGCAGGCGCGGGCGACGGTGCGCGCGGCCATCGCCTTGGCCTGGACGCTGGCCAGTATGGCCGCGGCCGGGCTGCTGGTGGGCGCGCAGGCGCTGGCGCTGGTGTTGTTCGGCTGGGGCCGCATGGCGCCGGATGCGCTGGCGCCGCTGGCGCAGTGGGCACGCATCGGCGCCTGGAGCCTTCTGCCGCAAGCGCTGATTGCGGTGGCGCTGACGGCCCTGGCCTCGCAGGCGCGCCTGCGCGCAGCGGCCGCCGTGTGGGCGCTTGCGCTGCTGGTGTTGCTGCTCGGCGGCCTCGTGCTGCCGGGGGCGGGTGCGGTGCAAATGGGCGTGCTGGTGGCGGTGTTCTCGGCGGTGGCGATGGGGCTGGTGGCCGCGCTCGGCATGGACGCACGCCCTGTGCTGCCGCTGCGGCTCATGGGGTTCACCGGTGCGGCGCTGGGGGCGCTGGCCTGGGCCACTGGTGCACACGGGCCGCTGGCGCTGGCCGAGGGTGAGGTGTTGGCCGCGTGGGCCGCCGGGGATGGCGCGGCGCGCGCGCAGGCCGTGGTGGCGCCCCTGGCACAGGCCGCGCTGGCCGCTGCCGCGCTCGGGGGACTGGCCTGGGGGCTGAGCGCGGACCTGCGCGCCGCGCTGCGCCGACAATAGCGGTTTGCCCTGCGCCCCGATGATTGAACTGCTCCAGATCACCGCCGACCCCGCGTTTGCCCGCCGCTGCGCCGCGCTGCCGGGCCTGCGCCTGTTCGTCGATCTGGAACGCCACGGAAAGGCCGAGCGGCAGGCCGGGCGCAACAGCTTCATCAGCACGCACACGCTGGCCGACGTGGCCGCCGTGCGCGCCGCCGCGCCGTGCGCGCCGCTGATGGTCCGGCTCAACCCCTTGCACGCTGGCACCGCCGCCGAGATCGACGCCGCACTTGCGCAGGGCGCGGACCGGCTGATGCTGCCGATGTTCGATGGCGCCGAGGCGGTCGCCACCTTTTGCGCACTCGTGGCGGGTCGCGTGCCGGTGACGGCGCTGCTGGAGACACGCGGCGCGCTCGAGACGGTGGCGCGCTGGGCCGGTACGCCCGGGCTCGACGAAATCTACGTGGGCCTGAACGACCTCCACCTCTCGCTGGGCCTGCGTTTCATGTTCGAGCCGCTGGCCCTGGGCCTGCTCGACCGCGTGGCGGCGGTGGCCCGCGCGCACGGGCGACGCCTGGGCTTTGGCGGCATTGCGCGCCTCGACGAGGGGCTGCTCAGCGGCCGCGACGTGCTGGCCGAGCATCTGCGGCTGGGTTCGCAGGCGGTCATCCTCTCGCGCACCTTCCAGCGCAGCGACGCACCCGAACCCTTCGAGGCGGCGGTCGCGGCCCTGCGCGCGGCCGAAAGTGAGCTCGCGCAGCGCAGCGCCGCCGAGGTCGAGGCCGACCGCCTGCGCATTGCTGCGCAGATCCGAGCCATCGCCGAGCGTCTGCCTGCGTCCGCTTCGGCACCCGCCGCGCCGGCGCAGCCCGCGGGAGGGGGCCGCGCATGATCAAGCGCATCTTCGACCTCGCCGCCAGCGCCCTGGCCCTGCTGCTGCTCAGCCCCGTGCTGCTGGCCGTGGCGGCGGCCATCGCGCTCGAGGACGGCGCGCCCGTGCTGTTTCGCCAGCGCCGCGTGGGGCAGGGCGGCCGCACGTTCGACATGCTCAAGTTCCGCAGCATGGTGAAGAACGCGGCCGCGCAGGGCCCGTATTTCACCCAGGCGGCCGACCCGCGCATCACCCGGGTGGGCCGTTTCATCCGCCGCACCAGCCTCGATGAGCTGCCGCAACTGCTCAACGTGCTCAACGGCGACATGAGCCTGGTGGGCCCGCGCCCCGACCTGCCGGTGCAGCAAAGTCTCTACACCGCGGTCGACTGGGCCGAGCGCTGCCGGGTGCGCCCCGGAATCACCGGCCTGGCGCAGGCGCTCTACCGCTCCGACAGCACCGAGGCGCAGCGGCTGGAGGCTGACCTGCGCTACGTGCGCGAGGCCTCGTTCTGGCTGGACCTGAAAATCCTGTGGTGGACGCTGGCACGGCTCAGCGGCAAAGGGGCGAATTAAGGATGTGCGGCATCTTCGGTTACTGGAACCCCCGGCGCGAGGCGCTGGCCGATGCAACGCTGGCCGCCATGGGCGAGGCGCTGCGCCACCGCGGGCCGGACGACGCGGGCCTGCACCACGACCGCGCGCGCGGCGTGGCCGTGGGCAACCGCCGCCTGTCCATCATCGACCTCGCCGGCGGCCACCAGCCCTTCGTGAGCGATGACGGCCGCATCGCGGTGGTGCAGAACGGCGAGATCTTCAACCACGTCGAACTCGCCGCCGAACTGCGCGCGCAAGGCGTGGCGCTGCGCACCCATTCCGACACGGAAGTCATCCTGCGCCTCTACGAGCGCGAGGGCATGGCCTGCCTGCAGCGCCTCAACGGCATGTTCGCCATTGCCATCGACGATGCGCGCGAGGACGCGCTCTACCTCGCGCGCGACCGCATCGGCGTCAAGCCGCTGTATGTGATGCAGGCCGGCGAAACCACGCTGTTTGCCTCCGAAATCAAGGCATTCTGGCCGTACCCCAGCGCCAGACGGTCGGTGGATGCTATTGATATTGAAGCGGTCCACCACTACCTCAGCTTCAACTACATCCCCGCGCCCTGGACCATCTGGCGCTCGGTGCGCCACGTCATGCCCGGCACCTGGCAGCGCTTCGGGCGCGATGGTCGCGTGCACACCGAGCGCTGGTGGCGCCTGGCCGACCAGGCCGAGGTGCCCCAGTCTTTCGAAGCCTGGGCCGAGGAATGTCTGAGCGTGCTCGACGATGCCACCCGCATCCGCCTGCGCGCGGACGTGCCCTTTGGCGCCTTTCTCTCCGGCGGGGTCGATTCGAGCACCATCGTCGGCCTGATGGCACGGCATGTGAAAGAGCCGGTCAAGACCTTCTGCATCGGCTTCGAGGACCCGCGTTACGACGAATCAGCTTTTGCCGCCGAGGCCGCGCGGCGCTTCGGCTGCGACCACACCAGCGAAGTGGCCGAACTCAACATGCTGCAGCGCTGGCCGCAGGTGCTCGCCGCGCTCGACCAGCCGCACGGCGACGCCTCCTTCATGCCCACGCTGCGCGTGAGCGAACTCGCCGCCCGGCATGTCAAGGTGGTGCTCACCGGCGACGGTGGCGACGAGCTCTTCGCGGGCTACGACAAATACGCCGCCTTCTTCGCGCGGCCCGGTGCGCTCGCACTGCCGCAAGCCGCGTTCGAGCGTGCCTACTTCGACAGCATCTCGCTCTTCAGCCCGGCGGCCAAGGCCGCGCTCTACCGGCCCGCGCTGCGCGCGCAACTGCAAGGCCTCGACAGCTTCGAAGCCGCCGCGCAAGCCTGGTTCGCCGAGAGCCGGCACTTCGACCGCATCAACCAGGCGCTGTACCTCGACATGCAACTGCTGCTCAGCGGCAACAACCTCGTCAAGCCCGACCGCATGGGCATGGCCGTGAGCATCGAGGCGCGCACGCCTTTTCTCGATTGGCGCGTCATGGAGTTCGCCTTCCGCACCCCCGGTGCCGCCAAACTCGCGCCCGATGGCGACAAGAAGCACTGGCTCAAGCGCGCGGTGGCGCCCCTCATCGGCGAGGACCTCGCCCACCGCAAGAAGCAGATGTTCACCGTGCCGATCGGCGACTGGTTCCGCGCTGAACTCCACGGCTGGCTGCGCGACACGCTCACCGGCAGCGCCCTGCTGGCCGAATGGTTCGAGCCTGAAGCCATCACCCAACTGCTCGACCGCCATCGCAGCGGCGAGGCCAACTTCACCCGCGAGCTGCGCGCGCTGGCGGCGCTGGCGGTGTGGGAAAGGATGGGAATCAAATGAACGACACAGGACATGCACTGTTTGTCAGCTATGGCGGCGGCCACATCACCAAGGTGGCCCCTGTGGTCAAGCATCTTCAGTCGCTTGGCGTTTCCTGCACGGTCTTGGCGCTGACGATCGGCTTCCACGCGGCTAGGGTGCTGGGTCTCTCGCCGGTGGGCTACCGGGATTTCATGCATCTGGTCGATGCCGATCGCGCTATCGCGATGGGGCGCTCGCTGCTGGAGGGCAACCGCCACCCGCTGGTGGACGAACACGAAAGTGCGTGCTATCTCGGGGTGAACTATCTGGACTGGGTCGAGCAGTTCGGCCCGGAGGAGGCGGCGCGGCGCTACGCCCGTGATGGACGGCGAGGCTTCTATCCGCTGGTCTTCATGGGTCGGCTGCTCGATCATCTGAAGCCATCCGTCGTGGTGAGCACCTCGTCGCCGCGGTCGGAGCACGCCCTGCTCGAGGCAGCGCGCCAGCGTGGCATCCCTTCGCTGACGATGATGGACCTGTTTGCCCTTCCGTACGACCCCTATGTAAAGCATCCGGTCAAGGCGGACCGCATCACCGTCATGTCCGAGCGCGTCAGGGCCAATCTCATGGCCGGCGGCGTCGATGCGGCGATGATCAGTGTGACGGGCTGCCCCGCCTATGACGCGCTGCACGATCCGGCCCATGTGGCGGCGGCGCGGGACTGGCGCGCAGCGCGCGGCTGGAGCGATCTGCATGTGGTCATGTGGGCGGGCTACAAGGAGGACGGCCCCGGCGTGCCCGACCACTGGTTCGGCACGGCGTTCGGCGTGGAGGTCGAGCGCCGACTGCGCGACTGGGTGTCACGGCGCCCGGACGTCGCGCTCTTGGTGCGCTACCACCCCAACCAGTATCACGAGTTTCCGTTCCTGGGGGATCAGCCGCGCGTGCATGTCGCGGTCTCGGCCGACGAGCCGGCCGTGACCCAGCTGCACGCCAGCGATGTGGTGATCGTGCAGACCAGCACCATCGGGCTTGAGGCCGCGCTCATCGGCAAGCGCGTGCTGAATCTCACCTGTGCGCCATCGGTGATCGATCTGGCCTTCGATTACAGCGTGATGGGCATCGCCGAGCCCGTGCCCCGGCTCGAGGACCTGACCGCCGCGCTGGATCAGGCGCCCTCACGGCCGCCGGGTGTCGAAGGCTTGCCCCCGCCGCCTGCCGCGCCGCGCGTGGCGGCTGAAATCCTGGATCTGATGCAACGCGCCCCGGCCCGTTCGCTCACAACGTTTCAGGGGTAGCCCTTGCCGACGACGATGTAGGCGCGCGAGCCGCCGCGCTCCAGCGTGTCGTTGGCGCGAAAGCCGGCGTCGACGCCGGCGTCGCTCGCGGTGGCGGGCTCCCGCGTGCTCGGGCCGCTGAAGATCCAGCGGCCCGGCTCGGGCTGCTGCCAGTGGTCCGGGCTTCGATGCTGGTCGAGGATGAACTGCAGGGCGCGCGCATCGACACCCAGCCAGTGGCAGAACAGGTCCAGGTGCTGCAGGGGCGCCTGTTCATGCCGGCGCACCAGGGCCAGACCCTGCTCACGGGTCAGCCGTCCGTGACGGATCTCGCGGCAGGCGTGATCGGTGACCCGCGAGTAGCCGTGCTTGTACAGCTTGAGCTGGTCGTGAATGTCCATGTAGACATAGCTGTCGACATGGTCGTAGCAATCGAAGGTGCGGGCGAAGGGCGCCGTCCCGTAGGCGTGGCGAGCCATCATTGCCTCGTGCTGAGCCTTGGGGTCCCAGCGCACGAAGTTGCCGAGGTAGATTCCGCGCACGCCCACGGCATCCAGATCGTCATCGCCCGGATAGCGGTACTGCCAGATGTCGTCCTCGGTCAGCGTATCGAACAGGGTGAGCAGGTCGTCCGCCTCACGGCCCATCAGGTCGTGATCCCGGCGGTAGCGACGCGACATCTCGACCTCATGTTCGTGCGAGAACATGCCGACCTGTTCAAGGCCCTGGTGCGCGCCCCAGATGATCAGCGGGATGCGGTATCGCACGGCGGTCTGCACGGGAAACACGGTCTGGCCGGCGAGGCAATGCCAGTAGACGCTGCCGAACTGCCGCAAGGTCGCGCGCGTGATGCGCCGGACGGATTCAGGGTTGACGTTCTGGACGAGGATGTCGCAATCGAAGCGGATGCGCAGGTTGGCCAGGTTCCGGATGCCCAGGGCGGTGTTGTAGTAGGTGTTGTAGTGCACGAGCAGCGGGTTCAGGCCGAGCCGCTCCTTCACCCAGTGAACGACGTAGTACGAATCGGCCCCCCCGCTGACGGGCACGATGCAGTCATACGCCCCGCCGCCCGGCGACCGGTAGGGGGCCACCAGCTGGCGCAGGCGCGCTTCGCGAGCGGTCCAGTCGAGCCGGTCCTTCTCCTCGTGGATGCGGCAGCCGGAGCAGATGCCCTCGTCGTCGATGACCAGACCCAGCGGATGCCGTCTCGTATACAGGCAGCGCCGGCATGCCATTGCATGGGTGATCGCATTCGTCATCGCCAGACCTCGCTGCTGAATGCGGCAGGACGCAGGGGCAGACCTTGAAGCTCGCGCTTGAAGACCTGGACGGCATGCTCCCGGTAGTGCAGGAAATTGCCGATCGCGACGGCGGCCACGTCCGGACGTTCCAGCGCGCGCCGGAGCTGCTCCGGCGTGCTCAGACCGCCGAAGGCGATCAGCGGCAGCCCGGCGTCGCGCAGTGCGTCCAGCAGCGCGAAGTTGAACGCTGCGGGCTGGCCCTCATGCCGCCAGTCGATCACGAAGACCTCGGACGCGCCGCCATTGCGCAGGGTCGCCAGAACGCCAGGGGGCAGGGGTCGCCGTGCGCCGGTGCGATGGTCCAGCCACTGCAGCCCTCCACCATCCATGGCAAGGGGCAGCGCCGCGATGACGGCCTGCGTGCCCAGCGGCGCAGCGATCCCGGCCGCACGCGAAGCGTCGTCGTGCAGCAGGGCGTCGACGCAGACCCGGTCGGCCCCGGACTTGACCACCGCCACGGCGTCGCTGGCGTGCCGGATGCCGCCGGCGTAGATCAGCGGTGTGGACAGGCCGGTGCGGCTGACGCGCTCCAGCAGGGCGAGGTCCGGGCCCTGCCCGGCGCGATCGGTGCATTGAAGCAGGATCTCGTCGACCCCCCAGCGATCCAGATTGCCGGCTACGATTTCGGGTCTGCCGATGGGAAGGTGGCGCGCGTAGCCGATCGACTGGACGGCCCAGCCGCCGCGCACCGTGATCACGCCGATGAGTCGTTTGGGCGTCATGACTTCAAGGCCAGCACGACGGCGCGCAGGATGGCGCGTCCGGCCCTCTGGCTCTTCTCGGGGTGAAACTGCAGCCCGACCACGCTGTCGCGGCGGACACTGGCGGCGACGGGCTGCCCGCCGAAATGAGCGACGCTGGTGATCCAGGGACAATCGCCGTCCATCGCAAACGAGTGATTGAAATAGACAGCCTGGTTGCGCGTGATCTCGAAAAGGGGGTCCGACCCTGTGGGTGTCAGCATGTTCCAGCCAATATGCCAATGACCGCCGTCCAGGGGGCGCACGATGCCGGGGATCAGCCCCAGACCTGGCGTGGAGGACTGCTCCAGCGACGCGTCGGCCAGCAGCTGCATGCCCAGGCAGATGCCGACCAGGGGGTGGCCGGCCCTGGCCTTGTTGCGCAGATAGTCGTCCAGCCCGCGCTGCGACAGGCTGTGCATGGCAGCCGGAAAAGCACCTACGCCGGGCAGCAGCAGCACGTCGGTGGCGTCGAGCACGTCCGGGTCATGGGAGATGCGGCAGCGGAAGTCCAGCGCATGCAGCGCATGCCAGACCGATGCAAGATTGCCGACGCCGTAGTCGACGATGCCGATCGTGGGCGGACGGCTCACAACCCCTCCCCGACGCGGAACTTGCGCTGGATGGTGCCGTCGGCCGCGACGTCGAACAGGTTGCGGTTGACATTGCGGCGCACCTGATCCCAGAAGGCATCGACGCTCAGGCCGATGTAGTCGCAGAAGCTGGCGATGTAGCCGGGCGCGCAGGCGTCGTCGTACTGTTCCACCAGTGCGGTGGCGTGCGCCCTTGTCATGCGGCCCATGCGGATTTCCTCGTTCACATAGTCGGTGACACGGCCGAATCCGAACTTGTAGTACTTGATCATCTGGTTGAGCGTGACCCAGTCCTCGTCCAGGGAGGTCACCCCCATCAGATCGCCGGTATTGGCCACGCCGTCGTCCCGGATCGTCAGGCCGTTCGTGCACGAGTACATGGCGTTGTTCACCAGTGACCAGTCACCGAGGAACCAGCCCAGATAGACGATCTGCAGCTGGTGCGCGTCGAAGTCCTCGGGCGAAGGGTATCGGTAGGGCAGCAGCGACGAGGCGGGCAGTCCGGCGTCCAGCATCCAGTCCATGGCCCCGCCGGCCAGGGTGTTCATGTTGCGCAGATTGTTGCCGTCATAGCCGGTACGGCCCAGGGTTCGCAGGTCGCCCAGTTGCAGGCCGGGGTTCTCGCCCCACAGAATCAGCGGGATGTCGTAGCGCATGGCCAGCTGCGGCACCGAGCTGAACAGGGCCAGCTCGGTGGACTTGGCCCAGTTCGTGAAGCGCAGGAACGATTCGCGCATAAGCCGCCGCCAGGTCTGGGGTGCGGGCGCGCTGATGACCATGTCGAACCCCTGCTCGATCAGGTTGGAGATGTTGTCCGTCCCGCGGGGCGTGACCTGCTCCGGCGGGTAGCTCAGGCAGGCCAGCAGCGGCTTGCGCCCCAGCTTGTCCCTGACCCACAGGGCCTGGCGGGTGCTGTCCTTGCCGCCGCTGACACCGATGATGCAGTCAAAGGCGCGCGAGCCACGTGGATAGCGTGCCAGAAGGTCCTGAAGGATCTCGAAGCGCTCCTGCCAGTCGACATGCCGCAGGCGGGCGTAGTAGTCGCATGCCGGGCAGAGTCCGTCCGGCGTGAAGACCGTGTTCGGCCGCGTGTCAGGCTGTAGGCATTGCGTGCAGTACTTCACGGCGCATGGACCATGTGTTGAAGGTGCCGAATCTGGCGCTGCGGGAGTCGGCATCGTGGAGCCCAGGGGGGCAGGATGCTGATGACCTCACGGCCCGCCGCCATGGCCACCACCAGCGCGGCAGTCTCGCAGCCGGCCACCCAGCGTGCCGGTGACAGTGCGCCTTCCAGACCGTCATGATCGTCGATCACCACCCGGCCGCTGGCGCGGCACCAGTCATTGTATTTGCCGGGGGGGTCGGACGGATGCGGGCGAAGCCGCATGCGCGTGCCGGGTGGCAGGCCGATGCCGGAAAGGTTCTCCAGCAGGTAGTCCAGCGCCTGGAACTCGCCGGGCTGCGATCGCCCCCAGTTCGAGCGGGCTGGCTCCATCAGCACCAGAAGATCGCCATGCGGGGGTACGAGGGCGACCCGGGAGACGGTCTCCTCCAGGTAGGTGTTGGGCTGAAGGGCGACTGGAACGTCAGGAAAGGCTGCGGTAGCGATCCTGAGAGCGTCTTCGTCCGTCACCCAGATTTCGTCGGGCATCTGGCGGACGCCGGCGCGAACGAATCGCTCGGGGTAATTGACCCAGTGGTCGAGTACCGCGACCGAGCGGATGCCCCGCGCCCGTGCACCGACACGAGCCGCATGTTCCAGATCGGATGCCCAGCCTGAGCCGGAGAGCACGCAGGCGGCGCCGTTCAGCGCCTGCTCGAGGTCGTCCATGCGCGTGCCCGGTGACTGTGCCGCCGACGTCATCCGCGCTGGCCCCGTCAGCACCAGTCGCGTGCGGCTGTCGGCCAGTTGCGGCAGCCAGGCGCCGATCAGGTTGGCAGCGCCGGCGTCGTGGCACACCACGGTCAGCGGACGAGGCAATGGACTCATGAGCGGAAGCGGGCGAACAGGTGCATGTCCACGGGCTCGCCCTCGACGATCTCCTGCGCGCGCCGGACGCCCTCCAGATGCATGCCCGAGCGCTCGGCCAGACGTAGCATCGCGGCATTGCAGGCCAGGGTGCCGGCGGTGACCTTGCGAACATAATCCTGTCGCAGCATCCACTCGAGCAGCGCGTTCCACGCATCCTGGCCGTAGCCGTGCCCCCATACCGTACGGTCTCCGACCATGATGCCCAGATCGGCCGTGCCATGCGGCAGGGCGCGGTAGGCGGTCATGGTGCCGATCATCGCTCCGCTGTCCTGGCGCACGATGGCGAGAAACAGGTTCTGTGTGCCCTGGAAGCTGGCCAGATAGCGCAGGCAGCTGTCCCTGTCGTGACGGACGAAGCGCTGGTTGCTGAACCTCGTGACGACGGGGTCGTTCAGCCACGCAAGGTAGGTGGGTGTCACGTCGGTCGCGTCGAAGCGCCTCAGCACCACCCGCTGACCCGTGATCGTGAGCGCAGACGTCGTGGCCGCGTTCATCAGGGCATGGCGCGCAGGGTGTCGAGACGGCCCCAGACCTTGTGGAAGGCGTCGATCACAAGCTGGGTGTCGGCCGGCGTGAATTCGCACAGGCAGGTGGCGAGCCCAAGGAACCGGGTCGAGTGGTACGACTCGGCGACAGGGCAGAGGCCTTCCGCGTAACGGACCTCGCGTCCGGCGTAGCTGGAGGTCCAGGGGAATCCGCCCGTGCCGTAGGCGATACGGTTGCGGAACACCGGCAGCAGATGGATGTTCTGGTAGCCCGCCATCACGCCCGGCACCCCTTCGGCGCGCAGGGCCTGTGCCAGGCGGTCCCGGCTGACGCCCAGGGCATCGACGTCCAGCGTCATCCCATAGACGTAGTAGACATGCGTGCAATCGGTAGCCACCTGCGGAAGACGCAGGTGCGGCAGCCCGGAGAGTCCCTTGTTCAACTGGTCGGCGACGCGCTGACGGCCAGCAACCCGTTCGGCCAGCCTCCGTAGCTGCACGGAGGCGATGGCGGCCTCGATCTCGCCCATGCGGAAGTTGTAACCCAGCATGTTGCACAGATCCTGCGGTCGGTTGCTGTCGATCACGGCTTCGGCGTGGTTGCGGATGAGTCGCAGCCGGTGGGCGAGGTGGTCGTCGTCGGTCACGATGATGCCGCCCTCGCCGCAGTGGATGTGCTTGTGATAGTTAAGGCTGAATCCGCCGATGTCTGCCAGGGTGCCCGCATAGCGCGCTCCAATGCGCGCACCCGGGGACTGCGCCGTGTCCACCAGAAGCTTGATGCCATGGCGCTCGCACAGGTGGCGCAGGGCCGGCATGTCGGCCGACTGACCAAAGATGTCGACGGCCATCACGGCCCGGGTGCGTGGCGTGATGCATCGCTCGACACTGGCGGGATCGATGTTGAACGTGTCCGGATCGATGTCCGCGAAGACCGGGATGCCGTTCCAGTGCAGGATGGCGGTTGCGGTCGCGGCCATGGTCCAGGGCGTGGTGATGACCTCGTCACCGGGCTCGATGCCGATGGCGCCGACCGAAGCGATCAGGCCTGACGTCCAGGAATTCACGGCGATGGCGTGTCGCGCACCGAAATAGGTGGCCGCTTCCGCCTCGAAGCGCTGCACGGTCGGCCCACCCATGAAGGCGGGGCCCCGTGCCCCGATGTAGGCCGACAGCACGCCCGTGCGCATGACATCGACGACGGCGTTGATGTCGTCTTCGCCGATAGCCTTGAATTCCGAGAGGGGGTGGTCGATGACCGGCTTGCCGCCCAGCAGGGCCAGAGCTGATTCTTCATGCATGGTGAGCGCCCATGGTCGAGAGTTCGTGAATCCTTTCGCAGACCAGCTGCGCTTTCAGCGCCGTCGCGCCCGTGCTGCGAAGCGGTTCATTGCGCACGACGGCCGAGTGGAGATTGTCCACGGCATGCGTCATGGCCTGCCGGTATTCCCCGGCCGAGGCGCTACCGCTCCCGAGCGAACGGTAGCCGGGGAAGTCCGGGCTTTCCTGCGCCCGCCGCTCGCGCCATCGGAATCCGCCATCTTCCATGCAGAGCACGCCACCGGCCATGACCAGCTCGAGCTCGAATACGGCGTAGTCGGCCGCATGGGCTGTACGCAGGTGGATCGGCAGTCCGGTATCGACAGCCTTCAGCAGTGCAGGTACGGTCGGATCTCCCGGCATGCCGTCTGCGACGGGCGCCAGCGCCGCAACCGGCTCGACCGGGCCGACGAGTGCGTGCAGGAGGTCGATCAGATGCGAGCCGTTGTTGAGAACCCCCTTGTTGTACAGGCCACTGATGGAGCGCAGAGGGCCCCATTCGCCGGTCGTCAGCCGTTTGGCGAGGTTCACCACATCCGGTGCCCAGCGCCGGGTGTGATTGACCGCCAGCGGTACGCCAGCCTGATCACACAGGGAAACCACCTCGGCTGCCTCCCGGCTGGACGGAGCGATGGGCTTCTCACAGAAGATCAGACGAGGGCTCAGGGCCAGCGAGGCCCGTACATCGTGCAGGTGCATGGGCGTGGGCGAACAGATGCTGATCACATCGAACCGCGACCCGGCCGGCAACTGTGCGATGCAGGACCAGCCCGAAGGCACCCCCCATCGGGCCTGGAAGGCGCGGCGACGGGCGTCGTCCGGCTCGATGCAGGCCGCAAGCCGGAAGCCCGGGTGACGGTGGTAAGCGCCGGCGTGGGTCAGCGGTGCCTGAGAATCGTCCGGTCCGCTGTCGTAGCCGCCAGCGACGTTGCCACAACCGACGATCAGGACCGATAGCGCTTCGCTCATTCTGGAAGCATGAGGGACCAGGACAGAGGGGTGCCGCGCGTGACATCCTGTCGGACCCGGCGCCCGATCACCTGATCCAGATGCTTGGGCGGCAGACCGAAGCCCGGCCGGATCGCCCGGACGGCATCCGGGCCGAGGACGTCGCCGGCACGCAGGTCACGCACGACGTAGAGCGAGCGGCGGAACTGAAGCGATGGCTTCTCGGCGTCCGTGGCCCCGTAGTGGACCTGCCCCATCGCCTGCCAGGCGCGCTCGGTTTCGACCGCCAGCTGGGCAAACTCGGCCGGTTCCAGCGAAAACTGGCTGTCGACGCCGCCGTCGGCGCGTGCTAGCGTGAAGTGCTTCTCGATGACCGTCGCGCCCAGCGCCACGCTGGCCACGGCTGCACCAACGCCCATGGTGTGGTCGGAAAGGCCCACCTGGCAATCGAAGAGCTGCTGCATGTGCGCAATCGTGTTCAGGTGCGTGTTGCGCGCATCGGCCGGGTAGGTGCTGGTGCACTTGAGCAGAATCAGGTCCCGGCAGCCCGCAGCACGCGCGGTACGGACCGACTCGTCCAGTTCACCCAGGGAGGCCATCCCGGTCGAGATGATGACGGGCTTGCCGGTGGACGCCACCTTGCGGATGAGTGGCAGGTCGGTGTTCTCGAACGAAGCGATCTTGTAGCAGGGCACGTTCAGCGATTCGAGAAAATCAACGGCCGTCTCGTCGAAGGGGGTGCTGAAGATGCTCAGCCCCCTGCGCCGCGCATGCTCGAAGATTGGGGCGTGCCAGTCCCAGGGGGTGTGGGCCTGCTCGTAGAGCTTGTACAGGGACGCGCCCTGCCACAGGCTGCGCTCGTCATCGATGCGGAATCCATGCGCGTCGACGTCCAGCGTCATCGTGTCGGCGGTATAGGTCTGCAGCTTGATCGCATGTGCGCCGGCATCGGCCGCCGCGTCGATGATGGCCATCGCCCGGTCCAGCGACTGGTTGTGGTTGCCGGACATCTCGGCAATGAGGAACGGCCGGTGGCCCGGCCCGATCAGGTGACCGTCGATCTGGATGGTGGCGGTGCTGGACATGGTGGCTCGACCGGCGGGTCATGGAGGGGCACGCGCCCGACGTCGGCAAATTATGCCTTTGGCGCCATCACCGGGGGCCAGTCCGCACGCCAGGACATGCTGCCTGCGGGTGTATCCGGATCATCGACAGGCTCAAAGCCCAAACCCTGGAGCACCCGCTGCGACGCTCGGTTGTCTGCCTTGACCTGCGCGCTCAGCGTGCAGGGCCCAACGGCGACGGACAGGGCGTTCGCCGTGCAGGCCACCAGCGGCCGGCCCAGCCCGCAACCTCGCATCTGAGGGGCCAGCGCATAGTTCAGCCGCCAGGCGCCTGACGGGGTTCTGTCGTAGCGCGCCTGACCCACCGGCAGTCCGCCCACGCCCTGGGCGATGAAGAGCCGGTGGCTGTCAGGGGTGGACAGGATGGCGCGAAGCCACCGATGATGCTCCGCAGCATCGATGGCCTGCGTTCGGTAGGACTGCGCCCGCGTGGCGGCGTCGTTCGCCCAGTCGAGCAGCAGCCCTTCGTCATCACGTGTGGCGGGTCTGGCCCGCAGTTCGAACGCCGGCCCCACGATGAACGCTGCGACGCGATGAGCTCCCCAACCATCCACGAGACGGCGCCCGCTGAGGGACATCTGCCGGCGGCGATGCGCGTTTGGCAGCAGTTCCATCAGCGCGCGGGTCGTTGATGCGGCCAGCGCGTCGCGGGAGGCCAGCGGCTCGTCGCGGTTGGCCCAGAGCACCACGCCGACGGTGTCCAGCGCGGCGACAACGTCCACCTGATTGGGCGCCACCGTCAGCGCGACGGTGGGCGCGCCCAGGCAGCAACGTTCCCAGGTCGACGTGCCACCGGCGCCAATGTGCAGACCGTGCCGACCGAAGAAGCCAGCCAGGTCGCTGGCATTGACGGTCAGGCGGGTGCGGCGATCTGGGGCCAGTGCGCTGCGAAGGGCGTCCAGTCGCGCATTGGCTGTGGTGCTCACGACCTCGATGTCCGAGGCGAAGCCGGCCCCCCGGCACGACCGGGCCAATGCGGCTGAAACATCGGCCGGGTCCGTTCCGCCGACAAAGATTCCGATGCTGCGGACGGTCGTCTCGATCGGGCTGGGCGGGGACAGCCGAAAACGGTCCGCCAGCAGGGCGTACGCCGGCCCCAGCAGCGTCGTGGCGTCGCGGTTCAGGTGGGGGGCATAGCGTTCCTTGGGCGCCGGGTGCCAGTTGGCATCGATCAGCACGTCGGCGTCGAGCGGGCGATTGGCAAGATCGTCGATCACGGCGATTCTTGAGGACAGCATGTCCCGGATCGCGCCGTGCCAGTGCGCATCCAGTCCATAGTGATCCACGACCACGCCTGCCACCTGACCAGCGGCCGCCCATGGCGCGGCGGCTTCGAGAAACGCGAGTGCATCCTGCCGTTGAGTGGATGGATCAAGCCGGGCTTCGGCGCGATCCGGCGCCGCCTGGGCAGGCAGCCAGACGACATCCAGAGACTGCCCCGCCAGGACGTCCGGCGCCACGCCGTCTTGGGCGCGCGTCACCAAGACCGGCTTCAGGCCCGCCTGACGCAGGGCCGAAGCGAGAACGAGGCACCGCCTCAGGTGGCCGGTGCCGATCCTCTCGCTGCCGTCGGCGCGCAAAAGGACTGTGTTCACGGCGACGGCAGTGAACCGGGTGCCCGGGCTGCACGATACAGCGCCTCGGCGCGATGCCAGTCGTCGGGTGTATCGATGTCCACCGCACGCCAGGACGGCACGATCAGCGCGACGCCGTTCCTGTGGATGTCGATGCCATCGGTCCAGGCGCGCGCATGGCCCCAGTAGAACTGGCCTGCATCGTAGAACGCGGGCTCCAGATCCTGCGAGCGGGTCTGCGAATGCTCCGGCTGAAAGGGTGTCACCGAGCCGTCATCCCGGCGGCGCAGGGCGCGCTGGATCGGTGCCGGGAAGTGCAGCACGGGAAAGGCGTAGTGGGCCTTGCGATCCAGCAGCAGTGACAGGCCGGCGCGCAGGTCGGCGGGATCCAGCAGCGGACAGCCGGGATAGATGCAGCAGACCAGGCTTGGCGGGCGCCCGGACGCCGAGACCGCATCGATGGCGTGCGCGATGACCGGGACTGTTGGCGTGTGGTCGTCGGCCAGCGACGCCGGCCGCATGAAAGGAACCTCGGCCCCGAATTGTCTGGCGACCTCGGCGATCTCGTCGCTGTCGGTCGATACGACGATCGAGTCGAACAGGCCGCTGCCCTGCGCGGCCCGGATCGCATAGGCGATCATGGGCTGACCGGCGAAATCGCGGATGTTCTTTCGGGGGATGCGCTTGCTGCCACCGCGCGCCGGAATGACGGCCAGCTTCATGCCGACTCCAGCGCGTGTCGCAGCACTGCAACGACATGGTCCTGCTGCGCTTGGGTCATGGCGGGAAACAAGGGCAGGCTCAGCGCGCCGCGGTAGTAGCGCTCGGCGGCGGGAAAGTCGCCTTCGCGGAAGCCTCGGGCACGCCAGAACGGCTGCCGATGAATGGGGATGTAGTGGACATTCACCCCGATGCCCGCCTCGCGCATCGTCTGGAAGACCCGTGCCCGGTCCGGTCGCCCCGGTCCTTCGAGGATTTCCACGGCGTACAGGTGCCAGGAGGACTGACGGTCCGCCAGCCGGACGGGCAAGCGCAGCGGCAGTTCCTTGAGGCTCTGGTCGTAACGGTCCGCGAGGGCCGATCGCCGGGCCTGCATGTCGTCGATCCGCGCCAGCTGGGACAGCCCGAGCGCGGCCTGCACTTCCGTGAGACGGTAGTTGTACCCCAGCAGCTGCTGTTCGTAGACCCAGGCGCCTTCGGGCGGCGATTGGAGCTCTGTCGTTTCACGCGTCATGCCATGCGAGCGCAGCAGACGCAGCCGGTGGGCCAGCGCCGCGTCGGGCGTGGTGACCATGCCGCCTTCGGCCGTCGTCACGACCTTGACGGCATGAAAGCTGAAGACAGTCAGATCTGCAAACTGACTGCCGACGGGGCGGTCGAGATAACGGGCCCCGGCGGCATGAGAGGCGTCCTGGAGGATGCGAAACCCGTACTGATTGGCCAGGCGGCGGATTTCGCGCAGATCGGCTGGCAGGCCGGCAAAGTCGACGGGGATGACGACGTCTGGCGGATGCGGTGCGCGTGCGAGCTTGTCTGCGAGTGCGGACACGCTCATGTTGCGTGTCGCGGGATCGATGTCGACAAAGTCCACGGCCGCGCCGCAATAGGCGGCGCAGTTGGCTGAAGCGAGAAACGAATTGGGCGACGTCCACACGCGTGACTGTGGGCCGACGCCCAGCGCCAGGCAGGCGATATGAAGCCCCGCTGTGGCATTGGCTACGGCGATGGCATGTTCCACACCATGGAGTCGGGCAAAGGCCTGCTCAAAGGCTGGCACGACAGGGCCCTGCGTCAGATAGTCCGACCGCAGCACCCGCACGACGGCGTCCACGTCGGCGTCGGTCACTTCCTGGCGGCTGTACGGGATGAGCACGGCGACTACTGACTAAGCATCGCGCGGGACATCGAGGTGGTGCGCGATCAGCGAACGCAGTTCCTCGACGCTCAGAAAATGCGGATTGCTCCCGCTTTCGTACGCGAACCCTTCCGGGACAAGCGTGGCCCCGGTCGCCTGGCAGTACCCCTCAAGGGTGTAATCGCCCGCCGCCGGAAGAATCGCGAAGTAACGCCCCATGTCCACGGTATTCGGGCTGTCGCTGGCCGTGATCATCTCTTCGTGAATCTTTTCACCCGGCCGAACCCCGACGACTTCATGGCGGCAGTCTGGCGCGATGGCCTGCGCCACGTCGGTGATGCGGTACGAAGGAATCTTCGGCACGAAGATCTCTCCCCCCCACATGTGCGCCATGGCCCAGAGCACCATGTCCACCCCTTCGGCCAGCGAGATGTTGAATCGCGTCATCCGGGTGTCGGTGATGGGAATGACGCCTTCGCGGCGGCGCTCCATGAAGTACGGGATCACCGAGCCCCGACTGCCCATGACGTTGCCATAGCGCACCACGCAGAATCGGATGTCGCGATTGCCCTTGACGTTGTTGGCGGCGATGAAGAGCTTGTCCGAGCAGAGCTTGGTCGCGCCGTACAGGTTGACGGGCGCAGCGGCCTTGTCGGTTGACAGGGCCACCACGCGCTGCACGCCTGACGAAAGGCAGGCCTCGATGAGGTTCTGTGCGCCGATGACGTTGGTCTTGATGCACTCGAACGGGTTGTACTCGGCCGCAGGCACCTGTTTGAGGGCCGCTGCATGGATGACCACGTCGATGCCCTCCAGTGCGCGCCGCAGGCGGGCTTCGTCACGGACGTCGCCGATGAAAAAGCGCAAACCCGGGTACTGACGGGGCGGAAACTCCTGCTGCATCTCGAACTGCTTGAGTTCGTCGCGCGAGAAGATCACCAGTCGGCGAATGTCTGGCCAATGCTTCAAGGCTGTGCGCACAAACGCCTTTCCGAACGAGCCAGTACCGCCAGTAATTAGTATGCTCTTGTCGGTTAGCATGGGCGAAGCGTCAACTATTTCTTGTCGCTGCATCCCTGTCGATGCAGATTCTGCGATTCATTGTCGAGCGTCTGTCCGTCCGGTCTGGCTACATTGGCGATGCGTCGGAGTTTTCTTTTTCACCGATCGCGGGATGTGAGGTCCGAGTCTTGACCTTTGCGTACCGGTAGCGCTCGTAGGTACGGTCGGAGTACCGGTACGATGGTAGCATTTTACGTAGTCGGGTGCGGTCGCGAGGTAGCACGTGGCAGCCGCAACTCGAGGCCGCTGTTTACTGCGGACTGTCGCTGTAGTACCGCTCAGCGGTCGGCATGGCGCCGGTTCTGACAGAGAGTCTCGCATGAAGATCCTCGATAGTTCCATCGGCCCAGTCCACCGCCCTCACCGAACCGCCGGCATGTCTGGCAACCACGATCAGTCGTTCGAATGCGCACCGAAACACGTGGACGCCGCGGCAGACCGCGGGGCGGATGTCATCAGGCCGCAGACCTATGCGGTGGAGATAATGACCCCGAATCTGCGCGTTTGCGGCCTGGTTGTTGACCACGCAAACAGCCTGTTGGGTGGCGGTCGATTCGATGTGCTTTATCACGAGGTCCGCACGTCCGGGGGGCCACGCGCGCCTATCACGTTGCGCGAGGACGTTTGCGGCGATCTAGCGCTGCTGGAGTGCACCAGCACCTACCCGGCCACGCCGCAGAACACGAACATCAGCACCATTCCGCACATGCCTGCCTGGTTTGGTTGCGAGGTCAGCCTGTCGGACCACACCATGGGCTGCGGTGCTGCGATGGCGGCCACCGCGCAGGACGCCGAGGTGATCGAAAAACACTTCATCCTGCGCCGCGCCGGCGGCGGGGTCGATTCGGCCCTCTCGATGGAGCCGCACGGGTTGCGCCAGTTGCCCGAGGAAGCCGAACGCGCCGGGCTGGCGGTGGGCCAGGTCAGCTGCGGGCCGACCGCGACGGAGGTGAAGTCCCTGGCGTTTCGCCGCTCGCTCTACATCGCACAGGACATGAAAGCCGGCGAGGTGCTCACCCGCGAGAATCTGCGCGGTGTGCGCCCGGGCTTCGGACTGCCGCACAAGCCCCTAGAGAGCCTGCTGGGCCAGCGCATCGGCCGTGACGTCGCCGCCGGCACGCCCATGGCCTGGGCACTGCTCTCGCCGGAATCCGCCGCATGATGGGCAGCGCCGCTCGCTGGCTGCAACTGCCGCTGGACCTGGCCCTGGCGGGCGCGGCCTGGTGGGCGGCCTTCTGGCTGCGTTTCAACCTCGACGTGCCGGAGGAGTTTTCCGCGCTGATGGCGCAGACGCTGGCGGTGCCGGTGCTGGCGTTTGCACTGGCGCTTGCCGGCGCGGGCGTGTACCGGCACATCTGGCGCTACACCAGCCTGGCCGAACTGCAGCGGCTGGTGGCGGGGGTGGCGGCCGGTGCCTTGTTCACGGCGGTGGCGGTGTTGATGCTGCGGGTGCCGAATTTCCCGCGCTCGGTGCTGCTGCTGCACCCTTTGCTGGTGCTGCTGGCGCTGGGCGGGGTGCGGGCCTTGTCGCGGCTGCTGGCCGAGCGGCGCGCGCCGCGTGTGCCCGGCGCCGGCGTGCCCGCGCTGCTGCTGGGCAGCGTGGCCGAGGCGGCGCAGGCCTTGCGAACGCTGAAGGACTCGGCCCGGGTGGTGCCGGTGGGCATCGTCTCGCCTCAGCGCGAGGAGGTTGGCCGGGCGCTGCAGGGCGTGCGGGTGCTCGGCACGCTCGACGGCCTGCCGCAGGCGGTTCAGCAGGCGGGCGCGCGGGTGGCGCTGGTGCTGGCTGCGCCGGGCTCGGCCTGGCGGCGCGAGGCCTTGCTCGCCGCGGCCGAACACGGCTTGTCGCTGCTCAGCCCACCGCGCGCGGACGACTGGTTGCAGGGGGAGGGCGCGGGCCCACGGGCGGTGGCGCTCGAAGACCTGCTGGGCCGCGCGCCGGTGCAGCTCGACGTGGCGGGGCTGTCGGAGATGCTTGCCGGCCGCACGGTGCTCGTCACCGGGGCAGGGGGCTCGATTGGCTCGGAGCTGTGCCGGCAGATTGCGCGCTTCGGCGTGGCGCGGCTGGTGTGCGTGGATGTGTCGGAGTACGCCGTGTACCGGCTCGAACAGGACCTTCGCGCGGCGCACCCGCAGCTCGAAGGCGTCTACTACACCGCCAACGTGCGCGAGCTGCAACGCCTGCGCGCGATTGCCCAGGCGCACCGGCCTGCGGTGGTGTTCCACGCCGCGGCCTACAAGCACGTGCCCCTGATGGAGACGCACAACGAGATCGAGGCGCTGCGCACCAACGTGCGGGGTACGCTCAACGCCGCGCAGGTGGCCGGCGAGGTGGGGGCGGCGCGCTTCGTGCTCGTTTCCACCGACAAGGCGGTGAACCCGACCAACGTCATGGGCGCGAGCAAGCGCCTGGCGGAGCTGGCGGTGCAGGCGCTGGCGGGGCAATTCCCGCAGACCCGTTTCGTCGCTGTGCGGTTTGGCAACGTGCTGGGCTCCAGCGGTTCGGTGGTGCCCTTGTTCACCGAGCAGATTGCCCGCGGTGGCCCGGTGACGGTGACGCACCCCGAGATCGTGCGTTACTTCATGACGATCCCCGAGGCCGCGCAGCTCGTGCTGCAGGCCGCGCTGATGGGGCAGTCGGGGCAGATCTTCGTGCTCGACATGGGCGAGCCGGTGCGCATTGTCGATCTGGCGAAGATGCTCATCCGCCTTTCGGGCAAGAGCGAGCAGGACGTGCCCATCGTCTTCACCGGCCTGCGCCCCGGCGAGAAGCTGTACGAGGAATTGCTTGCCAACGACGAGACCACCGACCCCACGCCACACCCCAAGCTGCGCGTGGCCCGCTCGGCGCCCGAGCGCGGCGCGCAGGCCGTGCTCGGCGCGCTGGTGTGGATCGAAGAGGCCGGTGCCGCGCCCGATGCGGCTTCATTACGCCGCTGGCTGCGCGAACAGGTGCCGGAGTACCGTCCACGCGGGGAATGCTGAGCTTTTCCCTCGATTCTCCAGCACCGAATGGTCGGTGGTTGCTATAAAAACAGAAGTCGTCAACCCCGCAGGATGCCGGTGCGCTGCAGCAGGTCGTTGACCAGTTCGAGCCGCACCAGCGGATTGTCCAGCGCCATCAGGCGTTGCTTGAGCGCGGGTGGCGCGGGCAGCAACTCGCACCAGCGGTTGGCCAGCCAGCCCGCGTCGTCGTAGCGCGCATCCCCTGCGAAGAAGCCGGCGGCCGCGGGTGCCTCGCCCTCGTCGGCGGCGGCGTCCTGGCGGTTCTGCAAGGTCTGCAGCACAGTCCTGAGGGCCTGGGCCACGGGCTGCAGGTCGGGCGGCACCGGCACCGGGGGGTCGTCGCTGAGCAGGGCCACGTCCGCCACCCAGAGGCCGTGGCGCAGGGTCTCGCTGCGGCGCACGACGAAGCGCTGCAACCCCTCGCAGCGCACCAGCAGCAGACCGGGTTGCGGACGCTGCAGGTCGACGATGCGCGCGAGCGTGCCCACGTCGGCAAAGCGTTCGGTGCTGCCGGTGGGGCGGCGCACCTCCTCGCCCTCGGTGAGCGTGACCACGCCGAAGGGCGCGCCCGCCTGGTGGCAGCGCCCGATCATGTCGAGATAGCGCACCTCGAAGATGCGCAGCGGCAGCAGCCCGCCGGGAAACAGTACGGTGCCCAGCGGAAACAGCGGAAGGGAGTTGAGCGTCAGGGTGTCTTGCACGAGGGTTCTCGGGGCGCCCGCCCGCATCGGGGCGGGTCGCAGCGGTGATTGGGGGGTGTCCTGGGCCGGGTCGCGGCAGGGTGGGGGTGGATCGCGGGGGCGGATGGGGCCGTCGGAACGTCAGGCCGCTATCATCCCACGCACGCCCATCGTGAGTCGCCATGCTGAACCAGATCGTTCATTTTCTGCTCGAACTCGCCGCCGGTCTGATCGGCGGCGCCTGTCTGCTGCGCGCCTACATGCAGGCGCAGCGCGTGCCGTTCGGCAACCCCATCGGCCGCTTCGTGCTGGCCCTCACCGACTGGCTGGTGCTGCCGCTGCGCCGCGGCTTGCCCAAGGGCGCACGCTGGGATCTGGCCAGCCTGCTGGCGGCCTGGCTGGTGAAGCTTGTGCAGTTCACGCTGGTGTGGCTGCTCGCGGGGCGGATGCTGGTCGGCTGGGGCTGGGTGCCGGTGCTGGCGAGCTTCGGGCTGGTGCAGATGGCCATCTCGGGCCTGAGCGCGTTGCTCATCCTCTACGCGGTGCTGTCCTGGGTGCAGCCGGGTGGGGGCTCGCCGCTGGCCTACGTCGTCGAGCGGCTGTGCGCGCCGCTGCTGGCACCGTTTCGCAACATGATTCCGCTGGTGGGCGGGGTGGATCTGTCGCCGCTGGCGCTGCTGGTGCTGTTGCAGGTGGCGGCCATCGTGCTGGCCAATCTGCAGCACATGGTGATGGGCATGGGGGCGGTGCTGGTGGGGTGAGCCCCGGCCCCTCGCCGCCAGGCGTCAGGCGACGATCGCGTCGGCGCTGAGGCGCTGCAGCATGGCCAGGGTGCGGGCGACGGTGTCGCGCAGTTCGCGGCGGTCGCAAATCATGTCGATGGCGCCTTTCTGCAGCAGGAACTCCGCGCGCTGGAAGCCTTCAGGCAGTGTCACGCGCACGGTGGATTCGATGACGCGCGGGCCGGCAAAGCCGATCAGGGCCTTGGGCTCGGCCATCACCACGTCGCCGAGGAAGGCGAAGCCCGCGCTCACGCCGCCCATGGTGGGGTCGGTCAGCACGCTGATGTAGGGCAGCTTCTTCTTGGCCAGGCGCGTGAGCGCGGCGTTGGTCTTGGCCATCTGCATGAGCGAGAGCAGCCCCTCCTGCATGCGCGCGCCGCCGGTGGCGGTGAAGCAGACGAAGGGGACCTTCTGCTCGATGGCCGTCTCCACGCCGCGCACGAAGCGCTCGCCCACCACCGAGCCCATGCTGCCGCCCATGAAGTCGAACTCGAAGGCCGCGGCCACCAGGCTGATGCCCTTGACCGCGCCGCCCATGACGACCAGCGCATCGGTTTCGCCGGTGGACTCCAGGGCTTCCTTGAGCCGCTCGGGGTACTTGCGGCTGTCCTTGAACTTCAGCGCATCGACCGGGAGCACCTCCTGGCCGATCTCATACCGCCCCTCGTTGTCGAGGAACTGGTTGAGCCGGGCGCGCGCGCCGATGCGGTGGTGGTGGCCGCAACTCGGGCAGACGTTCTGGTTCTGCTCCAGGTCGGTGCGGTAGAGCACGGTGTCGCAGCTCGGGCACTTGGTCCACAGGCCTTCGGGGATGCCGCGCCGTTCGGTCTTCTCGGACTTCTGGATTTTCGGGGGCAGCAGTTTTTCGAGCCAGCTCATGGGGTTCTCCGAAAGCGGTGCGGCGGGGAGCGCGCCTGCGTCAGGCGCGGTTGGAGGCGGATGATACGTCGTCGAGGGCGGTGCGGATCTCGCGCAGGAAACCGGCGGCGGTGGGCACCACCGCCTCGCGCGGCACCGACTCGATCAGGCTGATGAGCCGGCTGCCGATGACCACCGCATCGGCCACGCGGGCAATCTCGCGCGCGGTGGCCGCGTCGCGGATGCCGAAGCCCACGCCCACGGGCACGCTCACATGCGCGCGGATGCGCGGCAGCATGGCCTGCACTGCGCCGGTGTCGAGCGTGCCCGCACCGGTGACGCCCTTGAGCGAGACGTAGTACACATAGCCGCTGGCCACCCGGGCAATCTGCGCCATGCGCGCATCGGTGCTGGTGGGGGCGAGCAGGAAGATCAGGTCCAGGCCGTTGGCGCGCAGCTTGGCGGCGAAGGTTTCGCACTCTTCGGGCGGGTAGTCCACGATGAGCACGCCGTCCACGCCGGCGGCGGCCGCGTCCCGGATGAAGGCGTCGGCGCCGTGCTTCTGGTCGTAGCGCTCCACCGGGTTGGCATAGCCCATGAGGACGATGGGCGTGGCCGTGTCGCGGCTGCGGAAATCGCGCACCATCTGCAGCACCTGGGCGAGACCGATGCCGAAAGCGAGTGCACGCTCACCGGCCTTCTGAATGACCGGGCCGTCCGCGCTGGGGTCGGAGAAGGGCACGCCGAGCTCGATCACGTCGGCGCCGGCAGCCACCATGCCGTGCAGCAGTTCGGGCGTGATGTCGGCATACGGAAAGCCGGCCGTCACATACGGAATGAGGGCCTTGCGGCCGGCGGCCTGCAGACGGGCGAAGGTGTCTTGAATGCGGCTCATGCGGGCAACTCCCCGAGGCGGATGACGGACTCGCCGCCCTTGACGCTCTGACCCTCGCAGCTCGGGCGGCAGAAGAAGCCCGCGCCCGAGAGGTCGGCCACGGTGCCGATGTCCTTGTCGCCCCGGCCGGAGAGGTTGATCAGCACCGACTGGTCAGGCCGCAGGCTGCGCGCGAGCTTCATGCCGTAGGCGACCGCGTGGCTGGATTCGAGGGCGGGGATGATGCCCTCGGTGCGGCAGAGGTGGTGGAAGGCGTCGAGCGCTTCCTGGTCGGTCACGCCCACATACTCGGCGCGGCCGATGTCCTTGAGGTAGGCGTGCTCGGGGCCGACGCCGGGGTAGTCCAGCCCGGCGCTGATGCTGTGCGTTTCGGTGATCTGGCCGTTGTCGTCCTGCAGCACGTAGGTGCGGTTGCCGTGCAGCACGCCGGGGCTGCCGCGCTGCAGCGACGCCGAGTGCTTGCCCGAGTCCAGCCCGAGGCCGGCGGCCTCCACGCCGATGAGGCGGGTGCCCTCGAATGGAATGTAGGGGTAGAAGATGCCCATGGCGTTGCTGCCGCCGCCCACGCAGGCCACCACCGCGTCGGGCTGTTCGCCGCGGCAGCCGGCCGCGCGCAGCATCTCGGGCATCTGGGTGATGCACTCGGTGCCGATGACGCTCTGGAAGTCGCGCACCATCATCGGGTAGGGGTGCGGGCCGGCGACCGTGCCGATGATGTAGAAGGTGTTGTCCACGTTGGCCACCCAGTCGCGCAGGGCTTCGTTGAGCGCGTCCTTGAGCGTCTTGCTGCCCGACTCGACGGGCACCACGGTGGCGCCGAGCAGCTTCATGCGGTAGACGTTGGGGCTCTGGCGCTTGACGTCCTCGCTGCCCATGTAGACCACGCACTGCAGGCCGTAGCGCGCGCAGATGGTGGCCGTGGCCACGCCGTGCTGGCCGGCGCCGGTCTCGGCGATGATGCGCGGCTTGCCCATGCGGCGCGCGAGCATGGCCTGGCCGATGGTGTTGTTGATCTTGTGGGCGCCGGTGTGGTTGAGGTCCTCGCGCTTGAGGAAGATCTGCGCGCCACCGATCTCGCGGCTGGTGCGCGCAGCGTGGTACATGGGCGAGGGCCGGCCCACGAAGTGGGCGAGCTCGTACTTGAACTCGGCGAGGAAGTCGGGGTCCTCGCGGTAGCGCGCGTAGGCCTCGCGCAGCTCCTCGATGGCGTGGGTGAGCGTTTCGCTCACGAAGCTGCCGCCGTAGCGGCCGAAGTGGCCACTGGCATCGGGTTGGTGATAGTCGAACATGGAAGAGGGCACTCGATGAAGTCAGGAGGCGTCGGCCGCGCGCACGGCGGCGACGAACTGTTGCATCCGCAAGGCGTCCTTGACGCCCTTGAGCGGGCGGCCGTCAGGCCCGAGGGCTTCGACGCCGGAGCTGACGTCCACCGCGAGCGAGCGGCCGCGTGATCGCAGCGCGCGGATGCCATCGCCCACGTTTGCAGGTGTGAGCCCACCACTCAAGACGAGGTGAGCGTCGACGTTTGGTGGAAGAAGTGACCAATCGAATGGGGTGCCGCCGCCACCGTAACCCTCGACATGCGCGTCGAGCACGATGGCCTGGGCCTGGTGCCAAGTGCGGGCAAATTCTAGCAAGTCGAAGGCCTGGCCCGCGGGAATGCGCGCGGCCCGCATCCACGGCCAGCCGCAGCGCTGGGCGGCCTGCAGACACTGCGCCGGCGTCTCATCCCCATGAAATTGCAGCCACCCCAGCGCGAAATGGTCGCTTGCTGCTTCAATTATTGAAGCATCGGCATTGACGAACAGCAGCACCGGCGAGACGAAAGGCGGCAGCCGTCGGGCCAGCGCGGCCGCCCGCGCAGGCGTGACGTGGCGCGGGCTTTTCTCGTACAGCACGAAGCCCACCGCGTCCGCGCCGGCGGCCACGGCGGCATCGACGTCCTGCTCACGGGTCAGGCCGCAGATCTTGATGCGGGTGCGCGCTGGGGGCGAGGCGTTCGGGTGGGCGGGAGCGGGGTGGGACGATGGGGCACTCATACCCAATCATACGCAGCGACGTGCTCGGGAAGCCCCCATTCGCGGGCGTACACCGGGCCGAGGAAGTACAGGCCGTCGGGCGAGAAGGTGGGCGCCGCGGCGTCGCGGCTGCGGGCAGCCAGCACCTCGCGCATCCAGTCGGGCGGCTCGAGCCCCTGCCCCACGCGCAGCAGGCTGCCCATGAGGTTGCGGATCATGTGGTGCAGGAAGGCGTTGGCCTCGAAGTCGAAGCGCCAGTAGGCGCCGCTTTGGCGAATTTCGATGCGCGTGAGATGCTTCACCGGGCTTGCGGCCTGGCATTCCGCGGCGCGGAAGGAACTGAAATCATGCTCGCCGATGAGGTGCGCCGACGCCGCGCGCATGGCCTCGCCGCCGAGCGGACGAAACACCCAGCCCACGCGCCCGGCCTCCAGGCTGGGCCGCACCGGCGACTCCAGCAGCACATAGCGGTAGCGCCGGGCCAGCGCACTGGCGCGGGCGTGGAAGGCCGCCGGCACCACCCGCGCCCACTGCACCGCGATGTCGGGCGGCAGGAAGCGGTTGGTGCCGCGCACCCAGGACTGCGGGCTGCGCTCGACCTCGGTGTCGAAATGCACCACCTGCATCAGGCCGTGCACGCCGGCATCGGTGCGGCCGGCGCAGAGGGTGGCGATGGGTGTGCAGGCAAAAGCGGCCAGGGCAGACTCGAGTCGGTCCTGCACCGTCTGGCCGGAGGGCTGGCTTTGCCAGCCTTGGTAGGCTTGCCCGAGGTAGCTCAGGCCCAGCGCAATCCTCACACCGCGGCGCGCGCAGGGCGCGCGGCGGGTGGGGTCGGAGCCGTCAGGTCACGGGGCATCGAGGATGCGCGGCCTCAGAAACTGAGAGTGAACGCGGCGGCGGGGTCTTGCGCAGAACGGCTCAGGACAGTTCGGCGAGGAAGCGCTGTGCCTTGGCCTTGAGCGGCCCGGAAGCGTTGGCGATCACTTCCTCCACGAGCACACGCGCGCCCTCGACGTCGCCGATCTCGTGGAACTCCTTGGCCAGCGAAAGCTTGGTCTCGTAGCTGTCTGCGGCTTCACCCTGCGGCATGACCGATACCGGCGCCGCCGGCGCGGCCGCCGCGCCGCCACCGCTCTTGGGCAGGTCCAGCGACAGGTCGCTGAGGTCGAACTCGAGCAGGCCCGAATCCTTGGCGGCAGGCTTCGCCGCAGGGGCGGGCGTGAAATCGAAATCCGCAACCGGCGCCGGCGCGGCCGACAGCGGCGCGGGCGCCGAGGCTGCCGCATCATCGGGCAGCACGGAGGGACCGCCGAGGTCGAGGTCGAAGTCCAGGTTCACGGCCGCCGGCTCGGACGGTGCAAACTCAGGCTTGGGCATGACCGGCATGGTGCTCGGCGCGAACGGCGCGGCGCTGGCCGGCTCAGGCTTGGCCGGTGGCTCTTTCGGCGCGCCGCCCTGCTGGTACAGCGGGTTCTCCGCGTCGATGGAGCGGCCGAGTTCGCAGATGTGCTCCCACTCGGGGCCCTGGCCTTGCGAGAGCTTGTAGGCTTGCCGGGCCACCACCTCGAACGCGCGCGTGTCTCGGCGCTTGGCGTGAATCTCCAGCAGCTTGGCGTGGATGGCGATCCGGCCGGGGTGGGCTTTCAGGGCTTCCTTGAGAATTTCCTCGGCCTGCAGGTCTCGTCCATAGGCCAGGTACACGTCGGCCTCGGCGACCGGATCGACGTCGCCACCGGCGTCAAGCTGGCTGGGGGAGTAGTTCAGCGACGAGCCGTTACCCGACGGCGGCGACTCGTCGTTCGTGTCCACATGCTGACCGCCGCTGGAGCCGAAGAAGGAATCCGGCTTCACGCGGCTCTCGAGGAACGAACTGTCCGCCTGCGCCGCGGCCTTGCGCTGGCGCATGCGGTAGAAGCCGTAACCACCCAGCAAGGCCACCAGACCGACGAGGCCGGCGGGCACCAGCGGGTTGTCCATCAGGCTGTCGATGAATGAGGGCTCTGGCGGCGGCGGGGGCGGCGGCGCAACTTTCTTCACCGGGGGCTTGGGCGCCGCCGGCACGCTGGCGGGGGCCGACGCCGCGGCGGCCGGGGCAACGACGCTGGCCGGCTCGGCCGGGGCAGACGCGGGCGCACTGGCTGCCACAACCGGCGCGGCACTGGCGACTGGAGCCGGTACTGCGGCGCTGGCCGGTGCGGAGGCCGTCGGGGCCACAACCGCGGTCGATGCAACGGCGGCCGGAGCAGAAGCCGGCTTGGCTGCCGATGCGGCGGCGCTGGCGGGCTTGGCGGCACTGGCCGCAGCGGCGACCGGTGTGCCGACCGGAATGGCCGGCCCGCTGGCCTTTTGCGTGGGGGCCGCGGCGCTGGCGACGGCCGCGCTGCTGGCCTGCAGTTTGGCGAGGTCGCCGAGGTTCTTCTCCAGCTCGGCCACGCGGGTGGTGGCCTCCTGCTTCTCGCGGCTCTGGGCCACCTGGGCTTCGCGGGTGCCCGGCTTGACGGCGCCCTTGGAGAGCTTGAGCTTGTCCGGCGCTGCCGCTGCGGCGGTGGATTCCTGCACCTGCGTCTGCACGCGGCCGCTGGCTTCGCGGCCGCCCGCGCCGCCTGCGGTGGCGGGCGTGGCGGTGGCCAGGCGGCGGCGGAAGTCGTTGAAGTCGCTGCTCTGCACGGCCACCAGGCGACGCGCCTCGGCCGGGCTGACCGCCTGCGCTTGCTCGGCGCTGGGCAGATCCACCACGGCGCCGGCGCGCAGCCGGTTGACGTTGCCGCCGATGAAGGCGTCGGGGTTGGCGCGCAGCAGGGCGATCAGCAACTGGTCGAGCGAGACCCCATCGGCTTTCTGCGGAGCGACGAGTTTGGCGGCTGTGTCGCCAGGGCGAACGGTGACGGTGTCGGCAGAGGGGCCGGCCGCGCGTGCGACCGCGACGGGCGGTGCGGGCCGCGCAACCGCGACCGGTGCCGGGGCGGCGGCTGGCTTGACCGGCTCGACGGCAGCCACGGGAGGCGCCGCAGGCGCGGGAGCGGGGGCAGGGGCAGGCGGCGGCGCGGTGGGCGCAGCGGCCGGGGCAGCCGGAATCTGCGCGGCCAGCGGGGCCGGCGCGGGTGCGGCGCGCAGGTGCGCCGGATCGAACAGCAGGGTGTAGTCGCGCGTGAGGCGGCCTGAGGCCCAGTTGGCCTCCAGGATCAGGTCGAGATAGGGCTCGTTGACGCTGCGGTCGCCGCTGATGCGCAGGTAGCGGCTGCCGTCAGCCCGTTGCTGCAGACTCACCCGTGCGCCGGTGAGTGCGGTGTTGTAGTCCACCCCCGCGGCGCGGAATGCGGCGGCGGGTGCGATGTTGACGGTGAGGCTGGAGGCTTCGTCGGCGCTGATTTCGACCACGTCCACATCGGCTTTGAGCGGCTCGCCGAGGGCGGAGAGCACCGTGACGCGCCCCAGCCCCAGTGCATAGGCCTGCAGCGGCAGCACCGCGCCCATGGCCAGGAGCGCCGCCAGGGCGGCGGCGCGCAGCGGGACCGGGCGTGATGCATGCGGCACAGCCCCAGCCGGCGCCCCCTCGCCCGGCGCGTGCAATCCGTCACCCGTTTTTCTCTTTGTCAACATGCTTGAAGCCCATCCCGACACTGATTCGTGGATTTTTGAAGTTAACAGCAATGCTACAGAGTGACAAGCCGCGCGCCGCTTCAACGGCTTGCTGCAGCTTTTTCAGGGGGTGCGCGAGCGTTGGATGTTGCCCCGCGACAACGAGCCCGGCCGCGGGGATACGTTCGCTTACGCTTGCAGCAGGATGCGCAGCATGCGTCGCAGCGGCTCGGCGGCTCCCCAGAGCAACTGGTCGCCCACGGTGAACGCGCCCAGGTATTCCGGGCCCATGGCGAGCTTGTGCAGGCGACCCACCGGCACGGTGAGGGTGCCGGTGACGGCGGCGGGGGTGAGCTCGCGTTCGGTGGTCTCACGCTCGTTGGGCACGACCTTGACCCAGTCGTTGGCTGCGGCGAGCAGGGCTTCGATGTCGGCCAGCGGCACGTCCTTCTTCAGTTTGACGGTCAGGCCCTGCGAGTGGCAGCGCATGGCGCCGATGCGCACGCACAGGCCGTCGATGGGGATGCTGCCCGGGCTGCGGAACGCGGGGCGGCCGAGGATCTTGTTGCACTCGGCGCCGCCCTTCCATTCTTCCTTGCTCTGGCCATGCTCGACCGGCACGTCAATCCAGGGGATGAGGCTGCCGGCCAGCGCCGTGTTGCGGAAGTTCCGGGTCGGGAAGTCGGCCGAGCGCAGCGTGGCGGCCACCTTGCGGTCGATGTCGAGAATGGCCGAGGCCGGGTCGGCGAGTTCGGTCTTGACCGCGTCGTGCAGCGCGCCCATCTGCTGCAGCAGCTCGCGCATGTTCTGCGCGCCGGCGCCCGATGCGGCCTGGTAGGTCATGGCGCTGACCCACTCCACCAGATCGGCCTTGAACAGGCCACCCATGGCCATCAGCATCAGGCTGACGGTGCAGTTGCCGCCGATCCAGTTGCGGGTGCCGGCTGCGAGCGCACGGTCGATGACGTCACGGTTGACCGGGTCGAGGATGATGACGGCGTCGTCGGCCATGCGCAGGGTGCTGGCCGCATCGATCCAGTGGCCCTGCCAGCCCGCGGCGCGCAGTTTGGGGAAGACCTCCTTGGTGTAGTCGCCCCCCTGCGCGGTGATGATGATGTCGCAGCGCTGCAAGGCGTCAAGGTCGAAGGCGTTCTGCAGCGTCGTCTCGTTCTTCGCCATCGCGGGCGCGGCGCCGCCGGCGTTGGAGGTGGAGAAGAACAGCGGCTCGATGAGGTCGAAGTCCTTTTCCTCGACCATGCGATCCATCAACACCGAGCCGACCATGCCGCGCCAGCCGACGAATCCAACCAACTTGCTCATTTGAAACGCCCTTTCAAGTTAAAAAACAGTGCCCGACTTGGCTGTTTTTGCCCGGCTCGTCTGGCCGGGAGGGCGCACGACGAACCCGGCTGGATCAGCCTTTGATGGTCGTGGTCTTGATGGTGTTTGCGCGCGCAGGCACCACGCCATTCGCGGCGGGGCGGAGGTTCAGGGTGAACGCGTGGGCGGCAGACATGGCCGGCATTTTAGCCGAGCCGCGACGGCGGTCCGCGCTGTGCTCGGATGCGGCGTGCGGGCCGGTGGCCGGCTGGCGCGCCGGGCGCAGCTGCTTGCGGCGCGGTGAGCCCCGTGCGAGCATGACGCCACCCTGCCTTGCCCAGACCCGCAAGAGCCACCAACCCCATCAATGGAGGACACCCGATGCATGAGCCAGCCCTGAACGAAGAGCCCGTTCGCTGGAAGCGGCGCCTTGCGGCCGAGGCCAACAACCGCGCCTGGGCGTTGAGCGAACGTCTGAGCCGTACCGCGGCCGAGGATGAGGAGATGCTGCACGCGGCGCATGCGGCCATGTATTTCTGGGCGCAGGTGGGCGATGGTGGCAACAAGGCGCACGCTGCACAGCTGCTGGCGCATGTGCATGCGGCGCTGGGGCAGGCCGAGGCGGCGAGATCCTACCTGGCCCAATCGGCACCGGCTTTTTCGGGTGAGGCGGCTCAGCCCTGGGAACGCGCGCTGGCGCAGGTCGTTGCCGCGCATGTGGCTGCGGTGTCGGGGGATGGTGCGGCGCACGCGGCCGCGTATGGGCTGGCAGTGAAGCAGATCGCTGCGCTCGAGGATGCGCAGGATCGGGAGATCCTCAAGGCGAGCCTGCGCGTCGTTCCGGTGCCGCGCTGAACAGCCGCGCTCCGGGCGGAGCGCCGGCAAAGTTCGGTCGCCTTTGCCCTGCGTCAATGGGGGGGCGCCGGGCGGGCAGAAACTGCCCATGCCGGAAGAGGGTGCGGCGTCATGCGGACGCGGCCGTGCCGGCGGGATCTCGGGAATGGAGAAACGGCGATGAAGGACTTGAATCGACGCGCCGCCGTCTGGCGGTCATGGGGTGTGGGCGGCCTGCTGGTGTTCGCGGCCGCGTCGGCGCTGGCGCAAGGCCCTGGCTGCTGGCCCAAGACGCAGGCAGACCTGAAGGATTGCAAGGCGGGCTGCGTGAAAAGCTCGCCGACCTACGACCAGTGCCTGTCGCGCTGCGAGTCCATGTACCGCAGCTGCCAGGAGGGGCCACGCGACGTGGGCACCGGCGCGCCGCCGCAGGGGCAGGGCAAGCGGCGCTGAGCCGCCGGCCGGGGTTCTCGTTCTGCTGAGGTTCAGCCGAGCGCCTTGACCACCGCATCCCCCATCTGCGCGGTGCCGACCTTGGTGGTGCCTTCGCTCCAGATGTCGGGGGTGCGCAGGCCCTGGGCCAGCACGGCCTTCACCGCAGCTTCGATGCGATCGGCGGCCTCCGCTTGGTTGAGGCTGAAGCGCAGCATCATGGCCGCGCTCAGGATGGTGGCCAGCGGGTTGGCGATGCCCTGGCCGGCGATGTCGGGCGCGCTGCCGTGGCTGGGCTCGTACAGGCCCTGGTTCTTCGCGTTCAGGCTGGCCGAGGGCAGCATGCCGATGGAGCCGGTGAGCATGGAGGCTTCGTCGGAGAGGATGTCGCCGAACATGTTGCCGGTGACGATGACGTCGAACTTCTTGGGCGCCTTGACGAGCTGCATGGCGGCGTTGTCCACATACATGTGTTCGAGCGTGACGTCCGGGTAGTCGCGGGCGACCTCGGTGACGACGTCCTTCCACAGCTGGAAGGTTTCGAGCACGTTGGCCTTGTCGACGCTGGTGACTTTTTTGCTGCGCTTGCGCGCGGCCTGGAAGGCGACATGGGCGATGCGCTCGATCTCCGGGCGGCTGTAGCGCATGGTGTCGAAGGCTTCCTCGGCACCGGGGAAATGGCCGTCGGTGGCGACGCGGCGGCCGCGCGGCTGGCCGAAGTAGATGTCGCCGGTGAGCTCGCGGATGATGAGGATGTCGAGCCCCGCAATGAGTTCGGGCTTGAGGCTGGAGGCACCGACGAGTTGCTCATAGCAGATGGCCGGGCGGAAGTTGGCGAACAGGCCGAGGTGCTTGCGCAGGCCGAGAATGGCCTGCTCGGGGCGCAGCGCGCGCTCGAGCGTGTCGTACTTCCAGTCGCCCACGGCGCCGAAGAGCACGGCGTCGGCCTCGCGCGCGAGCTTGAGCGTGGCGTCGGGCAGCGGGTGGCCGCTGGCCTCATAGGCGGCACCGCCCACGGGGGCGTGCTCCATCTCCAGACCCAGCCCCAGCGCCTTGAGCACCTTGACCGCTTCGGCGATGATTTCGGTGCCGATGCCGTCACCGGGAAGAACTGCGATTTTCATGGTGTATCAAAAAGAATAGCGCAACCTCACCGGTTGGCGCTGGGGTGGCAGGGGAAACGTTCAAAAAATGCGCCACGGCACGCGCCGTGAGCGCGTTCAGCTGGCCAGCGTGTGCGCGAGCCAGGGTTTGGTGGCCAGGCGCTGGGCTTCGAAGGCGGCGATTTTGTCCTTGTGGCGCAGCGTCAGGCCGATGTCGTCGAAGCCGTTGAGCAGGCAGTACTTGCGGAACGGGTTGACCTCGAAGGGGATTTCCTCGCCCTGGGGTTTGACGATGACCTGGCGCTCGAGGTCGATGGTGAGTTCATAGCCCGGGAAGGCGGCCACCTCGTTGAACAGGCCATCGACCACCGACTCGGCCAGCACGATGGGCAGCAGGCCGTTCTTGAAGCAGTTGTTGAAGAAGATGTCGGCAAAGCTCGGCGCGATCAGCGCGCGAAAGCCGTACTGCTCGAGCGCCCAGGGGGCGTGCTCGCGGCTGGAGCCGCAGCCGAAGTTCTTGCGCGCCAGCAGCACCGAGGCGCCGTGGTAGCGCGGCTGGTTGAGCACGAAATCCGGGTTGGGCCGACGCTGGCTCTCGGGCACGCCGGGCTGGCCGGGCTGGTCGAGGTAGCGCCACTCGTCGAAGAGATTGGGGCCGAAGCCGGTCTTGCGGATGGACTTGAGGAACTGCTTGGGGATGATGGCGTCGGTGTCGACGTTCTCGCGGTCCATCGGGGCGACGAGCCCCTTGTGCACGGTGAATTTTTGCATGACAGCCTCGTGGGCGCGCTGCTGCAGCGCGCCGCGGAAAAAACCAGGGCCAGCGCGGCAGGCCTCCGCGCCAGCACCCCGGCAACCAGCGCAGCTTACTTGGTGGCGGCCTTCTCGATGGCCGAGCCCGCCTTCTGCACGTCTTCGCCCACGCCACGGACGGTGTTGCAGCCGCTGAGGCCGGCGAGCAGGCCGAGGGCGGCGACGAGGGTGATCAGCGAGGTCTTCATGGGAAAGCTCCTTTCTTTCAGAGGTCAGGCAAACGAACGCACGTCGACGAAATGCCCGTGCACGGCAGCCGCGGCGGCCATGGCGGGCGAAACCAGGTGGGTGCGGCCGCCGGCACCCTGGCGGCCTTCGAAGTTGCGGTTGCTGGTGGAGGCGCAGCGCTCACCGGGCTCGAGCCGGTCGGCGTTCATGGCCAGGCACATGGAGCAGCCGGGCTCGCGCCACTCGAAGCCGGCGGCGCGGAAGATTTCGTGCAGGCCTTCGCGCTCGGCCTGTTCCTTCACCTGGCCGGAGCCGGGCACCACCATGGCCAGCCTGACGTTGCGCGCCACCTTGCGGCCGAGTTTCTTCACCACCGCGGCGGCTTCGCGCATGTCTTCGATGCGCGAGTTGGTGCACGAGCCGATGAACACCTTGTCGATGGTGATGTCGGTCATGGGCTTGCCGGGGTCGAGCGCCATGTAGGTCAGCGCGCGTTCGATGGCGCCGCGCTTGACCGGGTCGCGCTCGCGGTCGGGGTCGGGCACGCGGCCGTCGATGCCGGTGACCATCTCGGGCGAGGTGCCCCAGGTGACCTGCGGCACGATCTGCGCGGCGTCGAGTTCGACCACGGCGTCGAAATGCGCGCCCGGGTCGCTGTGCAGAGTGCGCCAGTGGGCGACCGCCTGGTCCCATTCGGGGCCGCCGACGAAGCGGCCGCTGACGGCATCGGTGCCGGGCGCGAGCAGGCGGCCGCGCACGTAGTCGATGGTCTTGTCGTCCACCGCCACCAGGCCGGCGCGCGCGCCCGCCTCGATGGCCATGTTGCACACCGTCATGCGGCCTTCCATGGAGAGCGCGCGGATGGCGCTGCCGCCGAATTCGATGGTGTAGCCGGTGCCGCCGGCGGTGCCGATCTTGCCGATGATGGCGAGCACGATGTCCTTGGCGGTCACGCCCGGCGCGGTCTGGCCCTCCACGCGCACCAGCATGTTCTTGGCCTTCTTGGCCAGCAGCGTCTGCGTGGCCAGCACATGCTCGACCTCGCTCGTGCCGATGCCGTGCGCGAGCGCGCCGAAGGCGCCGTGGGTGGAGGTATGCGAGTCGCCGCAGACGACGGTCATGCCCGGCAGCGTGGCGCCGCTCTCAGGCCCGATGACATGCACGATGCCCTGGCGCTTGCTCAGGAAGGGGAAGAAGGCGGCCGCGCCGAAGCTGCGGATGTTGGCGTCGAGCGTGGTGACCTGCTCGCGGCTGATGGGGTCGGCGATGCCGTCGTAGCCGCGCTCCCAGCCGGTGGTGGGGGTGTTGTGGTCGGCGGTGGCCACCACGGAGCTCACGCGCCAGACCTTGCGACCCGCTTCGCGCAGCCCTTCGAAGGCCTGCGGGCTGGTGACCTCGTGCACGAGATGGCGGTCGATGTAGAGGATGGCGGTGCCGTCTTCCTCGGTGTGGACGACGTGCTCGTCCCAGAGCTTGTCGTAAAGCGTGCGTGCGGCCTGGGTCATGGAAGGATGTGCTGCGCTACGGTGGCGGAAGGGACTTGATTTTAATCGGGCGGGGCCTGCGGTGCCGGCGGCGGCTGCCCGGGGGCGCTCAGGCCGCCCGAGGCGAGGGGTTTTGAAAAAATACCCCGGAACCCCAGCGCCAACCGGTCGGTAGTTGCTATCAAAAAATGACCATTCAGAACGACACCGCCCGCCCACGGGGGTGCGGGCGGGCGGTGCCTGGCGCGACTGCGGCGGCCTGCCGGTGGAGGCGGGACGTCCGCAGCGGCAGCGTTCAGCGTTGCTCGAGCGGCTTGACGTCGCGGCGCGCCGAGCCGGTGTAGAGCTGACGCGGGCGGCCGATCTTGTACTCGGGGTCCGCCAGCATCTCGTTGAGCTGGGCGATCCAGCCCACGGTGCGTGCCAGCGCGAAGATGCCGGTGAACAGGCTGGTGGGGATGCCGATGGCGCGCTGCACGATGCCGGAGTAGAAGTCCACGTTCGGGTAGAGCTTGCGCTGCACGAAGTAGTCGTCTTCCAGCGCGATCTTCTCGACCTGCTTGGCCAGCGCGAACAGCGGGTCCTTCTCCAGGCCCAGCTCGGCCAGCACCTCGTTGCAGGTTTCCTGCATGAGCTTGGCGCGCGGGTCGTAGTTCTTGTAGACGCGGTGGCCGAAGCCCATGAGCTTGACGCCCGAGCTCTTGTCCTTGACCTGCTCCATGAACTGCCCGACCTTGGCTACGCCGCCCTGGCGCTGGATGTCCTCGAGCATGTTCAGGCAGGCCTCGTTGGCGCCGCCGTGCGCCGGGCCCCACAGGCAGGCCACGCCGGCGGCGATGGCCGCGAACGGGTTGGTGCCCGAGCTGCCGCACAGCCGCACGGTGGAGGTGGATGCGTTCTGCTCGTGGTCGGCGTGCAGGATGAAGATGCGGTCGAGCGCACGCTCGAGCACCGGGTTGACCTTGTACTCCTCGCACGGCGTGCCGAACATCATGCGCAGGAAGTTGCCCGCATAGGACAGCTCGTTGCGCGGGTACATGAAGGGCTGGCCGATGCCGTACTTGTAGGCCATGGCCACCAGCGTGGGCATCTTGGCGATCAGGCGGATGGCCGCGATCTTGCGGTGCTCCGGGTTGTTGATGTCGGTGCTGTCGTGGTAGAAGGCCGAGAGCGCGCCCACCAGGCCGGTGAGCACTGCCATCGGGTGCGCATCCCGGCGGAAACCACGCAGGAAGAACTGCATCTGCTCATGCACCATGGTGTGGTTGATGATGAGCTTGTGGAAGGCGTCGCGCTCGGCGGCCTGCGGCAGTTCGCCGTTGAGCAGCAGGTAGCAGGTGTCGAGGTAGTCGCACTGCGTGGCGAGCTGCTCGATCGGGTAGCCGCGGTAGAGCAGCTCGCCCTTGTCGCCGTCGATGTAGGTGATGGCCGACTGGCACGACGCGGTGGAGAGGAAACCCGGGTCGTAGGTGAACATGCCGGTCTGCGCATAGAGCTTGCGGATGTCGATCACGTCCGGGCCGACGGTGCCGTGGTAGACGGGCAACTCGACGCTGGGGCTGCCGTTGGAGAACGACAGGGTGGCTTTGGTGTCGGCAAGTTTCATGGTCATGGTCTCAGGGTGGAGGCAAGGAAAACGGGGTGGGGTGGACGGGTGGCGGGCGCAGCGGGGGTCAACGCACGGCAGCCTCGGCGCTGGCCGGCGCATCGGCTGGCGCGGCGCCGGCACGCAGCAGACCGAGCACGGCCTGGGCGTCGTCGACATCGGGGTGGCCGTCGGCGCGCAGCGCGGTGCGCCCGAGCAGCAGGTCGAGCAGATCGTTGTCGGACAAGTCCATGAGCACGCGCAGCCCGCGCGCCTGGCCGTAGGTGAGCCGCTCGGCGTGGCGTGCGAAGAAACGCTCGACGAACAAGTCGTTCTCCAGCAGGCCGCGGCGGCAGCGCCAGCGCAGCTTGCTGAGGTCGCGCTCGCTCAGGCGTGCGGCGCGCTCGCCGTGCTGCAGGAAGTCTTCGTCCGTCATGGCTGCGGCGCGCGGCTGCGGGTGAAGCACCTTCGGGCGAGGGTCAGACGGTGCGCAGCACCATCATTTCCTTGATCTTGCCGATGGCGCGCGTGGGGTTCAGACCCTTCGGGCACACGTCCACGCAGTTCATGATGGTGTGGCAGCGGAACAGGCGGTAGGGGTCCTCGAGGTTGTCGAGCCGCTCGGCGCTGGCCTGGTCGCGGCTGTCGGCGAGGAAGCGGTAGGCCTGCAGCAGGCCCGCGGGGCCGACGAACTTGTCCGGGTTCCACCAGAAGCTCGGGCAGCTCGTGGAGCAGCTTGCGCACAGGATGCACTCGTACAGCCCGTTGAGTTCTTCCCGCTCCTCGGGCGACTGCAGCCGCTCCTTCTCGGGCGGCACGGTGTCGTTGATCAGGTAGGGTTTGATGCTGTGGTACTGCTTGAAGAACAGCGTCATGTCCACGATCAGGTCGCGCACCACGGGCAGGCCGGGCAGCGGCTTGAGCACGATGGTCTGCGGCAGCGTGCGCATGTTGGTCAGGCAGGCCAGGCCGTTCTTGCCGTTGATGTTCATCGCGTCCGAACCGCAGACGCCCTCGCGGCAGGAGCGGCGGAAGGAAATGCTCGGGTCCACCGCCTTGAGCTTCATCAGCGCGTCGAGCAGCATGCGCTCGTCCCCGTCGAGCTCGACCTCGAGGGTCTGCATGTAGGGCTTGGCGTCCTTGTCCGGGTCGTAGCGGTAGATCTTGAAAGTGCGTTTTTCCATGGTGGTGCTCCGGTGCGGACGGCTCAGAACGTGCGGACCTTCGGCGGCACCGAGTCCACCGTCAGCGGCTTGAGGTTCACGGGCTTGTAGCTCAGGCTGTTGGTGGCGCGGTGCCACAGCGTGTGCTTGAGCCAGTTGGCGTCGTCGCGGCCCAGCGGCGCCACCGGGTCGTCGGCGGGACGCTCGTAGTCGCTGACCGTGTGCGCGCCGCGGCACTCGGTGCGGGCGGCAGCCGACACCATCGTGGCCTGTGCGGCCTCGATGAGGTTTTCCACCTCCAGCGCCTCGATGCGCGCGGTGTTGAACACCCGCGAGGTGTCCTTGAGGCCGATGGCCGCCACGCGCTCGCGCAGCGCCGCCACCTTGACCACGCCCTCGTCCATGCTCTTCTGCGTGCGGAACACACCGGCGTGCTGCTGCATGGTGGCGCGCAGGTCGTTGGCCACGTTCTGCGCGTATTCGCCGGAACTGGCCGCCTCGAGCCGGTTGAGGCGCTCGAGCGTGGCGTCGGCGGCATCGGCCGGCAGCGGCTTGAACTCGCGCTGCTGCGCGGCGAAGGCGGCGATGTGGTTGCCCGCCGCGCGGCCGAACACCAGCAGATCGAGCAGCGAGTTGGTGCCCAGGCGGTTGGCGCCGTGCACGCTCACGCAGGCACACTCGCCCACGGCGTACAGGCCATTGACCGGCACGTTCTGCCCGTTGGCGTCGGGCACCACCACCTGGCCGTGGATGTTGGTCGGGATGCCGCCCATCTGGTAATGGATGGTGGGCACGACGGGGATGGGCTCGCGCGTGATGTCGACGTTGGCAAAGTTCACGCCGATCTCGTAGACCGAGGGCAGCCGCTTGTGGATCGTCTCGGCGCCCAGGTGGTCGAGCTTGAGCAGGATGTAGTCCTTGTTCGGGCCGCAGCCCCGGCCTTCCTTGATCTCCTGGTCCATGCAGCGCGAGACGAAGTCACGCGGCGCGAGGTCCTTGAGCGTGGGGGCATAGCGCTCCATGAATCGCTCGCCGTTGCTGTTGAGCAGGATCGCGCCCTCGCCGCGGCAGCCTTCGGTGAGCAGCACGCCCGCGCCGGCCACGCCGGTGGGGTGGAACTGCCAGAACTCCATGTCCTGCAAGGGAATGCCGGCGCGCGCGGCCAGGCCCAGGCCGTCGCCGGTGTTGATGAAGGCATTGGTGCTGGCCGCGAAGATCCGGCCCGCGCCGCCGGTGGCCAGCAGCACCGTCTTGGCTTCGAGGATGTAGAGGTCGCCGGTTTCCATCTCCAGCGCGGTCACGCCGACCACGTCGCCATCGGCGTCGCGGATCAGGTCCAGCGCCATCCACTCCACGAAGAACTGCGTGCGCTCCTTGACGTTTTGCTGGTAGAGCGTGTGCAGCATGGCGTGGCCGGTGCGGTCGGCCGCGGCGCAGGCGCGCTGCACGGGCTTTTCGCCGTAGTTGGCGGTGTGGCCGCCGAACGGGCGCTGGTAGATGGTGCCGTCCGGGTTGCGGTCGAAGGGCATGCCCATGTGCTCGAGGTCGTAGACGACCTTGGGCGCTTCGCGGCACATGAACTCGATGGCGTCCTGGTCGCCCAGCCAGTCCGAACCCTTGATGGTGTCGTAGAAGTGGTAGTGCCAGTTGTCCTCGGACATGTTGCCCAGCGAGGCGCCGATGCCGCCCTGCGCAGCCACCGTGTGCGAGCGCGTGGGGAACACCTTGGAGAGCACGGCCACGTTGAGCCCCGCGCGCGCGAGTTGCAGCGAGGCGCGCATGCCCGAGCCGCCGGCGCCCACGATGACGACGTCGAAACGCCGGCGGGCAATGTCATTCTTCGTATAACTCATGGTCTAGGGTCTTTCAGATGCGGTCGCTCACAGGCGCCAGAGCACTTCGATGGCCCAGCCTGCGCAGCCCACGATCCAGACGATCGTGAGCACTTGCAGCACCAGCCGCACGGCGGTGGGTTTGGCGTAGTCCATCCAGATGTTGCGCATGCCGATCCAGGCGTGCCAGTGCAGCGCGACGATGATGGAGAAGGTCAGCACCTTCATCCAGCGCGCGGCGAAGATGCCCGCCCACAGGTCGTAGCCGATGGGACCGCTGCTGAAGATCACCTGCACCAGCACTACCAGGGTGAAGGCGGCGAGCAGCGCGGCGGTGACGCCCTGGGCGAGCCAGTCGCGCAGGCCGTAGTGCGCGCCGACGACGCTGCGCTTGTGTCCGTAATTGACGCTTGCCATCTCGATGCTCCTATGCAAATCAGTAGAGGCCGAAGAGCTTGGCGCCCAGCACGAGGGTGAGGCCGATGCTCAGCACCAGCACGCCCAGTGCGGACGAGCGGCCGAATTCCTTGGTGTACTTGTGGGCCAGTTCCATGTAGAGGTGGCGCAGGCCGGCAAACAGGTGGTGGATGAAGGCCCACATCAGCGCCAGCGCCACGAGCTTCAGGAACCAGCCCGGCACGAAGCCCAGGCCGATGTTGAACGCTGCCTTGAGACGGGTGAAGGAAAACTCCGACGACACGCTGAGGTCGAACAGCCAGACGATGAAGGGCAGCAGCAGGAACATCAGCGCACCGCTGACGCGGTGCAGGATGGACACCCAGCCCGCGGGCGGCAAGCGGTAGGTGGTGAGGTCCTTGAAGGCGTTGATGTTGCGGAACTCGGGTCGCTTGCGCGAAAGCTCGGTCATGGTCATGGTCCTTGTGGGGCGGCTGGGAAAGTGGCGTTGAAATCTGCTCAAGACCGCCGGAAATTCTATTGCAATGCAACAAACTGACACGGCCATTTCAGCGGCAGGGTCAGGGCCGGCGCGCACCTCGAACGATCAGCTGAGTTCATTGTGGTAATGGTGGCTGTCGGTGCGGTAGAGGCCGCGGCGCAGCTCCATCGGCGTGTCGTTGTAGGTGTAGGCGATACGCTCGACGCTGAGCAGCGGCGTGCCGGCTGCGACGTCGAGCAGCGCGGCCTGCGCCGCATCGGCGGCGACGGCACGGATGCGTTCCTCGGCGCGCACCATGCGAACGCCGAACTCCTCTTCGAACAGGGCGTAGGTCGGGCCGGGATAGTCGGCCAGCGCCTCGGCCGAGAGGCCTTTGAAGGCCTGGCCCGGCAGCCACAGGTCCTCCAGGATGGTGGGTACGCCCTGAAAGGCCAGCACCCGGCGCACCTGCACCACCATGTCGCCGCTGCGCAGGCCCAGCGCGCGGGCCACGTCGGCGCTGGCGCGCAGGCGGCGGCAGTCGATGATGTGGCGCTGGGCGGGGCCCTCGCTGTCGAGGTCGCCGAGGTCCGGCTTGAGGCGCAGGAAGCGGTACTGCACCTGGCGCTCGCTGTGCGTGGCCACGAAGGTGCCCTTGCCCTGGCGGCGCAGCAGCAGGTTTTCGGCGGCCAGTTCGTCGATGGCCTTGCGCACCGTGCCCTGGCTCACGCGGAACCGGGTGGCCAGTTCCACTTCGCTGGGAATGGCCTCGCCGGGCTTCCATTCGCCGCTTTGCAGGCTGCGCAGGATCAGCGTCTTGATCTGCTGGTACAGCGGGCTGAACGATGGCGCCGGCGCCGAGCCGGCAGCCGGCGCGACGAGGTCGTCATCGGGGGAGAGGGGGCTCGGTGGCATGGTGGCAGGGGCGTGGGCGATAGGCGTCGGCCGCTTGGCGGATGCGGGCAATCATATCTTATATAAGACATAAGACAAATTGACGCTCGGTCGGACCAAGGGTAAACTCGCAGCCCGAGCCGGCCCCGCGGCGCCCTCGCCCAGCGGCGAGCGGCTTCGCGCGGCCGGCTGCCGAGTACCGCGCAATCTTCCGCATTTGCCTGCGTTTTTCACCCTCTCACACCCTGGAGTCCATCCCCATGAGCAAGAAGCCCGTTCGTGTCGCCGTCACCGGCGCCGCTGGCCAGATCGGTTACGCCCTGCTGTTTCGCATCGCCTCGGGTGAAATGCTCGGCAAGGACCAGCCCGTCATCCTGCAACTGCTCGAAATCCCCGACGAAAAGGCTCAGAAGGCGCTCAAGGGCGTGATGATGGAGCTTGAGGACTGCGCCTTCCCGCTGCTCGCCGGCATGGAAGCGCACAGCGACCCGATGACCGCCTTCAAGGACACGGACTACGCCCTGCTGGTGGGCTCGCGTCCGCGCGGCCCGGGCATGGAGCGCGCCGAGCTGCTCGCCGTCAACGGCGCCATCTTCATCGCGCAGGGCAAGGCGCTCAACGCCGTGGCCAGCCGCAACGTGAAGGTGCTGGTGGTGGGCAACCCGGCCAACACCAATGCCTACATCGCCATGAAGAGCGCGCCGGACCTGCCGCGCAAGAACTTCACCGCCATGCTGCGCCTGGATCACAACCGCGCGCTGTCGCAGATCGCCGCCAAGACCGGCAAGCCGGTGGCCGAGATCCAGAAGCTCTGCGTCTGGGGCAACCACTCGCCCACCATGTATGCCGACTACCGCTTCGCCACCATCGGCGGCCAGAGCGTCAAGGACATGATCAACGACGAAGCCTGGAACCGCGACGTGTTCCTGCCCACCGTGGGCAAGCGGGGCGCGGCCATCATCGAGGCGCGCGGCCTGTCCTCGGCGGCCTCGGCGGCCAACGCCGCCATCGACCACATGCGCGACTGGGCGCTCGGCAGCAACGGCCGCTGGGTGACCATGGGCATCCCGTCGGATGGCTGGTACGGCATCCCCAAGGACACCATGTTCGGCTTCCCTGTCACCTGCGAGGGCGGTGAGTACAAGGTGGTCGAGGGCCTGGCCATCGACGCCTTCAGCCAGGAGCGCATCGACAAGACGCTCAAGGAGCTGCAGGACGAACAGGCTGGCGTGGCCCACCTGCTCTAAGCCCTTCCAGCCCGCGCACCGGCCGCCGTGCAACACCCCCGCGACGTTCTTCTGGGCGCACAAGGCGCGGCGCAGGCGCTGCCCGTGTGCGACCACTACTGCGGGGTGGAGGCGCGCATGCGCAAGAGCCTGCAGCTGCAGGCCGAACTGGCCGAGGCCTTCGGCGCGCAGGTGATGGACGTCACCCTCGACTGCGAGGATGGCGCGCCCGTTGGCGGTGAGGCCGATCACGCGGCGATGGTGGCCGAGCTGGCGCTGCAGGCCGCCGAGGGCGCCCGCGTGGCGGTGCGGGTGCACCCGGTGGACCATCCGGCCTTTGCGCAGGACGTGGCCACCATCGTCGGCCGCGCCGGCCACCGGCTGTGCCACCTGATGCTGCCCAAGGTCGAGTCGCCCGAGGACGTGGCCCTCGCGGCGGCGGCCATCGATGCGGCGGGCGCGCCGACGCTGGCGCTGCATGCGCTCATCGAGTCGCCGCGCGCCGTTCACCGCGCGTTCGACATCGCGGCCCTGGCGCGTGTGCAGTCCCTGAGCTTTGGCCTGATGGACTTCGTCTCGGCCCACGGCGGTGCCTTGCCGGCCCACGCCATGAGCGCGGCCGGGCAGTTCACCCACCCGCAGGTGGTGCGCGCCAAGCTCGAGATCGCCGCGGCCTGCCATGCCCACGGCAAAGTGCCTTCGCACTGCGTGGTGACGGAGTTCTCCGACCTCGCCGCACTCGGACAGGCGGCGCGCCGGGCCGCGCACGAGTTCGGTTTCACCCGCATGTGGAGCATCCACCCGGCGCAGGTGCGCCCCATCCTGGAGGCCTTCGCCCCCGATGCCGCCGAGGTGGAGCAGGCCTGCACCATCATCGAAGCCGCCATGCGCGCGCACTGGGCGCCCATCAGCGTCGGCGGCGTGCTGCACGACCGCGCCAGTTACCGCTACTGGTGGCAGGTGATCGAGCGCGCGCACCGAACCGGCCGCCAGCTCACGGCTACCATGCGGGCATTTTTCGAGCCCGCCACCTGAGGAGCCCTTCCATGATCCATCGCCTGACGCTCTCGGCCGCCCTGCTGTGCACCGCGCCCCTGGCGCTCGCGCAGCAAGCGCCTGTTGTACCCGCTGCCGCGAAGAAGCCCGCGGCCAAGGCGGCCCCCAAGCCCGCGGCCAAGGCCCCGGCGGCGAAGGCCCCGGTGAAAGTGGCCAAGGCCCAGCCCAGCAGCAGCCGCCAGCAGCTCAAGAGCGCCGCGAACCAGGTGGCGGCGGGCGTGCGCGCGGCCGACGCGGCGCTCACGCCCGAGCAACTGGCCATCGCCGAGTCCGTTCACACCGGCACCTTGCCCTGCGAACTGGGCGCGCAGGTGGAACTGACCAAGGACGCCGCGAGCCCGGGTTATTTCAACCTCACGGGCAAGGGCTTCCGCTACCGTCTGCACCCGGTGCAGACGAGCACCGGCGCGGTGCGGCTCGAAGACCCGCAGGACGGCGCCGTGTGGATCCAGCTCGCCAACAAGTCCATGCTGATGGACCAGAAGCACGGCCGCCGACTGGCGGACGAATGCGCCAGTCCCGCCCAGGTGGCGGTGGCCGAGGCCCTGAAGAAGAACCCGCCGCCGAGCCTGCTCGACCCGCAGCCGGCCGCCAAGTGAGGACTGATCAGTCCTGTTTTTATAGCAAACCCTGACCGTTTCACGCTGGGGTAAGCAGTTTCAGACCCGAATTTTTGCCGACAGACCCTGGAGAATCGACCATGTTGCAAGCCTACCGAGATCATGTCGCCGAGCGCGCCGCGCTGGGCATTCCGCCCCTGCCGCTGTCGGCCCAGCAGACGGCCGCGCTGATCGAGCTGCTCAAGAACCCGCCCGCGGGTGAAGAAGCCTTCCTGCTTGAGCTCATCACCCACCGTGTGCCCGCGGGCGTGGACGATGCGGCCAAGGTCAAGGCGAGCTACCTCGCCGCCGTGGCGCACGGCACCGAGAAATGCCCGCTGATCTCGCGCGCCAAGGCCACCGAGCTGCTGGGCACCATGCTCGGCGGCTACAACCTCACGCCGCTGATCGATCTGCTCGACGACGCCGAGGTGGGCGCCGTCGCCGCCGAGGGGCTGAAGAAGACGCTGCTCATGTTCGACCAGTTCCACGACGTGAAGGAGAAAGCCGACGCCGGCAACGCGCATGCGCGCGCCGTGCTGCAGAGCTGGGCCGACGCCGAGTGGTTCACCAGCCGCCCCGAACTGCCGCAAAGCCTCAAGGTGCTGGTGTTCAAGGTGCCTGGCGAAACTAACACCGACGACCTCTCCCCCGCGCCCGACGCCTGGAGCCGCCCCGACATTCCGCTGCATGCGCTGGCCATGCTCAAGAACCGCCGCGAGGGCGCGCCCTTCGAGCCCGAGGAGGACGGCAAGCGCGGCCCGGTGGCCTTCCTGGAGGCGCTGCGCAAGAAGGCCGACGCGGCGGGCGCCACCGTCGCCTACGTGGGGGACGTGGTCGGCACGGGCTCCTCGCGCAAGTCGGCGACCAACTCGGTGCTGTGGTTCACCGGGCAGGACATCCCCTTCGTGCCCAACAAGCGCTTCGGCGGCGTGTGCCTGGGCGGCAAGATCGCGCCGATCTTCTACAACACCATGGAAGACGCCGGCGCGCTGCCCATCGAGCTCGACGTGAGCCAGATGGGCATGGGCGACGAGATCGAGCTGCGCCCGTACGAGGGCAAGGCGCTCAAGAACGGCCAGGTCATCGCGGAGTTCCAGGTCAAGAGCGAGGTGCTGTTCGACGAGGTGCGCGCCGGTGGCCGCATTCCGCTCATCATCGGCCGCGGCCTCACGGCCAAGGCGCGCGAGGCGCTGGGCCTGCCGCCGTCCACCCTGTTCCGCCTGCCGCAGGCGCCCAAGAGCCACGGCAAGGGCTTCACGCTGGCGCAGAAGATGGTCGGCCGCGCCTGCGGCCTGCCCGAAGGCCAGGGCGTGCTGCCGGGCACCTATTGCGAGCCCAAGATGACCTCCGTCGGTTCGCAGGACACCACCGGCCCGATGACGCGCGATGAACTCAAGGACCTCGCCTGCCTGGGCTTCTCCGCCGACCTGGTCATGCAGTCCTTCTGCCACACCGCGGCCTACCCGAAGCCGGTGGATGTGAAGATGCACCACGAGCTGCCGGCCTTCATCAGCACGCGCGGCGGCATTTCGCTCAAGCCCGGCGACGGCATCATCCACTCCTGGCTCAACCGCATGCTGCTGCCCGACACCGTGGGCACGGGTGGTGACAGCCACACGCGCTTCCCCATCGGCATCAGCTTCCCCGCCGGCTCGGGCCTGGTGGCGTTTGCGGCGGCCACCGGCGTCATGCCGCTGGACATGCCCGAATCCGTGCTGGTGCGCTTCAAGGGCCAGATGCAGCCCGGCGTCACGCTGCGTGACCTGGTGCATGCCATTCCGCTCTATGCCATCAAGCAAGGGCTGCTCACGGTGGAGAAGAAGGGCAAGAAAAACATCTTCTCCGGCCGCATCCTGGAAATCGAGGGTCTGCCCGACATGAAGGTCGAACAGGCGTTCGAGCTCTCCGACGCCTCGGCCGAGCGCTCGGCGGCCGGCTGCACGGTGCGGCTCAACAAGGAGCCGATCATCGAGTACATCAACTCCAACATCGTGCTGCTCAAGAACATGATCGCCGAGGGCTACCAGGATGCCCGCACGATCGCGCGGCGCATCAAGGCCATGGAGGCGTGGCTGGCCAACCCGCAGCTGCTCGAGCCCGATGCCGACGCCGAATACGCCGCCGTCATCGAGATCGACCTCAACGAAATCACCGAGCCCATCGTCTGCTGCCCCAACGACCCCGACGATGCCAAGACCCTGTCCGACGTGGCCGGCGCGAAGATCGACGAGGTGTTCATCGGCTCGTGCATGACCAACATCGGCCACTTCCGCGCCGCGAGCAAGCTGCTCGAGGGCAAGCGCGACATCCCCGTCAAGCTCTGGATGGCGCCGCCGACCAAGATGGACGCGCAGCAGCTCACCGAAGAAGGCCACTACGGCGTCTTCGGCCAGGCCGGCGCACGCATGGAGATGCCCGGCTGCAGCCTGTGCATGGGCAACCAGGCGCAGGTGAAGGAGGGTGCCACCGTCATGTCCACCAGCACACGCAACTTCCCCAACCGCCTGGGCAAGAACACCAACGTGTACCTCGGCTCGGCGGAACTGGCGGCCATCTGCTCCAAGCTCGGCCGCATCCCGACCAAGGAGGAGTACCTGGCCGACATCGGCGTCATCAACGCCAACGGCGAGCGCATCTACAAGTACCTCAACTTCGACCGCATCGACGAATACGTCGAGCGGGCCAAGGCAGTGGCCGCCTGAGGGGTCGAACCTCTCGGCCTGACCCACCGGCTCACCCGCCGCGCCAAGCCCCGTCAGCCTCGTGCTGCGGGGCTTTTTGCTTTTATTTCAATAGCAGAGAGTGACCGTTTGGCGCTGGGGTCTCGAGGGATTTTTTGAAATCGAGGCCCTGCGGTCTCATGCGCGGCCGCCACCGCTCTCGCGCAGCCAGTACCCGGGCTGCGCGTAGCAGCGCTTGAGGTGCTGGATGAACAACCGCACCTTGGCCGGCAGGTGGCGCTGCTGCGGGTATACCGCCAGGATGTCGTAGGCGGGCAGGGCGTAGTCGTCGAGCACGGTGATGAGTTCACCGCGCTGCAACTGCGCCGCAATCTCCCAGGTGCTGCGCCAGCCAATGCCCAGCCCATCGCTCACCCAGCGGTGCAGCAGCTCGCCGTCGTTGCAGTCGAGGTTGCCCTGCACGCGCACGCTCACCGGCTTGCCCTCCACCTGGAAATACCAGCCGCGCAGCTGCCCGCCCTGCAGGTTGAAGGCCAGGCAGTTGTGGTGCCGGAGGTCGTCGAGCGTGCGCGGCTTGCCGTGGCGGCGGAAGTACCCGGGCGTGCCGCAGACCACGCGGCGGTTTTCCGCGAGCTTGATGGCGACGAAGTTCGGGTCGATCTCTCCGCCGATGCGCAGCCCCAGGTCGTAGCCCTCGCGCACCAGGTCCACCACCCGATCCGTCAGGTTGAACGAGAGCTTGACCTCGGGGTTGGCCTTCAGAAAGCCCGCCGCGTGCGGCGCCACATGCAGCCGCCCGAACGCCGCGGGCGCCGACACCACCAGGTGCCCGGTGGCGCGGTGGCGCTGTTCCGACACGCTGGACTCGGCCTGTGCCCATTGCGCCAGCAGCTGCCGGCAGTCGTCGAGGAAGCGCGCCCCCGCCTCGGTCAGCGCCAGCCGGCGGGTGGAGCGGTGGACGAGCTGCGTGCCCAGGCGCTTCTCCAGTGCGTCCAGGCGCCGCCCCATCATGGCCGGCGTCACGCCCGCGTGCAGCGCCGCCGCGGCGATGCTGCCGTGCTCCATCACCTGCACGAAGGCTTCGATCTCCTTGTAGCGGTCCATGGCCGCGATGGTAGCCGATGCCTGCGAATTGCATACCGAAAGTATCGAATCGGCGTACTCCAGGTGGCATTCACTTGAACGGTCTGGAACCGTAGCATCGGCGCCAGTCGAACTTCAATCGGAGACACGCATGGCAAAGATGAAAGCCGCAATGGCCGCCGTTCTGGTGATGGAGAAAGAGGGCATCACCCAGGCCTTTGGCGTGCCCGGCGCCGCCATCAACCCGCTGTACGCGCAGTTGCGCGAGCGCGGCAGCATCGCTCATGTGCTGGCGCGCCATGTGGAGGCCGCTTCGCACATGGCCGAGGGCTACACCCGCGCCCGCGCGGGCAACATCGGGGTTTGCATCGGCACCAGCGGTCCGGCCGGAACCGACATGATCACCGGCCTGTATTCGGCCATCGCCGATTCGATACCGATTCTCTGCATCACCGGTCAGGCGCCGCGCGCGCGCCTGTACAAGGAGGACTTCCAGGCGGTGGACATCGAGAGCATCGCCAAGCCGGTGACCAAGATGGCGGTGACCGTGCGCGAGCCGGCCCAGGTGCCGCGCGTGTTCCAGCAGGCTTTCCATCTGATGCGCTCGGGCCGCCCCGGCCCGGTGCTGATCGACCTGCCGTTTGACGTGCAGATGGCCGAGATCGAGTTCGACATCGACACCTACGAGCCGCTGCCGGTCTACAAGCCGGCCGCCACGCGCCGGCAGGTGGAGAAGGCGCTGGACATGCTGGCCGCCTCGAGCAAGCCGCTCATCGTCGCCGGCGGCGGCATTCTCAATGCCGACGCGGCCGACCTGCTGGTCGAGTTCGCCGAGATCACCGGCGTGCCCGTCATTCCCACCCTGATGGGCTGGGGCGCCATTCCCGACGACCACCCGCTCATGGCCGGCATGGTCGGACTGCAGACCAGCCACCGCTACGGCAACGCCACGCTGCTGGCCAGCGACTTCGTGCTGGGCATCGGCAACCGCTGGGCCAACCGCCACACCGGCAGCATCGCCACCTACACCAAGGGCCGCACATTCGTGCACGTGGACATCGAGCCCACGCAGATCGGCCGCGTGTTCGAGCCCGACTACGGCATCGTCTCCGATGCCAGGGCGGCGCTGGAACTGTTCGTGCAGGTGGCGCGCGAGCGGGTGGCCGCCGGCACCTGGCCCCGCTACGCCGAGTGGGCCGGCCGCTGCGCCGAACGCAAGCGCGTCATGCTGCGCAAGACGCACTTCGAGCAGATCCCCATGAAGCCGCACCGCGTCTACGAAGAGATGAACAAGGTCTTCGGCCGCGACACGGTGTATGTGAGCACCATCGGCCTGAGCCAGATCGCGGCGGCGCAGTTCCTGCACGTCTACGGTCCGCGCCAGTGGATCAACTGCGGCCAAGCCGGCCCGCTGGGCTGGACGCTGCCGGCCGCACTGGGCGTGGTCGCCGCCGACCCGACGAAGAACGTGGTGGCGCTCTCGGGCGACTACGACTTCCAGTTCCTCATCGAGGAACTGGCCGTGGGGGCGCAGTTCCGCCTGCCCTATGTGCACGTGCTGGTCAACAACAGCTACCTGGGCCTGATCCGCCAGGCGCAGCGCGGCTTCGATATGGACTACTGCGTGCAACTGTCCTTCGAAAACCAGAACATGCCCGAGGACGCGGGCGCGCTGCGCGGCTATGGCGTGGACCACGTCGCCGTGGTCGAGGGCCTGGGCTGCAAGGCCCTGCGCGTGACCGACCCCGAGAAGCTCGAGGGCGCGCTGCGCCAGGCGCAGCAGATGGCCGCGCAGCACCGCGTGCCGGTGGTGGTCGAATGCATACTCGAGCGCGTGACCAACATCGCCATGGGCACCGAGATCGACCAGATCGTCGAGTTCGAGGACATCGACTGCCGCGCCCCGCAGGGGCTGGAGACGGCGGGCCTGCTGGACTGATCCACACCAAGAAGGACGCGCAAGATGCCGAAGTTCGCCGCCAACCTCTCCATGCTCTGGGCCGAGCTGCCCTTCCTCGACCGCTTCGATGCGGCGGGCAAGGCCGGCTTCAAGGCCGTGGAGTTCCTCTTTCCCTACGACTTCCCCGCCGAGGACATTGCCGAGCGCCTGCAGCGCAACGGCCTGCAGCTGGTGCTGCACAACCTGCCCCCGGGCGACTGGGCTGCGGGCGAGCGCGGCATCGCCTGCATCCCCGGTCGCGAGGACGAGTTCCGCGCCGGCGTGGCCCAGGCCGCGGCCTATGCGCCGGTGATCGGCGTGCAGCGCTGGCACTGCATGGCCGGCCTCATGCCCGCGGGCGTGAGCGAGGCGCAGGCGCGTGCCACCTGGGTGGCCAACGTGCGCTACGCCGCCGCCGAAGCGAAGAAGCTTGGGCTGCCGCTGCTGATCGAACCGATCAACACCTTCGACATGCCCGGCTACTTCGTCAGCCGCCCGCGCCAGGCCATCGCGCTCATCGACGAGGTGGGCGCGGACAACGTCTTCCTGCAGTACGACATCTACCACGCGCAGCGCATGGAGGGCGAGCTGAGCAACACCATCCGCGACCTGCTGCCGCGCATCGCCCACATGCAGCTGGCCGACACACCGGGCCGCCACGAGCCGGGCAGCGGCGAGATCCACTACCGCAACCTGTTCGACCACATCGACGCGCTGGGCTACGACGGCTGGATCGGCTGTGAATACAAACCCCGCGACGCCACGCCCGGCGGCACCGAGCGTGGTCTGTCCTGGGTCGCGGCCCATGGCCAGACGCTCTGAAATCCACCACGAGGAAAGAAAGAAATGACCAAGAGTGGCACCAAGGTCGGCTTCATCGGCCTGGGCATCGTGGGCACGCCCATGGCGCTGAACCTCATCAAGGCCGGGCACGTCCTGTTCGTCGCCAGCCGCAGCAAGATTCCCCCCGAACTGGCCGAGGCCGGCGCCACCGTCTGCACCAACGCGGCCGAGGTGGCCAAGCGGGCCGACGTCATCATCACCATGGTGCCCGACACGCCGCATGTGCAGGATGTGCTGTTCGGCGAGAACGGCGTGGCCAAGGGGCTGAAGGAATCGGTAGCCGGCCCTGACGGCCGGGTGGGCAAGGTGGTGGTGGACATGAGCTCCATCAGCCCCATGGCCACCAAGCAGTTCGCTCAAGCCATCAATGCCCTGGGCTGCGACTACCTGGACGCGCCGGTCAGCGGCGGCGAGGTGGGCGCCAAGGCCGCGAGCCTGACCATCATGGTCGGCGGCCCGCAGGCCGCGTTCGACCGCGTGCTGCCGCTGTTCCAGGCCATGGGCAAGAACATCACCCTGGTGGGCGGCAACGGCGACGGCCAGACCACCAAGGTGGCCAACCAGATCATCGTGGCGCTGAACATCGAGGCGGTGGCCGAGGCCTTGCTGTTCGCCAGCAAGGCCGGCGCCGACCCGGCCAAGGTGCGCCAGGCGCTCATGGGCGGTTTTGCGGCCAGCCGCATCCTGGAGGTGCACGGCGAGCGCATGGTCCAGCGCACCTTCAATCCGGGCTTTCGCATCGAGCTGCACCAGAAGGACCTCAACCTGGCTCTGCAGGGCGCGAAGGAACTGGGCCTGAGCCTGCCCAACACCGCCAGCGCCGCCCAGCTCATGCAAAGCTGCGCCGCGCACGGCATGGCGGGGCTGGACCACTCGGCGCTGTGCCGCAGCCTGGAACTGATGGCCAACCACGAGATCGCCCCCGCGCCCGCCGCCTGAGGCCCGCTAGACTGCGGCGACCATGACCCAGCCCGGCCTCTTGAACGACCCCCGCGCGCTGCTGCGCCACCTGTATGACGTGGCGGTGCAGCGCGCGCAGCCGCTGCACAACACCGCAGCGCACCTGCCGCACCCGCCGAAAGGGCGCACCCTGGTGCTGGGCGCGGGCAAGGCCGCCGGGGCCATGGCGCAGGCGGTCGAGGCGCTGTGGCCGGCGGACGCGCCGCTGTCGGGCCTGGTGGTCACGCGCTACGGCCACACGCCGCCGCGCCCCGCGGGGCTGGCGCAGCGCATCGAGGTGGTCGAGGCGGCGCACCCGGTGCCCGACGCGGCCGGCCTGGCGGCGGCCCAGCGCATGCTGGCGCTCACCCAGGGCCTGGGCGCCGAGGACCTGGTGCTGTGCCTGATCTCCGGCGGCGGCTCGGCCCTGCTGACCCTGCCCTGCGAGGGGCTGACGCTGGAGGACAAGCAGCGCATCAACCGCCAGCTGCTCGAGAGCGGCGCCGACATCGCACAGATGAACACCGTGCGCAAGCACCTCTCGCGCATCAAGGGCGGGCGTCTGGCGGCGGCCTGCGCGCCGGCGCGCGTGGTCACGCTGACCATCAGCGACGTGCCGGGTGACGACGTGAGCGTGATCGCCAGCGGCCCCACCGTGGCCGACGCCAGCACCTGCGCCGACGCGCTGGAGATTCTGGACCGCTACGCCATTGCCGTGCCCCCGGCGGTGCGCGAGGGCCTGCAAAGCGGCGCGCTCGAAACGCCCAAGCCCGGCGACCCGCGCCTGGCGCGCTGCGAGACGCACCTGATCGCCACGCCGCAGCAGAGCCTGGAGGCGGCGGCCGCCGCCGCGCGTGCGCTGGGCCTGAACGCCTATGTGCTCAGCGACGAGATCGAGGGCGAGTCGCGCGAGGTGGGCAAGGTGCACGCAGCCATTGCGCGCTCGACCGCGCTGGGGCGCAGCAGCTTCGAGGCGCCCTGCGTCATCCTCAGCGGCGGCGAGACCACGGTGACCGTGCGAGCGCGCGAACCCGGCACCCCTCGGGGCCGCGGCGGCCGTGCCGGCGAGTTCTGCATGGGCCTGGCGCAGGCGCTGGGGGCACACCCGCGCATCTGGGCGCTGGCGGCCGACACCGACGGCATCGACGGCGTGGAGGACAACGCCGGTGCGCTGGTTGCGCCCGACACGCTCGCGCGTGCCCAGGCCCAGGGCCTGAAGCTGGCCGACCACCTGGCGCGCAACGACGCCTACGGTTTCTTTCAGCCCTTGGGCGACCTGGTCATGACCGGGCCCACACACACCAACGTCAACGACTTCCGCGCCGTGCTGGTTCGGTGAAGCAACACCGACCGGGCCACTCAGCCCAGCGTGTCGTTCATGATGTTGGTGGCCCAGGCCATGGCGTAGAGGCCCTCCATCTTCGAGGGCGTCTCCGACAGGCCGCCCGCGCCGGGCACGGGCACCATGGTCTTCTTCTCGCGGTCATAGCGGTAGACGCCGGCGACGTGGATCACGTCGGTCTGCGAGACGAAGCTGTAGCAGGTGTTGGCGATGATGGGCTGGTCCGGCACCGGCTGGCCCAGCGTCTGCGCGGCGATGGCGCCGGCGCAGACCTTGGCCTGCTGGTTGGCCATGTGGCCGGACTTGGGCAGCCCCGGTGCGCTGGCCACGCTGTCGCCGAGCACATGGACCCCCTTGGCCACGGTGGGGACTCGTGGCTGAGGAAGTCCACGCCGCACCAGCGCTTGCCCACATTGGCCAGCCCCGCCTTCTGCGCGATGACGCCGGCGCGTTGCGGCGGGATGAGGTTGATGACGTCGGCCTTGACCTTGCCCTGGACCTTGAACGTCATCTGCCCGGCGGCGGGGTCCACGCTCTCGAGCTCGGCGTTGGGCACGTACTCGATCAGGCCTTTGTACGGGCCATTCCAGATCGCCTCGAACAAGCCCTTCTTGGCCTGGATGTCGGGGTTGCTGTCGTACACCACCAGCTTGGCCTTGGGGTTGCGCGTCTTGAGGTGGAAGGCGATGAGGCTCGCCCGCTCGTAGGGGCCGGGCGGGCAGCGGTACGGCACCTTGGGGATGTGCATGGCCACCACGCCGCCGGCGGGCAGGGCGTAGAGCATGTCCTTGAGCTGCTGCGTCTGCGCGCCGGCCTTCCAGGCATGCGGCAGGCGGGCCTGCGCCTCGGGCGTCTCCAGGCCGCCGATGCCCTCGTAGATGTAGTCCACACCCGGCGAGACGATGAGGCGGTCGTAGGCAATGCGGTCCTTGCCCACGCGCACCTCGCGGCGGTCGAGGTCGATCTCGTCGGCCGCGGCGCGCACCCAGCGCAGCCCGTAGCGGGCGACGAAGGGGTCGTAGGGGCGGGTGATGTCGCGCAGCGTCATGCCGCCGTGGATCACGCGGTTGCTCATCGGGCACATCACGAACTCGCCGGCGGGCTCGATCAGCGTCACCCGCAGGGCGGGGTTGAAGCGGCGCAGGTACTTGGCCGCCGTGGCGCCCCCAAAGCCGCCGCCGATGACCACCACCTGGGGCCCGGTCTGCGCGCCCACCCAGGCGGGCGCCCCGAGGGCGGCTGCGCCGGCGGCGCGCAGCAGGCTGCGACGGTCGATGGTCATGGCTTCACTCCCGCAAAGTAGCGCGCGATGCGGCGCAGTTCGTCGTCCGAATAGCCTTTGGCATGCTGGTGCATGATGGTTCCGCTGCGCCGGCCCTCCTTGAAGGCCACAAGGAAGCCGTAGAGCCCCTGCTCGGGCTTGCCGGCCAGCGCCAGGCCGGTGCCTTCGGCGCGGCCGTCGGTGCCGTGGCAGGCCATGCAGCTCGCGGCCCACAGCGCGGCCTGGAAATCGGCGGGGGCGGCCGCAGGCTGCGCCAGCGCCAGGCTGGGGCCGAGGCCGAGCAGGCCCAGGGCGACGGAACGGATGGAGGTGGGCATGGACGGTGTCTCCCAGGTGTCAGGTCGAGATTACGTTTGATTGCAGTTTTCCGGCTCCGGATTGACCCTGAGTGTGAAGAAATTCTCACCTCGCGCCCATATGCTGTATGAAAATACAGTCAATGGTCATCAAGGTTTTACCTTCGGAAGCGCCGCTGCGGTTCATCAAAGGCCGGGGCGCGGTGGCCCAAGTGGCTTCGCGTTTCGAGGCGCTGGCCCGCGAGCCGTTCGACGACGGCTGGGGCGGCGAGGCCGACGCGCCGGATGCGGTCGCCCCGCTGCAGACCGAACTGCACTGGGAGCAGGCCCGCAGCGCGATCACGCGCAACGCCTCGCCGGACGTGGGTTTTTCGCTCGGCCTCAACCCCTACCGGGGCTGCGAGCACGGGTGCGTCTACTGCTACGCCCGGCCCACGCACGGTTACCTGGGCTGGTCGCCGGGGCTGGATTTCGAAACCCGGCTGGTGGCGCGCAGAAACATCGCCGAGGTCCTGCGCGAGGAATTGCTGCGCCCGGGCTACCAGCCCGAGCCGCTGGCACTGGGCACGGTCACGGACGCCTACCAGCCCATCGAGCGCCGCCTGCGGCTCACGCGCGCCGTGCTGGAGGTTCTGCACGCCGCCGGGCACCCGGTGGTGATCGTGACCAAGTCCAGCGGCGTGGAGCGCGACCTCGATCTGCTCGCGCCCATGGCGGCCAGGGGCCTGGTGGTGGTGTACCTCACGGTGACCACGCTCGACGCCTCACTCGCGCGCGCGCTGGAGCCGCGGGCGGCAGCGCCGGCACGGCGCCTGCGCAGCATCCGTGCGCTGGCGCAGGCGGGCGTGCCCGTGGGCGTGAGCGTGTCGCCGCAGATTCCCTTCGTCAACGAGGACATGGAGCAGGTGCTGCAGGCCGCCGCCGAGGCGGGCGCGCAGCGGGCGTTCTACCAGGTGTTGCGGCTGCCGTGGGAACTCAAGACGGTGTTTCGCGACTGGCTGGCCGCCCATGTGCCCGAGCGGGCCGAGCGGGTGATGGCGCGCGTGCAGGACTTGCACGGCGGGCACGATTACGAGGCGCACTTCGGCACCCGCATGCGCGGGCAAGGCATCTGGGCCGACCTGCTGCGCCAGCGCTTCACCCGGGCCTGCAGGCGCCTGGGCCTGACCGGTCCGCGCCTGCCGCTGCAGACCGCCCACTTCCAGCCCGGGGCACTGAGCGCGCAGCGCAGCCTGTTCTGATGCCGGCGGGTGGGTTCGATGCATGCTCCTGAAAAAGAAGCAACCCCTCACCGTTTCACGCTGGCATCACAGGGTTTTTTCTGAAACGGGGTGGATGTCGAGCCGCCGCGCGAGCATGGCGCCCGGCGTGGCGTCGGGCAGGGGCAGCCACACGCGCAAAGGACTGCCTTGCGCGATGGCGAGTGACGCGCCTTCGGCGCTGCGCATGGCCTCGAGCACCAGGGTGCGGTTGCCGCGGGGCTGGATGAGTTCGAGCGTGTCGCCCACGGCGAAGCGGTTCTTCGTCTCCACCTCGGCCCAGCCGTCGCGCACGGCCTGCACCTCGCCGACGAACTGGCTGCGCTGCGATTCGGAGCTGCCGCGTTCGTAGTTCTGGTAGTCCTGGCTGGGCCGGCGCTCGAGAAAGCCGGGGGTGTAGCCGCGGTGGGCGAGGCCGTCGAGCTCGGTGATCAGGTGGGGGTCGAAGGGCCGGCCGGCCACCGCATCGTCGATGGCGCGGCGGTAGATCTGCGCGGTGCGCGCGACGTAGTAGCGGCTCTTGGTGCGGCCTTCGATCTTGAGCGAGTCCACGCCGATCTGCACCAGCCGCGCCACATGCTCGACGGCGCGCAAGTCCTTGCTGTTCATGATGTAGGTGCCATGCTCGTCCTCCAGGATGGGCATGAGCTGGCCCGGGCGCTCCTTTTCCTCGAGCAGGTAGACGCGATCCGCTGCGGGGTGGCGCGGCGCACCGCCGCAGGCGGCGAAGGCCTGCTCGGCCTGCGCGGCTTCGTCGGCGAAGCTGAATGCGGTGTCGAGCGCGAGCGGCACCGCCTCGCCGGTGTCGGTGGATTCGGCGGCGGGTTGCGTGGCGTAGCTCCAGCGGCAGGCGTTGGTGCAGGTGCCCTGGTTGGGGTCGCGGCGGTTGAAGTAGCCCGAGAGCAGGCAGCGGCCCGAGTAGGCGATGCACAGCGCGCCGTGCACGAAGACTTCGAGCTCCATGTCCGGGCAGTCCTGGCGGATCTGCGCGATCTCGTCCAAGCTCAGCTCGCGCGAGAGGATGATGCGCTTGACGCCCACCTTCTGCCAGAACTTCACCGCCGCGGAGTTCAGCGTGTTGGCCTGCACGGAGAGGTGGATGGGCACCTCGGGCCAGCCACCGCCGTGCATGCGTTCGAGCACCATCATGATGAGGCCGGGGTCGGCCATGATGATGCCGTCGGGGCGCATGTGGATGATGGGCTCGATGTCGCGCAGGTAGGTGCGCACCTTGTCGTTGTGCGGCAGCAGGTTGCTGGTGAGAAAGAACTTCCTGCCGCGCGCGTGGGCTTCCTCGATGCCCTGCGCGATCTGTTCGAGCTTGCTGAACTCGTTGTTGCGCGCGCGCAGCGAGTAGCGCGGGTGGCCCGCGTAGACGGCGTCGGCACCGAAGTCGAAGGCGGTGCGCATTCGCTCGGGGCCGCCGGCGGGCAGCAGCAGTTCAGGGGCTTTCATGGCGGTCTCCTGTGGGTGCGGCAGACGGGGTGAATGAACCAGGCGGGCTGGGTTCGGTCACGACGGTTCAGCCCTGGGCCACCGGCAGACCGTTCGTGTTGCACCACTCGCTCCAGCTGCCCGCATACAGCGCGGTGCGGCCGAGGCCGGCGACTTCCATCGCCAGCAGGTTGGGCACCGAGCTCACGCCGCTGCCGCAGTGGTGCACCACGGTCTGCGGCGCGCGTTGGCCGAGCAGGGCGGCGAACTCAGCGCGCAGCACCTCGGCGGTCTTGAAGCGGCCGTCGGCGGTGAAGTTGTCGGTGAACGGGCGGTTGAGGGCGCCGGGGATGTGGCCCGCCACCGGGTCCAGGGGCTCCACCTCGCCACGAAAGCGCGCGGCGGCGCGGGCGTCGATCAGCGTCTGCGCCGGCCGGCCGAGGGCGCGGGCCACGTCCTCGGTGCGCACCAGCTGCGCGGCCGGCGCGCCCGCGGTGAAACTGCAGGGCACGGGCGTGGCGCCCGCGCCGCTCTCGACCGCACCGCCGGCGGCCTGCCAGGCGGCGAGCCCGCCGTCGAGCACGGCCACCGCCTCGTGGCCCAGCCATTTGAGCATCCACCACAGCCGCCCGCAGTAGTTCGCGCCGCTGCGCTCGTACACCACCACCTGTGTGGCCGCGCCGACGCCGTGGGCGCCCAGCCACTCGGCAAACGCCTCGCGCGTGGGCAAGGGGTGGCGGCCGCCGCTCTCGCGCGGCGCGCCGGCGTGCGCGCTCAGGTCGCGGTCGAGGTGGGCCTGCTGCGCGCCGGCGATGTGCGCCTGGGCGAACAGGCGGTCGGCCGCGCTGGGGTCGGCAAGGTCGAAGCTGCAGTCGAACACGGCCACCGGAGCGCCATGCGCGAGCAGCGATTGCAGTTCTGGGACGGAGATCAGCGTGGTGTACATGGGGTGTGGGAGCGAGGTTCAGTGCTCTTCGGCCGGTGGATTGGGCAGGGCGCGCGCGCGCAGGAAGGTCGCGGCAACGCCGCTGGCGATGATCAGCGCCATGCCGGCCCAGCCCATGGGGCTGATGCGGTCGCCGAACAGCCACAGGCCGAACAGCGCAGCAAACACGATGCCCGAGTACTGCAGATTGGCCACCACCAGCGTCGCGCCGCGGGTGTAGGCGCGCGTCATCGCCAACTGGCCCAGCGCGGCCAGCACACCGATGGGCAGCAGCCACAGCGCATGCGGCCAGGTCCAGTGGCTCACGCCGGTGAACGGCATGGCGGCAAAGCCGGCCACCGTCGCACCGATGGAAAAGTACAGCACGGTGCGCGCCTCGGGTTCGCCCACCCGACCCAGCGCGGCCACCTGCAGGTAGGCGAATGCCGCGCCCAGGCCCGAGAGCAGGCCGATGAGCCCGGCGAACAACTGGTTCTGCTCAATGGTCGGGCGCAGCAGCAGCACCACGCCGGTGAACGCGGCCAGCACGGTGAGCACGATGGGCCCCTGGCGCGAGAGGTCCTGCAGCCGGCCCATGACCAGCGTGCCCCCGACGAGGAAGGCCGCCACCCACACGCCGCTCATGTAGTTGAGCGTCATGGCGGTGGCCAGCGGCAGGTGCGCGATGGCGTAGAACCAGCTCGCCAGCGACATGACGCCGACGATGCTGCGCCACACATGCATCATGGGCACCCGGGTGCGCATCGACACGCCGCTGGCGCGGCACCACGCGGCCATGAACACGATGCCGATGGCCCCGCGCCAGGCGACGATCTCTGCGGTGTTGAATTGGCTGGCCGCAACCTTGATGCACACGCTCATGAGCGCGAACATCAGCGAAGCAACGACCATCCACGCGGCCTGCACGGCATCAATCCCAGGAAAAAACGCCGAACCCCAGCGTGGAATGGTCGGTTTATGCTATCAAGTTTGCACTGGCTTGAGGCCCATGGCGGCGCGGTACCACTCATGGAAGTGCTGCATGCCGTCTTCCATCGGGCTCTGGTAGGGGCCGACCTCGTTGTCGCCGCGGTCGAGCAGTGCCTTGCGGCCTGCGTCCATGCGCTCGGCGATCTCGTCGTCCTCGATGCAGGTTTCCATGTAGGCCGCGCGCTGCGCCTCGACGAAATCGCGCTCGAAGGCGGCGATGTCCTCGGGGTAGTAGAACTCCACCAGGTTGAGCGTCTTGTTCACGCTCACCGGGTGCAGCGTGGAGACGGTGAGCACATGCGGATACCACTCCACCATGATGTGCGGGTAGTAGGTCAGCCAGATCGCGCCGCGCTCGGGCGGCTGGCCGCCGCGGTATTTGAGCAGCTGCTCGTGCCAGCGCTTGTACACCGCCGAGCCCGGGCGGTCGAAGGCGCTCGACACGCCCACCGTCTGCACCGAGTACTCGCGCGCGAACTCCCAGCGCAGGTCGTCGCAGGTCACGAAATGCCCCAGGCCCGGGTGGAAGGGGCCGACGTGGTAGTCCTCCAGATAGACCTCGATGAAGGTCTTCCAGTTGTAGTTGCACTCGTGCAGCTCCACATGGTCGAGTACGAAGCCGCTGAAGTCGAGCTGCGCGCGCGGGCCCATGCCGGCGAGGTCGGCCTCGATGTCACGCCCGTTGTCCTCGAACAGCAGGCCGTTCCACTCGCGCAGCCGGTAGTTGTTCAGGTTCAGGCAGGGGTCCTGCGCGAAGTGCGGCGCGCCCACGAGCTGGCCCGCGGCCGAATACGTCCAGCGGTGCAGCGGGCAGACGATGTTGCCGCCGGCATGGCCCTTGGCGTCCTGGTAGAGGTTGCCGCGCCCTTTGAGCATGACGGCCTGGCGGTGGCGGCAGATGTTGGAGACGAGCGCCACGCTGCCGTCGGCCTGGCGCACCAGCGCGCGACCTTCGCCCTCCTGCGGCAGGGCGAAGTAGTCGCCGCTCTCGGGGACCGCTCGGGCATTGCCCACATAGCGTGGTCCTCGCTGGAAGAGCTGCTCCATCTCGCGCGCGAACAGCGCCTCGTCGAAGTAGCTGGTGACCGGAAGTTGGCTTTGGGCCTGCTGGAACTGAAGACTTAAATCAGACATGATGACCTGACCTAGAGACTCCCCCTATGAAGGGGCAGGGTGGCGCGCTGTACTGCCAAGCCTTGGCGCAGAAAAGGTCGGCTTCAGAGGCCGCGAACGAAGCCGGTATGCCCGACTCGTTCCCAACCCCGGGCCGACCCGCGAGGGGGGCGATTGTACCCGCGCCGGCCGCAACGGGGTGTCCGGCACCGGCAAGGGGAATTGCCGGCCGTAAAATGCGCGGTTTTCCCAGGCCGCACCATGCCCAGAACTTCCACCAAGCCGGCTGACTCCGACGCGGTGCCCCAGGCGCCACTGCCCGCGAGCTACGAACTCGCCGTGCAGGAGCTCGAACAGCTCGTGTCGCGGCTCGAATCCGGGCAACTCCCGCTCGACGAACTCCTGGGCGCCTACCGCCGCGGCGCCGCCCTGCTGGCGTTCTGCCGCGAGCGGCTGCAGGCGGTGGAGGACCAGGTCAAGCTGCTCGACGACGGCGGCCTCAAGCCCTGGACGGCGACATGACGCCCAGCACCGCCTTCGACTTTGCCGCCTGGGCCCGCACGCGCCGCGCCGAGGTGGAGGCCGCGCTCGACGCCTGGGTCCCCGCCGACGCCGTGGCCGACCTCGGGCAGGCCATGCGCTATGCGGTGCTCGATGGCGGCAAGCGGCTGCGGCCGCTGCTGGTGTTCGCCGCCGCGCAGTCCGTGGCCGCCGCTTCGGCACCCACTGCGGTCAACGCTGCGGCCCTGCGTGCGGCTTGCGCGGTCGAACTCATCCACGCCTACTCCCTGGTGCACGACGACCTGCCGTGCATGGACAACGACGTGCTGCGCCGGGGCAAACCCACGGTGCACGTGCGCTTCGGCGAAGCGCAGGCCCTGCTGGCAGGCGACGCCCTGCAGGCCCTGGCCTTCGAGCTGCTCACCCCGGACGACGGCAGCCTCGACGCCGAGGTGCAGGCGCGGCTGTGTGGCCTGCTGGCGCGGGCCGCGGGTCATGCCGGCATGGCCGGTGGCCAGGCCATCGACCTCGCCAGCGTGGGCCGCACGCTGGATGCGGCCGTGCTGCGCGACATGCACCGGCGCAAGACCGGCGCGCTGCTGGCCGCCAGCGTGTGCATGGGGGCGGCGGCGGCGTGCTTGTCGCCGCAGTCGGCCACCTGGCAGGCGCTGGGGGCGTACGGTGAGGCGCTGGGCCTGGCGTTTCAGATCGTCGATGACGTGCTCGACGTCACCGCCGACGCCGCCACGCTGGGCAAGACCGCCGGCAAGGACGCCGCGGCCAACAAGCCCACCTATGTGGCGCTGCTCGGCCTCGAAGGCGCACGCGCCGAGGCGCTCGTCCTGCACCGCCATGCGCTCGATGCGCTGTCCCAGTTGCAGCGCGTGCACGCCGGCGCCGACGTGGCCGCGCTCGCCGCGCTGGCCGATGCGGTGGTGCGCCGCGATCATTGAAATTGAAGGATTGCGACGCCGTGAACCCAGCTGCCGCGCCCGATTCCGTCACGACGTCCGAGACCGCTCCGGCCCGTTTCCGAGGCACCTTGCCATGACTTATCCGCTGCTCCAGACCATCGACGACCCTGCGGACCTGCGGCGCCTGTCGCGCGCCCAGCTCAAGCCCCTGGCCGACGAGTTGCGCGGCTTTCTGCTCGAGAGCGTCGCGCGCACCGGCGGGCATCTGAGCTCCAACCTCGGCACCGTCGAACTCACCATCGCGCTGCACTATGTGTTCGACACGCCGCGCGACCGGCTCGTGTGGGACGTGGGCCACCAGACCTATCCGCACAAGATCCTCACCGGCCGGCGCGACCGCATGGCCACGCTGCGCCAGCTCGGCGGGCTGTCGGGCTTTCCGCAGCGCACCGAGAGCGAGTACGACACCTTCGGCACCGCGCATTCGTCCACCAGCATCTCGGCCGCGCTCGGCATGGCGCTGGCGGCGCAGATGAAGGGCGAGGACCGGCATGCCGTGGCCGTCATTGGCGATGGCGCCATGACCGCCGGCATGGCCTTCGAGGCGCTGAACAACGCCGGCGTGCAGCACGACGCGCGGCTGCTCGTCATCCTCAACGACAACGACATGTCGATCTCGCCGCCCGTGGGCGCGCTCAACCGCTACCTGGCCCAGCTCATGAGTGGCCAGTTCTACGCGGCAGCGAAGAACGTCGGGCGCACCGTGCTCAAGCCGGTGCCGCCACTGTTCGAGCTGGCCAGGCGCCTCGAGCAGGGCGCCAAGGGCATGGTGCTGCCCGCCACGCTGTTCGAGAAGTTCGGCTTCAACTACGTCGGCCCCATCGACGGGCACGACCTCGACGCTCTCATCCCCACGCTGGAGAACCTGCGCCAGCTCAAGGGCCCGCAGTTCCTGCACGTGGTCACCCGCAAAGGCCAGGGTTACAAGCTCGCCGAGGCCGACCCCGTGGCCTACCACGGCCCGGGCAAGTTCGACCCCGCCGTTGGCCTGGTGCCGCCGGCCGCGCCCGCCAAACCCACGTTCACCCAGGTGTTCGGACAGTGGCTGTGCGACATGGCCGCGCAGGACGCGCGGCTGGTCGGCATCACGCCCGCCATGCGCGAGGGCTCGGGCCTGGTGGAGTTCGCCAAGGCCTATCCCGGCCGCTACCACGACGTCGGCATTGCCGAGCAGCATGCCGTCACCTTCGCCGCGGGCCTGGCCTGCGAAGGGCTCAAGCCGGTGGTGGCGATCTACTCCACCTTCCTGCAGCGCGCCTACGACCAGCTGGTGCACGACGTGGCCATCCAGAACCTGCCGGTGGTGTTCGCCCTCGACCGCGCGGGGCTGGTGGGGGCCGACGGCGCCACGCACGCCGGCGCCTACGACATCGCCTACCTGCGCTGCATTCCGAACATGGCGCTGGCCTGTCCGGCCGACGAGCGCGAATGCCGCCAGTTGCTGAGCACGGCGTTCGCGCAGCCCGGCCCGGTGTCCGTGCGCTACCCGCGCGGCGCAGGCGCGGGCGTGGAGCCGCTGCCCGGCCTCGACCCGCTGCCCTTCGGCAAGGGCGAGGTGCGGCGCCAGCGCGCCGCCAGCCCGCAGCCGGCCGGCAGCGCGCCGCAGGGCGTGGCCATTCTGGCCTTCGGCACGCTGCTCTACCCGGCGCTGACCGCCGCCGAGCGGCTCGACGCCACCGTGGTGAACATGCGCTGGGCCAAGCCGCTGGACGTGGAGCTGCTGCTGCAGATTGCGGCCACGCACGAAGCGCTGGTGACCGTGGAGGAAGGCTGCATTGCGGGTGGCGCCGGCAGTGCGGTGACCGAAGCCTTGATGGCCGCCGGCGTGCTGCGCCCGGTGCTGCAGCTTGGCCTGCCCGACCGGTTCATCGAACACGGCGACCCAGCGAAGCTGCTGGCGCTGCAAGGGCTGGATGCCGCGGGCATCGAGGCCTCGGTGCGTGCACGCTTCGGCGCCATCGTCGCGGGCGGTGCCCGGCCGGACCTGAAAGTCGTGGCCTGAATCTTCCAGCAACCCGCGCTGCGCGGTGCCGTGGCGGCGCGTTGCCCTGCGGCGACAGCGGCGCGTGAAATCTCTTCACTTGCGCGTTGACGAAGTGCTCAACGCCCTTGCGCCAGGGCAAGAAAACGCGATGAAGTCGGTGGTTTCCTGCGCCGGGAAGGGAAAACCCGCCCAGGCGGGCGTGTCCCGCTTTTTACAATCGGCACCGACTCAAAAAAGTCCCTGAGATGCATTCCGCGTCCAGGTCGTTCCACCTCTGACAGGAGACCCTCTCAATGGATCGTCGTTCCCTCATCAAACGCGCCGGCATTGCCGGCGTCCTGGCCGCGGGTGCCGCGCCTGCCGTGCACGCGCAAGCCGCCGTGCGCTGGCGCCTGGCTTCCAGCTTCCCCAAATCCCTGGACACCATCTACGGCGGTGCCGAAGTCATGGCCAAGAAGGTCAAGGAGATGTCGGGCGGCAAGTTCGAGATCTCCGTGCACGCCGGTGGCGAACTGATGCCTCCCTTCGGCATCGTGGACGGCCTGCAGAACGGCACCGTGGAAATGGGCCACACCGTGCCCTACTACTACTACGGCAAGAACCCGGCCTTCGCGCTCGGCTCGGCCATCCCGTTCGGTTTCAACGCCCGCCAGATGCACGCCTGGATGAACCATGGCGACGGCCGCAAGCTCATGAACGAGTTCTACGCCGGCTACAACATGATGAGCTACAACGGCGGCAACACCGGTGCCCAGATGGGCGGCTGGTACCGCAAGGAAATCAAGTCCATGGCCGACCTCAAGGGCCTGAAGATGCGCCTGGGTGGCGGTCTGGTGGGCGAGGTCATGGCCAAGATGGGCGCCGTGCCGCAGAGCATCCCGGCCGGTGAGATCTACCAGTCGCTGGAAAAAGGCACGCTGGACGCCGCCGAGTGGGTGGGCCCGTACGACGACGAGAAGCTGGGCTTCAACAAGGTTGCCCCGTACTACTACTACCCCGGCTGGTGGGAAGGCGGCCCCGAGGTGTCGTTCTACGTCAACACCAAGGCCCAGGCGGCGCTGTCGGCCGAGAACAAGGCCATCCTGGAAGCGGCCTGCGCCTACGCCGCCGAGGACATGCTGAGCAAGTACGACGCGCTCAACCCCATCGCCCTGAAGAAGCTGGTGGCCAACAAGACCAAGCTGCTGCCCTTCCCGAAGGACGTCATGGAAGGCTCGTTCAAGGCATCCATGGAAGTGTTCGCGGCCAACGACGCCAAGAGCCCCGAGTGGAAGAAGATCTACGCCGACATGAAGAACTTCCAGCGCGACCAGCTGCTGTGGTTCCGCTTCTGCGAGGCCGGCTTCGACAACTTCATGTACACGCGCAAGATCTGATCTGCGCCATATCCCAAGCGATCTCCAAGGCAGCCTCCGGGCTGCCTTTTTTTGTGCCGGGATTCAAGGTCTTTCAGGCCGATGAGCCTTGAATGGCGGGCGCAGACAGCTATGCTTTTGGAAGCTTTGAGGGGGTGGTCACGGGATGCGGTCGCAGCGTCCTGGCCTGTGGGCTGCCGCGAGCGGAGATTGCGATGACCCGGCCGGCCGTGTCTGCGTCGGGTCGGCTGCTGCCGGTGTGACCGGCTTCGCTCGCGGCGACCGGCTGGCGGCACCGTGCCGACCACTGCCGTGTCCTCGGCCCAGCGCGGCTTGGATGGCGGCGGTGACTTCCCGCAGCGGACTCGAGGCCCATCCTGCAAGCAGCGCGGTTTCAAGAGAAATCAGGTGCCAGCCATTGTGTGGCGGGCGCAGGCAGCTATCAATGGCGTAGCGTCTGTCAACGGGTGTCTGGTGCTGGCCGGCAGCGCGCCGGCCTGTGGCGTCGTTCTGCCGTTGCCCCGAAAAGCAGAAGGGGCGTGCAACCGGCCGATTCGGCCAGTTGCACGCCCCATCCGTGGAGCGGCAGGGCTTACTTGTTTTCCTGCTTCAGCGCGTCCTGGACCGCCTGCATCGGGTCCGGTGCGGCGGCGCCTTCCTGCTGCGCGGCCGGCGCGCTGCCGTCGGGGGCCGAGGCACCTTCACCGGGCGTGGCCGGGGCGGCCGTGTCGGACGAGGGGGCGCCAAAGCCCGGGGGCATGGGCGGCGCGCTGTAGTCCTGCGAAGGCATGTTCTCCAGCATGTTGGTGACCTTGTCCATGTCGACCTTCTCGACCTTGTCCAGGCCGCCGGTGACCAGCCCCGGGAAGAAGATCAGCAGCGCCACCATGATCAGCTGGATGCACACGAAGGGCACCGATCCCCAGTAGATCTGCATGGTGGTGACCGGCGGGATGCGCTGGCCGGTGACCTTGTCGGTGTATTCCTTGTCAGGCGCTACCGAGCGCAGATAGAACAGTGCGAAGCCGAACGGCGGGTGCATGAACGAGGTCTGCATGTTCACCGCCAGCAGCACGCCGAACCAGATCAGGTCGATCCCCAGCTTGTCGGCCACCGGGCCCAGCAGCGGGATCACGATGAAGGACAGCTCGAAGAAGTCCAGGAAGAACGCCAGGAAGAAGATCATGATGTTCACGGCGATCAGGAAGCCCACCTGGCCACCCGGCAGCTGCGTCAGCAGGTGCTCGACCCAGCGCGGGCCGTCCACGCCCTGGAACACCAGGCTGAACACCGTGGCGCCTACCAGGATGAACATCACGAACGACGACAGCTTCAGCGTCGCGTTCAGCGCCTGCTTCATCAGCGACATGTTCAGCTTGCCGCGCAGGATGGCCATGATCATCGCGCCGACCGCGCCCATGGCGCCGCCTTCGGTCGGGGTGGCGATGCCCAGGAAGATGGTGCCCAGCACCAGGAAGATCAGCAGCAGCGGCGGGATCAGCACGAAGGTCACGCGCTCGGCCAGCTTGGACAGGAGACCCAGCTTGAGCGCGCGGTTGCCCGCGGCGATCAGGAACGCCACCACCACCGCCCCGCACAGGGCGGCCACGATCTTCTCGTCCGTGGGCACGGAGGTGACCTCATGCCCTTCCAGCCAGGTGTGGATGTCGGCCATGTGGCGCGCCAGGAACACCGCCACCAGGGTGGAGATCGCCATCAGCACCACCAGCGACGGGTAGCCGCTGCTGCCGTTGGACTCGCGGTAGGCGCGCGCTTCGGGCGGCAGCGCCGGCGCGCGCTTGGGGAAGACAACGGCGACCAGCGCCACGTAGCCGACGTACAGGCCGGTCAGGATGAACCCCGGGACGAAGGCGCCCTTGTACATGTCACCCACGCTGCGGCCAAGCTGGTCGGCCATGATGATCAGCACCAGCGAGGGCGGGATGATCTGGGCCAGCGTGCCGGAGGCGGCGATGATGCCGGTGGCCAGGCGCCGGTCGTAGCCGTAGCGCAGCATGATGGGCAGCGAGATCAGGCCCATCGAGATCACCGAGGCGGCCACCACGCCGGTGGTGGCGGCCAGCAGCGCACCCACGAAGATCACCGCGAACGCGAGGCCGCCGCGCATCGGCCCGAACACCTGGCCGATGGTTTCGAGCAGGTCCTCGGCCATGCCGCTGCGTTCTAGGATCAGGCCCATCAGCGTGAAGAACGGGATGGCCAGCAGCGTCTCGTTCTGCATGATGCCGAAGATGCGCAGCGGCAGCGCCTGCATCAGCGCCTCGGGCAGCAGGCCGAGCTCGATGCCGACAAAGCCGAAGAACATGCCGCAGGCACCCAGGCTGAAAGCCACCGGGAAACCCAGCAGCAGGAAGACGATCAGCCCCGCAAACATGATCGGGGCGAAGTTGCTCATCAGGAATTCCATGGTCGGATCGCTTGTGTCTTTCTCGGGCAGCTCAGCGCTGGGCGGCGGCTGCGGCGGCAGCTTCTTCGGCTTCGGTCTTCATGCGCAGGTCCTCGGCCAGCATTTCCTCGGCGGATTTTTCGCCTGACTTGTCGGTCGGGTCAGGGGCCTGGCCGCGCAGGAAGGCCACGCGCTTGATCAGCTCCGACCAGCCCTGCAGCAGCAGCAGCACGAAGCCGATGGGCAGCGCCAGCCACGCCGGCCAGCGGATCAGGCCACCGGCGTTGGACGACATCTCGCCGCTCTGGAACTTGGCCCAGAACTGAGGAATGCCGAAATACAGCACGGCGATGCACACCGGCGTGAGAAAGCAGACGAAACCGAAGACGTCGATCCAGATGCGCGTGCGCTTGGACCAGCGGCCATAGATCACGTCGATCTTCACGTGCTCCTGGTTCAGCAGCGTGTAGCCGGCTGCCAGCAGGAACGCCCAGGCGAACAGGAACCATTGCACTTCCAGCCAGGCGTTGGAGCTAGTGTCGAACACCTTGCGCACGATGGCGTTGCCGGCGCTGATCAGGGTCGAGGCCAAGATCAGCCAGATCATCAGCTTGCCGACATTGCGGTTGAGCGCATCGACGGCGCGGGAAAAAGCGAGCAGCGCTTGCATGCGGGCGAGACCTCCACGTTGCACAAAAATGCGCCAGCCGCGGGTTGTGGACTGCGGTGGCGCCTTAAGTGCTGATTCTAAAGAGGGTGTTACCCCCCAAGTTGCCTATGTGATACGGGTTTGCCCGCATTGGCGAGGCTGAGGCTGTCGAAAGCCCGTTGCAGCGCACCTTATCGGTGCGCGGGCTTGCGTCGGGAGAAGTTCCACCACGGCAGCACGCGGCTCATCGACAGCACGCGTCCGCAGTCCACCGGCCGGTAGCCGGGCAGGGCGGCCAGAGCCTGCTGCCAGGCTTCGCTCTGCAGCAGCGCGCGCAGCGCCAGCACGGCGGGCGTGTCGAGCGCGGATTTCAGGCAGACCAGCCGGTATTCCTCTTCCATCAGCGGCACGAAGTCGAGCCCGCGCGCGCGCGCCGCTGCCTCGATGCCCAGGCCGGCGTCGGCCAGGCCGGCGGCAATGGTCTGTGCCACCGCCGTGTGTGAGGGTTCGGTGTCGTGCCAGCCGCGGATCTGCTCCGGCGGGATGCCATCGCGCGCCAGCAGTTCTTCCAGCAGCACGCGCGTGCCGGTGCCACGTTCGCGGTTCACGAAGCGCAGCCCGGGCCGCAGCAGGTCGGCCAGGCCCGCGATGTGGCGGGGGTTGCCGGGCGCCACCATCAGCCCCTGCGTGCGGCGGGCAAAGCCGATCAGCTTGTGCTGCCCGGGCTTGAGCCGCGCCCGATAGGCGCGTGCGGTGGCGCTGGTGCGCTCGGCCTGCTCGCGCACGTGGAAGCCCGCCAGGCTGCAGCGCCCTTCGTTGAGTGCGCGGATGGCGTCCACACTGCCGGTGAAGCGCACATCGAGGTGCAAGCCCGCGTGACGGTTGGCGTGGTCGCGCAGGGCCACCAGCGCCTCGTCGTGGCTGGCGTGCAGCGTGAGCACCTGCACCGCAGGGTCGAAGGCGGCGGCGAACGCGTGCTCGAGCTCGGCGCGCAAGGCCTCGATCTGCGGCGCCAGCCGCGCCTGCGCCTGGCGCTCGGCCCACAGCAGCTTGGTGCCGAAATCCGTCAGCCGCGCGGCCTGGCCTTTCTCCCAATGAATCAGCGGTTGCCCGAGGGCCGACTCCCAGCGCTTGAGCTCGCCCCAAGCATGGCGGTACGAGAGCCCGAGCACCCGCGCCGCCGCCGAGATCGAGCCCGCATCGGCCACCGCGCCCAGCAGCGCGGCGAGCGGATGCTGCACGCCGCGCGCGGCGCTGGCGTCCTGATGCAGCGTGTAGTGCAGCGCGACCCTATGCATGGGCCAACATATCGTCAGAGGGCATGGTGCCGCCTACGATACCGCAGCGCCGCGCCGCCCGTTCTTCGCGCCGCCGCGAGAACCGAACCGCCTGCTGGCCTGCCCATTCGTTCATGTCCACCCTGTCCGAGAGCCTCGTCACCGCCTGGCAGTTGCTGGTTGCGCCCGACCCCACGCTGTGGGCCATCGTGGGCCGCTCGCTGGCCGTCAGTGCGACGGCCTGTGCGCTGGCCTGCGCCCTGGGCCTGCTGCTGGGCGCCTGGTTGGCGGTGGCGCGCTTTCCGGGCCGGCCGCTGGTGCTCACCCTGCTCAACACCTCGCTGGCCATGCCGTCGGTGGTGGTGGGTCTGGTCATTTACCTGCTGCTCTCGCGTTCGGGGCCGCTGGGCTTCCTGGGCTGGCTATTCAGTTTCCAGGCCATGGTGCTGGCGCAGGCCATCCTGGTGCTGCCGCTGGTGACCGCGCTGACCCGCCAGGTGGTGGAGGACAGCGACCGCGAGCACGGCGAGCAGCTCACCTCGCTGGGGGCCGGCCGCGCCCTGCGCAGCCTGCTCATGGCCTGGGACGAGCGCTATGCCTTGCTCACGGTGGTCATCACCGCGTTCGGCCGCGCGGTGTCCGAGGTCGGCGCGGTGATGATCGTGGGCGGTAATATCGACGGCTTCACCCGTGTGATGACCACGGCCATTGCGCTGGAGACTAGCAAGGGCGACCTGCCACTGGCGCTGGGCCTAGGCATCATCCTGCTGGGGGTGGTGCTGCTGCTCAACAGCGCGGTGGCCCTGCTGCGGCGCTGGCGCGAGCGCCTGGACGGCGGTGACCTGCGGATGGCCACCACATGAGGGTCGATCCGATGGACGCTGCCGCGGGCCAGTCCCCATCCGCGCACGCACCGGTCGTGCTGGCGCTGCGCGGCGTGCACGTGAGCCTGGGGCCGGCGGCCCAGGTCGAGGCGCTGCGCAACATCACGCTGAACATCCACGCCGGCGAGTCGGTCGCCCTGGTGGGCCCCAACGGTTGTGGCAAGAGCACGCTGCTGCGCACCCTGCACGGCCTGTTGCCCATGGCCGCGGGCGAACGGGCGGTGCCACAGGTCTCGCGCATCGCCATGCTGTTCCAGCGGCCGCACCTGCTGCGCATGTCGGTGCAGCGCAACCTGCAACTGGGCCTGTGGCTCTCGGGCATGCCCTGGGGCCAGACGCGGGACCGCGTTCGCCAGGCGCTCGAACGCGTCGATCTGGCGCACCTGGCCGAGCGCAATGGCCGGGCGCTCTCGGGTGGGCAGCAGCAGCGCGTGGCGCTGGCGCGTGCCTGGGCGCTGCAACCCGATGTGTGGCTGCTCGACGAACCCACCGCCAGCCTCGACCCGCACGCCAAGCGCGACGTCGAGGCGCTGATCGCCGACTTTGGTCGCGAGGCGCCAGCGCCCGGCCGCCTGCCGCCCACGCTGGTGTTCGCCAGCCACAACCTGGGCCAGGTCAAGCGTCTGGCCACCCGGGTCGTCTACATGGAGCAAGGGCGTGTGCTGGCCGACCTGCCGGTGCACGATTTTTTCAACCAGTCCCTGCTGGAAGCGCACTTCCCGCAGGCCAGTGCGTTCGTCAAAGGAGAAACCACATGACATCCCGCTTCGCTTCCCAACGCCGCCAGGTCGTCCGTCTGCTCGCCGCCGCCGGCGTGCTCTCGGCCGGTCTGCTCGGCAGCCTGGCCGCCCAGGCCCAGAGCAGCATCGTCGTGGCCTCGACCACTTCCACCGAGCAGTCGGGCCTGTTCGGGCACATCCTGCCGCAGTTCAAACAGGCCACCGGCATCGACGTGAAGGTGGTGGCGCTCGGCACGGGCCAGGCCATCGACATGGCCCGCCGCGGCGATGCCGACGTGCTGTTCGTGCACGACAAGCTGGCCGAAGAGAAGTTCGTGGCCGACGGCTTTGCCGTCAAGCGCCTGGAGGTCATGTACAACGACTTCGTGCTCATCGGCCCCAAGGCCGACCCGGCAGGGACCAAGGGCAATGACATCGTCGCGGCCCTCAAGAAAATCGCCACCGCGAATGCGCCCTTCGTCTCGCGCGGCGACAAGAGCGGCACCCACGCGGCCGAGCTGCGCTTCTGGAAGATGACCGACACCGATGCCAACAAGGGCACCGGCTACAAGGAATGCGGTTGCGGCATGGGCCCGGCGCTGAACATCGCGGCCTCCAGCGGCGCCTATGTGCTGGCCGACCGCGGTACCTGGCTGAACTTCAAGAACCGGGCCGACCTGGCGGTGCTGGTCGAGGGTGACAAACGCCTGTTCAACCAGTACGGCGTCATGTTGGTCAGCAGCGCCAAACACCCGCAGGTGAAGACCGCCGAAGGTCAGAAGTTCGTGGACTGGGTGACCGGCGCTGCGGGCCAGAAAGCCATTGCCGACTACAAGATCGGCGGTGAGCAGCTGTTCTTCCCCAACGCGACCAAGTGAAGGTCAGCGCACCATCGCCACGCCCTTGATCTGGGCGTACACCGCCAGACCGGGCGCGATGCCCAGCCGGTTGCACGACAGCCGGCTGATGCGCGAGAGCAGGCGCGCACCTTCACCGTCCGGCCCCAGGCGCAGACCCACCAGCACCTGACCGGGCACCGCTTCCTGCACGTCCGTCACCCGCGCCGGCAGCACGTTGAGCACGCTGGTCTGCACGGGCTGCTGCAAAGACAGGCTCACGTCCCGGGCCTGGATCGACAGGCGCGCACCCTTGCCCTGGCGTGGCACGCCCTGGCGCGACTGCGGCAGCAGCAGATGGCCGCCGTCGATGTCGTACACCGCCATCAGGTCGCTGGGCGAAAACCCGCTGCAGCGGCCCATCAGCACCGACACCGCGCCGTCGCCTTGCGCCAGCGGCAGGTCGGCGCGCGTCAGCATGTCGGCCAGCGGGCCTTCGGCCTGCACGCGACCCTGGTCCAGCAGCACCACGTGGTCGGCCAGCCGCGCCACTTCGTCCAGCGAATGGGTGACGTACACCACCGGCACGTCCAGCGCTTCGTGCAGCTGCTCCAGCCAGGGCAATATTTCCGCCTTGCGCGCCGCGTCCAGCGCCGCCAGCGGCTCGTCCATTAGCAGCAGCTGCGGGCTGGTGGCCAGGGCGCGGGCGATAGCCACACGCTGGCGTTCGCCACCCGAGAGCTGGTGCGGCCACCGCTGCAGCAGATGGCCAATGCCCAGCAGCTCCAGCCCGTGGCGCCAGTCGTGCCGGCGCAGCGTGGCGGGCGTGCGGTCAAAGCCGAAGCGCAGGTTGCCCTCCACCGTCTGGTGGTCGAACAGGCTGGCCTCCTGGAACACATAGCCCAGCGCCCGCTGGTGTGTGGGCACGAACACGCCGCGCGCGCTGTCCTGCCACGTCGCGTCGCCCACCCGCACCTGGCCGCGCGCCGCGCGCTCCAGCCCGGCCAGCACGCGCAGGCAGGTCGTCTTGCCGCTGCCCGATGGCCCGAACAGCGCGGTGATGCCGTGGCCGGGCAGGGTCATATCCACGTCCAGCGTGAAGTCGGAGCGCTGCAGTTGCGCGCGCAGCTGGAGGTCGTTTGCCGTCATGTGCGCCCCTGGCGCGCGTGCCGCGCGTTGTAGAACTGCAGCGCCATCAGCACCGCGAAGGCAAACACCAGCATGACCGCGGCCAGGCGGTGCGCGTCGGCATACTCCAGCGCTTCCACATGGTCAAAGATCTGTACCGACACCACCCGCGTCACGCCGGGGATGTTGCCGCCCACCATCAGCACCACGCCGAACTCGCCCACCGTGTGCGCAAAGCTCATGATGCTGCCGGTGACGAAGCCGTGCCGGCACAAAGGCAGCACCACATGGAAAAAGCGGTCCAGCGGCCCTGCGCGCAGGCTGGCCGCCACTTCCAGCGGCCGTTCGCCCAGCACCTGCATGCTGTTCAGAATGGGTTGCACCATGAAGGGCAGCGAATAAAACACCGAAGCCACCACCAGCCCGACAAAGGTGAAGGGCAGGGTGGGCAGACCCATGGACACCATCCACGCGCCCACCGGCCCGTTGGGCCCCAGCCCCACCAGCAGGTAGAAGCCCAGCACCGACGGTGGGAGCACCAGCGGCAACGCCACCAGCGCTCCCACCGGCTTGGCCAGCCAGCCGCGCGACCGCGCCAGCCACCAGGCCAGCGGCGTGCCCAGCACCAGCAGGATCAGCGTGGTCAGCGTGGCGACCTGAAAGGTCAGCCACAGCGCCTGGAGGTTGTCGGGGGTCAACAGCACGTCAAAGTTCGTAGCCGTAGGAACGGATCAGGTCCTTGATGTTCGGGCTTTGTAGAAGCTTCAGCAGAGCCTTGGCGGCCTCGTTGCCTGCGCCCTTTTTCAGCAGCACCGCGTCCTGGCGGATCGGGTCGTAGTGGGTCTGCGGAATCACCCACATCGAACCGGCCTTGAGCTGGCCGCCTTCCAGCACCTGCGACATCGCCACAAAGCCCACATCGGCGTTGCCGGTCTTCACGAAGTTGAAAGTCTGGCCAATGCTCTCGCCCTGCACCAGCTTCGGCGTGATGGCGTCCTTCAGGCCCAGCTTGTCCACCACCTGCATGGCCGCAGCACCGTAAGGCGCGGTCTTGGGGTTTGCAAACGCGACCTTGCCCAGGTCGGCGGCCTTGAGCACCGCGCCTTTGTCGTCCACCCGGCCCGCCTTGACCGACCACAGCACCAGCTTGCCCGTGGCGTAGGTGAAGCGCGTGCCCGGCTGGGCCAGGCCGTCCTTCTCCAGCATCTCGGGGCGTTCGTTGTCGGCCGAGAGGAACACGTCGAACGGCGCGCCGTTCTTGATCTGGGTGTAGAAGGCGCCCGACGCGCCGGTGGACACCTTCAGTGTGTGGCCGGTGGTCTTCTCCAGCACGGCGGCGATGGCCTTGATCGGTTCCGCGAAATTCGCGGCCACGGCGACCTGGGCTTCGGCTGCCAGCGCACTGGATTGCACCAGCGTGGCAAACAGCAGGGTGAAAAGGGAAGACAGACGGCGCATGTACACCTCGCGATGAAAGAGCCGCTGGCGCGGCGGGCGGGAATCGTTATCCCTAAATGGAATAGCGAGTATAGCGCTTGCCCGGCCCGGGCAGAATCGCGGCATGACAGACACCCCGCCTCCGACCGAACAGCCCCGCAACCCCCTGCACGGCGTGACCCTTGAGGCCATGGTCCGCGCGCTGGAAGCGCACTACGGCTGGGACGAGCTGGCGCGGCGCATCCCCATCCGTTGCTTCGCGCTCGACCCCAGCGTCAAGTCCAGTCTGACCTTCCTGCGCAAGACGCCCTGGGCGCGCGAGAAGGTCGAAGGCCTGTACCTGTTCATGCTGCGGGAAGTCCGGCGGTCGCAGCGCGGGTAGCTGGATGGCGTTGTACTTGCGGGCAGAGCGGCGCGTGGACGCAAGGAACCGTCTTGCGCGAGGCCGCATTTGCGCCGGCAGCAGAACCCGTCCGCTGCAACACAAAGATCAGGGCTTGATGTACCCGTACTGCTCGCGGAACTGCAGTTGGCCGATGCGCACGACGCCAGATGGCGTGAAGCCAGCGTCCATGACGAACTGGTCCTTTTTGAGGTTCATGGCGCGCATGGTGAGCTCGCACACCTCAAACTTCACGCCTTTGGCCACCAAGTCGGAAATCAGCGGGCCGTATTCGATGTTCGGGTTCTTCGGATCCTTGGCGCCATCCATGAGGAACTTGACGCCGTCGCCCAGGGCCACCACAACGATCTTGGTGTCGGGCGCGGTGTCCATGTAGTTGCGCAGGGTGCGCAGTCCGGCGGTGGCCTGGGTGTCGCTGTTGTCGAAGTGGTAGACGACCTTGTCGCCCGCCCACGAGAGGCTGGTGGCCGCTGCCAACAGCAGCGCGGAAAAGAAATGGCGCAAACGCATACGAAACTCCCCTCTGTACACGGACACACCGGCCGCCGCTGGCGTCACGCCCGATCGCGGCGTCCGAACCGGCACCGAGTGTACGCATGGAACAATTTGGTCCATGAACAAACGACGATTGGCCTACGACGACGCGCTGGGCCATGCCATCAGCGACAAACGCATCGAGGTGCTGCGCGGCATCGCGCTCACCGGCTCCATCTCGAGCGCCGCGCGCGCCCTGGGCATCAGCTACAAAGCGGCGTGGCAGGCGGTGGAAACCTTGAGCGGCCTGGCCGGCGCGCCCCTGGTGGAGCGCACCGTCGGCGGCAGTGGCGGCGGCGGCGCCAGGCTCACCCGCCAGGGCGAGCAACTGCTGGTGCTGGCCGAGGAACTGGCCCTGGCGCGGCGCGCGGTGCTGGCCCGGCATGCGGCGGGCGAGGCGCTCTCCGGCGGGCTGGGCCTGCGCACCAGCATGCGCAACCAGATTGCGTGCGAAGTCGAATCCTGCGAGCCCATGGCCGCGCACGACCCGATGGCCCTGGTGCGGCTGCGCACGGCCGGCGGCGACATGCTGCTGTCACAGATCACTCAGGAAAGCGCGGACCTGCTCGGCATCGCGCCGGGCATGCGGATCCACGCCCTGTGCAAGGCCGCCGCGGTCGAGGTGATCGCCGCCGACGCCACCGGTGCCGCCGCGTCCGCGCCAGGCGACGCGGCGCCGGCCTTCTTCCTCGGCGGGCACATTCGCCGGGTCTCGCCGGGTGAACGGCGCGACGAAGTCACGCTCGAACTCGAAGGCGGCGGCACGTGGGCCGGCTTTGCGCCGCATCCCTTCCCGGCCGCCGAAGGGGAATGGGCGCAGGCCCGCGTGTCGGCAGCCGCCGTGGTGCTGGCGCTGGCGGGCTGACAGGCCCGCGCAGCGCTTCTCAGATGCGCCGGCCCAGCTTGCGGTAGACCGTGGCGCGGCTGATGCCCAGCACGCGGGTGGCCTCCTTCACATTGCCGCGCGCATCGGCCACGGCTTTTCGGATCAGCGAGAGTTCGAGGTCCTTCAGCGACGGGCTGCCGCTCACGGCGCCGCGCCGCGGCCGGTCTGCGCCACCGTCGGCGGCGCGTGCCCAGACCTGCAGCCGCAGACCGGTCCACAGCGGAAGGTCCAGCGGGGCCGCCTCGTGGCGGGCGGCATCGAACAGCGTTCCGACCGGCGTGGCAAACACCTCGTCGGCATGGGCGTCGGGCTGGCGCGCCAGACCGGGCAGCAGGTTGCGCGCCGTCGAATTGGCCGCCACCACCCGGCCCTCGGCGTCCAGACACAGCAAACCGTCGCCCTCGGTGCCCAGCGTCTGCCCGGGCCAGTTGATGCGCAGCAGCAGGCGGTGGGGCTGGCGCAGCGTCAGGCCGTTTTCGATGCTGCGCGCCGCCTGCGCGACGAGATGGCGCAGTTCAGGCCGCTCGGCTGCGTCGATGCCGGTCAGGTCGAGCATGCCGAGGCAGCGGCCGTCGGGCCCGAACAGCGGTGCCCCCGCACAGCTGTACACCGAGGTGTCGTCGAAGAAATGCTCGCCGCGGTGCAGCCAGACCGGGTGCTGCTCGATCAGTGCGGCACTGATGGCGGTGGTGCCCACGGCGCGCTCCGACAAGTCGGCGCCGACCCGGGTGATGACGGCCGCGCGCCGGTCGTCGCGGTCGATCGGGCCGTGCGCATCCACCACAACCCCGTGCGCATTGGTCAGGATGGCGAAGTACCGGGTCTGGGCCATGGCTTGCTGCAGGCTCGCCAGCACCGGTTGCGCAGCCTCGATCAGGTCGCGGTGCTCGGCCAGCGTGCGCCGCAGCTGGGTGCGTGAGATCACGTCGAAACCCACGCGCTGCCCGGGCGACAGGCCAGCGGTCAGGCATCGCCGCCACGAACGCTCGATCCACGGCTCCACCGCCGCGGCGGGTGCGACCGATCCGTGCATCACCGCATGGCGCGCGCGCTCGATCTGCAACAGGCGCAGGGATGGGTCGGCGACCGTGAGAGGCTGGCTGTGCATGGGCGCTCGCTCGCAGGAGTTCGGTGGGGGCATTCTGCGGCATCTTCTCGCGTCGTGCCGGCGGCTGCGCGGGTGTGTCTCAATTTGAGAATTTCTGCGGCGGCAGCGTTGAGCCTAGGGTATTCCCGAAGCCTGGGGGCATCGGGTCTGCCAACAATCGTGGCAGGCGGCAGCAGCGCGTCGTGCGGGTTGCAGGCCGGTTCACCGACGTCCTTCGAGGAGAGCCTTCATGCAGAAGATGTTGCACATCAACCCCGACAAATGCACGGGTTGCCTGCAGTGCGAAATGGCGTGTTCATTCGAGCACTACGGCACCTTTGCCACGGCGAAATCGCGGATCAAGGTTTTTGATTTCCACCACACGGGCAAGAAAGTGCCCTACACCTGCACCCAGTGCGACGAGGCCTGGTGCCTGCACGCCTGCCCGGTCGAGGCCATCACGATGGACAAGCTCACCGGCGCCAAGGTCGTGAACGAAACCACTTGCGTCGGCTGCAAGGTCTGCACCATCGCCTGCCCCTTCGGCACCATCAACTACGTGCAGGAGACGGGCAAAGTGCAGAAGTGCGACCTCTGCGGCGGCGAGCCCGCCTGCGCCGACGCCTGCCCCACCGGCGCCATCACCTTCATCGACGCGAACTGGACGGGGCTTTCCAAGATGCAGCAATGGGCCGACAAGCTGGGCAACCAGCCTTCTGCCGCCTGAAGGAGAACACATCATGTCGTGGGCAGGAAAACTTCTTCGCGTCGACCTCACCAAGGGCACGGTCACGGCCGAGCCGCTGAACATGGACTGGGCCCGGGCGTACCTCGGCTCGCGCGGCCTGGCCGCCAAGTACCTCGCCAGCGAGGTCGATCCCAAGGTCGATCCGCTGTCGCCGGGCAACAAGATCATCTGGGCCACCGGCCCGCTGACCGGCACCATGGCCTCCACCGGCGGGCGCTACACGGTCTCCACCAAGAGCCCGCTGACCGGCGCCATCGCCTGCTCCAACTCGGGCGGCTACTGGGGCGCCGAACTCAAGATGGCCGGCTGGGACATGGTCATCTTCGAGGGCCGCAGCGAAAAGCCCGTGTACCTCTATGTGAACGACGATCACGCCGAACTGCGCGACGCCTCGCACCTGTGGGGCAAGAGCGTGTGGGAAACCGAAGAGCTCATCAAGAAGGGCTTGCAGGACCCGCTCACGCGCGTCTCCAGCATCGGCAAGGCGGGTGAGGTCGGTGTGCTGTTCGCGGCCGTGGTGAACGACCTGCACCGCGCCGCCGGTCGCTCCGGCGTGGGCACCGTCATGGGCAGCAAGAACCTCAAGGCGATCGCCGTGCGCGGCACCAAGGGCGTGGGCAACATCCGTGACCCCAAAGCCTTCATGCGTGTCACCAAGGAGAAGAAGCAAATCCTGCACGACAACGCGGTCACTGGACAGGGCCTGCCCACCTACGGCACCCAGGTGCTGATGAACGTCATCAACGAGGTCGGGGCCTTGCCCACGCGCAACCACCGCGACAACCAGTTCGAGGGCGCCAAGGACATTTCCGCCGAGGCCATGGCCACGCCGCGCAAGACCGACGGCAAGGCGCAGCTCGTGACCAACCAGGCCTGCTTCGGCTGCACCATCGCCTGCGGTCGCATCAGCAAGATGGACGAGACCCATTTCACGGTGGCCAACAAGCCCCAGTACTGGGGAGCGAGCGGTGGCCTGGAATATGAGGCCGCCTGGGCGCTGGGCGCAGCCAACGGGGTCAACGACCTCGAGTGCCTGCAGTACGCATCCATGATCTGCAACGAGCACGGCATGGACCCCATCAGCTTCGGCGCAACCGTGGGCGCGGTGATGGAGCTCTACGACATGGGCGTGCTCACCAAGGAGCAGATCGGCATCGAGGCGCCCTTCGGCTCGGCCCAGGCTCTGGCATTCCTAGCGGAGGAAACCGCGCACGGCCGCGGCTTCGGCAAGGAGCTCGGCATGGGCTCCAAGCGTCTGACGGCCAAATATGGCCACCCTGAGCTTTCGATGAGCAGCAAAGGCCAGGAATTCCCGGCCTACGACGGCCGGGGCATCCAGGGCATCGGCCTGGCCTATGCCACCAGCAACCGCGGCGGCTGCCACCTGCGCGGCTACACGATCGCTTCCGAGGTGCTGGGTATCCCGGTGAAGACCGATCCGGCCGCCACCGATGGCAAGCCCGAGCTCGTCAAGGCCTTCCAGGATGCGACCGCCGCGTTCGACTCCTCGGGTCTGTGCGTGTTCACCACCTTCGCCTGGGGGCTGGCCGACCTGTCGCCGCAGCTGCAGGCCGCCATCGGTGAGGAGTTCACCACCGAGGAGCTCGAGAAGATCGGCGAGCGCATCTGGAACCTCGAGCGCGAGTTCAACAACGCGGCTGGTTTCACCGCGAAGGACGACAGCCTGCCGCCGCGCCTGCTCAAGGAGGCCTGCAAGACCGGCCCCACCAAAGGCCAGGTCAACCAGCTCGAGAAGATGCTGCCGCACTACTACGAGGTCCGCGGCTGGGATGCCGAAGGCCGTCCCACGGCGCAGACCCGCGCGCGCCTCGGGCTCTGACTCGCGCATCAGCAGACGATGGCCTCACAGGGGGCGGGGCGCGAGCCTCGCCCTTTTTTCTTGCCTTCCTATCGAACCGGGACGGATTTCGCCATGACCCACCATCTCATCCTTGGCGCAGGCCCTGCCGGCGTGATTGCAGCCGAGACACTGCGCCGCCATGCGGGCGCGCAAGACCGCATCACCCTCGTCGGTGACGAACCGGAGCCGCCGTACTCCCGCATGGCGATTCCCTACCTGCTGATCGGGCACATCGACGAAGCAGGCACCCACCTGCGCAAGAGCCCGACCCATTTCGCCGACCTGGGCATCGAGCGCATGCAGGCCCGTGCCAGCCGCGTCGATGCCGCCGGCCGCCGCGTGACGTTCGAAGACGGCCGCACCGTGTCTTTCGACACCTTGTTGATCGCCACCGGCTCGACGCCAGTGCAGCCGCCGGTGCCCGGCATCGACGCCGAGGGCGTGTTCCACTGCTGGACGCTGGCCGACGCGCGCGAAATCCTCCAGCGGGCCAAGCCCGGTGCCCGGGTGCTGCAGCTCGGTGCTGGCTTCATCGGCTGCATCATCATGGAAGCCCTGGCTGCACGCGGGGTGCAGCTTTCGGTGGTCGAGATGGGCGACCGCATGGTGCCGCGCATGATGGGCCCCACCGCGGGGGGCATGATTCGCGAATGGTGCGAGGCCAAAGGCGTTCGGGTGCACACCGGCACGCGCATCGAGTCGGTTCAGCCCGGCTCGCCGCTGCGGGTGCGGCTGTCCGACGGGCAGACGGTGGAGGCCGACCTGCTCATCAGCGCCGCAGGCGTCAAGCCCACCATCGGCTTTCTGGCCGACTCGGGCATCACCTGCCTGCAAGGGGTGCTGACCGACGAGTACATGCAAACCAACGTGCCAGGCATTTTTGCCGCCGGCGACTGCGCCGAGGCGTTCGACAAGGTCAGCGGCCGGACCATCATCAGCGCCATCCAGCCCAATGCGGCCGAGCAGGCGCGGGTCGCCGCGCTCAACATGGCCAGTGCGGCGCCACGGGCGCAGCTTCGAGGGGTCATGCAGATCAACGTGCTCGACACCCTGGGCCTGATTTCGGCGAGCTTCGGCAACTGGCAGGGCGTGCCGGGCGGCGAGCATGTGGAGCTGACCGACCTGGCCGCGCGCCGCCACCTGAGTCTGCAGTTCAAGGACGATGTGCTCGTGGGCTGCAACAGCGTGGGCTGGACGGAGCATGTTGGCGTGATGCGCGGCATGGTCGAGGGGCAACTGCGCCTCGGCCCGTGGAAGGACGCCTTGCTGGCCGATCCGACCTGTCTCATGGAGGCCTACCTGGCCGCCGCACAGGGGCAAGGCCAATGGTCGGGCGCGGCCGATACCCGGCGGCGTTGACCGCCGACGCATCCACCGTCGAATGCCATGCGCATCACGCTCAAGCTGTTTGCCTCGCTGACCGACTACCTGCCCCCGCACGCACGGCGGGACAACCAGGTGGAACTGGACGTGGCCCCAGACGCGACCATCAGCACCATCATCGAGCCCCTGGGCATGCCGCCCAAGCTCGTGCATCTGGTGCTGGTCAACGGTGTCTATGTGGCCCCGGAGCAGCGACTGACCCGCACCTTGGTCGAGGGGGACGTGCTCGCCATCTGGCCGCCCATTGCGGGCGGGTGAGTGCGGTTCACGCAGGGGGTGGCTGATGCCCACACCCGTTCGCTTCACGCGGGAGATGGCGTTCAGCCGCGACGAGTGGCTGCGCGCGTTGCCCGAGGCGGTGGGGACTCACCTGATGAGCGTTGGCGAAGGGGTGGCCCATGTGCGCATCGGCCAAGGTGGCCTGTCCCTGCGCTGGCATGCCGCTCCAGCGCGCCGCATTGCGCTGCTCGCACTGCCGCGGCTGGTGGTGGGTTTCGAGTTCGAGGGTCTGGATGCCGCGGCGCGGGATGCCTTCATGAAGCGCTTTGATCTCTACATACACCGTGGTGGCGGCTGAGGCACTGCTCACGCGCGGGCGAAGGCAACCACATGGTCCACCGCCAGCCGGATGCCGATGCGCTCGCCGAGCGCATGGTTGTGGTGCGATGGCACCAGGCACAGCACCTGACGGCCACTGTCGAGCTTGAGCGTGTAGAGAAACTCCGCGCCGCGGAAGGCTCGGCGCACCACCTCGGCGCGAACCGGGCTCTCGTCGTCATGCACGATGTCGTCCGGGCGGAACAACACGTCCACCGCGGCGCCGCGCCCCAGGGCGAGGCAACTTGCACCATCGCATTGCGCGAGATCGACGCCGCGCAGGGTACCCAGCTCGACGGCCACCTCCCGCTCGCTGAGCACTTCGCCCGGAAGAAACACACCTTGGCCGATGAAGTCCGCCACAAAGCGCGAGGCCGGGCGGTGGTACAGGTCGTACGCGCTGCCCCACTGCACGAGCCGGCCCTGGTGCATCACGCCGATGCGGTCGGCCATGGCAAAGGCCTCATGCTGGTCGTGCGTGACCAGCAGGGCGGTGATGTTCTCGTGGCGCAGCAGGTCGCGCACGTCGAGTGAAAGACGCTCACGCAGTTCGACATCGAGGTTCGAGAACGGCTCGTCGAGCAACAGCAGTTTCGGCCGGGGGGCCAGGGCCCGCGCCAGCGCCGCGCGCTGCTGCTGCCCGCCCGACAATTCGGACGGCCGCTGCCGCGCCAGCGCCGTCAGGTCGGTCAGGGCGAGCATGTCCTGCACCCGCTGCCGACGTTGCGCTTCGGGCCAGCGGCGCAGACCGAAAGCGACGTTCTCCTCGACGCTGAGGTGCGGGAACAAGGCGTAATCCTGGAACACCAGGCCGATGTGCCGCTGCTCGGGCGCAAGGATGAAGGACTTGTTGGCCGAGGCCTCGGCCAACAGCTCGCCATCGAGACGGATGCGGCCCGCATGCGGCGCCTCGAAGCCGGCGATCAGCCGAAGGGCCGTCGTCTTGCCGCAGCCCGAGGGCCCCAGCAGACAGCCGACTTCCCCCGGCGGGATGTGCAGGTTCAGCCCCTGCAGAACGGGTGGGCCCCCGTAATGGTGTTCGAGATCTTCAACGGCGAGCATCGGCGTGGCGGATGAGCAGAAACACCGGCAGCATACCGACGAGCGCAATGGCGACGGCGGGCAGCGCGGCGCGCTCCCATTCACCTTCGGAGGTCATTTCGAACACCCGCACGGCCAGCGTGTCCCAGCCGAACGGGCGGGTCATCAGGGTGATGGGGAGCTCCTTCATCAGATCCACGAACACCAGGGCAGCGGCCACACCCAGCGAACTGCGCAGCAGCGGCAGGTGGATGCGCCGCAGCCGGCCGAGGGCGCGTTCGCCAAGCGTTCGCGCGGCTTCGTCCATGCTGCGTGAAATCGCCTGCAGGCCGGCCTCGAGCGGCCCGTGGCCCACTGCGAGAAAGCGCACCAGATAGGCCAGGAGCAGCGCTGCGAGGGTGTTGCTCAGCAACAGCCGATCGGCGCCGAGCGCATCCGCGAGGCGATGGTCCAGCCACGACAGGCTCCACACCGCGCCAACGGCCAGCACCGCGCCGGGCAGGGCATAGCCCATGGTTGCGAGCCGCTGCGCGAGCGTCATCGCACGGCCGGCCTGCATGCGCTGGGCATAGGCCAGCGCGACCGCCGTGAGGACGACGAGCGCGGCGCCCGAAGCAGCCAGCAACAGCGTGTGCAGGGCGAAGCCGAGGTAACGGCCATCGAGGTCTTGCAGGGCCGAACGGGCGGCCCACACCCCCAGTTGCAGCATCGGGGCGGCAAAGGCCAGCAGCCACAGGGCGCCGCAGAAGGCGCTGGCCGCGGCGGCCCGCCACCCGTGCAGGGGCACCAGCGTTCCGGCCGCGAACATCCGCATGCCGCCGCGGCGGCTTTGCCGCTGCACCAGTTCGGCCTGCGCCAAGGCGGCCAGCAGCGCCAGCACGATGAGCAGGGCGGCGAGCTGCGCGGCCGCGTCGATCGACTGCAGAGCAAACCAGGTCTTGTAGATGGCCGTCGTGAAGGTGTTGAAGTTGAACACCGACACCGTGCCAAAGTCCGCCAGCGTCTCCATCCAGGCCAGCAGCAGTCCCGCGCCGAGAGCGGGCAAGGCCATGGGCAGCACCACACGCCAGAAGGCCGCGAGCCGGTTGTGGCCCAGGGTCAGCGCAGCCTCGATCAGGCGCGAGCCCTGGTTGCGAAACGCCGCGTAGGTGCTGAGGTACACATAGGCGTACAGCGACAGACTCAGCGCCAGCGCAGCGCCCCAGCCCGAGCGCACGGTGGGCAGCGTCAGGCCGAACTGGTTGCGCAGCCAGGTGGGCAGCGGCGCGGAGAAGTCCAGCCAGCCCACCCAGACAAAACCGCTCACGTAGGCAGGAATCGCCAGCGGCAGCAGCAGGCCCCAGACGAAGAAATTGCGACCCGGAAAGCGGCACAGCGCCGTCAGTGCAGCCGCCGGCAAGCCGAGCAACAGCACCCCGACGCCGACCCCGGCCGCCAGCACGCCCGTGTTGGCCAGAACCTCCGGCAGCACGTGTGCGCGCAGATGCGCCCACACCTCCGGTGCGGGCCGCGCGAAGGCGCCAAGCAGCGCGGCCACGGGCGCGAGCATGAGCAGCACCAGGGGTGCCACCCACCACCACACGCCGAGGTGGAACCGGCGACGGGTGTCGATTCGGGTGCTTACGGCCGCGGCGGTCACTTGTACCCGGCGCGGTCCATGAGCATCACCGCGCGCGACTGCAGGCGACCCGCCTCGGCGACGTTGATCGGGCTCTGCTTGAACCGGCCCCAGGCGGCCACGGCCGGCGCAGCGGGCACGGCGGGGTTGGCCGGGTATTCGAGGTTCTGGTCGGCATAGAGGCTTTGCGCCTCGGGTGAAGCCAGCCACTCGAGCAGTTTGCGCGCCTCGTCGGGCCGGCGGGCATGGCGGGTGACGCCTGCGCCCGATACGTTCACATGCACTCCTTCATAGGCGAGCCCCGGGGCCTGGTTGGGCCAGAAGATGGCCAGCGGCAACTCGGCTTGCTTGGCCATCAGGCGGCCGAAGTAATAGGTGTTGACGAGCGTGACGTCGCACTGGCCGGCCGCGACCGCTTCCATGGCTTTGGTGTCATCGGAAAACGGTGGGGCGGCCAGATTGGCCACCCAGCCGCGCACGATGGACTCGGTCTTTTCCTCGCCGTGGGCCTTGATGAGCGTGGCCACCAGCGACTGGTTGTAGACCTTCTTCGAGGAGCGAAGGCACAGGCGGCCCTTCCACTTCGGGTCCGCCAGGTCTTCGTAGGTGGAAAGGTCCTGCGGCTTCACCCGCCGGGTGTTGTAGACGATGGTGCGGGCGCGCACCGAGAGACCGAACCATTGGTCGCCGGGGTCACGCAGATGGGCAGGAATCGCCGCTTTCAGCGCCGCGGATTGGGTGGGTTGCAGCACGCCGTCCTGGGCGGCAAGCCAGAGGTTGCCGGCGTCCACCGTCATCAGAACGTCGGCGGGGGTTTTGTCGCCCTCGGCCTTGAGGCGTGCCAGCAGCGCGGCTTCGTTGTCAGTGACGAACTTGACGGCGACACCGGTCTTGCGGGTGTAGGCATCGAACAGCGGCTTGATGAGCTGTTCATTGCGGGCGGAATACACCACGACTTCATTGGCGTGGGACAAGCCTGCCGCGGTGGCCAGGGCAAAGGCGGCGAGGGCAAACAGTTTTCGCATCGACACGGACTCCGAGGGGTGGAAATGACGTGGCGAGACTTTAATACAGATGCGAATTACTCGCAATAACGTTCCATTTCCCCAGGTCGGTGCGGTGTTTGCGGTGCCGCGTCAGAACGGCGGGTCTTCGGCGGCGGCGGGGGCCTGTGGGGCGGGCGCGCTGGCGTCGACACTCGACGCGGCGGCCGTCCCGCCGGCGGACTCGGTCTCGCCGCCAAGGGCCTCGATCAGACCGGCGATGGCGCGTTGGAGTTCGGCGGTGCAGAGGGTGGCGTCGGTGTCGAAGCGCTCGCTCGGGTCGACATCGCCGGCGGCGTCGAACACGCCTTCGAGGAACTGCACGCGCCGCAACTGCAGGGACTCGGTCAGCATGAAGGCGACCCGGCCATCCCAGGAGAGGGCGAGCCGCGTGGGCCGCAGACCGCGCGCGAGGTGCTGGCGGACTTCGTCATTGAGCAGGTCCAGCCGCACGAGCTTGACCACGGACTTCTGTTCGTCGCCGGAGCGCAGCTCGCACTCGCGCTCCACCGCCAGCGCACCGGGCCATTCATCCGGGCTGGCCGCCGCCAGCCACTGGGTCATGCCGGCCTGCGGGCTGAGGCGGGTCTGCAGCAGGCGCGGCGCCAAGGCGGGCAGGGCATGGGAGAGGGCGGTAAGCACGTCGTCGAGTCGCGGCGCACTGGTGCTGTCGATGGCGAGCAGACCGGCCTCGGGGTCGATCCAGACCCATACCGAGGCCTGCTTGGTGAAGGCCTGGGGCAGCAGTTCGAGTCGCAGGTCGTCGCGCAGGTCGCGCATCTCCTTGCGCCCGGGCTTGCGGCCGGTGCTGTGTTCGATCTGCGCGGCGCGCTCCTGCACGGCGCGGCGCAGCACGTCGCCGGGAACGGCGCGGGTTTCCACGCGCAGGCGCAGCAGGCGCTGGCCATTGACGGCCTCGACGAGGGCCGCGTGTTCGAGGCCACGGGGCTCGACCCAGCCGATGGACTTTTCCTGGGTCGGGGCGCAGGGCTGGAAACGGGCGCGGTCGAGCGCGGCTTCGAGCGCATCCAGCGGGGTTTGCGCGGCGGATGCTTCGCAGCGGTAGAGGCTGAGGTTCTTGAACACGGTGCAGGCGGAGAGGGGGCCGTTGGGCGAAGCGGCGAATCATAGGCGACCGCATTGGTGACCGACCCGTCACCAGGCGCCCGGAGAAGGGCGCCGCGCGCAAGCCGGCGTCAACCCGCCATCATCTGCCGGGGCAGCCAGGTGACGATGCCGGGGAAGACGTAGATCAGCGCCACGCCGAGCACCATCAGGGCGAACATGGGCCAGGTGACGCGGGCGATCCAGGTGAGTTCGCGCCCGGTCATGCCCTGCAGCACGAAGAGGTTGAAACCCACGGGCGGGGTGATCTGCGCCATTTCCACGACGAGCACGATGAAGATGCCGAACCAGATCGGGTCGATGCCGGCGGCCTGCACGGTGGGCATGAGCACACCCATGGTGAGCACGACCATGGAGATGCCGTCGAGAAAGCAGCCGAGGATGATGAAGAACACGGCCAGCGCGGCGATCAGCTGCGCCTGGCTCAGCCCCAGCGAGGCAATCCACTGCGCCAGATGCCGCGGCAGGCCGATGTAGCCCATGGACAGGGTGAGGAAGGCGGCGCCGGCGAGGATCAGCGCGATCATGCAGTACAGCCGGGTGGCGCCCATGAGGGCGTCTTTGAAGCTCCTCCACGTCAGAGAACCTTGCACCGCCGAGAGGATAAGCGAGCCCACCACGCCCACGGCGGCGGCCTCGGTGGCGGTGGCGATGCCGCTGTAGATCGAGCCCAGCACCGCGGCAATGAGCAGCACCACGGGGATGAGGCTGCGCGACGCCGCGAGCTTCTGGGCGAGGGTGAGGCGCTCGTGGCTGCGCGGAATCTGCTGCGGGTGGCGCAGCGCCCACAGCATGATGTAGCCGGAGAACAGTGCGGCCAGCATCACCCCCGGCAGCACGCCGGCGATGAACAGGCGTGAGATCGACACCTCGGCCATGACGCCGTATACGATCATGATGATGGAGGGCGGAATCAGCAGCCCCAGGGTGCTGGCTCCGGCGAGGGTGCCAACGGTCATGGCTTCGGGGTAGCCGCGGCTCTTGAGCTCGGGCAGCGTCATCTTGCCGATGGTGGCGCAGGTGGCCGCGCTCGAACCCGAGACGGCGGCGAAGATGGTGCAGCCGATGACGTTGGTGTGCAGCAACCGGCCGGGCAGGCCTTGCACCCAGGGCGCGAGGCCCTTGAACATGTCCTGGCTGAGCCGGGTGCGGAACAGGATTTCGCCCATCCACACGAACAGCGGCAGCGCGGTGAGCGTCCAGCTCGACGCGGCGCCCCAGATGGTGACGGCCATGGCGTCGCCGGCCGGGCGCGAGCTGAACAACTGCATGCCGATCCAGGCCACGCCCGAGAGCGTGAGCCCGATCCACACGCCGCTGCCCAGAATCAGGAACAGCGAGAGCACCAGCAGGCCGGTGATGGCGAGGTCATTCATTGCGCAGGGCTTCGGCAGGGGTCTGGACGTGGCGGCGCCCGCGGGCTTCGAGCACCAGCGCGTCGAGCAGGGCGATGGCGAAGATCAGCGCGCCCACGGCCATGCCGAGCTGGGGAATCCACAGCGGCGTGGCGTCGTTGGCGGTGGAGATGTCGTTGAACTGCCAGGACTGCCAAGCGAGCTTGGCCGCGTAGAAGGCGAACAGGCCGGCCAGCAGCGTGCCCGCGCCGAGGGCCCACAGCTCGATGGCGCGGCGCCAGCGCCCGCGCAGCGCGTTGACGATGAGGGTGACGCGGATGTGCTCGCCGCGCCGGAAGGTGTGCGCCAGCGCGAGGAAGCCGCTGGCGGCCATGAGGTAGCCGGCGTAGGCATCGGTGCCGGGCACCATGAAGTGCAGCTCGCGGCTGACGATGCCGAGCAGCACCATGCCCAGCAGCGCCACGAGAAACAGCGCCGCAAGGGCTGCGGCGCCGTCGTAGAGCGCATCGAGGAAGCGCCGCATGGGCCTGGGCTGCGGCTTAGAACTTATCCGTAAATAATGTTGATGCTCAACGGCACTTTGCGGAACGCGATGATGGCTGCGGCGAGATGGTTGAG